>Ga0307513_10006603_pt1 | contig 15144 bp, 12 predicted proteins | sample 15_EM_MG_FD_202174 | JGI IMG/M metagenome (GOLD analysis project Ga0307513, IMG submission 202174) | Populus trichocarpa ectomycorrhiza microbial communities from riparian zone in the Pacific Northwest, United States - 15_EM | ecosystem: Host-associated > Plants > Roots > Unclassified | place... | reverse complement strand
AAACTCTTTCTTTTAAGAAATCTAAATAGATAGTTGAACAATAAGACCTAAGTTTTTTACTCCACGAGTTAATTGTTTTAGTTTCTTATAGTTATAAGAATGTTAATCTGGCAAATGGGTCATCTTCAATCCTAAGATGCAAATTCCAGGAGTTAATAAGAGCATGTATAAGATTATAGATCAAAGAAGTGGCACAAGAGCCAAGTTAGTACAGGTTAATTGGATACACTGTAAAGACCCATCAAACTGCTGGCTGCTGGTAATCAGAGGGTATAATATGAATTATCTCATCAATTCCATTAAAATGGAACTCAAAGCCCTTGCACAATATCCCAATCATCATTTTAGCAGCTGCGACCATGGCCATCACCTAAGAGGCTAAGACCTCCACTATCCTCCAAAAAAAAAAAACAAAGCTTTCACGTAAATAAAAAAAGGAGTCTTTGGAAGTAGACACAGACAAGATATTAAACTAAATATTAGATCAGACTTTTGCCATCAGGAAGGAGATATGATTTTGGTTTATATCAAAGTCCCAACGTGAAAGTGGGGAACTCATAGCCCTTGCGCAATTTTCCCAAACATCATCTGGCATCTTTTTTTTATCGGATCTACACTCAATCCAAAATTCACAATCTAATTAATAATCAGATTAGGGTTTACTGGCTTCACTAACTAGTTTTATAGTATTTTGCTGCCTGTAGAGGTGTTCAGAGTTTGGTACCCTGACAATACCCTGAACCTGGAATTAAGGTTAGGCATATCTGCAAATCTGAACCTAAAACTGGCAATCAATGAACTTGTAGACTCAGGTTTGGTTTTCCAGTTAACCTGAAAGTGTTCATACAAGTATGCATTCCTTCACCATACGCACTCAAAAATCATATTTCAACCTCAAATATCATTCAAATTTAAAGACAAAATCCATGATAAATATCCCATCCTTGGGAAGAATGTCGCATGGACATCCTTAAGAATCATGCATCAATCAATTCTATTACCCTACATTGAACATAGAGATAGGACCCTAACATAGTTCTTACTATCCCTGAGTTGATTTTTCGATTAAAAAGATGAATAATGCACAATGTAAGAAAATAAATCTCGTCCTAATGAATACGGTGACCTCCGAACTCGATGGCGTGAAGACTGTGAAAATCAATCGCACAAATTTTTTACTTTAATTAAACCTAGATTTTTTTTTTGTTTTTAAAACTTAATTGCATGAATCCATGGTTGCCGAGAAAATGAAAACAAGAAAACTGGTGGCATTACGAACCTGAAAAGGGAGATGGAGCAATTCGTATAGCAAACAAAAGATAAAGAGAAACTGTAGGCCGATAAAAGAGATGGAAGTAGAATGGTCACTGACGCGGTAAATAGGGTAGAATAGAGTTGGCAACAAGCCCTGGTGGATGGAAGCTGCGGCCGTGGATTGGCAGGAGAGAGAGACTGCCTGAACGACTGCCTGAACTTGGATTGTGTTTTTGTTTCATCAGTGTAAATATAGAAACAGGAGGCGGCGGCTGGGTTTCGATTTTAGGGTTATAGATTTGGATGAACCCTCACAGGTCACAATTGCCCCTGTACTTTTATCAATTCCGCAAATTACCCCCTGTAAAAAAGATCTGATCAAAATTAGCCTCTGTAAAATATAATATAATTTAATCCAATTAAGCTGAATTATTGAATTTAATTAATATAAAACTATTCATTAATTAAGGGTCTATTTTTTATTCAGTTCATGCACAATTAATATGATAATGCAAGGGTAAAGCAATACAATTGGATTACTGTAATTACTAATTTGTAATGCTCATATTCGTTATCTATTTAATTTGTATTTTTTTATATATATTAATATGGTTCAATTGTGTATACAGAGGATGACATTTTTAACGTAAAAAAATTCAAGTATTGTTAATATATTTTTTAATAAAAAATTAAATTATATAAATATTTATCTAATATGACCCTTGTATTGCAGCAGTTCTAAGCATTTTCAAAGTAAAATCAACACAGAAAACATGAATTGCACCACTCTGCAGATTGTCTTCAAACATATTCGTACAAGTTGAAACTATAAATAAGGTCAGAAACGAGTATATTTGCAGTTCCTTTCGAAGCCCTTAACTGGAAAAATTGGCAGCTGAAAACATGAACATTTTATCTTTAATTTCAATGGAGGTATTGGTTGTGATGGAGGAAATTTGATGATTAAAGTTAGTATTAGACATAATGATGGGAAAAAAAAGAGGCTTTCCACGCAGGTCTCTACTAGAATCTCAAGGAATTGCAAGGTTCCTAAAAATTTCTTCTCTTGGATTGAACACAAATAACTTTGTAGACAATCTCAAACAGAGTTGCTTTATTCATCAAGAAACTCAATGGATTCACGTAGAAATATGAGATGTTTTGGTTCAAGATCCTCTCTTTCCACACTCCATTACCCAGAAATCATTATGTGCCTTCATAATAGTATACAAGGATATTCTCCGAAAAGCTTGTGTGCATAATTTTTTTTGACAAACAGGAGGGAGCGGAGCACATCTTTGATAGAAGGATTGAATAGCAACACGGTGTATGGATCAGGACGAACACACATCAAGCCATTACAAGATCCAATGAAAGGGACTTGGTCAAAGCCCCTGTTCTTATCAAGAGGGAGGTTTGCAGCCATCCTTTATTCTCTGTTCAATCCTTAATATGAACTGAGATTTTAAAATGAAAAACTGAACACAAACTATTTTATAAAATAAGGGCTTGAACCAATATCAGAATCCATTAATTAACATTGATAATCCTATCCTTTAAGAATATTGTTAAGAAATTCTCCAGAATTTCCTTTGAATAGACTAAATTTGTTATGATGTATTTTTTAGAAGAGAGAAAACAAATCAAAATACGATTAGTTTAGAGACTATGTGCTTGTTTGACAGTGTGATTGCGGGTGCTTTTCAAATAACTTTTCGTGTCAAAATGCATGTCAATAATATTTTTTCATTTTTTAAAAATTATTTTTAACATCAGCACATCAAAACGATCTAAAACATATAAACCATATTAAATTTTAACGAAAAAAAAATTTAAATTTTTTAAGAACACAAATTCAACCGCATTTTCAAACATGTGTTTGACGTTGCGGTTGCAAGCAAACGTGAGTTACACCCGTTTGGTTAATATTAACCACACTTTTAATTTTCAAGGATGTCACCACAAACTGAGGTCCAACCAACCTCAGTTTGCGATAAGCAATTTCCAATTGCTTTTTTTCTTGTCTTTTCTCTCTCACCGATAGCATATTACCATTGCAAATAATTTCCCAAAACAACCCCTCAGCCCGTCTCCATCGATCAGCTCTCGTCTCCATTGAGATCGATCTGGAAAAATCCTGTCATTTTCTAAATTTTCATTTTTGTTCCCCTCTCTTCCCTTCTCTCGTCTGATGCCAAAAGACAACCACAACAAAAATTATCCAAAACAATCCGAGAGTCTCCATTGTTAGATCTTGAAAAATCCTGCCCTTATTTCCGAAAATTTTCATCCTTGTTTTCCTCTGTTCCCTTCTCTCGTTTGTTGCCAAAAGACAACCACAACAAAAATTATCCAAAGGCTCCATTTTTAGATCTTGAAAAATCCTATCTTTATTTCCCAAAATTTTCATCCTTTTCCCCTCTGTTCCCTTCTCTCGTCTCCTGTCAAAAGACATCAAAACTATTGCAAAAATATTTCCCAAAACAATCCGAGAGGCTTCATTGTTCCTATCTGGAAAAAAATTTCCTAAAACCACAGCAGATCATTTGCCATGTTCCCCTCTATTCCCTTCTTCTTTCAAATGAAGATCTATCACCTTCACACTCATAAATTGTGCCGAGAGGTCTTCATTGTTTTGGTTTGCAGAAAAAAACAGCAGACAAACACCAACTGGGAAAACTCATAGGAGAGAGAGAACAGTAAGTTCTTGCCTTTTCTTTGTCTTCAAATTTAATTAAATTAACTCTTAATTTAAGGAGGCAATTTGATATGAATAAATTAATTATATGCACGACTGGAGCTATAAACATGTATTATATTAATTATATGCATAAAGAACCATGTATTGTTTCGTACAACACAAGGATGCGTTGGTTGAATGAAGTTTTAAGAGGTCATTGGGAACGGTGTGTTAACATGTTCAGGATGAACTCAACCACTTTGTTGAGTCTGTGCAATGATTTAGAAACACACCATGACTTAAAACCTTCAAGAAGGATGAGCGTTATTGAAAAGATGACAATGTTTCTATTTACGATAGCAGTTGGGGCGTCAAATAGAGAAGTGCAGGAGAGATTTCAACATTCAGATGAAACTATTAGTAGATGTTTCAAAGAAGTGCTTAAATCATTATGTTTGTTTACTGTAGAAGTTATAAAACCAGTAGATCCACAATTTACGAGCACGTCAAGAGAAATTGCAATGAATCCAAGATATATGCCACATTTCAACGTAAGATGAATTTTTGTTTAATTAAGTTGTTTAAATGAGTATGAAATATTTTATAAATGTTTATGATTACTTAATTTTTTTATGGCCTGTAGAATTGTGTCGGTGCAATTGATGACACACATGTTTGTGTATATATATCATCTGATAATCAAATTCCATTTATTGGAAGAAAAGATGTACCAACACAAAATATCATGGCCGCTTGTAGTTTCGACATGCAATTCATGTTTATGTAGGCAGGATGGGAAGACAGGGCACACGATACATGTATTTTTCTTGAGGTTATTGATAATAGCAGTATAAAATTTTCAAAATCACCAAAAGGTTGTGATTTTAAATAAATTAAAGACTTGGTAATTGAAGGCATATAATTTGTTTTTTTAGTTTTGTTAAAAATTACCATGTTGTTCTTATTTGGTTGATGTTGGATATCCCAATGAGTATGGGTATTTGGGTCCCTACAAAGGCGAGATGTATCACTTACAAGAATTTAGGCGTCGTGGACAACCAAGTGGTCGGGAAGAAGTGTTTAATCGTGCACACTCATCACTATGTAACGTGATAAAGCGTTCTTTTGGGATATGGAAACAAAGGTGGAGAATTTTGCAAAACATGTCTGCTTATCCATACAAAACGCAAGTTGAGATTGTAGTTGCATCAATGACATTACATAACTATATTAGAAGGAAATCGCAAGATGATGCGGTTTTTTCTGAGTATGATCGCAATCCCAATTTAATTCCAGATGACTTTTTACCTGATATTGTACCTCACTCGGTCGTTTAAGGATCATAGAGGCCTTCACGTATGGATTTTGTATTTTTGCAATATTATATATATATATATATATATATATATATATATATATGTGTGTGTGTGTGTGTGTGTGTGTGTGTGTGTGTGTGTGTGTGTGTCCTTTTAAGTAGTTTTACAATCAAACATCAAACAAAAAACATATTAACCAAACATAAGAAATTGTTTTTTTTTTAACCACAGTTTTAACCAAACACCTCACTTTTTAAAATAAACATCACAAAAAATACTTTTTATTAAACTGTTTTTTTTTTAACTACAACCACAAAAGCAACCACAATACCAATCAAAATATTTATAACAATTAAAAGTATTTTTCAATTTTAGATTTTATCAAACCACACCAATCCAAAAACTAAAAAATCATCGTCATCATTCTTAACCTTCAAATTCATTCAAGTGGATTTGAACATATTTTTTTTCCTACACCGTCCCTCAAAATCCATTAAAGTGGGCTATCTGTACATCTATTATCCCCTATTTTTGTCGAATGAAATCAGAGCATGGGTGAAAGATTTTTTTTTCTTGATTGATAACTTTCCAAGCGTGAAAGCATTCTTTTATATGTTTCTGTGTATGTTTACATACAAAAAAAATAAATAAACATTCAATTATCAACCAAATACAAATAATAATTATTCATGTTCAATAGGAAAAAAAAATTGAAATTAATGATAAACAATGTAATCAACCAACAAGACTAGAAAAAACCAAATAGCTAGGAGTTATGATCTATTAAAATAAAATGATTTTAATTTTATTTAAAGCAGAAGTTCTTGATAAGCTAAATTGATTTAGTGGTATAACTTGGTTATGATTTACATAATTATTTGAAAAGAATAAGTTTAGTTTGTATTAATATCTATATTGGTTAAATGTATAAGATTATAATTAAATGTTTTGATGAAACTAAAATATTATAAAAAAGATGACTATTCCCACACATTTCTTTCTTCAATTTGTTGATTTGTTCGATTGATCTTTATCCTACCTTTTGCCTTTGTTTAGAAGTTTTATGGTTTAAAATTATTATTTTTAAGAAAAAAATAAGGTATTGGATGATTGAGATCCTTTCTTTCAATGAATAAGATATTCTAATAAATAAACTTTGTAAGAATATTTGTTAGTATTATAATTCTTATTAATTACAAGTTTATTATTATTAATTATAAATTTATTTATTTTTATATTTTAAAAGTGTTTTTGAAAAAATTATTTATTTTATTTTTTTATTTTAAATTATTTTTTTATTGTTTTCAGATCGTTTTGATATATTGATGTCAAAAATAATTTTTTTAAAATAAAAAAAATATTATTTTAATATATTTTAAACTAATTTTTTTTAAAAAATAATTACTAACACACTTCTAATTATTCAATAGCAAAATGTTCATATTCAAAACTTATAACTGTGATTATTTTTTTGTTTTAAAAATGCTTTTGAGAAAATTTGAAATTTTTTTATTTTTTCTTTACTTCAAATTAATATTTTTTTAGTATTTTTAAATTATTTTAATGTACTAATATTAAAAATTATTTTTAAAAAATAAAAAAATATTATTTTAATATATTTTTAAATACTTAAAAAAAACAACTGAATTATTCATATTTTCCAACAGTATCTTAATCAATAAAATCGAAGCCAGCAAATAGAAAAGTTTCAGCCCATAGGGAACGGTCATTGACGAGTCCCAAAGCCCAAACAATAACTAATATATGTAATAATAAATATCAATACCGAGTGTCGTATGGTTCTTCTCTATCAAATCCAATCATCCCTTCCTCCGTTCCTTCCTTTTGCTTGTGGTTGTCTTCCGTCGACGATTGAAAAAAGAGAAGGTGAAAATCTCAAAGCTTGGATCAGACTTATCGCAAGGTACGCTTGCGTTTCAATTCTCCCAATATTGAATAAAGGTAACGAAAAACCCTAATGATTTAGAATCAAATCTTATGCTGTTCGTTTTCGTAAAACTAAATATTCTTCGTGTTAACGGATTCAGCTCCTTCGAATTATTATTAATATATTTTTTTCTTGGTTGTGAAATCAGTTTTTACGTGGTTTAGCTGCTGCGAATGGCGAGTTTTGAAGGGAAAGTTCAATTCTGTAAGGTAGAAAAGGAGAAGAATGCATACCCTAATGTTGAGGACTATATCGATGATCCCTTATGGCCGGTGCCGAAACGGGATTACCTTGATGGTTCAACTGATGACGATGACGATCCTCGTTTTCCTGCAAATTTCAATAGGCTTCCAGAGGTCAACTTGAAAAATGTATTAAGTGGGATAGTTGCCATTTTAACTGGCCAGAATAAAGATGGTGGTGGTGGTGGTGGTCGAATGCCCAGTTCAAATGTTTCCTTTCTGGAATCGGAGAAGAATGGGGACACGTATTTGCACTCCTCTGTTTATATTCCGAGTGCCCCGCCACTTCTGGAGCCAAATTATACCACCGTGTACAAAGATGTCTTGGAAGCTGAACCGCCTGAGTGGTTGCCAGATAGTTCTACTACAGTTTGTATGCAGTGTACTGCTCCCTTTACAGCAATTTCTCGTGGAAGGCATCATTGTCGTTTTTGTGGTGGGGTTTTTTGCAGAACATGTACTAAAGGACGGTGTTTGTTACCTGTTAAGTTTAGGGAGAGGAATCCACAAAGGGTTTGTGATACCTGCTATGATAGGCTTGATCCTTTGCAAGGTGTTCTTATTAATACCATTAGCAATGCTATGCAAGTGGCGAAACATGATGTCGTGGATTGGACTTGCACGAGAGGATGGTTAAACCTGCCAGTTGGTTTCTCCATGGAACATGAGGTATACAAAGCATCCAATACGTTGAGAAGCTATTGGCAGGTGTGTTTTCTGCTTGTTTTCGTTCTTCTTTATGTTTGAAAGATGTTCAATTTCCTGATTCTTGGTCTCAGGCCTTACATTTTAATCACTAATTGCATGTCAACCCTAGATTTGGTGGTAGAGTTACATTTCTCTGTTGACAGTGTCTTATTATGCAATTCTAGACTAGTGGAGGAAGATTCAGCATATTATTTATGTTTTCCCGTTGACATTATCCCATCATGTTATTGTCAACTAGCCAAAAAAGTTGGTTATTCAATTATAGTTGTTCATTATTCTTCTTCATTAAGGAACCAGTTGGGCTTATGCTTTCTGAAATGGTCAGGTTTCTAGGCTGAATCCTGAGAAGTCCATCCCCTTAGCAATTCTGAAAGGAGCCAAAGGCTTGGCAATCTTAACAGTTGTCAAAGCTGGTGCAATAGTTGCTTACAAACTTGGCACTGGTTTAGTCATTGCTCGGAGATCTGATGGATCATGGTCTGCCCCATCTGCAATATGTTCGGTTGGCTTAGGATGGGGTGCTCAGGTAAACTTTTCAACAAATTAGGTTTATCTTTGAAAATGCAACAGAAGCATAAAAAACTCCAAGATATGCTTGTGTTTGGAGCAAGAAAAGTCTCTTACCTCTTCTACGATAAAGTTGGTTATCATTTTTTTCTAAGATAAAATCAATTAATTCAATTTGAACGATGCTGAAATTTTATTCTTGTCACTCCTCTCCTTGTTTCCCAGATTGGGGGTGAGCTCATGGACTATATAATTGTCCTCCATGATTACAAAGCTGTGAAGACATTTTGTAGTCGCATGCATTTTTCTCTTGGGGCTGGTTGCAGTGCTGCAGCAGGCCCTGTTGGGAGGGTGCTGGAAGCAGATCTTCATGCTGGGGATAGAGGATCTGGCATGTGCTATACTTACAGCTGTAGCAAAGGTATTTTTGAGATAAGTTTTTGTGATCTGACCTTGAGATTTTTGTATCTTTAAATTCTATCTTATGACAAGAAGCCTTTTGGTAGCACTAAAACTAAGGATTGAAATGAGATATTATTTAGCTTTTGTTGTGAGGAGAAGATCTTAACTTTTAACATACTGTTTGCCCATAGCTGATGAATGTTAGAAATGTTGATAAATCTACGAATTTCCAGTTTGCATTTTCAGATTGATGAATGTTGTTTTGGATGTGACAGTGATCTTTAGGGAAAATCTCGGGTTGAAGTCCCAAGGGGACTGAATTCATTTTTTAGGATGAAGCTAAATATAATCAATGATCTTCGTGTGGGGAATGGGAAAATTTCACTTCTGATGCCCTGAACCCCTGGATGTATAGCTACCTAGAATTATGCTTTATCCGTAGTTGCCCATTGTTTTAAATAAAACCTTCTTCGGTGACTCCATTATGGAAATTATATACTATGTCCAGACCATTGAAATTGGTTTTGGGAGATGTCCTAGCATTTTGGTTGCTCTCCTATTCTTCACGGTGTCAGTTATTTTGGTCTTTGCTCCTAAAACTATGCTGCGATTTGAAAAGTTAGGATAATTGATCTTTTAATTGTTTGGCATGTATCAGGGGCATTTGTGGGAGTATCACTTGAAGGAAATATTTTAGCAACGAGGACGGAAACCAATCTAAAGTTCTATGGTGATCCTTATCTCTCTACTGCTGATATTCTTCTTGGAACTGTGGACAGACCTAAAGCTGCAGAACCACTATATACTGCTCTTGGAGAGCTGTACTCAAGTCTACGGCATTAGTACTGGTGCCAGCCCTCCTTTCATGTAGAATCTTCCTGCATGTGAATCCTCGTTGCTGCATGATAGGATTCTCTGCTGAGAGACGTGCATTGGTCCCTAAGCTTAATCCACCATCTTTGAATTGCAAAATTGTTTCAAGTGTACAGGACCGTTTCATGTGACAGACAATAAGTTTTAATGTTGTAGTTATAATTTTTTATTCAGTTGTCTGGAAACTATCAGATGGTTTGCTTGTATAGAATCTTGTATACGTACTGATTGTTTGTGTATAGACATTTTAAATCAGTTACAATGCTTGCTCTGAGGAATTTCCCTCACCCTAAAGTAATTTTTTCCTTGCTCTTGACTCTATTAAACCCCCTCATATTGTATCTTGGTTGGTTGGTTACTTGTGGGTGATGAAATAGAATAACCTTTAGCCAATTTAATTTTCAGCACTGGTTTGGCTGCCTATGGTTAATTTGCGTAGAAGACAGGCCTATGATCCTATGCGTCCGGCTTCTGGAGCGCAAGTCATCTCCAATTCGAGGGCCAAGAATCCCCTTTTCACGTGAGCGACTGCTAATGACATAAAAAGAAGTCGGCGTTTTAATCAGTTACTTTTGAGGCCAAAAGTATGAAAGTCAGCAAGACTATTTCACAAAAATACTGGGTGGAATAAGAGAAAAGCGGTTGATGAGTTTAGAAAGCTTTCCTCGGTTTTGAATTCGTGGAAGGGAGAATGGAAACCACCTAGGATCGATTCTCCTGCCTTCTCTATTGTTTCTTCTTCATTGATCTATGACATTGCCATGTGATTTTGTTTTTATTTGACGGTCAGGATGGACTCTAGTGCCTAAAATAAATACCCTAATTTCAGGTTATTAGTTGCAAAAGTGGGCAAGGTTATATTAGGACTGAAAAAAAAAAAAAAACATAAACCAAAAGAAGATGGATTCTTTGTATCTCTTAAACTTCGGTAGCAAGTTACCAAGATGGCTGTCATGGCTTCTACTCTGTAGCAGCAGATCACCATGCTGCCCACAGATTTTTACTTTTGTTAACCACAGATATCGAAAAAGAAGAAACAAAGGGTGAAAATGAAGTTTGAGAATTGAAGACTAGAAGAAAGGAAAACAGGGGAAACAAGATGGGTGTTCTGTTGTCGTCCAAGCGTAGAAAAAGCAAGAGAAAACAGAAATAGGGGGATTAAAGGGGATTCTCTAGCTTGCTGACAACAACTATGTTGTTGACTCTGAAGATGAAGAAAACAAATATGATGATGGGGAATTTCTTGAGGGTTGGAGAATGTTCTGATTCTGCAACTGATAGTCTGTTTTCGAAATCGGTGTAGAGCGAAGGGATTTGTGTGACTCATTCAGTCTGAAAGGTGGCGAACACTTTTATTGCACTGAATGCATTATTAGATATGTAGCTTCCAAGCTTGACGACATTCTTGCAATAATATCTTATACGGTGTCAGATTGCCGAGGAGTTTTAGAGCCAGAATACTGCCGTGTGATCCTTACCAAAGGAGGTTTTTGATATCTGGGGTATTGCTCTATGCGAGTCTGTGATTCTTGGTTCTAAGAAATTGTACTGCCCTTGTATGGACTGCTCAACCTTGATGGTTAATGATGCAGGAGGGGAGGTTGAGAAATCTTATTGTCCATTCTGCAAAAGAGCCTTTTGTGTCGAGTGTATGGTTCCTTGGCATTCACATATTTGCAGAAAATTTCAGAAACTGAAAAGGAAAGGGGAAAATGTTATGTTGAAGGATCTTGCCAAGAGGAAAATGTGGAGGAGGTGTCCATTGTGCAAGAACTGTGTTGAAGAATCATTTGGTTTCTTCTATATGAAGTGCAAGTGTGTTTGTTTTCTGTTCCTCCTTCAATACTCAAAAGGGTCTCGAAAATTCTCCGTATTATCACTTGATTATTGCATTTTCTTACTTCTCTTTAGGTTGGATTTTTTTTTTTTTGGTTTTGTTTTTATATGGGTTATTGGTTTGCCAATCAATGTCATTATTCTCGTTGCGTGATTATGCATTGAACATGTAGCATTAAATTAAAAGAAACTAAAAAATATGGTGTGTTCACTATAGCTTCTTCTCTTTCTTTTTTTTCTTCATCCATTTACATTTCACTTTTTTATTTTATTGAAGTAGTGCTATTTTTTTTATTTGATACTTTTTAGCGAAATTAATAGCCAATTGCTTCTAATTTATTGAGGGCCGGATTTAAAAATATAAGACTAAAATAAAATAAAAATCAAGAAAGTATTAAATTTTCATCGACTAGGATCATATGTCTTTTTTATACTATTATCATTATCATTGTTGCTTTTCAATATTCTTATGAATTAGCACATCAAATTTTCATCGACTAGGATCTTATGTCTTTTTTCATTTTTTGTAAGGATACAAATTACTTGTTTAATTATTACTTTTTCATCAACTAGATCTTATGTCTTTTTTATATTATCATTATTATTATAGTTTATTATGTAAGGATAAAATTTTCAATATCATTTTATGTTATTGATGTGTTCCCTTTTTTATTATCTATTTTATTATATTTGCATAATAAGAGATAAAAAAAAAGTAGAATGGCATTATACATGTGTAAAACAGTAAAATAACAGCTCCTTCAATTATTTTGTTAATTATCTTTAATAAACTAGATGAAAGGATAATATTGAAAACAATTAGTAATATTAAGGACAAAACTGATTCTTCAAATTGGTTAAGGGTTACATTGTGAATAAGTTAATAATACACGTTTGTTTTTGCTTCAAATTAACTTTTTTTTTAAGATTATTTTGATGTGTTGATATCAAAAATATTTTTTTAAAAATAATAATAAAACATTATTTTGATACATTTCCGAGCGAAAAACATTTTAAAAAACAACTGCTACCATATTCTAAAACACCCTTTTAGTTTTTTCAAAGTTGAGACATAACAATAACTTCACTCATTTAATTATCTTTCTTATTTTTTTTTTATTGATTTCACCTCATAATTGTGGTATTTGCTTCCTCTATATTAAGTGAATTAAGTTTTTTGTTTATTATATTATGTTCAAATTTTAAGATATATTTATTCCGAAATGAATTCATACATAAAAAAGTATTCAATCTATCTTGATACAATTAATTACATCCAATTTATTTTTAAAAAGTTGTATATTTATAATCAATCATTTTGTCAAACTTGTACCATCAAAACTAAAGGAAATACATTATTTGACTTGCACATGACTAATTTCATATGTTATATATCCAAACCTTTATTAAGAGATGAATAGGAAGAAAAGAAGATTCGACATTCTAGTTAGAATTTGATAAACAGAGGTTTAATACTTAGTTTTGATAAATTAAACATTTAAGCTATTCCACACGTGACAAGTTTTGAAGAATTTCTAGCATTTCCTTTGTTTCAAATTTGTTTTAAGGAGGAGTATTTGAGATATATAAAATATGAATTTGGTTATGTTGTGAGTCATGTTATATATATATTTTTTGTTAGATCTAATGAAAAATAGATTAAAGACACAATAATATTTTAAGGATAGATCAAATATAATTAAATATATAAAAATAGATTGGACACGAATATATCAAGCCATTTTCCTTAATTTCTTTGACAATTGAAAACACAAAGTTAATACCATAGTTTTTAGACCCGGCTCGGTCTAAGGTTCGTGTTCCGGGTTTTGACCGGGTCGCCCGGATCAATTTTTTTTATATAAAAAAATCAAAACAACGTCGTTTTAGTCAAGTTTTTGACTAGGTCTTGCCGGGTCAGCCGGGTCACACTAAGTTTTTTCTTCTCCTATTTTTTCTTCAATCCGGCCCGGTTCCAGCCCTGGATTGGTCGGTCCCGGGTTGACCCGCCGAGCTGGGCCGGATTTTAAAACTATAATCAATACCTTTACTAACCTTTTATATAAAAAAAAAATATAGAATTTTAGTCTTATTGTTTAGAATGAAAGAAATACGCAGAGAATTAGAGAACTAAAAGGTTTAAACGACATATCTTTTGAGCAAGGATGATATTCGATTAAATTAAATTGTGGTAGGTTTTTTATTCACTTGCTTCCAATTGGAAATATTTAAATTTGGTATTTGTCTATACTCTTGACCGATCAAGTTAGGTGGAGGACTTTCTCCATCCAACATATAAACTCAAGTACTCGATCAGCTCCGAGGTTGTTTCCTAATTAATATTACAAAAATAAAATCAAGGTTAAAAATACAAATTAAATTTCAAATCCATAACTAAAACCATAAGAAATCCTTTATAAACAATAAAAAAAAAATTTGTACATCCTATTAAAAAAAAATACAACTTCATAAAATACAAAAAAAAATAGAAAATAAGATAAGGTTGCCGCAAGTAACGAGATAACAAACTCTTCACCCAACTTTGCATGTAGCCTAAACAACCAAACCGAGTCGGGTTTTAGCTATTCAGACTAAAATCATGCCATAATCACCGTGAACCAATAAATTCAATTGGTAAGGCTAACATATTTTAAAAAAATTAAAAATAAGAAATGCATCTAAATGTTAAGATACTCAAATTAATAACAAATGTAAAAGAGTTTTGAAAACAAGTTTTGGGTTAGCAATAGCATATTAAAAAAGGAAGAGAACTTTCTTTTGGATTTACTAGGTTGGAAATAAAAGTGGTTCATTTCAGACGACAATCATGCTTGTTTTGTCTTTGTTTGGCCATAAATCTTGCGTTTCTCTCTTTGTACAAAAAGGAATCTGTCTTTTGAATTTCGGTTCATGTTGGAATTATTTTATATATTTTGGATCGTTTTCATACGTTAATTTTAAAAATAATTTTTAAAAAATAAAAAAGATATCATTTTGATATAATTCAACAAAAAAAATACTTTAAAAAACAATTATAACTACATTCCTAAACAGACACTGATTACGTTGGAAATAAAAGTGGTTCATTTCACACGACAATCATGCTTGTTTTGTTGTTTGGCCTTAAATCTTGCGTTTCTCTCTTTGTACAAAAAGGAATCTGTCTTTTGAATTTTGATTCATGTTGGGAATCGTTTTGTATTCCTATGGGAGAGAGGACATTTGGGTAATTCTCTTTATTAGGGTTATAAAATCAGAATTTTCCAAAAAACAAAACCTGTCAATTCCATGAATCAAACGCCTCAAAAGTCCAAACGCCTGAATCAATTCCTTGCTGCGATGTTTAGATTTTATATACGTTTCATCACTAAAATACCC
>Ga0307513_10006602_pt1 | contig 15145 bp, 16 predicted proteins | sample 15_EM_MG_FD_202174 | JGI IMG/M metagenome (GOLD analysis project Ga0307513, IMG submission 202174) | Populus trichocarpa ectomycorrhiza microbial communities from riparian zone in the Pacific Northwest, United States - 15_EM | ecosystem: Host-associated > Plants > Roots > Unclassified | place... | reverse complement strand
CAAGTTTTGCCCGTTGTTTTCGCATTCTGTCCACCTATGTTTCTCATTTTCGATAATATCTAGGTTCCTTTTCTTCTTGCACGCCGAACAGTTTGCCCTGTCCTCGTAGCCTGGGATATTGGACCAGTAAGATCCGCATTTAATCCTTCCCGTGATCATAAACCTCATGTGGTCCTTCATGCGTGGCGATATTCCCAGGGATAGATCAGTGATTTTATGCGGGCCCTGGCAGCAATATATTGGCACGAGTCGTGCGACATCATCAGCATCCTTCGAGCATCTTTTGTAGTAATATGGTTTTGGTAAATGGACACGACCGAACCACCCTCAACGCTTGTGGAGAAGCACTAATATGACGTGACGTGACTGGGGTGCGGTGCACACCTGACGATGATTGTTGAAGCCAATTCTTGAGGGATCAAACGTGAGTAGATCCATGGCTCCGGGTAGTAGGATATTAACTTTGATAGCTCCGCGGCGCCTAGTGGGTTCTCTCTCGCAAAGGTAATACCACAGGACTTTGTAATCCACCCTTCAGTCATTCCTTGAGTATCACTTGTGTCACTCTCGATCAAGAACTTCAACACTCGCCTTCAGTCATCAGAGGCTAGAGGCTCGGCATTCTCAGAGGACCAAATAAGGTGCAGAAAATGCACTGTAAGGCGTAGTGGTACTTCAGTATGAAGTAAACTCAAAGAGAGGACTAGTATAATGGACATCATGGGTCAAAGTGACCGATCGTCTTTGACGGACTGCGCCCGTGGACCTGGGTATAGAGACCCAATCACCAAATGTTCTTCAAGTAGAAAACCGAGTCACTCTCTCGGCACCATCGTCACCAGACAACGGCCGGTATTACGAGCACCCAACCCTAGGATCGACCGATGTTTGTGCTGCGGGCCTATCAGGGCATATTACAGTATAATGTAGGCCAATGGTCGAGTGTAGCATTACAGACTTCGGTGCAGAGCCGTTGTCATTGGACATGACCACCTCGTTTAATTGATCAATAAGTCGACTAATCAGGCATAATGCAAAACCTTCTTCCTATTCGTATTCCTAACCTTCAACGGAACGGAAGTGTGCTTTAGAAGGAAAGGGCGGAAACCAAATTAATTGAATGGTTTATTCACAAGCGTTGGGACTGCCTTTACGGGGGATGTACGGACACCGAGACTTTACAGTTCTGACCTCTTCACATCAGGGCATTTCTAATTGAAATACCTGGGTAGATGTGCGAAATTAAACCGATCCTTCTCCAATAATATCGCGTCTGGACTTTGGGGTACGCGGCCATAAACTCATTGACATACTCTCTTGCACTGTCGATAAAGTTGTCGGGGAGGACATGACCATCGATTCTCACTCCCAGCTGGGAAGCAAGTACAACAAGGTTCGCCACGTCGCGAGCATCCTGCCAATGTTTCTGATAGTGATGTTTATCTGGCGAGTTCATGCGTCTCCACCACCCTAAAACTTTGTGGAGAAGGACGAGCAACAGGGGCGCGGCGGGGAGCACATGTTCATTGTGGTAGTCAATCCGACGGGGCTTGAATGAAGGCAATTCTGCACTTCCAGGGACTAGAATGTCGATTTTGATTGGTGCGGGATATCCAGTGGAACTTTCGCCGTCTGGATGGTACCACAGCAACTTCCAGTTAACGCCGGTTGTTTTGGCAGGAATGAGATAAAAGCATGGGTTTTCCTCCGCCATCATCCATTTGATCGTCTCTTGGCCATACGGGCTCTCAAGGATGAGACATCCACGTCCTGCATTCGTCAGTTATATCGCCATGAGTCAACAACTAGCGTCCACTCTACGCTTGCTACCCATACTTACATTTGGCTCTCGATCATTTCCATACAGTTTGGCTGCCAGTCCGCCAATGAAGCATACCTCATCCATGCCAAGAACGCGGAGGGTATCGATTGTGGCGTCAGCGGCCCTCCAGACGGCCATAATGGTGAATTATCAAGAGGTTACGGTACACCAATTGCGTCTGATGACCCCACTCTGGTAATACTTTGTATGGCAGGCTCCAAAATGGTATAGCCGTGAGCACCCCCGGACATCGTACAATACAGATAAACGAATGGATTTCAAGAAACTAAATTGGTAAACACATCGGTCTCCAGGAGAGAGGGAGTCAGCCTGTGGTGGATCCATTGATTGGGCGGGTCACAACCGTCTCCAAACGCAGCGAACCCATCCGTGGCATCCATGGGTATAAACAAGACCGAATAGATTCGTAGGGCCACTTCGGTGCCACTACGCAGTCGCAGCGTATAGGCCAGTGCGACACTCGAAGCCCAAGTTGGCTAAGTCTTCGTCGTCGAAAACGCTTGGATCGCAGATGACGGTTGCCTTACCTTGGTATGGACGGATGTCGATATTCCTGAAGGTGAGTTTGGAGACATCCTCCTTAAACAAATGAAATTCGATTGAGTTGGTATTGTCTGTGAGAGGGTCACATAAGCATAACCGAACACACGAGTAACTGGAGGATCGAAGAGAGTACACACCCTTGGGTGGAGCCAAAGTGCCAGAAATGTCCTCAAAAAGAAAGTTATTGACCTCTGTGCTGTATTTTTTCGAGGTGTCGGAACCAGACGCCTTCTGGTTGTCATAGTAGCTGTAGAAACGAGTACGTAAGCAATTAAACACGTCGGGATGAGCTATGTATTGACTGTACTTTTGAGTGACGAAGATACCAGTGGTGACATTATTGGCCTTAATGTTCTTCCAGGTAATATTCTCTGCCAAGCCTTTACCCCCTGTCCACGATTTGAACTGGAAGACTAGTCAGCAGGGAAACTACCTCGGTTAGAGACGGTCCCTGACCCGTGCAGCATACACAGAATTGTCCATGGTCCAGTTCTGGAATAGGACATTGGACACGCTAGCCGTGGAGCCGTCCTGGCCCAAACTTCCAATACTCAGACCGTGGCTCGCGAAACCGCAGAAACCGTTCTTCGCCACAACATTCTGGGCACCACTCGTTATAGCGATACAGTCGTCGCCGTTATAACCGTGGTAGCCGTCGACGGTGATGTCTTTACCGTTAATGCCGATTCCGTCGGTGTTGGATGGGAAACCCTTGCCCGTTTGTTTGGAGTGATTGGCCGGATATGCGTCGATATAGGTGTTGAGGACCTGGGTGTTAGACCCAGAAATGCTGATACCCCAAGCAATGGGCTTGATGAGCCTGATGTTGGCGACTAGGCCATTGGTAACGTGGAACGTAAACATCCGAGGTCGGTCCGTCTATAGTGTCAGATAAGTTACTGGATTCGAGAGTGGTTAACTTGCCGGTAACTTACTTTTTGAATGGCATCCCACCATTGTTGTCCATAACCATAAAACGAGCCAGCGTATTCGTCTGCTGTACCTGGCCCAATAAGAGAAACGTCCGTTCCGTCGATGTAGATCCAGCCTTTGCCACCGTTGGTGTTCTTCTTAACTTTCGCCTGTACGTCGGCGATGTTGTTGGGAAGATGTAGACTCCCGTCCAACTCGATCACCACATTCTCTACAGATAGAAACGCGTCAGTATGGCCACCTCTCAACAGAATCCAGCCTACTGAGGTTTTCCCATTTCATAGTAGACCAGGCGTTATACTTGACACCGGAGGAGAAGATGACCCTAGAGTTGGTGCTGCAGTCTTGAAACGCCTTCAAAATGGCGGGCGAGTCGTCCGTTTTGCCGTCTCCATGGGGGACGATGCACGTTTTTGTGGACGCAGCAATGGCAGAGGTCGTAGCACTGAAGAGGACCAGCAAAGACAGGAGAGGGTTCATGGTAAAAAGAGAAAAGAGTGTGGTGGAGATGCTCTCTTCCTCATGAACGTTGCCAACTTATGAACCGCGGACGATACGACACGACTCTACCCGCATCGGGGAATCGTTTGAGTAGAAGTTGTTCCTTACGTACTTGCGATCCCGAGAAGTAGAGGAAATCGCGTGTGATCGGAAATTGGTGTGCGACCCTTGAACGGAAGATCAACGTTGCAGGGAATACGAGTGGGGCTTTGATTTGGGCCTGGTTACGGTGTCTACCCGAGATTTAGGCCGCTCGGACGACCCGGTGGTATCCGGACTGCGGATTAGTATTTCCGAGCGTCCTTGGCATAGATAAGAGCCCGAGATGAAGTCGGATCAATCAAGACTTCAAGAAGACATCTTCAAAGATGCCAATACAGCGCATCACAAATGCTCCACGTACTCATAAATCTATCAACCGTTGAATGTGTCAGTCCACGAAGTCCACGGAGATGCTAATTTGACGCATTACAGCGCATCACAAGTGCTACACGTACTTCGAGATTCTTCGAAATTGATCAACCGCTGAATGTGTCATCTGGTCACACGACGTCGTCGGGTCAAAAATCGGGTCAAAAAGATGACAAAGAACGCACATTCGAGACGGTTCTGAGCCGGACGACGTTCCCGCCGCACGCCTGGAGGCACCACCGAATGGCTCCAGCGCTTCCTAGTGAACTATGGACGCACATATTTTTCATCCTTGTCCCACTCGACGGCTTACTCGACCCCCTCCGGAACGAAGAAGCCGGATATGGCCAGCACCCCCAGCACCTTGCCTGTTGGAAGAACGAATTGCGGACCAAGCTCTCCGTTGTAGGGACCTGTTCCCGTTGGCGATCCCTGGCGATGGACCTAGTCTGGAAAGTCCTCTGTATCCGATCACTTAAAGAGCTGGAAATCATCAGCGGTATCTTGCAAGCTTCCAGGTACCGATATATAGTCGGTGCAAAGGGTGCAAGAGTTTTACCTCACATGAATGGGTACGGCCAGTGGATCCGGCGCGTCGAAACCTGTATTCACCTCAACAAGAAGAATGCGGAGCAAGCGTACTACGCAGAGCATGTGGGAAAACTCCTGTCGTGTTGTCCAAGACTCACCATTTACATCAACCGCAATCCCATGCCCATTATCACCACACCTCCGACCATAATCGACGCTCTTAGCAGTCTTGAGCACATCGAACGACTCGAATGGTCAGGCACAGAGGGATTACCAGTGGGCGAGCTCACCTACCTCCTTCGATCCTCCCCTCGTATTCGCAAACTAGTCCTGGGATGGGTTCTCCTCACCTCGAGCAGGCTGTCCTCGGCCATCCACGGCTCTCCACCCACAATTACAACTCTTACAGACCTCTCCTTCGACTTGAGTATTCCCAACCGCGCATACCTGGGCTACGCCTCACGTAGTTGGGTCCTCCCATCGGTCCGCGGACTTACAGTCACTCTGGGTGCAACAACATGGCACAGAGACCTCACTCTCCTCCTTGAGCGTATTGGGGATACACTAGTTTCCCTCCGACTCATCGCCGTGAAAAATCCCTCAATGCAGGGAGGGTACTGGTCTGACCTCCTCGTCCACTGTCCCAACCTCACCTACCTCGGCTTCGATGTCGAGAAGATGCCAATAGTACCTGAATCAGTACACCTTCCTAACCTCACTACAGTGGGACTGGAAGGTTGTGTACCAGACTTTCATCCAGTTGATGTATACGATCGGCCGGAGAGCGACAGACGGGAGCAACTCATGGAGCACCTTGTTGCTCTCATACACCGAGCCAAGACATTACGGACTATTCGAATGATAGGAAAGGAGTTCCTGACCGAGGGGTGGAAGCAACCCCGGGTAGTGAGAAATTGGGTGCATTGGAAAGAAGACCTCAAGGAATCCGGAGTACACCTCGTCAATCAAGACGGAAAGCCAATAGTATAAAGTCTCTCGACTGCCCTCGGTCGTATCGGATTACGGCTTGTCCCACAACAGCGACACCGCCAACTCAGTCACCCAAACCATGGGACATCGCCATAACATCTATTCCCCAGATTCATTGTCCCTTTCAATCACTCAATTCAGCCACAAGGGGCTAGCACACCGACACAACCCGTAGGCCGGGCATACCCTACAATACACGATATATGACAAAACGGTCCAGTACGGTCAACAACTCCAAGTTCCCTCCACAACATATATGGCCCTGAATTGGTTGGATGTTAGGGCAGAGGAAGCTAAGTTGTGCGACTTGCTCCGATGCGCGCTGTCGGGGCCACAGGTGACGGTACTAACAGTATACGACCTATTATGGGGTGTATTGGAATTCCCTTGAAGTGGAGATAGGTAGCCGCGTCCTTGTACAGGTCGAGGATGTCAGATTGGGTGGTGTCACTACCCTGGAAGTAGTTCCAACAACAGTTGGAAATGCAGGTTTTGTCGGCTGGAAGGAGTATTGGCCAGCATAGAAGTGCAGATGAAAGGGTCAGGAAGAGAGGTCAGGCGAAGGAAGCAAACACACTCCAGCTAGGATCCACGTCGCCCTCGAAGTTCTGAAAGTGAAGGGTTTTGTTGTGGGTGATTGTCTGGTTGTGTTGTTGGGACGACGTCACTTGTCCGGGTCGTAATAACTGTGACGATGTATTGTTAGTACGCTACCAGCAGGAGAGTCAATACCAACAGGCCTTTGGGTAACGAAGATGGCAGCGGAGAGGTTCTTGACTGTAATAAAATGTTCCGCGATTGACATTCCGGGCCATGAGATTGGGGCTTTGAACCACCTAACACACGCAATATCATACCGGAATATCACTAACGTGAGTATCATAAATCGAACCGTCCATAAGTCCAGTTCTGGAACAGGTAATTGGTGATCATTTCATCCGCGCTATTCCTATCCAAGCTTTCAATCCCAATCCACGGCCGGGGAAGTCGCCGTGTCCATTACTAGTAAGGGTACCCCGTGTACCACCGATTACAGAGGCGCAATCGCAATCGCAATCGCAATCGCAACCGCCGTGGCCGTGAGGATAATATTATGTCCAGGGAGGTTGAGATCATCGGTGTTAGAGGGGAAAGAGATACGAGCACCGTTAGAATCGGATCAAGAAACAAGGGGAACAGTTCAACGCCAAGCTTACTCGAGTTTCAATGTCCTTCCATGAATGAACTTTGAGGTTAGCAATCTTGCCGTTAGTCACTTTGGGGCACCAGCCGAAGCCAGAGAGTCTGTCGATCAAAGGGCAAAGGTTTCCATGAAGAGTAATAGGCACGTACCCCATCCCGCAATGTCCGTGGGACCCGCAGCCTTGCCTCTTGTAGGACCAGTAGTCATCATATGGCATCACATGGCCGCCACCAATATGCAACAGGGAACTAGCATAACTGGGGCTCACGACAACCTTCTGTGGCACCGCGGTGATGTTGTTGGGAGCTCTCAGGGCGGTAGTCTGGCTACCAACGAGAAACGAGTGCAACAGGTGGCTCCGCGTTCCTAGGACGGTAGATTATAAACAACTTCTGTATATCAGTGTACACTAGAACGTCACAGGCCCGTACCTTTCATAATCTTTCGTGGCTTCGGTTGAACCACGACCTTATTCGAGTCATTTTATTGTGGAGCGGCGCCTGGAGTTATCAAACGGCAAGCGACGCAGCATGGACTCGCCATTCACACCATTGCCATCTGTGGAGGCGCTTGGTCTCAGCCTGGGGAAAAAGATCGATTTGGAGCCCATCAGGCCCGTGTTCTTTGTGCCAAAGCTTGATAATCGGCCACAGAATCCGATTATTGAAGCAATCAACATCGGAAACGCCGCTCCTATACACCCCTTGACCAGCGGGCGGCCAACCAACGGCGTACCAACGACAAATGCCATCGGGAACGGATATGAAAAACAGGCAAAGCAAGGTCTAATACAAGAGAAGTGGCAAGAGGAGGAGCCCTTGTTGATGTGGTTGAGGGCTGCAAGAAAGGAGGATCAAGGACCAGCGCAAGTTTGTCTTGCCTAATCTCTCGTCATTCAAATTTCTGACTTATAGAACGACCTATAGAACTTAATCAAATCTTGGGACGCTCTTCGACCTACCTACCCGTCAGCTTCGAGTCCAAGTGGCCTTCTGTCCGAGCGGGATGCATCCGTCTTTTCGGCGGTTCAAGAATTGTATGTCGAGGTCGAACCCTTGAAGACTCCTAACACTCTATTGTAGCGTAGCTCCAATAGTCCGGCCAGAGGACCTTGAACCACTCCACATCTCATCCACGGATTTGCTTACCCATTTAATGTCGACTTTAGTGGGTAACTCATCGCCGTTGTACTCCTGGAACTCGAAGAATCAGCAAATGGTCCTTTCTGACAAATACCACAATCATGTGGTTATTGCAAGCGGTCTAACAGAGGATATGTCCAGCAGGTAAGTATTAGAGGGCGAGGGCGCATAGACCTTTCTAACATATACATAGTGTCATCCATCGCTTCATTAAAATCGGCACCCTTTTAAGAAGGCTAGATCTCGTAGTCGAATCGTTCAGATCCGCAAGGTCATCTCCTACGCATCATGCCTTCGCCCATTCCTTAGCTGTCGTCCTGGACTACACTCGAAAGTTCCTTGCAAAGCCTCAGCCCATGAGATTTTCTTTTCTTTCTCAGGTCTGGCTTTATTATACAGACACTGAGGAGTTATTGTCTGCCCTTGCTGGACTATGCTTCGTGGTACGTCACATAGTAGCCTTAATCGCTTTAAGTGCTAAAATCCTGACAGGATATGCCAAAAACTCCTCCATATGATCGCTTTCCCCCGACTGCTCCCTCACTTCTCTCACACATCTATGGACACCTCTCATTGCACGTTAATCTATCATCGCCACAACCAATACGAGCGACGATTGCCTTCATATTTTCTATTACATCTGATTCCTTCCTGCATTCTATTGACAGATCGATCGGAATAGGCAAGCCTCATCTTCCCTCCACCACCAAAAAGGCGAAGCTCGCTTTCGACGAGAACGACTACTTTGAAGAAGCAATGGACGACGAAAATAACGAGCTATTTGAAGACAATGAGGAAGAAGAATGGCCAGAATTCTTTCCTCCGACGTTATCAGAAAGGCTCCCAAAAGCCAAGAAGAGCCTCAAAGTCCTGTTTGCAGCAGCTCCAGAGCATCCATTACTCACCGCTAATATAGCACGTAGGCACTGCGAATGGGTCTGGGATGAAGAATCGTTGGAGAGAGCGCACAAAGGAGAATGGGGTGTGGTTAAGGACGTTGAAGTAAACTTACCTCCTTCAACGCCTCCGCCAGACGACCTACTACCTCAGCCAGGCGCCACTCTGTATCAGCCTGAGCTGGCTGGCTTACGGATCTTCGACCTTGAACCTGGGACTAATTTTAAATCTTCGCTGGAGCTCCAACCAACAAGAGAGACGCGGGAGAGCAAGACTATCTCGTACCAATCCTTCCTTTGTACATTTCCTTCGACACTTCCCCCAATTACTCCGACTTTAGCGCAGCTCACAGAAACTGTACTCTCTCCTCTCGGCCTCCAATGTTCACGTCTCTCATCGGCCTTGCTTGAGCTCTTCCTTGAACCGCCTTTCTCCTTAGCGAGCCACTTTGTCCTTCTTCGCGACTACCTGCTCCTTGATTCAGCAGCCTTCACCGCCCGCTTACGAGGCGCTCTCTTCTCGGAAGTTGATGCATACCAACCCGTCGGACACGGTACACGTGCGCGAATGAGGGCTCGGCTTGGAATCAAAGAACCACGGGATATCCGATTCGAGCAGGAAGATCTTGACAAGATGCGCCAAGCGGCCGAGGGTGACGAGAACGACGGCGAGGTCCCTAAGTGGGGCATCGGGCTAGGGCTTGGACTGAGCGAGAGAGGCGTTTGGCCTCCTGGAGGTGCTGAGCTCGGCTTTGCACTGAGGAGAGTAATAGTAGACTCATTCGCAGATGAGAGGGATGTGACAAATGCGGAAGGTGACTATGAAAGCCATGATAGGGAGGGGACTACTGTGAGGAGAGAGGCGGAGTGGAGACTTGGGTTTGCGATCCGCGATCTCCCCGTCGGTGAGGGAAGGGAGGAATGGTTGAACCCCTCGTCAATTGAGTACACTACCATGTTGATATCCTGCCACCTCCAGCTAATCCTTTCAAAGGGCGCTCGACTTTTTGTACCTCGACTATAAGCCGCCGCACCCACTTGGGGTCCTCCTCACACCGGAAATTCTCTCCAAGTATCACCGCATCTTCAATTTCCTCCTCCGTTTACTCAGAGGTATGTCCCCACTTCCCAAGGAACAAAGGGGCTCAGCTCTTGCATTTAGTGGAAACCGTTTCGCGCAGTCTCTTTCATTCTGTTCATCAGACGACACCAGAAGAAGCATTATTCAAGTCGAGGCCTCAAGCTTACCGCCTACTCCTACGATTCCGCTTCCAGACTCACTCATTTGTGTCGACTCTTACTAGCTATATTTTTGATTCTGCAATCAGCACTCACTTCAATGCCTTCATGCAGAGACTGGACTCAGTCGTTCAACACATCCGTTTGCATTCTCGTCAAGGACAAGACGGAGACGAAAGTTTCCCATCTGTACCGGACGTCTTCGAGCTGATGAACGACCACTCCAAGATGTTGGACAGGATCCTTGGGGCATGTATGTTGCGGACACAGCAACGTGCCATTGCTGAAGTCGTGACTGACATCTTGAGTATTGTTCTGAACCTTGGCACGCTTGTCGGGGACATGAAGCGAGGGATCGTAGATGTTTCCACCGGAGAGACAATGGTGAAGAAGCTCTACCACACCTTCGAGAGGAAGATGTTTACATTCGTATGTCTCTTTTTGATTCGTCTTGCTATCTCGCAACTAACGATGAATTGTTACAGATCAAAGTCCTGAAATCTTTGGATGATAAGGGCGAAATTAGGTCCCTCTTGTCTTCGATTGCTACCAACACCAGTGATAAGGATTATGCCTTACTCGCCGGCCGGATGGGAGCCGGCAAGAAGGAAGGTACCGATCTTGGTGACCTACTCCTACGGTTGGACTTAGGTAGATGGTGGACGCATGAAGCTGTACGCCGTGCTGAGGCCAAGAGAGCGCGGATGCAAGTCCCCACGCTCGCTAGCGACGTATAGACGACTTATTATAAACAGGTGCACATCATACCACCCGTAGTTACTCACCATCTGGTCCCAGTCCCACTGTAGCTCCCATTTTCGTGTGCCTCTCTTATATATCTTGGTCTTTTACTTCGTTGTGACAAGGGACCCCCTTTTTCATGCTGATGAACCAGACGTCTTATGACCCATTCGACTTCCCTCTCCACGTCTTGTTCACCCCTTAGTCCGATGCTCAATATTTGAGTTTGGCTTGACTATACTCCGGTACAGGATGTGCCTTAGAAGGCGACAGCGACAAAGGCGCTAATCAAAGGCCTTATCGAGTAAACCCAGTGGGTGCAACATCAGAACCTGCACGTTATGAACTAAGAATAATAAATCTAGCTGTAGAATCAAAGCATGACCCAGGTAAGCGCAGATTAAGTAGCAAACGTTATGGACATTACTTTAATAGACCTGTACCTCACAAATAGCGCAAGAGGTAGCCCTAGACTACTCAGAATGCCGAATGGCCCGCAACTCAGACCTGCTTCCGCCCAACGGAAGGACTTCGAGGGCCCTCAGAGGTCTATATGGCTAATCTATCGGTGTCTTCCAACCCGCAAACACTCACGGCGCCAGTCTTACTTATTATGGCTTGCTGTTCCAGGGGCTGGTCGCGGGTGAAGGTGGAATTGCGTTGGAGGACATTTCATTGGGTTCGCAATTCCTTGTCCGTCGCCTTGTTCTTTCCACTCGACGTCAGATTTCGAACAGCAAGCCCGCCGCGTTTTTTCCTTCTTGGCTTCCTCGCCGTTGGCACGCCTTGAATACATCCAGCAAGGCCAGGCGCTCCCTGGCGCAAAGACGTTGAGTGAAATTTGACCACCTCGAGACTTGTTTCGGTAACGTCGTCTGTTGTTCTGAAGCGCGTCAACCCTGCCTTACTACCTCTGAGCAGACACTTCTCACCAAAGAGAAACCTGGGCCGTTAAGCCACTTTAAGGAGTGGAGCCTTTCAAAGGTCACACTCTCCCGGCTGCCAGTGCATTAACTCGTCCGCTTCTGTCAGTTTCCCTGCTTGATCCCAGGCAGCGAAGCACGCCCCGCCGCCAGGTTTTCCCGCAATCCTTTCGAGGACAACAATATGGCACTTGACCCCATGACCGACCAGAATCTGATGACAGAGCAGAATGAGGATGCTGGATTTAAGGAGGCGACTCCGAACTTCGTTGTCCGTCGACCTCCGCGCCCTCGTCTCTCTGCCTCCCAGGTCATCATGCGAGCTTCAGCTGTTGTTGGCCTTCTAGCCTTTTCGTGGAGACTGCCCGATATTTGGGCAGCGACTAGTCAACTTATCGTCCGTCGAAACACCCCAAATCTTGATGCGTGCCGTGGTTACGTTGCAAGTGCAATCCAAACGGACTTGACTGGCCTCACTGCTCAGCTTCATTTTGTCAATGGTAGTTGCAATGTCTACGGTCCCGACCTGCAAACCCTCTCGCTCTCAGTGACCTATCAAACCGGCTAGTCGTCTTTTGGTCTGTGGTTGTCAACCTCTTTTATTAATTACCTGCTTCTCGTTCTACAGACACGCTGATTCACGTCACAATCGCCGATCCTGACCGCATCCGATACGAAGTCCCAGAAACGATCTTCCCGCGTCTAATAACCAAGTGTCCCGCTTATCACCCCGATATTGAGTTCAAGTACACGGAGTCTCCTTTTTCCTTCTCAATCGTCCGCAAGTCGACCAACGAGGCGCTCTTCGACACGGCTGGATTCCCGATCATATTCGAGCCACAATATCTCCGTGTTAAAACATCTCTTCCGCTCAATGCCAACATCTATGGTCTCGGGGAACACACAGAGTCCTTCCGCCTGCCGACCCAAAACACTACCCGTACAATGTGGTCCAGGGACTCTTACGGCGTACCAACCGGTTCAAATCTGTATGGCGTACATCCGATCTACCTCGAGCACCGCAACACTGGCACACACGGCGTGTTCTTCTTGAACTCAAACGGCATGGACATCAAACTGCGCAACGAGGGCGACAGAACCACTTTAGAATACAATGCCATCGGTGGGATCCTCGAATTCTACTTCCTTGCTGGTCCTTCTCCTATCAAAGTCGCTCAACAATACGCGGCTTTGGCTGGCCTCCCTGCCGAGGTCCCGTATTGGTCGTTAGGGTTCCACCAGTGCCGCTACGGGTACCAAAATTATGTTGAAGTCGCTCAGGTCATTGCTAACTATTCTGTTGCTGGAATCCCACTGGAAACTATGTGGACTGACAGTACGTGCGTCACTTGGTGTTTCAATCCCTGACTGAACCTTTGCAGTCGATTACATGTTCGAGCGCCTGGTATTTACTCTCGATCCTGATTACTTCCCCAAGAAGAAGATGCGTGAGATCGTCGCCAACCTGCACTCAAAGAACCAGCGTTACAGTAGGTGGTTCACCATCTGACAGGAGTATACTTACAGTGTACCTTCAGTTATGATGGTCGACCCGGCTGTTGGTGTTCGCCCTACCATTTCTGGTACTTATGATCGTGGCTCTGCTGCAGATATTTGGATGAAAGAACCCAATGGGACAGACCACTTGGGCGGTAAGCCTATTTTGTCCTCGTCAAGTGGATACGCCAGCTCATTTCCCTTAGTTGTATGGCCAGGAGTTGTCGTCTGGCCGGACTGGTTCCACCCGTCTGTTCAATCCTTCTGGGACAACGAATTCAAACTCTTCTTCACTCCCTCGGATGGCATCGATATCGATGGTGTGTGGATTGATATGAACGAGCCGGCGAGTTTCTGCACCTACCCTTGCGACGACCCGTACAAGCAAGCCAAGGACCAGAACTTGCCTCCGCCGCGCAACGGCCCTCCTCCTTCGGATGCCTTGTATGAGGTGGAAAGTGACAAGAAGATAAAGAAGAGACAGAACAATGGCGAGATTGATTTGCTGGATCCCCCGTACGCGATTGGGAATGCGCTACCCCACCTCAGCGACCGCACGGCCCATACGGATATCGTCCATGCGAATGGGTTAGTTGAATATGACACTCGTACGTATTTTTCCATTTATGGAAACCGAGCATCCGTTGAAGCTGGGCACAGACAACCTTTATGGCACAATGATGTCTGCTGCAACACGTGAAGCTATGCTTTCCCGTCGGCCTGGTCTCAGGCCGCTAATCATTACTCGCTCTACCTTTGCTGGTGCTGGTGCGAAGGTCGGCAAGTGGCTCGGTGACAACCTCAGGTAGTTTCTTAGGTCTCATTCGTGACTGGGCACCAACTCACGCACTCCCATAGCGAATGGTCTCACTACCGACTTTCTATCCCAGGAATGCTCGGCTTTGCCTCGATCTATCAAGTCCCCATGGTCGGCTCAGACACTTGCGGATTCGGAGGGAACACAACTGAGACGCTGTGTGCTCGATGGGCCACACTCGGGGCATTCAATCCGTTCTACCGCAACCATAACGGCGACACCTCGACCCCGCAAGAATTCTACCGCTGGCCACTGGTCACCGAAGCGGCGAAGAACGCCATCGACCTTCGCTACCGTCTGCTCGACTATTTCTACACGGCCTTCCACAAGCAGCATACGGACGGAACACCCGCTCTTCAGCCGCTGTTCTTCCAATACCCCCAGGATACAAAAACATACGATATACAGTTCCAGTTCCTTTTCGGCCCAAGCATTCTTGTCAGCCCAGTTCTTGAAGAGAACTCGACCGCCGTCGATATCTACCTCCCTGATGACCGGTTCTACGATTTCCTCACTTACGAAACAGTGGAAGGGAAGGCCGCGAACATCAGCTTGACGAATATCTCGTTCACAGAGATTCCTGTGCACATTAAGGGTGGAGTTGTGCTCCCACTACGTGTCGAGAGTGCGTACACGACGACCGACCTGCGGAAGAAGGATTTTGAGCTGGTGGTAGCTCCGGCGAGGGATGGGTCGGCTAGTGGATCGCTGTATCTCGACGATGGTATCTCCATCGAACAGAAGACAACGCCATTCGAGTGGACTTTTGAGTATCACAATGGTGTGCTCACGGCGCATGGCACAGGCAAGTGTGACGTTGGCAAACTCAAGTGGGCGAAGGTCAAGATCCTTGGCGTTACAGAGGAACCGAAAACGGTTGAGGTGAACGGGAAGAAGGTCAAGGGCTTTTGGTACGATGCCGCCAGTGGAGTTGTCAGTGTCACCGTTGGAAAGG
>Ga0307513_10006601_pt1 | contig 15145 bp, 6 predicted proteins | sample 15_EM_MG_FD_202174 | JGI IMG/M metagenome (GOLD analysis project Ga0307513, IMG submission 202174) | Populus trichocarpa ectomycorrhiza microbial communities from riparian zone in the Pacific Northwest, United States - 15_EM | ecosystem: Host-associated > Plants > Roots > Unclassified | place... | reverse complement strand
TTATGTGCTGAAATTGATGGTTTCAATGTGTGTGTTCTGCTGGAACTTAGTGACAGTGTATATGCTGGGGTTGTTACAGCATGTGTGGTGTGTGTTCATGCCAAAATGTGTGTTGTGCAGCAAAATTGTGATTCGCTGCCGAAACTGCATCGGCTGCAGCGAATTAGCATTCGCTGCCGCAACTGAGTCTCCTGCAGCGAATTAGCATTCGCTGCCGAGTTGTGTGTTGTGCAGCGAAACAGTGATTCACTGCCGAAACTGTGTCGGCTGCAGCGAATTAGCATTCGCTGCCAAATTGTGTGTTGTGTAGCGAAACTCTGATTCGCTGCCGGAACTATGTCAACTGCAGCGAATTAGCATTCGCTGCCGAATTGTTTGTTGTACAGCGAAACTCTGATTCGCTGCCGAAACTGTGGCACCAGCAGCGAAACAGTTTTCGCTGCCGAACTGGCTGCCTACAGCGAAACAGTTTTCGCTGCCGAACTGGCTGCCTACAGCGAAACAGTTTTCGCTGCCAAACTGGCTGCCGGCAGCGAAACAGTTTTCGCTGCCGAACTGGCTGCCTTCAGCGAAACAGTTTTCGCTGCTGAATTGGGCTGCCTGCAGCGAACCAGTTCTCGCTGCCGATTTCTACAATAAGCCTCCTAGGCAGAAATGACTTAAATGCTAGTAACAATTTCATGGTAGATGGTGTAAAATGTGGAACACTTGAATGTGAACATATGAACTCTTGAAATAAGTGTGGTGACGAATGTGATTCAAAAATACAAATGTACTGATTTGTGTCCATTGATGTCTTAGGTGGTGCGGTCGGGATTGGACCATCGTCAAGACAAGAACCACCCACAGGTGGAGCAGGTAGGTGACTTGCACCTTCCTTTTTCATATGTTGAATAATGAAATACTTTAACATGAATATTACCATATTGTGTTAGAACCGATATTAGATTGTCGAACGATTAAATGTTGACAAATGGTTGATTAGCTTCGGCTAATGGCATCCGAATGGATGAGCGGGACAAATGAATGATTAGCTTCGGCTAATGGCATCCGAATGGATGGCCAGGACAAAGACTGATTAGCTTCGGCTAATGGCATCCGAATGGATGGCCGGGACGAACGATTGATTAGGTTTGTCTAATGGCATCCGAATGGATGAACGGGGTGAGTGAACGGTTAACCTCAACAAATGATGCCTTAAGAGGATAGTCGGGTTTAAGATTATGGTTGATTGCAAGAAATTGGTGCATCTATATGTACTACAAGCTGTTTATACCAAGTACATGAAGAAATTATAAATGTTAATCCTTCATTTAACTGCCAGACCGTTTAGTCACCATTATTATTATTATTAAGTAATTGCATTCTCTTAAATGTTTTGTACTGCTGCAGGGACGTCACACCAACAAGATGTCTAGGAAACTCGATACAAGGGAACCTACTTTTGCAAGGAATCATGTAGATGCATTCTAAATCACAATGTATTTTGTATGAATCAATGTACTGAATGTATAACTTTTATTAGCTCCTTTTGTTTAAATTCGTAATGGCTATTAGTCGGATAGGAATGCAAACTCATGTCTATGTATGTATATTTTTAATATGAACTTCTAATCATGCAACCATAATATTACGTGTTTATGTAAGATTCACTTTTTAATGAAATGTTGATTGTATGGATTTTATTTTGATGATGTGAGGGATCAGGTTTGCTAATTACCGGCACCATGTGTGTTAGGTATATATATATATATAAATTACTGTTGTTTTGGGCTTGAAAAACCAGGTTGTTACAATGGGTGCTTTGGGAGGTTTAGTTTGACAGATTCTGTGATATGCAAGAGGTGTGTCTTGTTTAAAAAGAAACCATGTGTTTGAAATTAATACCTTTTGGAACAGATTTGAGAATTGATACAGAAAAAACCCGGATTATTCGATTAATTTAAATTAATTATTTAAAAAAACTCTTAAAATTGACTTGATTAACTAGTTAGCCTGACTAGATATATGAGCATGTTTGAGAGTGTGGTTGCGGTTGCTTTTCGAAATGCTTTTCACTCAAAAATATATTAAAATAATATTTTTTTTTATTTTTTTAAAATTATTTTTGATATCAGCGTATTAAAATGATATAAAAACACAAAAAAAAATATTAATTTGAAATAAGAAAAATAGAATAAGCAATGTGTAAATTTAGAGGTTAAAACATGTTTTTGTAAGTAGCTTCAAGGCATCCAAAACTTATTTAATTAACACCATATAAACTTAGAGCAAGGAGAAAAAAAAGCAACCATGCTAAAGTCAGAGGTGGGATATCCCATCAATACATGCATTTTGGTAAAACTTTAGGAAAGAAGTGGATTTGCGATAACTCAATACCTAATAAGAGATTCTTATATATCTTATTAGGTTTCTAATGTTAAAATACGAAAAACAAAGAAAGTACTGTTTTTTATTTAATTTAAAAAATATATCATATAAATAATTTTATAATCCCATATATTAAACAAAATAAAATTTTTGGTTCTTCCGATCACAAGTTTATATTCCAAGATAATTGGTCCGTCAAGAAGAACATTCTTAAAATCGTCAGTTACTTCTTCATTAGTTCAACATCCAATCTGCTCAATACTGTTACTTACAATTTTTCTTTAAGAAGAAAAAAGAATACAGTGCTTATAACTGGGATGGGGGTGCTACCAGATCTTCAGTTTTCCTCAATAGATTTTGTTAGATTATCTAATTGCTTCCGAAAATTGCTTCATCAAAAAAATTGAAGGGTCATGCATGGTAACTGTTAGCTGAATCATGAACGACCTACAAAGTCTTTTTTTTTTTTTTATATAGAATCAAATAGGGGATATAAATGGATAAGCTTCAATTGTACTATAATATTTTATTAATTATTTAGTAATACTATTTTATTTACTTTTATCACGCATGCTTCCTTGCTTTTTATTTTTTACCTTTTCATTAATTAACTATAAATTAAAAAAGAAGAGAATTTTACTGTACCTGTTCCCACTAATTAATCAGTATTCATTGAATAGTAATTTGGTATGCTTTGCTCTTCTTCTTTTTTTACAATCAATGGGTTTTTTTTATTTTATTCTTTAAGATTAAATTAATTTTTTTATTGAGTTATCGCACTATTCTAATATAAATTATATGTTTGGCGAGTTAATCTAGTTGATTCAGTTTTTTTAACTTTTATTTTTCAGTTTCATCATTTCATATTGGTTTAATTGAGAATTAGATTTTATGATTTGTATTGTTTACTTTCTATTATGTTATTTTAGCTTCATGATCCAAGAATAGTGCTTAACGAGTTAACTCGAATTGACTCAGGTTGTTTTTTTTGTTATTTGTTGATTGATTTTTTTCAATTTTAACATTCAACACTAAAATCGGTTGAAAATTGGTTTTATAATATGTTTGATTTGTTTTCTACAGGGATATCTTGATCTTAAGATCAAGGTCATGAGTTTTGACATTTTAACCTCTGTTACATCGAGTCGTTTTTTAATTTTCTTTATAAGAGGTTATCAAGGTCTCCCGACCCTAGTCACAAGTCCTTTAACATTGGAATTTTTTTATTGGTTGTCTCCGTCTCATGACCTAGGTCACGGATTTGGCGGGTTAATCTAATTGACTCTATTTTTTTAAATTTCATCATTTAATATTGTGTTTGATTGGGAATTAAGCTTCATGATTTGTTTTGGTTTGCTTTTTAATAAGTTATCCTAGCCTCATTGGTTGAGAATAATGTTTAACGTGTTAACTCGTGTTGACATGAATCATTTTTTTTATTAAAAGTTTTATAAATTTCATCATTCAATATTATGCCTAACATGAGCGAATGATAATTGAGCCTCATAATTTGTTTTGATTTTATCTCTATAGGATTATTTGACAGATTAACTCTGTTTGTTTTTTATGTTTTTTTAATTGATTTATTTTTTTAATCTCATTCTTCAACATTAAGTTTATTGGAGATTGAAATTCATAATTTATTTTGATTTATTTTTCATTGGTTATGTTGGTCTTATGACCTAGGATTATGGGTTTGACTGGTTAACTATAGTCGTTTTTTAGGTCTTTTTTTAATTAATTTTTTTCAATATCATCCTTTAATATTGAGTTAATTGGAAATTAAACTTCATAATTTATTTTGATTTGCTTTCTATTGGGCTATTATAATATCATAATTCAGGTTTTAAATTTGACATATTAACCTGAGTTGACCCAAGTCAATCCAATATATTGTCATCTTAATATTAAAAAAAAAAAAAGATGTCATCTTGATTTGTTTTAGTCAAACTATGTTTTTACATGTCTTATGGGTCGTTTTTGGATCTATAAAGTCAATTGGGTTACATCGGTTCAACATTCACATAGTTGAAATTTTTTATTTTACATGTAAAAGTGACATTATTTTGGTAAACATTTTACAAAAAAAAAATCAATGGGTTTTAAGATAGGTTTAAAAAGAAATTAAAAGAATTTAACAAAAAAATTAGGTCTTTATTTTTTTATCATGGTTTTTAAACCTGGCTCGTGGGATGACCACAAACAGCTCCTGGTTTCTAGATTGAGTAAGTTGATCAAGGTTACCTAAATCGACTAATTTTTTTATTTTACAAGAATGTCTGAATTACATTGTTTGATAAAGATTTAACAAATAAAATCAACTAGTTTTTTTTAAATAACAAAAAAAATTAGTTTTCATTCATTTGATCGTGATTTTTAATTAATTTCTTTTCTTGGTTTGATCCTTTGATTTTTAGTTTATTGAGGATTTTGCTTCTTCATTTTTTTATATTTGCTTTTTATAATGTGGTGTCAGTCTCATAATCAAGGTCACGAGTTTAGAAGATTAGCTTTTGTGGATTTCTATTTTTTTAGCATATATTTTTAAATTTTATTTTTCAGCATTTGGTATTTGGTTAACTACAGATTAGATTTTATTATTATTTTTTGTTATTTTAATCTGATATTTTGAATTGTAGATTAATAGATTATCTAGAGTTTACTTGGAATTTTTTGTGTTGTCATTTTTATTGGTTTTTTGCATTGTGGATGTTAACTTTTTTTTATTTGCTGTCAATATTTTATATCCGATCCAAAATTATGGTATGGTCAGGTTTTTACTTCTTACCCTGGTCTAAAATTATTAAACAATTAGAACAACCAACAAGTCTCGAAAAAATAAAAGAAAAGAGCCTGGGGACATGGGGAGCATTACGGAGCATGGGTAGCTGCTACCATAGTTATTAAACCTGGATTAGATTGGCACGTCAACCTGGGAGGTGGACCGGTTCGGGTTTGTTGAAAGATTGGGTGGTGCAACAACCCGGTCGACCTAGTGGATCAACCCGTGACTCGGGCGAAACCCGGTGTTTTTTTTTCAAATATAGTTTTTCTCCTATACCCCTCTTTTTTATATATATTTTTTAGTTGATTATTAACACTTTTTAAAGTTCACTATATAAATATTAGAAAAATGTTTTATTTTTTCACTATGGGATTTGAAACCTTTTAGTATATATAGTCTATGTTTCCAAGAAAAAAAGTTATTTTTTTCAATGTGAGATTTGAAATCCTTTCGTATATATACTTTATGTTTACAAGAAAAAAGTTATGTTTTTTCAATGTGGGATTTGAAACCCTTTGGTATATACACTCTATATTTCCAAGAAAAAAAAGTTAGTTTTTCAATGTGGGAAACCTTTTAGTATATACACTCTATGTTCCCAAGAAAAAAAAGTTAGTTTTTCAATGTGGGATTTGAAGCTCTTTCGTATATATACTCTATGTTCACAAGAAAAAAGTTATGTTTTTTCTATATGGGATAAACAAATTTTTAGTTTAAATACTTCAACTTTAAAGGATAATATAATATCTTTTCAATTTGGGATTTGAAACCCTTTAATATATATACTCTATGTTCACAAGAAAAAAGTTATGTTTTTTCAATGTGAAATTTAAAACCTATTAGTAAATATACTCCTATGTTCCTAAGAAAAAAGTTAGTTTTTTAATGTGGAATTTGAAGTCATTTCGTATATATGCACTATGTTGACAAGAAAAAAGTTATGTTTTTTCAATGTGGGATAAAAAACTTTTTGGTTTAAATACTTCAACTTAAAAGGATAACATACTATCTTTTCAATGTGGTATTTGAAACCTTTCAGTATATATACTTTATGTTCACAAGAAAAAAGTTATGTTTTTTCAATGTGGGATAAAAAATTTTTTGATTTAAATACTTCAACTTAAAAGTATAATATAATATTTTTTTAATGTGGGATAAAAAACTTTTTAAAATATTCTTTTAAACTTCATTATTTACAACATGTATAACTTATATTCTCATAAAATTTTTTAATTTTTTCATATAAAATATTAAAAATTTAAATTTTTTTTAAATTAATTTGATTGAAGTGAATCCAGATTTATAAAATCCGACCCCAGCTTCTTGATCGGTTAAGTTTGATAACTATGGCTGCTCCACGCTGCAAGAACCAAGCCTATGTTGGCATGCAAGCTCCTGATTTGACAGTCAAGAAATCTATCTGAACTGTACAAGAAGTGGGGGGTATAAAAGTAATGGTGCCACGTGGTAGCTTATGAGTTGTCAGTTACGGTACTGTTCTAATAAACTACCTACTGTCTAGAAACAGTCAACGTAGTTCAACCTTCCAAGGCAAAACCAGTTTAAATTCAAAAAAATCATAATCCTGTAAGCACAAGCCTATAGCAACACATGGGCGCTCAATGCTTAATTTTTATGGTGATATGATAAAATACAGATACAAAGATAACAAAATTTATAATATATAAAAAATAATAAAACTATCTTTATTTATTATTTATTATTTATTTTATTTATATATATATTTTTAATATTCCTAGGTCATGGAAATTAGAAAAAGAACAAAGAACCATGTCAGCTCACTTGCTGTCCTTTCAAAATTGATAATGAAATAATAATGTATGGTATCTCCTCGAGGCCCTCTCAAAATGAACATTGAATTATAAATAATCCATCCACTGCTATTTCCACTAGAAAACAGTTCTCTCAGTTGAAAACTTGAAATTATTGGTTGTACTGTGGAAGCATTACTGACCCCGAAAAACATGCATGAAGACAATTAGATGATGTAAAACTCCTGGGACCCGAAATAGTAGAGATGACGATTGAAGAGGACAATCAGATAAAAACAAAATAAAGAAAGTTGGAGATAAATAGAAAAGTTACGTGGACAATCAAAGAAAATCTTTGAAATTTCAAACAAGAAATAAAATGTTTTTGTTGGTGACACATTAGAATCATTTAGTTTGAAATGAAAGAAAAACGTGTTCTTCATAAGAAAATAATGTAGCTTAATTGGTCATGTTTTAAATTTATTTTTAAAAATTATTAGTTCGAGTTTTACAAACCTTAAGGTCATTAAAAACTTATATGGTTATTAATTTCAGGGCTCATAAGATTAATCGAAATACACTCAAACTGACCTGAACATTCACGTTAATAAAAAAAAATTAATCATGAAATATCTGATGAGGCAGTATAAAATTGTTTGAATAATAATGTATGGTATCTCCTCGAGGCCCTGTCAAAATGAACATTGAATTGTAAATTATTCATCCACTGCTATTTCCAATAGAAAACAGTTCTCTCACTTGAAATTAATGGCTGTACTGTGGAAGCATTATTGACCCCGAGAAACATGCATGGAGACAATTAGATGATGTAAAACTCCTGGGAACCGAAATAGTAGAGATAAAGTGTTTTTTTAATGAAGGTGTCACATTAAAAGGGTATCATTCAGTTTGGAATGAAAACAAAACTTGCCCTGAGATACAATGATTCTTTTGAAATTATAAAAAGGATAGGGCTAGTTGCTTATTGATTGGAGCTAGGTATTTATTTGGATAAGATTCATGTCTTTATTATAAAAAGTAAAGATGAATCTCTCACAAGTGTTACTACCGGTTCCTATTAAAGTAACAAAGCATTTGATATTAGAGACAAAACTAGTCAAAATCGTGGATTGAGACAAAAAAAAAAAAAAAAAGTGTTAAGAAATAAAAGAGTTTTCTTGGAGAGTATTATGGAGGAACTCGTAAATAGAAGAAGAGATGTGGGAGAGGGAAACCAAAATTAAAGAGAAATATCCACATCTATTCTCCAATGCAAGCATGGAACTTAAATTTCAGAAAGAATATGTAAGTTCTGAGAATAAACTTTTATAAAAAAAAAAAAAACCTTAAATTAACCTCGTGATGAAGAATGTGAGGTTAAATATATGAAAAACCAAATAAATTCAGTTGTTAAGGGGGAGATTTTAAAAGATAAAAAGAAGTACAACTCAAATTGTAAATGAAAGAAAGAATGGAGGCCAAAGTATAATTAAAAAAAATAAGACTACAAATACCCCTTTTTCTCTTCCAAGAGGCTGGCAACATGGAGACAAATAGGAGGGGAAGGATTTCAGATTTTTCCACAAAAAATTAAGAGAAAAACACTAAAATTGTTAAGTTTATACAAGTTCTAGATTGTTAGGTAAATAAAACATCCTTTGACAAGGGAATTAGCAAGAAAACAAGTGAAGCAATTATGAGGGAAAGAGAGGGAAAGGGTCGCCTGCATGCAAGGAGGGAGGAGTTGAAAACTTTTAAACGATTAAGAATCGAAATTCAAATTACCTCTAGGCAAGGAGCCCTAATCATAATTGTGAAAACCAATTTAAATTCGATTAGAAATTATACACCAATTTTGAATTGAAAATTAGAGTTCTTGAGTGAAATTGAAGGAAATTGTAAAAATTATTGAAATTAAGTTAATTAAAGTATTGTGAATTACCTTAAACATAAAATTATGTAAAAATACCAAAGAAAAATCAATGGCTAAAGCAACAAGAGTAGCCAACCATTTGAGGGTGAATGGGAGGAAAATAAATTTTGATTTTCTTGATAAAAGTCTCGAAAAATAAAAGAAAAGCAAGCCGTTAATCAATACTAATGAATTACTTTCACATGCTGATTTGCACTCCATAACTAAAAATCTTCCATTTTCTTTTTCTTGTCATTAATCAAGAGAAGGAGGCGTCTCACTGTTTTCTTGATCAAGAATAAATTCAAAAAAATTATTTAATTAAATTAAATTTTAGATTGAAATATTTTTCTTTTCATTTCTAATTGGTCATTTTTCATTATTTAATTACACAAGGGAGCAAGTTATAATTAAAACAATATACTAAATATTGTCAATAGTATTTTAATATAATTTATAGATAGAAAAATTACTTATTTTAATTGACAGCTATCAAACTTTATATAAAATTATTCAAATCTCGAATGTTAAAAAATAAATTTAATTGAATAAATATTTAAATTAAAATAATTTAGTAAGTTATTAATTAAGGAATTAAACTGTACACGTGCCCTATAAATACCTGCCATGTGCCTTCACACCCTCCATCAGCCTCATTCTCATCGTTGTCCTCCTCTAGCATGTATTTCTTTTTCTTTTTTTCCTTCAGGCCTGTAGAAAAATACATGTCAGCCCACGCAACCTGCAGCTCTATCCAACGGATAGATGCGCATCACAAAACTATTGGAAAGATAGATAGAGAAGGACGTTTTAGCTACTTTTCTCTTCATTTTGGAGAAAACTACATGTTCACTCGCTAATATAGTCCTTTATGTTATCAAAGATGTTTAATTTACCCTTCTGCATACTTTGATTGACAAACGAAATTCCTACATTTAATTACAATTTTTTTTTTAATAATTAAGCAATGACTCTTAAGTATCAAATTAAGCATAAATCACTAAAATAAGCAATAGAACACAAATCATAATCACTAACAAAAACAGATACACTCGATTTTATAGAGACCAAATCAAGAAAGACATGCTCAATCTTGTAATTAAAGCATGTGGTGATTAACACAGTAAAAAAAACTAATCATTTCATTAAACACAGGAATCAAATTATAATTAACTCTCTAAGCATAATTCTAAGCACCTGAAATTAAATAAGCATACATGTACAAATATATGATTTTATTAAATATATGACCGAGTACAATCCCTATCTAAAGTATTCTTTTAAAAGAATAAAACAATCTTCTAATTCTCCCCTTGGATTTGATATATGGTGACTTAATTTATTTGTGAAATCAAACAAATCAAACCAAGATTTGTGCTTTGCAAGAAACTCGAATTTAGGCGTGCATTGCGAAGCGAGATTTGGTGATTTGATGCTTTAAGAGTACCTTTGATTTATCTTTAAAGTGTTGCTGAAAACATTTATGGGGCGTTTAGACTTGATCCAACACAGCTTTATTCTTTGTAGACTTTAAGTGGAGATGAAGGAGACTTGGGAACTTTCGAGATGATTTCCTTACTTGAAGAGTTTGTCTTGAATAAAATTTATATCTCCAAGAATCCTCCTTTTTTTTTTTCTTAGGGTGAGGCCCTCTATTTATAGAGGTTTGTAGGGGCTTCCAGGTTCTTTCCTAATGCCATATGACATGATTTTATTGGTTAATCTTTATCGATGAAATCTTGTACTTATGACAAGACATCTTGAATATCTCAATATCCCAAGTGTCAACCTTTCATTAGCCAAGAAATATATGAAGGCTCATTTATATTTCATGCCATTTATTTTGATTTTATTTTATCCTTTCTTGTAAAAACAAAATAAAAATAACACATGGTGAAATTTGATTGGTAGAAATTGTTTTTGTTTCTATAGATGCCACCTCGAGATAAATTCACTTACTTTTAAAAACAAGTAGGCATGTCTTAAAAAAATGACTGTGAGAATCTTATATTTTGCATATATTTTTTTTTCTAAAGAATTCATTAACATTGAAACTTGAATAGGTCAAATACAAAGGTTCATCTTTATGGCACAAAAGTTTTAGTAACCTAGCAATACTTGGTAATATGGTGCTGTTGTTGAAGGTTTTATATGACCTTATGAAGTGCATCAAATCTGATTGGAGGTAGGTTCCATCAGAAGTGTTTCCGGACCATGATTATATTGTTATTTAAGGCTTCTAAAGCCTTATATTTTTACTTTATTATGCTTATGCAAGATCATAGATACCCTATAGATCATAGATAACATTTTATAAAGTCTTACAGAGAATTTATGTCAATAAAGGGCTTCTAAATCTAGAATTGCAAAAGAAAGAAGGATAAAATCTGAAGATAGCCAAGGAAAAATCACAAAAATTGCCAAAACTAGGAGGTCTTTGCGAGATTGTTTTTTTCTTATATCTAAAGATCTAATGGTTCTCGTAGATCGCGATCCAATAACTGGATCAAAAGTTATGAACTTTTTGAGTTGTTATTCTAGTCTGACATAATCAGACCTCCTTCTAAATCTAGACCTATCCTACTAGTCTATAAATGCATCTATTAAGCCATCTAAGAAATTTGTTTGGTGTAGATCCACCTCTAGTTATAACAGACCCACAATTGACTATTTAGACAATACCAGAAATTCAAAAATACAAATGGCATTACCAACAATTGTTTTTTCATTATTTTGCTACGATATTTACCGATATACATTTTTCCATTGCTAAATCTGTCGGTATGTACTGATAGAAATAATATATCGATAATACCGAGAGAATCCTAGACAAAATATGAAGAAAAAAAAAAACAAGTTCTGCGATGACGTGTAAGTTTTTGTGGGTAGAATTATAATCGAATTCAAACTGGGTTTTCCGTATAGTAACGTGTCAAAAACAACGACAGAATTACCGACAGAGTGACCGATGAAATAATTATGTCGGGAATTTCATCGATAATAATTAATATATGACCAGGCCATCGACCCTCCCCTCCCCTGTTTCTCCTTCTTCTCCCCTTGCATCTAACCCCCCTAACCCCCCAACATAAACAACTAGCAACTAGCTCCCTCCCCCCTCATCTCAAAAAAATCTTTTCTAGTCTCTGCATCCGTGTTCTGATTTATTGTGGATTTTTTATTTTTAGTAAGTAACTATCCTTCTTTTTTTTTTTTTAATTTTAACACAATTTTAAAATGTCAATTTTATTATTGAATGTTTTTTTAGTATATGTATTTTGTTTGGGTGTTTAGTTTTTAAAAATTGAAATTAATAGAAGAATTTCTTAAATATTTTTAATACACTAGACCAATATAAAATATGTCTGTAAGATCATTCTTAAAAAATTTATTATCAATTAAATTAACATATAAACTGACTTGAGAATTAGTTGCGTTGAAAAAAAAAACACCTTCAAATATATCAGCATGTATTTCTTTTTCTTTCTTTCTTTTTCCTTTAGGTCTGTAGAAAAATACATGTCAACCCATGCTACCTAGTCTGAAAGCTTATATGCATTGGGATCGAAGCCATTTGCCCATTTATTAGAGAGTCCTTCAGGATTTGTAACCCCCAACCCAGTATGAGGAATAAACCCTTTAATAAAGGTTTTGAGACCTTGTTCAATACTAGATTAGTAGCTGGCAAGGTCAAGTTTTCGAGCCCCTTGTTGATCTTCTCTTCATCTTTAGTAAAATAAAATTGACACTATTTTTCTTGTTGATACTTGGATATAACACAGTACTCTGGCTTTACATGATATCTTATCGTCAACAAAGTTTTCTACTACCTTTTCTTTTCCTTTATTCTTCGTTGGATGAGTCATTCCTTCATTTGTAAATGACTTATGATCTTTTGAGCTTTTAGAGTTAACTTTTCCCTCTCTTGGATGGTCAGTTGGGGATCGTAGTTCTTCCATCATAGTTAACTTAAAATAGAACTTTACGTCGATAAAGTAGGCTTCAGCTATGGTAAAGAGGGCGGTGTCCACTACTGTCTTTCTCATTTGTCCATCTTGACAATACTTAAAACATTGGTGGAGCATTGAGGAGACAATACCATTTTCATGTATCCATAATCATCCAAGTAGCATGTTGTAAGTAGTTTTGGCATCTATCACATGGAAAAATACATTGGATTTCATATCTTTCATGTGTGTATAAAGTCTTATCTTTTCTATGGTATTTTACCCTATTTGATTAAAATCTTAAATCATCAGATGACTTGGGAAGAGTTTATCCATGGGAATCCCAAGCTTTTTCATAGTCTTAAGAGGTAATATATTGACAATCGAACCATCATCCATCAAGATACAATTCACTTTCCATCGACATATCCCTTAATAAAAAAAGGCTGATTATGAAGTTTTGATCCAAGCAACATGTCTTCATCGTTGAAGGATATCTCTATGGTGCATACACCTTCACACGAGTTTAAAGAGTCATCATGATAGGTTTAGTAGGAATTTTCTCTTCATCAACATGATAGCAAATAACAAGTACATTTTTTTATCCTTCTTATCTCTATTGGCATGTACTCTTTTAGTGTAATAGGTTTTCTTAAGCTTTGAGCTGGAAAAACCTCCTTTCCAACTAGTATGGACTTTCAGCGTATCGGCTCATCAATTAGCTTCCTTACAATTAAGATTCTCATTATAGTTGGCTTTGTAATCTGCATGCGCTTCTTTCTTCCTTTTGTACACATGACTAAAGTCCATCCTTCATCATTATTATTTTCAGATAAATCAGGCTTTAAGTTTCCAACTTAAGGTGTAAAGGTTACACATGAAGTTTGACTTGAGGATACAGTGAAGCTCATAGGAAAAATAACACCAGGTTCTATACGTTCAAAGGAGTCAAAACTTATTGTAGGGAGCTACTAGTGTAGGCCTAAATTGACCATGGTTGTGATATTAGAAGTTGTTATTTCATCATAAAAAATGATATCCCTATTCTCATGATCTTATCATTCAGCAAAAACACTTCTCTACGAGATGATTGATCAAGTGATGGTATTTGCAATAGTTCGGATTCTCCACTTAGTTAGCTTCTTTGGGATGCTTTAGCTCTGACAACTCGATGAGATTTTCCTCAAGCAAACATCCATCATCCTAGATATGTCTAATTTAGGGAACGATGGCTTTTTTTTCACCCTTTTGAAAAGTAGCTGGTCTTGCACAATCATTTCTCTTAACTCTAATTGGTACCTTTACAGTAGCAGAGTTAACTACTAAAGACTGCTTTCCTTCGACCTTTAGAGTGCTCTTTCCAAATCTATGACCTTGAGGCTTATTTCTTTTGGGTTCTTGCATAGGTAATCATGAGCTTTCAGTTGTCGTGATACTAAGTTCCATGTCGTGTGCTTGAGGAGCCAATTCTTTAAAAGACTTTGGTTTGATGTCTTATAAAATATAGCGTACTCCCCAATGCATCCCTTGAATATACATGTCTAGAGTGAAAGTTTTGGTGAGCCAATCTTTACAGTTGAGGCTAAGGTTTCTCCACCGATGAATGTAGTCGGTGACAGGCTCTTCCTTCCACTGATGTGTATTGGTGAGTTCAATCATGTAAACCCCAGTTGAAATTTTGGCAGAAAAGCAATCTAAGTACTTAAAGAATGGATTTAACGGAGGTACCAAATAAGCATTAGAACGAACAAAAATAAAACAAAAAGAAATCTTGGAAATGAAAATTGACCTGATTGATTAGAGAAAACAATAATGGAAGAACACATGAGGGCATTAAGATTTAAAACAAAACTAGCCAAACAAGACCTAAATTATTTTTAAGAAGATAATTGTTTTAATATCGAGACAATGATATATTGGATTAACTCGGGTTTCACGACTTAACCCGTCAAACCTGCAACCGAAATTATAGATTTCATTGGGTTTAGCATCTTTGTTTTTTCTTTCAATTTTTTTTTACATAATGATATAATAATAAAAATAGACATTCACAAAGTTAAGCACCAACTAAATATCAAGATATTTGTTTGAAACTGTAATAATTTTATAAAAAAAATTAAAATAAATTATTAACTTCGATTCAAAATTAATATAATATTAAAGGATAAAATTGAATTAAAAAAAAGCTAAAAAAAATTAATCAAAAGATAGAAATAAAAAAAATATCTCCTTCACTATTGATATTTACATGAAGAATATTTATATTTACATAAAGAAAGTTCTTTTAGTAGAGTTACTAGAGTAGATAGTGAATACATTAATTCAAAAAATTAAAATGACACATTAAAATAAGCATAAA
>Ga0307513_10006599_pt1 | contig 15147 bp, 5 predicted proteins | sample 15_EM_MG_FD_202174 | JGI IMG/M metagenome (GOLD analysis project Ga0307513, IMG submission 202174) | Populus trichocarpa ectomycorrhiza microbial communities from riparian zone in the Pacific Northwest, United States - 15_EM | ecosystem: Host-associated > Plants > Roots > Unclassified | place... | reverse complement strand
ATGTACGTCTCAAGAACCTTAGGATGAGTAGTACTTCATATTTATAACTACAGAAAACCAAGTGTCTAGTCTTCTGTTGAACCACAACAGGATACTGAAAAATATTGAATTTGAGCCTCATGAATACAAGATCCCTGAAGTTTTTACGATTGCCTGCACCAGCCTCTCGTTGATTCTTGCTATTCACTTAACCAAAGCTCGCTTTCTGATCATTCTAACAAGAAAGCTCACACGCGCGGTGCTTGAAAAGAGACTGCTTGCTTCGCCGGCTTAAAAGCACATAATCTTGAATAAACATAAGCTAAAAAACTATAAGGTTGCATATATAGTGTTGAAAAGGAAATTAAACAGATACGAACATTAGAAGTGGTCTGAAATAAAATTTATCTTTCAGTATTGATGGAGCTTGCAAGAATTAGTGAAGTCGGATGCAAAACCAATTAAATTTCTATAATTAGTGTGTTTTTCATTAAAAAAAATTTACTTAAAGAGAATATTTAATTGATAAGTAAATGAATAGAATAATATTTCAGCTGGGTTTATATGGCACCCAACCAGACATGAAAAAGAAAATAAGCTATATGCAAAAGAAATTAAAATAACATAATCCTTATAATAAAATAAAAATAGAAAAATTAATACAAAAAAATAAAAAAAATACCTCTTCTAATAGACAATTAAAAACAGACAAGTGATACAATTCATACAAAAACATCATTTAAGTTTATACAAGTGCATCATTTGTTTTTTCCATTTAAATAAAAACACATTGAAATGGAGTCATAGTTTATGCATGGACTAATTAGTTTGAGGTCTTCCTATCCCTATTCCTATTCAGAATATGACCGTTCTGAGATATCGCCGATCAGAATAAACAATAATGAATGGAGGATTTTAATTTAGCTGTCGATATTTGGTAAAACTCAGTTATCATTGAAAAATCCAAAAGCGGTATAGATATGTTGGATTATATCTGCAATCTGCAATAACAGATTCTTTTTCCTTCATGGACCAAAACATGTCCATCAACCTCGATTTAACTTGTCAAATTTACAATCTTGATCACGGAATTATAATAATTTTATATAAATAAATTAAAATAAATTATAAAACTTAATTTTTAATCAATTCAATATTAAATGATAAAATTAAAAAAAATCAATTAAAAAAATATCTAAAAAACGACCTGAGTCAACTCGGCTTAACCTGTTAAATCCACATTTCAGGTTAAGAGATTAAGATAATCTCATAAAAAACAAATCAAAATAAATTATGAAATATAATTCTCAATCAACCCAAGTTTGAAGAATGAAATTGAATAAAAATCAATTAAAAAAACAAAAGATAACCTGGGTCAATTTGGATTAACCCGTCAAATTCATGACATGAGTCATTAGCCTACGATAACCTCATAGAAAGTATTAAAAAAAAAATGATCAAAGTCAACCTACCAAACCTGTGATCTAGGTCATAGGGTTGAGATAACCTTATAGAAAATAAATTGAAACAAATTATGAAACACAATTCCTAATCAATTTAGTATTAAAAAATAAAATTAAAAAAAAAACTAAAAAATTGATCAGAGTTAACTCATGTTAATATGCTCAACTCACAATTTAAACTATACAATTAGATTAATTTTATAAAAAATAAATCAAAACAAATCATAAAATTAAATTCTTTACCTATTAAATATTAAAATAATTAAAAATAAAAAAAATAGTTTTGTGAGGTGAGGTGAGGTGAGCACCCACCTTTTCAGCATTTTGTTAATAAAATTGTCGTTTCTTAGCAAGACGCTCTAGAATTAAACGTGAAAGTATTGAATTATAGAGGATAACCATCAACCACAGTCACGGGAGTATACCGGGTAATAGCGACGGATGTGGTGACCACTAACCAGTCTGCGTAGTATGTTTCACGTTGTATATATAGTAAACTAGATATATATAACATGTGGTACGCTGTGTATCATGTCAGAGTTTTTTTTAATATAAAAAAAAATTAGATATTGTTAATATTTTTTAATGAAAAAAAACATGTTGAGGTTAATTTGAAGTGACTTAATTAATTTTGTGGGTCTAAAAGTAACTCGGATGACCCGTAAAAACTTAATTTAACTTAAATTTTTTTCAAGAAGATATTTTTTTTTAATTTTAAGATAACAACATATTGGATTGAGTTGGTCAACTCGGATTAACATGTCAAATCCATGACCTGAGTTATGAGACTATGATAACCTATAGAAAACAAATTATAAAACCTAATTTACAATCGATCCAATGTTAAATGATGGAATTGAGAAAAAAAATCAATTAAAAAAAGAACCTAAAAAACAAATTGAGTCAACTTGTCATGCTCACGACTTGGATCATAAGACCGAGATAATCCAAAAACAATTAAAAAAAATTACAAAGTTCAATTCCCTATTAGTCCAATTTTGAAGGATGAGACTAAAAAATGAAATCAATAAAAAAATAACATAAAACCCGACAAAGTTAATTTGCCAAACTCATGACCTGGGTCATGAAATCGAGATAATCATTTAGAAAAAATACAAAAAATAACCTGATTTAACCTAGATGAACTTTTTAAATCCATGACTCTAATCATGAGACTGAGATAACCCCATAAAAAGTAAATCGAAACAAATTATGGAGCAATTTCCTATTAATTTTGTCAGGCCTAATATTGAATGATGAAATTTGTAAAAACTTTAGTTAAAAAAAAAAAGACAAAAAAATGAGTTAATTCAATATGGGTTAACCCGTTAACCACTATTCTTGAATCATGAGATTAAGATAACCTCATAAATCATGAAACCTAATTCTCAGTCAAATACAATATTAAATTTTTACCAAAGTAAAATTTAGTTCTTAGTAAAGGACGCATTTAAGATTATTGGGATGAATGTTTATTTGTGTTGTGACTTATTTGAGTATATAATGATGAATTATCGGTTTAAACCTTGAAAAATGTAAGGAAAGAATTATGGGAGAATGAGGGCCTTAAAATAATTGTTTAATGAGTAATTCTGTTATTAAGTGTTTTTGTGTTCATTGTGAGAAATTAATGCATTAACATGGAAAAATGAGTTGTGAATGACGTTTGACTTAAAATAATTCGTGATATTAGAATTGTATAATATATTGAAATGAGATATGTAATGGGTTATGATCAATTTAACAGGAGTAAAGGTGGGGATTAACCCTCCCTTGCTTTTTAATTTTTATACTTGCTTTTATAAAATGGTAATTAAATTGTATAATGTATTATTGTTAATGCATGGTGTATTCCTTCAAGGTAGAATATGGTATGTAATTTGTAATTAATTACATAAGAAAGAATATATGGTATGTTATGAGATTGTGATTTGACCGCGCGCAACGACATAAAAACCTTGTATAAATTACATTTGATTGCAACAACGGGATCCCTATATTAGAATTATTAATCGATCGTAGTGCCTGGTAATGGGCTAATGATATTGGTGTCCAAACTACCATGCTACTGAACTTAACCTAGAAATTGAAGTTTATGCATAAGTTATACATGGGTTGGTAATGATGAGTCTATTTTTTTTTTTTTTTTTATCAAAATCAATATGAAAAATATTCAATTCTCATAGTTATACTATGATCTAATGTAGAGAAATGATTTATCTATCAAGTCCCTTTCACACTAGATTCCACGAGTAGATTTTCTATAGCACTATCTTATGATATAAAAATAAATATTGTAAATTATTATTATTATTTTTTTTTGATTTACATGGGGTGTCCGGGCCAGCTTACGCGCACCACGACTATTCCCCACGGCCCGCTGGACATCCTGCAAGCCCAGGAGCAAGTAAGGCACCGCGGGGGTGACAGGCGTGCACATAGAGGGTTGAACCCGGGACGGGGGCGGAACAAGTCACACGATTGACCACAACAGCTAGACCCTCAAGTGCTAAATATTGTAAATTATTGATATTGAATGAATTGGTATGCTATTTGTGAGTGGTGTTGATATAGAAGAAGGTCTAGGATAACTGGATATTGATTGTGGTATCAAATGGAGATATTGATGAAGATATGGAAACTTGGTATAGTCCAAGTACAAGGGAAATATTTGTTGGAATTTTGGTAGAATGTATGTTAAATTATTGAAAAAGGGTGGTTGTATGAGATTTATATCCAAAAGGCTACGATTATCATATAAAGTGATTGATGAATAAATTAGCCAGCCATCCATTAGTAAAAATAACAGATGAGAGAATTAAGACAGTTAAAAGATATATGAGACTTTCCTTAAAAAATAATTACTTAAACTTTTATGTGTATGATCAACGGTCTAAAGTATTATCACACGGGAAAAGTACGGGGTATTACATGATTAATCAAGTGTGACTTGATTGTAAATAAATTTTAGAAATTAGGGATTATAATGTAATTAATACAAAGGATTACAATTCTAGACCTAGAAAAAATCAAGTAGAGACTTGATTGAATAAATTCTTAAAATTATCCTAAAATAATATATGTGATATTATTTAAGGGGCAAATTGATATTTTGTTATTTATAGGGTTTTTTAGGTTTCCATATAAATAAAATGCTTTTCCTTTTATTTAAGGATATTATAAGCAGTACAATATAGAAACATCTAAACATAAAAGAAAAGAGATATCACTTAAATGTATAACAATCTCTCTTTTCATAAAGAATTTAAAAGATTTTTCACTAGTGGTTCATGTGGTTATTGTAAGAGGTCGGACACTTCAACAACTTGTGGTTTGTGACAACCCAGCCTTGAAGCAATTATTTAAAGAATTATAAAATTCAATTCCCAATCAACCCATGTTTGAAGAATGAAATTGAATAAAAATCAATTAAAAAAACAAAAATAACCTGAGTCAATTTGGATTAACCCGTCAAATTCATGACATAAGTCATGAGACTACGATAACCATATAAAAAGTAAATAAAAAAATGATCAAAGTCAACTTACCAAACCTGTGACTTAGGTCACGAGGTTGAAATAACCTTATAGAAAACAAATTATAAAACACAACTCAGTATTGAAAAATAAAATTAAAAAAAAAATCAATTTTAAAAAAGGATAAAAAAATTATCAGAGTCAACTCGAGTTAATATGTTAAACTCACAATTTAAATTATACAATTAGATTAATTTTATAAAAAATAAATCAAAATAAATTATAAAATTAAATTCTTTACCAACTAAATATTAAAATAATTAAAACTGAAAAAAAAAAGAAGCTTTGTGAGGTGAGGTGAGCACCCACCCTTCCAGCGTTTTGTTAATAAAATTGTCGTTTCTTAGCAAGACGCTCTAGAATAAAACGTGAAACTATTGAATTAGGATAACCATCAACCACAGCCACGTGAGTGTGCCGGCTAATAGCAACGGATGTGGTGACCACTGACCAGTCTGCGTAGCATGTTTCACGTTGTATAGTAAACTAGATATATAACTTGTGGTACGCTGTGTATCATGTCAGATTTTTTTTCAATATAAAAAAATATTTAAATATTGTTTATATTTTTTAGTGGAAAAAAAAAAACGTGTTGAGGTTAATTTGAGGTGACTTGATTGTTTTTGCTGGTCTAAAAATAATTCAGATAACCCGTAAAAATATAATTTAACTCAATTTTTTTTTCAAGATAATATCTTTTTTTAATATTAAGATAACAACATATTGGATTGACTTGAGTCAACTCGGGTTAACATGTCAAATCCATGACCTGAGTCATGAGACTATGATAACCTGTAAAAAACAAATTATAAAACCTAATTTACAATCGATCCAATGTTAAAGGATGAAATTAAAAAAAATCAATTTAATTTGCCAAACTCATGACCTGGGTCATGAAATTAAGATAACCATATAGAAAAAATACAAAAAATGATATGATTTAACCTGGATTAACTTTTCAAATCCATGACTCTAATCATGAGACTGAGATAACTCCATAAAAAGCAAATAAAAACAAATTATGAAGTTCAATTCCCAATCAATTTTGTCAGACCCATTGAATGATGGAATTTGTAAAAAATTTAGTTAAAAAATATGCTAATTCAATACGGGTTAACCCGTTAAGCATTATTCTTGGATCATGAGATCAAGATAACCTCATAAATCATGAAACCTAATTATCAATCAAACACAATATATATATATATATATATATATTCTTTGCTAGTTGCTTTTTCAACACAGAGACAATGGAAAAACCAAAGTAGTGACATTTGCATAAAAATCTACAAATTATTGATAGGAGCTGAAAGACCATTAATTCTTCAAAAGTTAACGTTGAAACTACAACAAAAGAAAGCTAGTACCTAATCTAAGTTTGATCACCAAAGTATTCATTATAGGTATCAATTGGGTTTATTACAAGGTCTAAAACTAAGAAAATTCGAGAGAGATTAATTGGATTGATTCTTAAAATTTGAGTTAATATCGGTTGTAAATCTATCAGACTAGACCTTTGTGTATTATTTGGGACATATCATAAGTTACATGAGGAATTTTGCTTTTATTATAGTTGGACTGAAAACTAGACATTATAATCCTTCCATCCATATATGTTGCACCCAATAATTTATCCAAACTAGATGGAACAACGTGTTTGAAGTTAGGTCATAAGTTAATGTATGATTTTTGTTTTTTGTTTCCTTATGATTTGTAGACTTCTTAATTAACAAGGATTCATATTCTACGAGGAAAGCATTGGTGATATCAATTATCTCATTGACAAGGTTTCCTTATCATTCAAGGACACTAGAGACAATTTTGGGCTCATTTTTCTAATGTACAATTTGACGCTAATAAACATAACTTTTAATTTGATCATTGGATTGGACTTGAATTTTACTAGAAGTTTTCAGAGGTCTTGTTTTAAAATTTAAAGTCAATTAGACATTTAGAAGGCCTTGCAATAAGGTCTAGAAGCTACTATACGAGAATTGTATTAATTTCCTAAATGATTTAGGATTCTTTTTTCCTATTTTATTTAGAATTCTTTTATTATTATTTTTCAGCATTGTTTAGCATGTTCTTACCTATTTTTAAAAAAATATTATTTAACTTATTTTGAGGTTTTAAAAATTAACAAGATATGGATTAATTATTTAAAAATAAAACTTGTGTGTGAGAGTATGCTTTTACTATTGGTTCCTCATGGAACTACTCCAACTTATCAAAGAATTAACCAAGCTTCATGCATCTTCCATACTTATCGTTCCCATTTTTTAATAGGTGTTAGCTAGAGGTTTGGTTTTTATAATTTTGGTATTTTGGTATATTTTATCATTATGTCAAATTCAATTACAAGCCTGAATTTAGCTTTCTTAGAAAATATCAACTTGATTGTTGGTTTTTGAATCTTTATATCGATAGGTTTCATATTAGTTGGTATCAAATCAAGGTTCTAAAATCATGTTATATCCATTTACCTTTTAGTTTCTGTATTATTTCATCGTTGTCGTCATATAAAAACCTAGTTGCGACAAAGTTGAAAAAAATATAGATTATTTGTGATGTAGTTGTTTACAGTTTAAAAAATAAAAAGAAAAACAAGATCAAAATCACAAAATCAGGTTAATATGTTTTCCAAAAGTGAGCCAACATCAAAACAAGGTGATGATTCAATGCCAAATCATTTTGATGAGAGGGGGAATGAGGTGAATCAACGAGCATCATCAAAGAATCCATTAGAGATATCAATTAGGCCTATTACAAGGTCTAAAACTTAAAGGATCCAAGAGGAATTAATTGGGTTGATTCTGTATATTTGGGTTAAAAAATTATAAATATGCTTGACTAGATCTTTGTGCACTGTTTGAGACATATCTGAAGCTACAAAAGAAATTTTGTTTCGATTCTAGTTGGGATGAAAACTAGACATTGCAATCTTTCCATTCATAAATGGTAGATCCAATAATTAATCTAGAAGAGATAGAATAACGTGTTTAAAGTCATACCAAAAGTTATTACATGGGTTTAGCAATTTGATCCCTTATAGTTTATGGACTTCTTATTTAGTAAAGATTTTATTTCTACAAGGAAATCATAGGTGACAACAATTATGATTATTCTAGCAAGGATTTCCATGACAATAACTTATGTTTCTATTTATTTTATGGATTTCATCATTGGCAATGTTTCCATATCATTCAAAGACACTAGAGGCAGCTTGAGGCTTATTTTTCCTAATGCACAAGTTTTTGCTAATATGTATAACTTTCAATCTGACCATTATATCTAGCTAAAATTTTATCAAAGCTTTACAAAGATCTTGTTTTATATTGAATTATAATTTCAGGTCAATCATAAATCGAAAAAGCCTTGCAATAAGGTCCACAAGCAACTCTATGAGAATTGTATTAGTTTCCTAGTTGATTTATGATTCCTTTTCTATTTTATTTAGAACTCTTCATTATTTTTCCAATATTTTTTAGGATGTTCTTACCTATTATAAATAGATTTATTTAGCTTGTGTTTAGATTTTAAATTTGGTAAGAGATAGATTGATTATTTAAAAATAAAACTTATATGTGGGAGTTTGCTCTTACTCTTGGTTCCTCATGGAACTACTTTGACTTATCAAAGAATTAACCAAGTTTCGTGACAGAAACCATACTTCTTATTCACATCTCTTAATAGGTATTGGGTAGGGATTCAAATTCTATAGTCTTGGTGTCTTGATACATGTTATTGTTCTGTCAAGTTATATCATAAACTTGAATTTAACTTTTTTAGAAAGGATCAATTGATTGTGGATTTTTGAATCTTTATATACTTGAGGTTTTCATAAAAAGAGAAAGCTTAGAAATGTCATGTGCTTGTATGGAATACCCAGACATTAGGATGGATATGTAATCATTGTTCCTGCAGGGAAACCATTGCTTCAGCACCCGTCCAGTGAGAGCAACATTTAGAATACAAATAAGCTAGCTCTTCACCCAAGTAGTGTTAGAGAATAATATAAATCATATCCTGGGACTTCACCTAACAACTTAAGCTATTGGGTTGAGATGGTTCTTTGACATGGTATTAGAGCCTTGATGACCAAGCGCTCACGAATTCGACCTCATTTATTTGATAAAAATCAAGTACAAGGTAGTGCGGGCCTGTGTAAGTTTCAAGCCCAAAGGGCTTTCACTTGAGGGGATGTGTTAGAGAATAATATAAATCATATCTTGGGACCTTACCTAACAGCTTAAGCTATTGGGTTGAGATAGTTCATTGACAAGTAGATTGCCCTATCCATTAACGGGCTTTCTCCCAAGTGGACTTCCTATCTACTAAGTTAAAGGCCTTCACCCAATAACAAACCTAGGGCCAAATCTCAATCTTGCGTAAATTCCCAAGGAGCCCATCATTGGCACACACCATAATAAATTGTTGCAACCTCTCAGAAGTCAATGTGGCACTTAGCTTTCTCGATAATAGCCAAGTAATAGTCTGTTTGAGATTGTGGTAGCGGTGATGGTTTAAAGTGTTTTTTGCTTAGAAATGCATCAAAATGAAGTTTTTTCATTTAAAAAAATTATTTTTGACATCAGCACATCAAAACGATCTAAAACATAAAAAATTTCATTTTAAGCAAAAATTTTAAAATTTTAAAATTTTTAAGAACGTGGTTTGCACGATGCACATCTTGTGAGTACGACACCAACCTTTCTCACATTCCTATATTTCTACAACTTCAAGTTCTATGACGTGATTTTATGTAGTCAAGGTGTATAAATAGCTCAAGTCACCAGGTAACAAGACATATGACTGAATAAGGCAACACAAGACCATACAAGATCACAGAACAACACACACATGACCCTCACATACACTCTCCTATGTTCTTGTTCTCGTTATTATACTTTCCTTCCCTCCTATAATTTATTGACTTAAGTATCGAAGGGACCTCTATTTTGATAGGGAACTTATTTTTCTAAGAGAGTATGAAGCGGCCAAGCCTAGACAACTCAGCCTAAGACGGAGTTGTGGGAAGCACAAATCCAATTTGAAATCTTTATGACTTCTTCAAAAACAAACAACAACATTTATGATCTAGAGATGAACAATTAAAAAAATTAATCAGCATAACATTACTTTAATTGTAGATTGTTAAACAAAAATGTACAGAGTTGAATTACACGTGCATGATATTATGCAGCAAGGCACCCAGACAAACACTAAAAGACCTACATTGATCTCCTGAAGGAAAAGCAAAAACGAGATGTCCTTAATGTTGGGGATTCCGGCTCCCTATTGCGTGGACCAGTGGTGTTCTGATAGTTGCCCATTGGAGGCTAAGCACACTGACACAATATTTAACGTGGTTCGACAAATCGCCTACATTCACGGGAGAAGTCAATATTATTAGAGACAGATAGAGAAAGGATTACAACACACATGGAGAAGGAGGATCACTTCACTTAAAATCTACTCCCATTGCTCTCACACTGCTGCATAAGGCAGCAGGGCTGCTGCCCATGGCAGCCCATCTTTCTCTCTTGTTCTCTTCACATTCTCACAACCCTCTCTTAGTTTGCTCTCTCACGTATGCCTCTATTTATAGGCATGAATGGTAAGACAACTTGGCCATAGATTATGACACTAATGGTGGTAGCACATGGGTTGCACCATTTTGTCAATGGTTGGTGCAACTACCATTGATAATGGCAACCCTCTCTTCTTAGGGTAGGCTACACATGTTGTTGCCCAATAATAGCAATATCTCAACAATCACCCCCTTTGCCACACCTTTCAATCACCAGAGTCACTAAAGCACACCTTTTCTCACACAAAAGGATCACTACAACCAGATGGTCTGTCACTTCACATCTGAAGAGTGTTAACACTTGTTTCTAGGACACAACATTCCCCTTTGAGCGTATCAACCATGCTCGGTTCGGAATGAATTTTTCAAGCCTCACATCAAGGCTTACAACACCCTTTCAAACGGAAATTTCTATTTCCAAGTGCGACAGTCATTATCTAAGTATCTCAATATGATCATGAGCTCACCACTCTTCCAAGAGTCTACTCATCTAGGAGTTGCGTCTGCCCTCTGTTCCACCCTAGGAATCACGTCTTACTTCTTCGTGAGTCTCTCGCTCTTAGTCCTAAAAGTCCAGGTAGCTCTCCACCTTTACCCATGCGGGCATCCCATTAAAGGTTAATCCATATATGTCTTGATACTCTGAGTATTACAATGCCTTCACCGAGCTCACCACCTTGACAAGAGTCAACTTGTTCCCGGAACCTGCGCATGCCCTCTGCTCATTCCTAGTAGTCGCGTCTTAATGCTCCACAAGTCACCAACTTATTATCCAAGGCAAATGTCTTCTAGCTTATTGATCTTTAGCATGGGGGCAATATCCATGAAAGTCAATCCTGCATTTGTCTCCATACTCATCATAGCCACTTCATTGGCTATACACATGTCCACTCATATCTAGCCATCATATTGGCTCTGGGTGTTCTAAACTAGGCTCATATCATGGCCCTCACACCTTCTCTAAGGTGTTTTTGCCCGTTGTCATAAGGCAGTCTGAACTGGGGCTCCTATCATGGCCCTCACACTTTCTATTTAAGGCGTCTTCTCCTTTCATAGGCAGTCACATCCTCCTTCAGTTGAGATGCTTCAAAGTGGCTGTAAAATTCTCTACCACCATGTGGACTATTGGAGAGATCACTGCCACTGATCATATAGAAAGAGAAAGTTGCGGTACACTCCTCGCAATCCTCCACCTCGATTTCTATGTTTGGAGCTTCTACGCCTTTCATCATTGCGCTTAACAGCTCCACATACACCAACTCTCTTTGGTGTCTTCGCCTTTCATAGGCGGTCACCTTTTATCACAGGTGTTCGCACCCCCTCAATTAGGTGCTTCTACAACAGCTCTCTTTCCATCCTTGCATGCATTGGAAAGGTCTTCGCTTGTTGTCTTCATCAAGAGCACAAGAGACTTCCTGTTGTACAACTTCTACACATAGTCTTTGCTCTGAGCTTCATCTGGGAACACTTCTTCTCCTTGCACCTGTTGTCTCATTACAGTACCTCGTTGGATCCTACGGGTACTTCTGCACAATCTCCATGTGCCCTCGTGCAATTTATGTTCTCCAGATTCTCCCTATTCCTTGCTTATGTTTGACAGCAGCTCATCCTGTCATAACATCTGTCCAAGTCAAAATAGGGTGCCAATCTTTATCCCTTTGCTATATTTCTTTTCCATTATCACGGTCTTTATCAATTCTACCCTCGAGAAATCACAGTCACCGAATCTAACTTCTTTGGAGAAATCACCACTCCATCATATCCTTGAACATACGGAACCCAACTGTTTCCTTATGCCGTCATCCTGCTAGTCTTCAACCATTTCATTACAAACTGCTATATATACGAAAATAGTACCGTATGGATAATCCTTCCACTAAGCAAGTCCCCAGGAAAGATTGGAGGGGTCACACTAGTCCCGCTTAAAACCCAATCTCCTAGACAGAACTTCTTAGGCCATATCTATCCATCGTACTGTCTTTCCGTATATACAACCATTTGCTAGTTTTGTTGCGGCTTTCCTTTACAAGTGATCTGGAATATACTGGTTTAATACCTGATTTCTCAACATCTGGCGAGACTACCAGTGCTTAGATTCGTCAAGATTGGTCTTCATCAATTTTCACTCTACACCTCTAATTGTCCAATTGATTGGGTGTCCAGAGTGTCCCAATTTTGTCTTTTTTCAAGGCAACTAAAAAATCCCCACTTAGCAGTTCAGCACATGTAATTGGGCAAATATGTGTGATTTCTTCTTCTTCTTCTTTATCTTCATCGACCACGATGATGACCTTCAGATGCCTCCTGATCGGGCAATCTCTCTTTAATAATTCACCACCACCATTTTTGGTTTCAATCTCAATGATCGGACCATACCATTGCATCAGAAACGATCAAATTAGCCGGAAACAAGTCTGAAATCGTCCAAATCACATTTCAGACAGCTAAGATTTGATCAAAACAATTCTGGCCTGATGAATGGCCCAGATTCAATCTCAGATCCGGTTGCACGTAGGATCAGCTACACTGGATCCTATCCCTCGGCTCCGGCTCAGCTCTTCTCGACTCGCGGTTGATGACATTGCAGGTGGGTCCCACTATGATGACGTGTCGCTGACTGGACACTGACATGGCATGCCTACTGTGCATGCTGACGTCACATTTATATCAGGCTGACGTCATCCTTGGCATGCCTACTGTGCATGATGACGTCACATTTACATAAGGCTGACGTCATCCCTGGCATGCCCAATGTGCATGATGACGTCACAATTATGTCATGATGACGTCATCCTTATCCGGGTCAGCCACGTTGGTCGGGTCAACTAGTATTCGGGTCGGGTTAGCCCATCCTTGCGAAGAAGATGCGTGTGACGCGTGCCGCGCGTCGCCAGCCACCTCGCCGGAGCGTGATGGCGCATGAGCACGTTTTCGACGCCGTTTTCACTAGTGGCTTCATCTCTTCCTCCTCTACACAGTGGTATGGTCAAAACACAATTTTGACAACTTTCATTTTTGAGCAAAAATCAAACACCACTTTAAACCATATGCTCTGATACCAATTGTTGGGGATTCCGGCTCCCTCTTGCGCGGACCGGTGGTGTTCTGATAGTTGCCCATTGGAGGCTAAGCACACTGACACAATATTTAACGAGGTTCAGCAAATCGCCTACATCCACGGGAGAAGTCAATATTATTAGAGACAGATAGAGAAAGGATTACAACACACATGGAGGAGGAGGATCACTTCACTCAAACTCTACTCTCATTGCTCTCACACTGCTGCACAAGGCAGCAGGGCTGCTGTCCATGACAGCCCTTCTTTCTCTCTTGTTCTCTTCACATTCTCACAACCCTCTCTCAATTTGCTCTCTCACGTATGCCTCTATTTATAGGCATGAATAGTAAGACAACTTGGCCATAGATTATGGCACTAATGGTGGCAGCACATGGGTTGCACCATTTTGTCAATGGTTGGTGCAACTACCATTGACATTGTCAATGGTTGGTGCACATGCACATGTTGTTGCCCAATAATAGCAATATCCCAACACTTGATAATCATCACTCTTTAACAAACTCAATCTTAACGCCAGAGATGACAACAGGATCACTAACAGTTCTGTAATCCCCAATATCAATCTTGTCTTGGACTTCTTCGCATGCTTATGAGAAACATTAACAAAGCTCCCAGCAAACTCTGTATTTTCTGGTTTAGAAGGCATCTCAACGTCATCATTTATGAACACGTCAAACTTCTCGAATTTGCCATTGTCGTATTCTATCCCTTCTATCACTAAAACTTCATCTTCCTCTTCTTTCTCTTTCCTGCTTCTTGATTTCTTTGGTCTTGAAACTACAGTGACTATGGTTTTGTCTAAGACTAAAGGGAATGCAGTGATCGGTGTTAATGCAGTTTTTGTTTCAGCTGCTTTCTTTCCCAACCTTCTCGGAATTGGTTTTGATTTTAGCCAAGGAATTTCAACATTTTGATAAGTATACCTTAGCCTTCTATTGTCAAGACAATCTCTAACCTTACAACGAACAAGCTCTGCATTCTCATTATAGAAAATAAACTCTGAATTAAGCCAATCACGATCACTCCTAGTTCCACCAGGTATAGTCTTCCATATCGTCCACATTCGGTCAACATTTGAGTGATGACAAAAAAATATTGGATCTCTCGCAGCTGAGTAAAAATTGCCCATGTCTTCGGTATTTTCTTGAGTTGGATCACCGGTCCATCTGTGAATATTATTGTGAGGGGTGGTCTCAATCGTCCCAGCTCCAGGACTAGAATCTTCACCAGCACGGTATGGTTTTCCAAAAAAGAGTGTTGGTTTTGCTGCACCAGACACCATTTGCTTGTAATTACTCTGAGATTACTAGAGTATAATTGATTTGCGTTTGTGGGGTTGTGGTCTCCCGCTCCATAATCAAGATCTAGCAATGTAGGAGGTTGGTGATTCTGGTCGCGGAACTGGTCATAGAGTGGAGATTTAGGGTCGGTAAAGATGTAAGGCATTTGCATACCACTGGGGGAATCCCAGTTCCAGAAAGGCAGAGCAAAAGTTGGGTC
>Ga0307513_10006598_pt1 | contig 15148 bp, 13 predicted proteins | sample 15_EM_MG_FD_202174 | JGI IMG/M metagenome (GOLD analysis project Ga0307513, IMG submission 202174) | Populus trichocarpa ectomycorrhiza microbial communities from riparian zone in the Pacific Northwest, United States - 15_EM | ecosystem: Host-associated > Plants > Roots > Unclassified | place... | reverse complement strand
CGTCAGTGATTTCTCACACCCCCATACTTCCTACCACAATCGAAACCAATTTGGGAGTAGGGGGTGTGGGGAATCACAGTATCCAGATCTCTCGCTAGATCGAAGCACAGGCTCTAAATAGCATATAAATAGGGTCCGCTTCTACTTCCCCCTTTTTCAACCGCCAACATGCCTGGCCAGGACAACAATAATATCCCATCCATAAACATCATCACCGACGTGCTCCCTCCACTCTCCGCCACGTCGTCGTTGCCGTCCCCTGCTTGGTCCCCTGCCTCCGGTCTTCTCCCCCTCACAATTGCATATGGTCAATCGTCACCCACTGTATCGGACGCGGGTTCAATCCCTCCTTCCCCAACTCTCTCATCCCACTCGGTAACCCCCTATAAATCAACCGTCCAACTACGCGACAACATACCGGACCAAAATTCGGGTCTCACCTCCACTGGGCTCCTAAATCCCAGCTTCCACAATCGGAAGCTGAGCAACGCCACTTTTGTGACGGAAACGGAGTCGAACCCGCGGCACGTATCATCAGCAAGGACCTCATTGATTCACGTTGACCGTCCCAATAGTGAGAAGATTTTTTTGGACGCTGGAAGCAAACACAAGGGCAAGGACGAGAAGAAGAAAAAGAAGAAGGGGGAAAGTGACGAGGATGAGGAACCAACACAAACCAATCACCAGCTAGAGCTCGCTCAGGATGAGGCTATCGACCCCAAGCCATTTCAATTCAAACCTTACCAACTAGCTCACATGCTCGATCCAAAGAGTCTCGTGGCCCTCGTCACCATGGGTGGAGTTCGGGGCCTTCTACGCGGCCTCGGAACGGACGTTGAACGCGGTCTCTCCACGGAGGACACATCAACCAGGGTCCACGAGAAACACGGCCTAGGTTCTGGCACGTCCTACGAGAAACCTTCTGAGGTTGTCCTCACGAAATCCAGTGGCAATATCGGCACCCCAACCGATGATCAGTCCGCTTTCACGGCCTCCTTCGATGACCGGAAACGCGTGTACGGGAAGAATATTCTGCCCACGCGCAGCAACAAGACGCTTTTGCAACTAATATGGGCAGCCATGAAAGATGAAGTTCTGGTACTCTTTTTTTTTTTTTTTTTTTTGACCGTTTAATTTCTATCATTCTCTCACTTTTATGCCTTAGATCTTGCTTTCTATCGCTACTGTAGTCTCTCTAGCTTTGGGCTTCTTCAAAGGCTTTGGTACTCCCCGTGTAGACGATGAACCACCAGTCGACTGGGTAGAAGGTATTGCTATCATGATTGCTACTGCTATCGTCGTATGTGTCGCACTTCACGATTCAGTTCAACTATTAATTGTTTTTATTAGGTTATCGTTGGCTCGTTAAACGACTGGCAAAAAGAACGCCAGTTCGAGGCTTTGAATGAGCGCAAGGAAGAACGTCGTGTCAAGGTTATTCGGGATGGCCTTGAGAAGATTGTTGACATCAAGGTTCGTCTTTCGTGATTCCAGACAGATTGAAACGCGTTCGTTCTTACCCATTTTTATAGGAAGTTGTCGTTGGCGACATAGCCCTACTAGAATCCGGTGAAATCGTCCCTATCGATGGTATTTTTACCTCTGGACACCACATCAAATGTGACGAATCCGGTGCCACTGGTGAACCTGACTCGATCAAGAAGGCGTCCTGTGACAGCCTTTCGCAATTGGGTGCATTGCGCTTGTTGCTTTCCCCAATCCCTTCAAGTGAATACGACGTCGAGAAGGCGACACGGACCCCTCTCCAAGGATCACGCAACGGGCACGCACTGGAAACCGAGGTGGGTGTACGATATATTTCTCGGTGTGACGACCCAGTGCTGATTGTCAATCAACTTTCTGCGCTTCAGATCACAAATCATTCGCTGGAAATGCTTGATAAAGACTCCCCGCCCATTATGCCAACAGCGACGGCGTCCACAAGTCACATTTCAGGCAGTGAGTGATATAAAACAATTGCTTACTCATTAATATTAATGTTGCACGCAAAGCCACCACCCCACCCTACTCCCAGTTCAACGATCTCGCCATCATGTCACATGCGCCCCCGGTTTATGAAGAAGGGATGACTGGTTCCCGACCAAACGAAAGACCGACCACCACCACTACCGTCCCCTGGCATAGCAGAACCTTGTCACCCTTCACCTTGTATGGCGAACTTTCCGTGGCATGTACGCCAGAAGAATTTGCATTGCTGCGTTCAAGGTTACAGCAGGAATGGTCATTCGACGGAGGTTTCGTAAGTAAACTTATAACTGTGCTTCTTGACTCCCAGCTCATGCGTCATTCACCGTATAGCTCGTGGGTATTGCTGCGTAAGTTTTGCACTATACGTCGGCAATTCGGTACGCTAACAACGACTAGTGTGAACGCAGCGATTTTGGCAATAACTACAGATTCCATCTTCAAGATTGACTCCTCCGCGTACATCGCTGTTGCCACTAGCAGCTCCGCTTGTGGCCTTGGTATTGTCTGCGACGTATGGTTCCTACTCCGTTACAATTGGGTGGACCTGCAGACTTTCATTGTACGTACACTCCTGACCTCGACATCCTCACACGTTGATATAGCTGTTCATAGTATCGTTCTCGTGACGTATATGGTTCATACGTCTCCTTCTCCCTGTCATCACGCATGCCCACTTTCTGCGTGGTGGTATCTTCCATCTCGCTCATGTCCTTCCTTGGGCGTGTCGCATTCGACGCGTCGCCCGTAAGTGTACTCGTGATTGGGGTACTAGTGGTTCTGGTGATGACCATCCAGTTTATTGTGTACGGGGCCCATCGGTTTGCTACATCTTCTCTGCATGTCTGGAGAGCAGGAGCTATTTCAATGCTCAATGCTGTTAAGCGCCTCCGAAGCTTCTTGCGTGGATGATAAGTTTTTGGAATTCAATCTTCGCTTTCCTCCTTTCTGAATTTATTGACAATATACCATCAGGGTGAGTCAGCTTTCACTTTTTCGCCATTCGGGTGCCTGATGCTCCTGCTATATTTCACAGCTCCTCGATTGTATTGAACACTACCCTTTCCTAATGACACCTATATCAAGCTTCGGCTTATCCCCTTCGGCTCTCGACTTTCTCCCTCTTCCAGGACAATTTAGAGTGTAATTTTCAACTGTTGTACTAATAAAGGACCAAGGACCAATTGCAGGTCACGAAACGATGGCTGTGCCAGGCTAAACCAAGGCCAAATTCATACCCCATGTATTTTTTGTAGAAGTACGAGAGGATACTAGCCCGTGCGAAGCAGGGGCGTAGCATTTTTTACGATGTCATGGATACAGAATCAAAAAATCCGCCAAGTGACCTCTGCTACCAAAATGCACCATATTCATTGACCCTCAGGCCTCAATGGTCCACAGCTTGTTCACATCCTGTTGCTGAACTTCGAGGCCTCCGTGGTCAGGTCCCACCTTGTTGAAAATATACTTGAAGGATCCAAGATCGACAACCATTCTCTGTTAATATGGCACTTGGACATTACATGGAGAGGAAGTGGTTGTGAGGTAGAATGCTTTGGCAGTGTCTTCGCAACTGGCTACCTCGATTATGTGCAAGTCGTATGCTCCCGCCTAGTTGAACACGCTAGTCCTTCCATTATTCTTCGCCTCTCACCCTTCTACTTACTGTGACATCATCCAATACCCCTGGGACCAACACAAGTGGACGCATTGTTTTACGACAGCATCATGGCCAGAAGAGGTCAGTCTGCCCGCCCAAAAACGTGGTGGGTGGTTACTATCGTCCGTGATGTAATAGTCAATAAGTTACATGGGCACTGCTGTTATGATGACAGATGTCAAAGAGAAATGATAGGACCTGGGCTGATGAAAGGGAGAGCGGGGTACTCAGTGAGTAACAGTTAGGAATCATAGAAGAGTGGCACTTACCTGAACTCCTTGCTCGTCGTCGTAAATAGCGGGCGTTTGTACCTTGAATTGTTATAAGGGGTGCGGAGACCATCCCTCGAGGTGACCCAGTGAAATGGGGTGGGCGATTCACACCCATGGCACGGGGAACGACGAGACTCCTTTTGGCGAGTTGCGAGGGTTGATATCGAGGTGAGGCCGGGAAGAGGTACACGCTGCCTAGTTCGGAATAGATCAAAATGTAAAGCGAATTGAAGGGACATAAAAACTCATGCAAATCGACCTTGGAACAAACATCAGCCTTCTTCAGTTTCCCTTCCAGCTATTCGCGTGCAGCTAATTTCGGCGTTCATTCATTGTCTTCATAGTAATCCTACGCGGCACAACTCTTATTTGGCTTGGTCTAAGTATTGCGTAAACAAGCCTCGGGGCAGAGGAAGGGCGGAAGCAGATGGTGGCACAAATGTAGTGAAAGGCTGGCAGTTAGGGATGACTGACCAAAGTATATCAGCCAAGGGCATATCGAGCCTTTACTGGGTTGGTCAAACGCAAATAAATGGCTGAGCAATCCTCAGTGTCCCAAATTTTCGAGTACAGTACGAACCAATTTAGTGAACTAACCCCGGCTGTGTATGAGGCCATCCCGAAAGTCCACTTGAATGTGAACCCTTAGCTGCCAGAACACTGCGCGATCCATGACGTGCGAATCCTCGTTACCTCTTGTTCCTTGGCCCTTCGAAATCGAGTCAAATCCATCTGGCCAAACTTTCCATCATTCGTTGAATTACTTCGTGATCCCAGTGCTGCGACAATTGTGTTGCTCACGTCGTTTTTTTAGGAGCTCTAGCTCTCTGAGCGCGCAGAAAAAACAATTGATAGTTGAACTGAATCATAAGATGCGACACATACAACAATAGCGATAGCACTCGTGATAGCAACGCGTTCTACCCAGTCGACTAGTGGTTCCTCATCTACACGGGGAGTACCAAGGTCTTGGAAAAAGCCCAGGGCTAGAGAGACGACAGCAGCGATAGAAAGTAAGATTTAAGGCATAAAAGTGAGAAAATGGTAGAAATTAAACGGTCAAAGAGATGTATCAAAATCTTATCTTTTATGGTTGCCCACATTAGCGTCTTGCTGATACGCGTAGGTAGAATATCCTTCCCGTAAACGCGTTTCGGGTCATCGAAGGAGGCCGTGAAAGCGGACCGACCATCGGTTGGGGTGCCGACGTTGCCACTGGGTTCCGTCAGGACAATCTCAGGAAATTTCTCGTGGACCTTCGCCCATGCGTCCTCCGAGGAGAAACCGCGTTCAGCGTTCGTTCCGAGGCCGCGTAGAAGGCCTTCAACCCCACCTATAGCGATGAGAGCTTCGAGACTCTTTGGATCGAGCATGTGAGCCAGTTGGTAAGGTTTGAATGAGACCCGAACTTTGGTCTGGGTTGTCGCCGCTTATTTAGACAGTTGATTTGTGGGACGTTACGGAGTGGGACGAGAGAGTTGGGGAAGGAGGGATTGAACCCGCGTCCGATACAGTGGGTGACGATGGACCATTTGCATTTGTGGGGAGATAAGGCCGGAAGCAGGGAACGGCAACGACGACGTGAGGGAGAGTGGAGGGAGCATGTCGGTGATGATGTTTGTGGATGGGATATTATTGTTGTCCTCGCCAGGCATGTTGGCGGTTGAAAAAAGAGAGAAAAGTAGAAGAATCGTCCTTGTCTTTGTTGCGTTGAACAGTAGGGAGAACCTCGGGATCGCTTATGAGCCCGACAGCCTTATCGGAGAACCTGACATCAGGCGGATGACGGCACCCCAGGGGATAGGGAGATTACCCCATTCGCGTCCTCCAATCCTTGTTACCTGGTAAGCAGCGCCTCCAACGAAGACAATGAGGACTTGGATGAGGATTTCTGTTATATGAAATGTAAGAACAAGCCAGATATAGATAGAATGATCGACGAACCAAGCAAAGTTATACCAGTGAAGAAGCAATTCTTAAAGATAGCCTCGAAGATAGTAGGGTGGCTGTCAAGGCGTCTGCGGTTGACCGAGTTGAAGATTTGAGCAAATACGAAAGCGTTGAACATGAGAGTCTTGACGATCAGATTGCCCTCGTTGGTATCCTCAATACCAAGAATCTCAAGGCCGCGGAAATGAAAGACGAAGATGACGACGATCTCGACGATCTGATAAATGGACTGCATGAGAATCATGCGGTACATCTCGGCACTGAAAGAGGGGGAGCAGTCTTCTCGTCGGGTTTGCGTTCGAGGAGCTTCTTGGTAGCGGGGTCGGTAGCGAGAACTAAAGCAGCGAATGTGTCCATGATGATATTGATCCAAAGGAGTTGAACGGCCGAGAATACAGAGGTCTCCTCTTCTGAGGCAACAACTGAAACAAAGGTGATAACGACGGCGGTAACGTTGGTCGAGATCTAGAACTGCAAGAACTTGTGCGCACGGCGTCATTGCCACAGCGACCCCACATGATAGCCTTCTCGATCGACGAGAAGTTATCGTCCATGAGAATGATATCCGATGCCTCCTTCGCGACTTCTGTTCCAACATTGTCCATCCAGAACCGACGTTGGCTGTTTTAAGTGCCGGACCGTCATTTGCACCATCATTACTGACACTAACTATCTCCCCGATCATCTGGAGTCTCGACGAGAATCTTCTTGTCTTCTGGCTAGGAACGAGCGAGGACTTGGAGTCGAGGAACGATGGGGATCATTTCAGATTGGGAGAGCTGGCGGAAGTTGGGGCCATCCATGATAATACCACGAGGAGTGAAGGTACCACACTGCGTGGCGATGGAGCGAGCCGTAAGGACGATATCGATATCACCAGTGCACATCTTAACAGTGACATCGGCACGATGACAGCCTGGCGCACACCATTGCGGAGGGGGTCTTCAATACAGGCGATGCCAATAAGGGTCAAATTTTGTGAAGGGTCTTCGAAAAGAACCTAAAAGAACATATAATTAAGAGAAGAAAATAGGAACGAAGAGGAAGAAACGCACGTCGCCTTGGTCGTCGAATCTCATTCCGGGCCACGAAGGGAAATCCCGGTAGTAAATGGTAGTAGTTCTCAAGGTTTGGTTGGCGTGGAAAACGATGGTCCGACCAATGTTCGTCTGGGCGAGCTCGTCGATGCGCTGAGCCACAATACTGTCCGGATATTGGCCATCCTGGTGAATCACGATATGGCTGGTAGATTTTGTCGCGAGGACCTCACAAGCGCCTTTGAAATATGCGCGATATCCTCCTTCGGGAAGTTTGATAACGACCCCCATACCCATACGCCCACTGGAGAAGGAAATCACCTGGACAATAATGGGAGCATCGCGTGTTTCCTTGAAGTCCCGCCATTCAAGCTCCTTTGCGAACTGGAGCAAAGCAGTCTCGGTCTCGCTTCCGACGAAAACGACCTCGCCACTCTCAGGGTCCATATCCTGGAGGCGATAAAGTTGATGGCAACAGCTTCATTGAAGAGGCCACGGAGTTCAGGTGAGAGGACTGTATTGAGCTGTGATTGGTCGATGGAGAAATCCTTGTTGTGTTTCCGTGAGACATTGTTGCCCGAACCAGATTTCTCCGTGTCGTTGGCAGGGGTGTTGTCGCATAGTTGGACGGTTGGGTTACGGAGTGGGACGAGAGAGCTGGGGAAGGGGGGATTGGACCTGCGTCCGGTACAGTGGGTGACGATTGACCATATGCATTTGTGGGGGAGAGAAGACCGGGACTACGTCGGTGATGATGTTTGCGGATGGGATATTGTTGTTGTCCTCGCCAGGCATGTTGGCAGTAGTATTTGTGATCTGAAGCACGGAAACTCGATTGTCAATCAGCACTGGGTCATCACGCCGACAAAGATATCGTACACCCACCTTCTCGGTTTTCAGTGCATGCCCGTTGCGTGATTTTTGGAGAGGGTCCATGTCGCCCTCTCGACGTCGTATTCACTGGAAGGAATCGGCGCAAGCAACAAGCGCAATGCACCCAACTGCGAAAGGCTATCACAGTCATAATTGATAAATGGTTCGTATATCAAACGTTATTTACAACTTGCCTTCCGAGTGGATGCGTCGCTTGATGCAAGACTGTATCCAAGGCTCGGGCGCAGTCAGATACTGGAGCGGGGTTGTTGAATAACATAAAATGAGGAGGCTGGAGTCAGGATAGTTCAATGAAGTGGGTTTCAACTTTCGAACACTATGTTTGTGTTTATTGCTGTTTGCAACAAGATTGGTGCGTGGCTAGACTCGGTTTACCACTGGATGGGTGTTTATCTGCCACGGCTGGCAGATAACTGCCCGGCAATCTCCGGGCAGATAATTCTTTCACAATACTTTCGCATTTGTAGAACTATTATTGGGTATTCCTCTCTCAAAATTGGGAGTTGTATATTAGGGCACTATTTATAGAGTTCTGTGCCTTTACTATTTCCAGGAACGCCGTGGACGTGTTATAATTCAGCAATGTCAGATAATGGCATGCAACCACGTGATTTCTTGTCATGATTCTCTCACCCCAGCTCGTACTCGCCCTCACTTTGTGGGTCTATTAGCTGCGGAAAAAATCTGAAAATATTCCTTGCAATTATTTACACAATTAGGAGAGCAGTGGTCAAAAATTGGCTCCCAAAGGTCAGATTTCAGCTCAAAAATTGAAATTTCTGATCTGCTCACCTAAAATGAGGCCCTGGATCTGAGAAATCGCGCACATTAGCGCGCAGGTAAATTTTTTAAATAGATCAAGGAAAAAAAACATTACTTCATAGCATGTCCCCACCTCATATGCACTGGGATATCCGTTTTCAAGGCCTACAAGTGAATTTCTCATCTTTCCCCCTTTTTTACTTCTTTTTTTCTTTTTCCACATGGGATATCCAGCCTATTGGGAAGTAAACCATTTGTTCTAACTTCTGAGGGTTCTTCTTCCACGCGGTGATTTGTTTGTCATTTGTTACGTCCACGACTCGATGAGTTTGTAAACTTTTTACTCGTGGCAAAATTCTATAGCGAACATCCATCTGCCCATCCTCAAACTTCTGCAGATTATGTATTATCGAGTTGGCTACGTAACAGTATTTTTCTTGTATTTATTGGTGAAGTATAGACCATGCGAGAGCCTTTGCAATCGAGAGGGGGTTGAAAATTCCAGGAGATTGTAAAAAAAAAAAAAAAAAAAAAAAAAAAAAATTAATGCCAGTCATATCAGAATTTGCAGGGCTTTCGGCTCAGGGTTTCCCATCACTTTGTCATGTTGGAAGCGGCAAAAATCAATCTTTCTGCAATTCTGCTTCGAAGGATAATCGATAAGCTTCCAGACGAATAATTTCACAAGGTGAACTGTAATCCTATAAAATTTCATATGATGGAATCCACCTGATCTGGGACTAGATCTGACTCAACATTTAGGCCATCAAAGGTAATGGCCACCATTGTAAAAAATCCTGCTCTCATTCCAGCTATCAGCAAAACACTAAACCACTTTCGAAATTTTCGTCTTGTCACTTATATTTGGTACAAACAACCATTTTCAGTAAAGCACGGTGGCGTGAGCATAATTTCCTCACAATACCCCACTCTTCTCGCTCTTAGGCTTGCCATGTAGCAAAAGTTTCTGGCCATGTCAGGACGAGTCAGCTTGGCAGTGTGTTGGTGGTGAGAGTATTCTTACAGGCAGATGCCAGTGATGGATAACAATTGTGACTCCATTTTTGCTCCACTTGTACTTGTTTTGTACCAAATATAAGCAGCAAGACAAAAATTTCAAAGTTCATAGTCTTTCCCCCACCCCAGATTAAGTGCCTAGTATCTCTAATTTTAGGTCCCTGGCACATAGAGTGGGACTTGGAATACCAGATTGAAGCACAGCTCGTGGTTGAAATCTCCTAATCGGAATAGCAATGTGAATGTTAGTAGATCCCTGACAAGATTGAAGCAGCTGAAATTTCCTAATTGGAATAGCATTGTGAATAGGGATGGTCAAAGTGAACGATTATGGGGCGATTCATGGGGCGATTATGACACCGATTATAAAACAAGAATCGTGGCCCATAATCGGATTCTTGTGCTCCTCCAGAGGAGATTCGTGCACGATTATGAGGTGATTCTTTCTGCCATTTCACGTGGGATAATTATCCCACGATTATGATGCCAAAAGTCTGTCCAGAATCGAAACATGAATCGAGGTTGTAATCGCGCTCATAATTGTTAACTCTGACCGTCTCTAATGTTAGTAGATCTCTGACAACATCGAAGCACAGCTCGTGGCTGAAATTTCCTAATCGGAATAGCGATGTGAATGTTAGTAGATCTCTAATCAGCAGCCCGCATGTCTGGGAGTGCAGCGCCGCCATTTCAGATCTAAAGGGGAGTCAGGGTTCGAAGCGGTATGGGAAGGGTTGGCGTCGTCTTCACCCTCGGAAGAGTAGATGGTAGACAAGGAGCATTGGATTGATTTTGCTTTAGGTGCGGTGGTACTGGCATGAACTTGAACATTCCCATCACCTCTCTTCGTTTCCCTCTTCCTCTTAAGACCTGCATGCGTCGAATTCGAATCCACGTTTTCCACCTCCCTCTCCGCCCTCTCCTTGCTTTTTTGACTCCTAGAGGGCATCACATCGCCCTCCCCCTCGCCCTCCACCTTTCGCTTCTTTTTGATCGGACCTTCACCTCCTCCGAGTTGTTCCTTTGTCGGAAAAGTCCGGCAGCCGTTGTAACAGGCTTGCCGTTGTTTGCCGGTTGCCGAGCCATTCCAACAAATGAAAACAGTCCAACCAACTTGTTTACATTTGCTTTTTTTCGCACTTGCCTCACATTAATGCCTTATTTCCCCAACTTGTAGTGCCCATGTATAAGACTTTTTTACATAAATATCTTCATCATAGTGTAAGGAATACATATGCAAAATTTCAGCCAAATTCTGTAGGTTTTGGCCATGCTATGACACGAATGAGCAGGCCTCACCCGTCGCCGCTTTCCAACCGGTTGCCGATGTGTTATGCCCGGATTCCCACAACTCATGGACCCATTACAACGTGTGACAGCGTCCCTTGCGCGTTACCCTGTGATGGGTCTGTTGTAATGCGTACCCACGCGTTACGATCACAGTCGGAGTTTTCCGACATTTCTCCTTCACCATCCTCTCCGTATTTTTCTTCCGCTTCTTCTGTGCTGGTTTCGCCTTGGCATCAGGCGCAGTGGTAGTAGAGGTACTAGCCATCTGACACAGATCGGTCCACACCATTCTTATCACGCAACGTCGCTGATTTCTTCTGCACGACAGGGTGAACTCAGACAACATCGGAGCACAGCTTTTTTGGTTGTGTCAGTCATTAGGCGTTCGAGTTGGAGCCTGCGGTTCATGGTTCTTTCCCAGGTCTATCTCGCTTTCGGTATGCATTCTCATCTGAGATCCCTCACGACCATTTCAAGAACAAGGCCCCAAAAAGGACCTTTCCAGATTAGATGCACAGCTCATCCGTGATACTAATAGCAGCATTGTGAATGTTAGTAGGTCTCTGACAACATCAAAGTACAGCTTGTGGCTGTAATCTCACAATTGGAGTAGCAATGTGAATAACAATACTAGTACATAGATCTCTCACCAGATTGAAGCACTCTGAACTCATTAGCAAAATGGATAAAACCTAACGTCCAAGTCCGCATTCTATCTGCTCAGATACTCTTGAAATCCACTTCATTGAGTTACATTGACCCCACCTTCTTATCGAGGCACCTAATGTTTTCCGCTGCAGTACCTGACCACGCCCGAGCCTTGAATACAGTCTTGGATCCAACGGTGGATCCCCACGGGAGGCAAGTTGTATACAACGTTAAATTTTGATAGTAGAATCGTTTACCAATTATAATTGCAATATAGCCTGTCTCAGAAGTTGGGTGCACTGCACTTGTTGCTTGCGCCGATTCCTTCCAGTAAATACGACGTCAAGACGGCGACATGCCCCCCCCCCCAGGATCACGCAATGGGCACACACTGGAGACCGAGGAGGTGGATGTACCATATATTTCTCGGCGTGGTGACTCAGTGTGATTGACGATCGACTCTTTGTGCTTCAGATCACAAACTCTTCACTTGATAACCACTCCACGCCCGCTATGCCAACAGCAACGACGTCGACAAGTCACATTTCAAACAGTGAGCCATACAGAACTATTTCTTAGTCATTAATATTAATGTTACCACAAAGCCATGAACCCACCCTGCCAGTTCAACAATCCTGTGAACATGTTCAATGGGCCCCCTGTTCGTATCGAAGGAATGATTGGTTCCTGACCAAATGAAGAACAGACCTCCACCACCATCCTACCCTGGTATAGCAGGACCCTGTCATCCCTCACCCCATATGGTGAACTTTCCATTGCACGTACACCCGAAGAATTTGGCATTGGTGCGCTCAATGTTACAACAGGAATGGTCATTTTCTGGAGGTTTTGTAAGTAGACTTACAACTGTGCTTCTTGACTCGGGTCCAGCTCATTCATCACTCAATGTATAGCTTGCAGGTATTGCTGCGTAAGTTTTTCACCACACATTGGCGATTCGGTATGCTAACAACAGCTAGTGTGAATGTGGCGATATTGGCAATAACTACAGATTCCATCTTCAAGATCCACACCTATGCGTATACCACAGTTGCAACTAGCAGCTCCGCATGTGGCCTTGGGATTGCCTGTGATGTATGGTTCCTGCTCCGTTATAATTGGGTAGACTTAGAGACTTTCATTGTGTGTACACTCCCGACCTCGACCTCCTCACTATGCTGATATAGTCGTTCATAGCAACGTTCTCGTGACATATATGGTTCATACATCTCCTTCTCCTTGTCATCCCGCATTCCCACTTTCTGCATGCTAGTATCTTCCACCTCGCTCATGACCTTCCTCGGGGTCATCGCATTCGATGCATCTCCCGTAGGTGTCCTCGTGATCAGGATACTAGTGGTTTTGGTGATGATCACCCAATTTATTGTATACAGGACGCATTGGTTCGCTACATCTTCTCTGCACCTCTGGAGAGCAGGAGCTGTTTCAATGGTCAATGCCGTTAAGCACCTCCGAGGTTTCTTGCGTGGAGGATAAGTTTTCGGAATCCAATCTTCACTTTCCTTTCTGAACTTGTTGTCAATATACCGTTAACTTTCGCTTTTTTGTTGTTCAGGTACTTGATGCTCCCACTATGTTCCACAGCTCCTCAACGTTACCCTTTCCTAGTTACACCTTGCCTATCAGTATCAAGTTTCCTCAGTTTATCTCTTTTGACTTTCTCCCTCTCCTATGAAAAAATTCGGAGTTTGATTTTCAATTGTTGTATTACTTATATCAATGCACGAGATTTATACAATGCGGACCGATAAGCTTTGGAATGCTGCCTTACTTTCAGTCCAGGCACAAAGATGCCAAGAGAGCGACGATCACCTTTATCTGATAAGGTTCTATCAAACGATATAAATTTCAATCTTATCAGATTACAGGGTCCGCCACTACATGGCATCCTCTTCTTCCCCTACCACCCCACTTTCCCTGCAAATAGCACTCAAGGTACTGTCTTCCGAGCAACAAAAACTACAGGAGATGGAGCGCGAGAATGCAACCGCGCGCCGCCTACAGGCCGTTGCCAACCATACTTCCGTCCCCTCTCAACCAAAGGAAAAGAATACTCTCCTGCTTGTCTTGCCCGACGGCGGAAAGGTCGACGCCGTTCTAACCAAAATTCCAGAGGACCCAAACGAAATAATTCTTAACGGATCTGTGGTCGTTCTATACACCATCTCTGAATCTCTGAATTTCGCCCTCGACGTTACCTCCGTCGGAACGCGCTACCAAGGCGCGACGACCCACATCCCAAAACATAAACTCCTCACGTTGAGCGCACCAAAAATACCCACTGGCCGAGCAAAAGACGCCTCTATCCCCGACTTTTGGGTTGCCATCTATGCTCTCTTCACCCTCTACCACACGCAAGAACACATCCCCATCGCGTTTTCCTCATTCCCCAACGCCGACGAAATCAAGGAATACCTTATAACCACCGGCCTAGGACGTTTATACCCAGCTTCCGAACTCTCAGTCAGAAAGTTCCCCCTGACGAAAGACATTACCTTCCTCTCCCGCGCGACGTTCTGGCAAGGCGCCGGAACAACGGGTTACCATCGCCGTAGCTGGCTGCTTAACCCCAAGCCCACCACCTTCCCTTCCATCCATTCCTGCACGCGCAACGAAAAGGTCATTGCCACCCACCCCCTCCGCGCTTCCAAACCCCAGCCCGGCGAGGTCCTGTACCGCCGCTGGTGCAGCGCCGTCAGCCAAATGCTCGAAATAACATATTTTGACCTTGAAGGCGTGCACGACGGGACGAAGGCTCTCGGTGGGGGGCTCTCGCGCCATATGGTCGCGTTCCACAAGTGGCACAACGACGAACGCGTGAACACCGCGTGGGGTGAGCGCGGGAGCTTGGAGACGCACAGGGAATACGTCGAGCAGCTCATCGCCGACCCGCACGTACTTCCTTGCATGCTCAGCTGGGACGGAGAATTAATGGGGTACGTAGAAATTGTGTATGTGAAGGAGGATCATGTTGCCCAACATTACCCATCGGACGTGGTCCCTGGCGACTGGGAAAGAGGGATCCACGTCCTTGTTGGTGAAAACAAGTTTTTGGGAGGTGGTCGATGTCAGCAAACCTTCCTTTATCATCATTCCCGGAATCTGACAAGATATTTACTTAGCTGAAATTTGGCTTCGCTCTTTAATTCATTACATCTTCCTCGCGGACCCACGGACGGACCGCATCGTCGGGGAACCGAACGAAGATAACAAAGCTATCATAAAAGTGGCAATGAACGCGGGGTTCCACATCCAGACGGTACGTTCGTTCAGCGTCTTGTTTACGGGCCAGCGATTGACCGAAAGATGGCCAGGTGATCGACTTCCCTTACAAAAGATCGGTGTTGGTCCTGAATCCACGAGAGAAATTCTTCAAACTTTGCCGACTCTGCTGATTTTATTTGTAAGAAAGCGGAAATTTTCAATTACATACGATGGTAGACGCTACATTTCGATAATCAACTTAGTAAGACAAACCAACGACAACAAAATTACATTTACGACAACAATTTTATCCTTGAAATCTTTGATTATTCCAGACTTCTCAAACGTCGAATTTGAAATCCTCCAAGTCCCCACCCATGTCCTTAATCAATAGCAAATCGCTATCG
>Ga0307513_10006597_pt1 | contig 15150 bp, 18 predicted proteins | sample 15_EM_MG_FD_202174 | JGI IMG/M metagenome (GOLD analysis project Ga0307513, IMG submission 202174) | Populus trichocarpa ectomycorrhiza microbial communities from riparian zone in the Pacific Northwest, United States - 15_EM | ecosystem: Host-associated > Plants > Roots > Unclassified | place... | reverse complement strand
TGTGAGTTTGTCCAAAATAAACCTGCCAAATTACCCACCAAGTATTTTCTGAATGAACCCCCTGGGTTCTTTGACAATTTTGTTCAAAATTTACCCACAATTTTCCTGAGCCACTTGTTGAGAGTTTTTTCATAAAATACCCAGCAATTTGATCACAATATACTCAAATGCATACTCAATGGGTTCTTTGAGAGTTTGTGGTAAAATTGAGCCACATTGAGAGTTTGTTGTGGGTTCTTTTCAAAGAACCCACTAGGCATATTGTGGTCAAATTTCTGAGCATTTTGTGAAAGAACTCTCAACAAGTGGTTCAGGAAAATTGTGGGTAAATTTTGAACAAAATTGTCAAAGAACCCAGGGGGTTCATTCAGAAAATACTTGGTGGGTAATTTGGCAGGTTTATTTTGGACAAACTCACAACTCACCCACTGATCAAATTGAGATCAAAGTGATGGGTAAGTTTTGAAAGAACTCACAACTTATCCGCTGGGCAAAGTGGGAGCAAATTGATTACAAACTCTCAAAAAACTCTCAATTTGCCTACCCGATAGGGCTCCCTCTGCCCCCAGTGATGACAATGGGAGCAAATGACAGAATGGCCAGATGAGAACAAGGACAAGACAATATTCTGGTGTATTCACCCCTAGCTACAACAGGGATATATATATGGTTCTACACTACTCAGAGAATGAGCCGAGTGCTGAATGGCAAAGGAAGAAGGCCTGAGATACCAAAGAAACATGTGAAAGCAACAAGGGAGAAGAAACAATCCATGGAATGATAGGGGAATGGACATAGGGGAGAAATGCAGCAAGGTGCAGAAGGACATCAAGACGCAAGGATATGGTGATCAGAAATGGAGTGATCGGATGTGAGATGGATCGGAGATATTGGCAATAGTTGTAGCCCAGAAAATGTATTATTTCAAGTAACTTAACATACCCATAATTTGTATTTCTTATGTCTTATTTTCAGAATGTATTTGTCTTCTTGTCCTTTTCCATATTTATAAATGTGAGATCCCAGCCCATCTATATAATCCATTGTTTTGGACCAACATCTGGGCTGTACCCATTGTTTCAGATCAGTGTCTGGACTCAACCCATTGTTTTGGGCCTTCCCATCAGTAAACTCCCAGTGCCACAACTGTGGGAAATATCCATCACTGGGCTTCTCTGGTTATTCCCCTCCCATCAAAATACATCTGGGAGGATGACCAAGCATGGGAAATGCTTCCCCTAGGATCCCTCTGTTCTGGATGACCCCCTGGGTGGCCGCACTAGCCACATTTGGTTAATATATTTTGATTAGCTTATCTAAGCATTATTTCACTGGCTGGTTCAAAAAGTGTGTATACAAAAATCTTTAAAATTAAATACAAGAAAAATACCAGGCCCTGCAGAACATCAAATCTATATGATCCTGCTAAATGTGCCATTGAACAGATGAGAATTGAGCAAGATGTGCTCAATTTTCCTGGGACTGAAAGTCCTGGGTCTTAGAATTATTTCATATACCTCTTCTCTGCAAAAAATACAAAAGAGTGGGCAGTCATGTGAAGTGCTCTCACAATCACATGGTTGGCTTCATGTGACTATTGCGTGATTATGGTGACCCAGACAGCACCGATCATATTTTTAATCACCTTTCCCTCACAACGCTGTCCCTATCCCCCACCTCCCTTCTGCAACTGCCTGCCCTCTCAAGATACCAGCACGATAACCCCCAGCTTCACCAGTTCCTCACCTGTCTCAATCTCAGTTGATCTAAATATCTTTCAGTCAACAATTGCTCTCAGTTCAGTCTACTGACTAAAACTTCTTCTGTTCTTTAATCACTTTGTCATCGCGGACAATTTTCTCCTTTATTTCTCCTATGTTTCTACATCCTTTTGGACCTTTTTACCCCTATCATTCCTCACATTCCTTACTTGGACATTTTCCTTCACACTTCATGACACAAGAAAAGGGGTATCATTCAAGAAAGAACGCCTATTCAGGAAGGTTGGGAGACACGAGATGAGTATCTACAAGAGTGTCTACCATCCACTCCATCTCTGCTTCAAGGCGTACAGCCTCCCAGAACTTGGCATAGGAGGACCATCGCAGGACATCATACCCCAGCAAGACCCTCTCCACCTCATATCGACTAGGCGGACCATGCTCGGGTGAATCCCCCAGCCGACCCGGACTCTCCACCCATGGAGGAGTCATCGCTGGAACGTCCTCTAGATGTCCCTGGTCGACCACCCTCTGACAACACCTGTCGCTGCTCCCAGGATAACTTGCCTAGAAAGAAACACCCCATCAGAGGCTGTTTACGCCCAGTACGACGAGCGCGCTGACCGATATGAACTGGCAGGATCTCAGCCATCACTGGCACAGGATCAGGAGAAGGAGCACTGGACGTCTCCCCAGTACACCCTGAACAACGCACGACCTCCAGAACCTAGAAGATGGTTGTTAGTGCCATCACACCAAGTTTGGCCCCAACGACATCTACCTCGATGTCTCCCGCCTCAGTTCCCAACACAGGCTGTTCCTCGGACATGGCAGGATAGGAGGTGTACTCCAGTTCATCGTCAAGGACCTATTGACAACGTCAGCACCACTTCACCAAGGATGGCATTGGACATCATCACCTCGATAGGAACCTCCCGACTTCCGGACAAGCCACACTTGCAGATCTGATCCTAAACACTGGACATCAATAAGGTTACAAACACCTCAAAGGACCCAGTGCACCTGCAAGGATTCCACACGCCCACGAAGTTCCAGGGTGAACTTCTCCAAGTCCATCAAGCGTTGGGCCAAGTCCCGGTTCTGTTGGAAGACCTCTTCCACCTTCAATGCCTGAGCCATGAAGGCCGTCTCCATCTCTCTGCACTCGTTGTGTTCTCAAGTCACCTAAGAGAAGGGTTAGTCGAATGTCTTTCATCCAAAAATGTTCGAGGCCCTACCTCCTTCTTGAGAGTATCGATCCGACTGAGCAGTGGGCTTGCCATAGAGGAAGCATGTCTCATCTCCAGGCTAGTTGGAACAGTCTTCCCCCTCACTGACATACCTGGCTCCTGACTGGAACACAGGTCTTGCACCCCCATGGTGATCAACCGATCCAGGGTCCTATCCCTTCTGGGCTAAACAACCCGTTGATCGTTCTGGAGCCGGTGAAATACCTAAGCTCGGGGCAGAGTGCGCGAGAGAAGGGGTAGGGAGAAGGTAGGGATCAGCTGGTAGGTGGTAGGGAGTGTCGGAGGAGTGATAGGGAAGGAATCCGAGGGGATGCGAAGTGAAAACAAGACAAAGACGAGACTGTGAGCGCAAGACGAAGATGAGGACAGCGAGAGCGAAGACTACTGGCACGAAACAAGGGCTAGATGAGGGCAAGGACGACGAGGACGACTGGGACAACTCAAGGGAAGTGACGAGAGACTGGGGGAAAACTCCGCAAGGAGGATCTGGCATTAGGGGCTATAGAATACAGTCTTTATATATCATCTAGGGAGGCAACTCTCGGAAACTCGGAAGGAACTAAATACTGAGAAGAAAGGGGGAAAATGTCGAGACACGAGCGAAAACGTCGAGATGCAACTGAAAACATCGGGACACAAGGGAAAAACGTCGGGACGCAACGGAAAATGTCGAGACGCAAAGGAAAACATCAAGACACAAGAGGAAGGTAGAGACTCGAGAGAAGATACAGGGAGGCAGGAGACTGCGTCGCGATGTCGCGACGCGGAGTAGCGACGTATTGGAGACATGCGGTTGAGCTTCGGAGCACCACGAAAATCGAGGCAGGACACCGGGCCGTCTGAATAGCTGTCCCCCATAAGAAATCCTCGTTGTACAGGTCGTTCTGGTACAAGTCGAGATACCCATTCCCTGGCCCATCCAAACGGTCAATAATGGTGGTATTCTTGGGATAAGGGTCAAAGACGTTGCCGCGAGAATGAGGGAATTTTCCCTGGGCGGAGCGAGAGATGGAGATATCCCCAATACGATATTTGTCGTGACAGAGGCAAGGCATAGTGGTAAGAAGAAGATGGATGTAGTGTTGTTGAAAGAGGCTAGGTTGTGTTCTGAAGAAGACGAGCGGATGATGAGTTGGCACCCTAGGATGCCTCCTTTTATCCGCCTTCTCCCAACAGGGACACATCATCTTGGTTGCCATCAATACCCTTGACAACCAAAGTGGTTCCACTCTTCCTATTTTTTTATTGGCTGTTCCCACACCCTCTATCAATCCCCCAGACGACAATGGTGTCACTTTCTTTCCTATTTTCCTATTGGCGGTTCCCACGCTCCGCAGTCTTCCTGTGTCATGAGATTTCCCACAAGTTCATTTCCCTTTGTTCAATTTTCCCGTGACCCACTTTCACTCCCATCATGATATCATAAGGTTCCCACGACCCACACTTACTCCGATTATGATCTCATGTCACAGTCACATGTCACAGGCCACTCTGGTAGTATATAAGGACCTCAGATAATACTTGTATTCGGGAGTTTTGTTATTACAGGATTTCCTCTGCCTGAAGACCTTCTTCAGACAAGCTCAGAGACTACTGTAAGAAACAGGATATCAGGCCTGTTCTCTTCCACTCTATCATCTCCTCCCTTCTACCCTCGTTGCTCCTCAAAGCTTCCTCAGCACACCCGCTCAGCGTTTGCTCCCCACCAGCATCAGAAATCCCCTCATAGGTTTGAAGACCTCTACCCTCTTTTGAGGTTCATTGTCATCTCTGTCCAGCAAGGGCAAGCTACTCAAGAACTGGTTAGTGGCTCCTAGTGAGGAGTTGTTCCCTGGAGTGTCTAGGCGCAGAGTGGCCCTGACAGAAACGTGAATGCGTTTGCCCAGGAGGGGGCTCATTCCCTCAGAGGTACATACTAGATTGACTGTCCAAAAGGGCAAACTGGGCCCACGCCACATTCGGGTGCAATCACGATTTTCATGATTTTGGCCCCCCTGAAGTGGGGGACAGAAACTGCACGAGAAAAGCCCAAAATGGGCTTAATTCCCTTTGTTTCAGTTAGCAGAATAGATGTCCAAAAGGAATAACCAAACACTCAGCCGCGCGGCTCGTAACGAGCGAATCTGTCCCCGCCCACCCGGGGGGGGGGGAGGTGGGGAAACCCTCACCAAATTGCGCCGAAAGTGGTGGAATCCCTTTGCGTTTATGAGTTCAACAAACATCTAGAAGGGCTGAGCCAACGCTTACCTAGCGCACCCACTGTAGGGGAATTTCCACCCCCACCCCTCAGGGTGAGGGTAACCAGACTCGCACCAGATGACACAAGAGTGGTGTCAATCCCTAGATATACATTAAAATAGTTAGTAGACCAAAGGGCTAAGGCCCAGCTTACCTGTGTGGCACCCAATCGCGAGGGGAAGGGGCTGCAGCCTGGGGTGAGCCTAGGTACCGCGCGCGTTCCCAAAAAGGAAGTCGCGATCAATCCCATCAATCTGCGCGGTGAGCTGGCAATGCTCGCTCAATGCTGTTCGAAAATTGAGCACATCTCGCTCAATTCTCATCTGTTTGATGGCATGTTTAGCGGGATCTTACGTGTTTGACATTCTGCAGGGCCTAGCATTTTTCTTGTATTTAATTTCGAAGATTTTTGTGTACACACTTTTTGAACCAGCCAGTAAAATAATGCTTAGGTAAGCTAATCAAAATATATTGACCACATATGGCTAGTAGGGCCACCCAGGGGCTCATCTGGAAGGGGGGGATGCCAGGGGATGCATTTCCCACACTTGGTCATCCTCCCAGATGTATTTTGATGGGAGGGGAACACTCCAAGAAGCCAATTCCCAGGATTATGGTACCAGGGACCGGTGGAGTGGTCCAGTCACTCATTGACAGTTGATGGCTGATGGCCCATACCCTTGGAACCCAAGAACAAACATAACCTGAACCTACAAATACATTTCTAATACCCAACAGGAATCAATCTATTTCATGCCCAGCTAGTGAGCACAATAAATACAAAGACTGGACTACAGCTGCTGGCCTTGCTTGTCTGGATCGCTGACATCTTACTTGTTTGGGTTGCCGATGCCTTGCCCAGGGTCGCCGGAGTCTCAACTGCCTGGCTTGGCTCGGGGATGGCGGATGGTGTCACCTCAGCAGGTTCTGAGTCCTCCAAATATATTTGGTGAACCCAATTCCACCTGCTTTTCAAGTTACCGCCCATCTCTTCAGGGGGTGTCTCGATGGTTTCAGCCAGGCATGTGTCAACATCTATTGGTGGGTAGATGTCAGATTAATGCTATTTAACATTGGTGCAGTTACCTTCATCCTTGATTTGTTCAAGTGGCACAGGCATGGGCAATCGCGAGAGTGTTGCTTCCTTGAACTCTAATGCAGAAAAAGCTCAGCAAAGTTTAGAGAAAGAGGTAAGCAGGAATGTAACCTTTGACAATTTTATCGCTGGGGGGAGTATTGCACACTGGCGTCTTGGTGAATTCTATTGGTTTCTTTGTAGGTTTTGGCCACATGGTTGGAGTGAGATCAGACAAATAGTGTGGTTTGGGGGAGGGGTGACATGCCAAAAATGGTTTGTGGTTGGGGTGATTGGGCCTCCGGTGGACCAGAAACTCGCCTCCTTTTGGAGGGACAGTCAGCTTCTATAAAAACCAGCTCAGTGATGACAGTGATCTTTGGAAAAAGATGGTTTCACCCTCATCTAGCTTGGGGTCTGGTCTCTTTGTCCCTCCACGGCTCTCGTCTGCCTCGTCATCTTGATTTTTTGACTTGGAAACACCTCGCTTGCTGCCTGTACTGTTTGCACATGGTGTTTCCTCAAAAATTTCATACTCTAGGTATGTGGATGAGGTCCTGTGTGAGTGATTCAGTAGGTGCTCATCTCACCTTGGCCACCTTCCACTGTGTTTTCAACACCAGTGGGAGTACAAAGGGAAAGAATATATCAATCAGTGATGGTGTTCATATTGGGAGTGCATTGACCATACCTTCTATATCCTCTGATACATCACTGTCACCCTCTTCATCCATCTGGGCTTGGAGTCTGGCAAGCTCCGCCAAAAACTCTTTCTCATTAGTATTTAAATCACCCTTGTCCTTTTCCTCTTCTTTCCTAAAAATCATGCTGGGTGGTGGTTCTGAGTGTAGGTTTTGAATCATTAGAGAACGACACCCCACAATAAAAATGCTTACTCATTCCAATATTGAATGGTCCTGTCCGGCCAGTCACTCTTTAAATCAAACATCCTCATGATGTTTGTGTAGAGGTCAATGAAGTTAAATGACCCATGCACCTCGCACCACTGCTCTGCCGAGCACAAGCCAAGGTAAGCCTACTGCATCATTAACACATTGTGCGATCAACCAAGGCTAGACAAACATACCTGGCAGCAAAAATATGCAATCATCCTCGAAGTAACCCTTTTAATCCCATGCATGTCAGCATTTCCTTTGCGTTTTGCACCACGAAACAATCTCGCCCCTCCTTGGCTGGGACGCCATGCAACAGCAGCTGTTTGCCCAAATAAGATCAGTATCCCCACCTGAGATATGAGAGATTAGCAATATTGATAAATCCTATGAGTGAATGTGTTACCCTAATCACTATTTGTCCATGGAATAGACCGCACCACTTCTTTCATTCATCTATGTATCGTGGATCATAGAACAAGTATGGCCAGTCCTTGGTGAAAAGCTTGACCTTTCCTCGATCAACGTCAGATCAAAACCTACAAGTAGTTGCTCAGTAGATAAACAAAGAAACAGAAATGAACAGCCACACTTTGCCTCATTCTCTCTGAATGCATCCCATTGGCTCTGCGGGAGAATGAGTGCTACAGTGTCCGGATTTGCCAACCCTCATTGTGATTTTTCGAGATGGGGTGGGATGCTAACATCTCCAAACACTTCACTGACGAACAAAAGAATCTCTTTCTTGACAGCTGCAGTGTCTGCCTGGCAAGCATATTGTGCACCAGCATGTTGAGCAAATATATATTCTATATATACATTGTACTCTACCTTACCTTTATAGGAACTTGAGCTTGAAGAGCGATGGTGGATGGTGGGAGAGAACAAGAAGCGATATCAAACTAGCATGTCTAGGGACAGGTATATATACTAATTTGATGGTGCGCACAGACCATGTTTGGTTGTGTTTGATCCTAATGATCAAAGTGCACTATCTATAGTCTGGGCCGATTACGCATCGTGATATTGTAACTCCAGACATGGAGCACTGGTTCGGGACGGCTATACAGCGTCTACTGTAACCGGATCTGAGAGTCGTGTGTTCGACTCCAATGTTGGCACATAAAGTTTCAACACTCCCCCATGCTAAATGCCACCGTAAAACCTTCTAGTGGTGACATGTAAGCATTTCTAGGCTTTGACGCTTTTGGCAGTGTTGAAGAAGTGGAGACCATATGCAGGTCTAAACTGCAGGAACTTGATGTGACCCAAGTTCTTGGTGAGGAGGTCTGCTGGGTTTTTATCCCTGTCGATGAAGTACAATTCCGTGAGATTTCTCTCAACTACTTCCCAAATGTAGTGATAGCGGATGTCTATGTGTTTGGACCGTTTTTCGGTTACTGGGTTACTGGCAATAAATATTGAGCCTTGGTTGTCCCCACATATTGATACGGGGTATAAAGGGTAGCTGAGCTCCCCCAGAAGGGTATGCATCCAGACTACTTGGCAACCACAGTCAGAGAGTGCTATATACTCAGCTTCCGTTGACCTATCCCAAATTTTGCGAGCGCGCGATCCGTATCTTGTCGGATATACGCTCGATACGCCTCACAAATATTTCTGACCGACTTCCGACTTCATGACATTTCATGCCACGGCTTTCTGACCTTACCGCCTCCCCTTCGCGTCCATTCGCTTCTCTCTCCCACGTCTCTGCTTCATTTCCGTCCATTGTCCACTCGACTCTCGTCCCCAATCGACTTTGCCGCCCTCGTCGATCTTTCCGTCATCTCGTACCCCTATTTCTGACGATATATCCACTTTCCGACCTCGCCACGGTTCCCAATCACGCCCATACACTTGTTCCAGGTCCTCGTCAAGTCACTCCCTAAAGTCCGACGATTCGCATTCGTCCGTTCGATGGTATTCATCGTTTCCGACCGCATTCCTCGTTTCCGCGTCAATCAGTTCCGTTTCATTTTCCGTCCGATCGCAAATGATCGCGTCGACTTGTTCCATCGTTCAGGCTTGGTAGCGTTTGGTTCCGCTCGATTTCTCTTCCTTTCACTGGGGGCGAGGGCCTATGGAAACCAGTGATTACATTGTGAATACATTGAAAACACTGGTTCAATTTACTCAGCCCTTTACCACCAGATACATTCTGGGAACATTTGAAATGTTACTTTGCCATTTGTCCAACATGTGTTCACAAAATAACATTTCAAATGTTTCCAGAATTATTCAATAGTTGCAGCCCAGAAAATGTATTATTTCAAGTAACTTAACATACCCATGATTTGTATTTCTTATGCCTTGTTCTCAGAATGTATTTGTCTTCTTCCCCTTTTCCATATTTATAAATGTGAGATCCCAGCCCATCTATATGATCCATTGTTTCGGACCAACATCTGGGCTGTACCCATTGTTTCGGATCAGTGTCTGGACTCAACCCATTGTTTCGGGCCTTCCCATCAGTAAACTCCCAGTGCCACAACTGTGGGAAATATCCATCACTGGGCTTCTCCGGGTATTCCCCTCCCATCAAAATACATCTGGGAGGATGACCAAGCGTGGGAAATGCTTCCCCTGGCATCCCCCTGTTCCGGATGACCCCCTGGGTGGCCACACTAGCCACATTTGGTCAATATATTTTGATTAGCTTACCTAAGCATTATTTCACTGGCTGGTTCGAAAAGTGTGTACACAAAAATCTTCGAAATTAAATACAAGAAAAATACCAGGCCCTGCAAAACGTCAAATCCGTAAGATCCCGCTAAACGCGCCGTCGAACGGATGAGAATTGAGCGAGATGTGCTCAATTTTCGAACGGCGTCGAGCGAGCATTGCCAGCTCACCGCGCGGATTGATGGGATTGATCGCGACTTCCTTTTTGGGAACGCGCGCGGTACCCGGGCTCGCCCCGGGTTGCAGCCCCTTCCCCTCGCGATTGGGGGCCACACAGGTAAGATAGGGCTTGGCCCTTTCATACATTAACCATTGTAATGCATATCTAGGATCTGAGACCTTTCCGGGGTCACCTGGCGCAGGTCCAGTTACCCCTACCCCGAGGGGTGGGGGTAGAAATTCCCCCACAGCGGGCGCATTAGGTGAGCGTTTGCTTAGCCTTCCTAGGCGTTTATTTTGCTCACAAACGCCAAGGTATTCCGCCACTTCCGGCGCGATTTGGTGAGGGTTTCCTCACCTCTCCCCCCGGGTGGGGTGGGGACAATTTCGCTCGTAGCGACCCCTACAGGTAAGCGGTCACTCATTCCTTTCAGTCGTCTATTCTAATGATTCAGACGAAGGGAATCGAGCCCACGTTGGGCTCGTTTCATGTGGTTTCTGACCCCCGCTCCAGGGGGGTCAAAATCGCAAAAATCGCGATTGCGAGCGAACGCGGCGCGCGGTTGCTTCGCCCTTTTGTACAATTGTTCTGGTACGTATTCCCGTTGGATTCACTACTATCCCGCGCAAACGCATCCACGTTTCCTGCCTCGGGAGATGTGGATGTGTTTTTGCCTTGCTTTCTCTCTTACACTTGGTACGTTCCTCCGTTTCGTTCGGCGCGTTCCTCACGCGTTATAGGGCTTGATATGAGTGGGAGAACGGCCCCTACACGCTCTTTGCGGTGCAGGGGACGTTTGTGCGCATCCCTCTTTATGTCAGGTTCAGATCTGGCTCTGGGGTGCCTCAATCGCTCCACATTCGTGTGAGCGGCATTGGGGATTGTAATCCCACTTGCCCCCGAGGGATTCCATGTATTTTTACGCGTCTAGGGTGAGTAGTCATTGTTCTATCGATGTTTTTTACTAAAACTCGCTCTCTCTCTCCACCCTTTTATATCTAACCTACCGGCTTGTATAGGCCAGTTTCTGGGTCGTATATACGTCTAGTATATGTCCCCAAAGTTGTTTGCGACAGGGCCTAATGATCGGTATGCTATTTCAATTTTTGTGTTCCATCCTCCCCCCCAACACACCCTAGGGGATTCCATTGTTTCCATCGCATTAACAGTTGCTATTTGTATTGAGGGTGCTTGTATTATGTATAATACATGTTATATAACATTTCTAATCCATTGTCTATGAACATATAGTAACATTCATGACCCCATGCAAGGGGGAGAGATGTGCATGAAAACAGATGAGTTTCGTGTGCTGAGGATTTTATACACAATATTGTGCTCTAAAAATATGTGCAATTACCTCACCCATGATGTCACTTTCGAGTGACAAAAGACCCAAAGGTGATCCCCTCACCCATTCTCAAGATACACTCTTGGGATGTCCGGACCAAACCAGAGGGGTGGCCCAAAAGATCAGCATCAATACTGGTCCATTTATTCCAGATTTTTGTATATACCCTATTTACATAGATACCACCCTATTCCTAGAATTATAGGCCACCCGGGTATGTACTTCGAGCCCAGTGGGAAGTGAGTCTGGGGATCAGTGACCCGGGACCCACTCAAAATGTTCCCACGATCACTACCACATCTTGGAATTTCGGGCGCTAAAGTGATCGAAACTCAGACACACAGAATAAAATGTTGAAAACTCGTTGATTGATGGACTCAAGAACTACAAATAATGTATAGACAGTAAATACTCATACATAAACATAATGTAGCAAAGTTATAGGGCATGGGGGGCAGTATATACCCCACAGTAGATGGAGGAACCCTGAAACCAAAAAAAGCGAATTACTCAGGAGGTTTTAAATGCAGTACTTAGATCTGTTACACACATAAAATAGACATACTAGGACCTAAGTCCAGAGCAGGACTGAGCAGGGTTTCCATGAGTGTATCACCCAGATATAGATTTACCTCAAAATCTTGATTCGAGTGTAGGGAAAGCAAACCTTAATATATCAGAATAAAAATCATAGGGGCTTGGAGGTCTATGTTAGTATAATGAGGGAATAGAACTGCGAACCGTGGGCATACCGCATTGAATCGCTATTCTGGATTTTCTCCCCAATGCATTCACATCTCCCAAGAGGGGAAACGTGAATGCGGTAACACGGGAGGGTGGTAATCTCCTCGCGGATACATACCAGAAAGGCCTTCCAAAAGGGTGAGACAATCACGCCCCGCGTTCAAACGCAATCGCGATTTTTGCGATTTTGGACCCCCCTAGAATCAGGGGTCATAAACCGTGCGAAACAAGCCCAGAATTGGCTCGCTACCCTTCATTTATATCAGTAGAATAGACGTCTGAAAGGAATGGGCAAACATTTACCTGTGGGGGGCGCGGCGAGCGAATTTCGCCCCCACCCACCCGGGAGGCGAGGTGAGGAAACCCTCACCAAATCGCGCCGGAAGTGGCGGAATACCTTGGCGTTTGTGCATATATTAAACGCCTAGAAGGGCTAAGCAACCGCTTGCCTAACGCGCCCGCCGTGGGGGGATTTCTACCCCCACCCCTCGGGGTGAGGGTAACCGGACTCGCGCCGGATGACACGAAAGTGGTGTCAAACCCTAGATATATATTATAATAGTTAGCACACCGAAGGGCTAAGGCCCAACTCACCTGTGTGGCCCCCAATCGCGAGGGGAAGGGGCTGCAACCCGGGGCGAGCCCGGGTACCGCGCGCATTCCCAAAAAGGAAGTCGCGATCAATCCCATCAACCCGCGCGGTGAGCTGGCAATGCTCGCTCGACGCCGTTCGAAAATTGAGCACATCTCGCTCAATTCTCATCCGTTCGACGGCGCGTTTAGCGGGATCTTACGGATTTGACGTTTTGCTGTTGAACCGGAGGCTTCCTTTAGCCCTTCGGTCCTTAGGTCACATGACCGGGTAACGCTAATAAGCGACCCGATGTCCGGATCACGCTCTATAGCGACCCGAAGGCCGGACTAAACTACATGGTCCGTGCGTTTGATATAGATGGTCCGTGCACCATGATGTAGGAGATGATGCGGCCTTAAGCCTTCCATCGGAACATCAGTCACATTGTCACTCTGTGACCACAATAGATACCCTTAGATATATATACCCTAGGACATGGACCAGAATAGACAATCGCTCTTCTTCCCTCTTCCCCCACCAGCAACGCACTCAACACTCTCCTAAGGTAAGACTTAGAGTACCTTGTGGTAGTTTAGAATATACCACCGCACCTGCTCAACATTTGCAGGGCCTGGTATTTTTCTTGTATTTAATTTCGAAGATTTTTGTGTACACACTTTTCGAACCAGCCAGTGAAATAATGCTTAGGTAAGCTAATCAAAATATATTGACCAAATGTGGCTAGTGTGGCCACCCAGGGGGTCATCCGGAACAGGGGGATGCCAGGGGAAGCATTTCCCACGCTTGGTCATCCTCCCAGATGTATTTTGATGGGAGGGGAACACTCCGAGAAGCCAATTCCCAGGATTATGGTACCAGGGACCGGTGGAGTGGTCTAGTCACTCATTGACAGTTGATGGCTGATGGCCCATACCCTTGGAACCCAGGAACGAACACAACCTGAACCCACAAATACATTCCTAATACCCAACAGGAATCAATCTATTTCATGCCCAGCTAGTAAGCACAATAAATACAAAGACTGGGCTGCAGCTGCTGGACGCCGCATTCGTTTCGAAGTTTGGAGATGCTCGTGGAATGGATGGGGCGGAGAGGATGAACAGACGTCACGACCTCGCAAAAAACCTCCTGAGGGACCGCTATCAAGATCTTGTCCTAGACTTAGAGGCGCGCGCGCGAGAATCTCACGAGAAGGAGATCCAGCAATGGTCTCTCACCCTCAATAGCATTGAACTTGCTCCTGATGTCGACGTGTGAGTACCTTCCTCCTTTCTCTTGTGAAACGAGCATTGACCGTAAATCGTAGAGCGAGGGATTCATTGTTGTCCGCTGCCCACCCTCTCCTCAAAGCTATTGGGTTATATACTGGATGCTACGTCACCCTCATCGCGGCCGCTATACCCTCCATGTCTGGAGATGCAGAATATTTTTCTGCGTGCGTTGCACCCTCTCATCCACAAATGCCTACTGACTTACGCCCACCTAGTGTACACCATGTACCCGACGGCAAGACCTCCAGGCAGAATTGGACCGAATGGGACCAAGTTGGGTTTCGAACCGGGGTCGCGAGATCATACAAGAAGTATATCAAGTCTATGGGTAAGCTAGTATCTGTTGTTCATAGCCTCGAGTGCTAACCAATGCTCCTAAAGAGAAAGTGACGACCTCTAACATCCCTCCAACCACCGTGCCAGTCGATACGGTGTCTCCAACTACTCCCTCTTCAGTTCCTGTGCCCGCACAACTACCTACTCAACCTGATGTGGCCCCGGGCGTGGGCGCCACGGTCGCTCCAAAGCGTACCGCCGCGGGAAAGTACAAGAAACGCCCGATTGTGTACACAGAATCGGGGGACTCAGACGGGTGGAGCGATCACTCAGAATCCGAAGAGGGTGCCCGGAAGCGACAACGGACCAGTGCAATCATTACTCGGAGTCGGTCGGGGCTACGTGGTTGTGAGGCTTCCGATTCTATTTACAGTTCCCCACCGGATGTCGCAACACTCCTCCAGAGCCCTGTCATATCAAGTAGATCCAGTTTCGACCTTACTGGCGACGATCATCACACCCTCGGCACCCATGACAGGAGTCCGGCAGCAGCTAGTCCCTTGGTCAACCCCATACCCCCCCCAGAGGTGTGTGCCGCAACCGGGGTGATGCAGATCGCCAGTGTGGTTGTTTCAACCCCTCCACTGGAAGATACCGATTCCTCTCCGTTGGCCACCGAGACAGTTACACCATCTAGCACAACCCCCGCGGATTCCCTTGCTACCACCGATGACATGGACGCCTCATCTGTGGGTAGCGTCACGGTAGAGACCGACCTTCCCACTCCCATCGCCAAGGTGATCCCGCCGTTCCTCACAACCGTTCAGAAGAAAAGCAAGGCTAGCGTGCATAGCTATCTTGCTAGCCACCAGGACCCCCGGTTCCAGCACC
>Ga0307513_10006596_pt1 | contig 15151 bp, 11 predicted proteins | sample 15_EM_MG_FD_202174 | JGI IMG/M metagenome (GOLD analysis project Ga0307513, IMG submission 202174) | Populus trichocarpa ectomycorrhiza microbial communities from riparian zone in the Pacific Northwest, United States - 15_EM | ecosystem: Host-associated > Plants > Roots > Unclassified | place... | reverse complement strand
GCCGACGCTGAGCTGCACGGCGTCCGGCGGGAACGGCGGCAGCGGCGGGCCGGGCGACCGGAACGTGTACCCCTGGACGGTGCCGACGCCGCCGGCGAACGTGGGGTCGCCGATCCGGGCCGCGATGGAGAAAGGCGTGCCGTTGGAGAGCACCGGGAAGTCGCGCGTCGAGCCGTCCGGCAACCGGCGGCTGCGGATCACCCGGACCCGGGCGGTGTAGGTGCCGGGCACCACCGGCTGGGCGCCGGCCGCTTCGCGTACGGTCGCGGAGAGCTCGTCGTCGGTGCCGGTGACCGCCCAGGTGTCGTCCACTTCGACCGGGCCGGGCCACTGGGCGTGCTGCAGCACCAGCCGGCTGTCGACATCGCCGCTGAGGTTGTAGCCGGTGAAGGTGACCCGGCCGTCGACCGGCACCTCGGCCGGCCGGGCGACGACATCCTGCGGCGGCAGGCCGGGCACCACGACGTGCACGGTGTTCTGCGCCCCGGCCAGCCGCGGCGCCGAGCCGACGAAGCTCTGCACGCCGTACTGGAAGACCCGCCCGCTGACCGACTTCGGCCGTTCCGGCTCCAGCAGCACCGCCGACACCTGGTAGTACAAGGCCAGCCGGGTGGACAGCGAACCGGCGTTCCAGTACGTCGTCGCCTCCTGCGCGGTGATCGGCTGCAGGCCGATCCGCAGCTTGTTGCCCTCGCCGTCGAGGCCGACCTCCTCGAGCACCCGCAGCGGCGCCTGCGGCGACGGCCGGAGCAGCACGGTGCTGTCGTCGATCACCGGGAAGTCGTGCAAGGCCTTGGCCGCGCAGCCGATGAGCACCTGCTCCTTGAAGGTGGCCTGGTCGTCCTGCCCGTCGCCGACGGCGCTGACCTGGTAGTACAGCGAGACGGCCATCGGCACCAGGCGCACCGGCACCGCGTCGTTGCCACCCGCGACGGCGTTCTTCAGGTACGAATCCTCGGCGAAGTGGTAGAGGTAGATGCCGAGCGACCCGGCCGCCAGCTTGTCCGGCGGCAACCCGGTGACCGACGGCGGCAGCGGAAAGGTCCACGCCGGCGACATGGTGATGTGCGCCCGGACCAGCGAGATCAGGGCCCGGGTCACCAGCGACAGGTCGACGAGCGCCATCGCTACAGCTGCCCGATGCCGAACCGGCGGGGATGGCCGGGCGACGGCTCGCCCGGGTGGGCCGCGGGCCGCCGGACCGGCGGGGTACGGCGGCGCTCGGGTGCCGCCGCCCGCGGCGGCTCCACCACGACTGTGACCCGCCCGATGCCGTTGCGGGCCGGGGGGGGGGGGGGTGGCGGCGGTTTTGGGGGGGGGGGGGGGGGCCGGGCGCGAAGAGCGGGCGCGGCCGGTGTGCGGGGCGGCTGGCGGACCGGGATTTCCCGGACGGTCTCCACCACGACTTCCGGTCGCGGCGCGGGGGGCGGGGCGGAGTCGGACGCCGGGCGGGGCCGGCTGAGCGGCGGGGCTAGCCTCGGCCGGATCGCCTCGGCCGGGCTGCTCTGCTCCTCGGGAGGAAGCACTCCGGGCATGCTGCTCTGCTTGCTTGGCTTGCTTGGCGAAAGCACCTGAGCCGTGCTGCTCTGCGTCGGCACGGGGGGAAGCACCCGGGCACTGCCCTGCTGCTCTCCCGGAGGAACGGCACCAGGAGGAAGCACCCCGGCCGGCTCGGCTGTCGCGGGCGCAGCTTCGGGCCGGGTCGGCGGGTCCGGCATCGCCCGCGGCGGCTCAAGCTGGGGGACAGGCTGGACCGGGGCGGCGGGCGTGGGCATCGGCGGCGGTGGTGGTGCCGCGGGGGCCGTCCCGGCGGGCCAGGTCGCGGCTGGGGGCTCGGCGACCGGCGCCTCGGCGGCCGCCGCGAACGGGTCGACGGGCGTAGTCCAGCGCCGTACCGCCTCCGGCCGCACCGAGGTCAGCGGCCGCCCGGACGAGCGGTCGACGACCCGCCGCAGGTAGCCGCTCATCGGCGCTCCGCGGCGCGCGGGATCGGGTCGCCGTCGAGCAGCGCCACGAACGCCCGCCGGCTGCTGCGCGGCAGGGACAGGATCTCGAGCAGCCCCCAGCCGTACACGACCGCGATGCGGTGCAGGTCGCCGATCAGGCCGGCCCAGTCGCTGCGTACGGCGCCGAGCAGGTAGTCCTGGATCTGGAAGCGCACGTCGGCGCCGTGCCCGCACTCCGGGCAGGTGGCCGCGAGGTCGAGGTCGATGCCGGAGCCGACCTGCTCCATCGCCTCCTCGACCAGCGGGCCGTCCACGGCGGGATCGCCGGCCACCAGGCACCGGGCCAGCAGCGCGTGCTCGGCCTCGGCCCCGCTCAGCCCGAGGACGGCGGCCTCGTCCAGTGCGGTCGGCAGCCGGAACCGGGCGCCTCCGGGCAGCGTGAAGATACCGTCCACACCGGACGAAGCGGTGGCGCGGACCTGGTCGGCCAGGTCGGCGAGCGCGAAGTCGAGGTCGAACGGCGAGGCGCAGGCGGCGCAGGTGACCGCTCCGGAGATGCGCGGACCCCAGCCGAGGCAGTACGCGGCCGCCAGCAGCAGATCGCGCTCGACCACGGTCAACGTCGCGGCGTCCCCCGGCCGTACGGCGGAAAGCGGGTCGTCGATCAGCAACCGGTCGAGCAGCCGGATGGCGTCCTGGGTGGTCCGCCCGCCGACGCCCTGCTCGTCCAGGCCGGCCGGCTCGCGGATCAGCGCCCAGCGCCGGCCGGTCTGCTCCAACGGCACCCGGCACACCGGACCGGCCAGGGCGTACGCCGGATCCGCCGCGCCGGACATCACGGCTCCTGGAGCTCGACCGCGGCCAGATCCCGCTCCCAGCCTTCGTTCACCAGCACGATCTTCTCGATGGCGACCACGTGCGCGTTCGAGTCGAGCTCCGGCAGCGCGGTGTACTCCGACACCCAGCACCGGAACACGTTGTACGCCTTGGCCACCTGCCCGGCCTCGTTGAGCAGCTCGATGGTGATCTCCCGGCGGAACTGGGCCAGGGCCATCCCGGCGTCCCCGGTCATGGTGTTCACCTGGTTCGCCCAGGCCTCGAACTCGACGTCCTGGGTCACCCCCCGCTCGATAGTGATCGGGTCGGACTTCCAGGTGCTCGGCGACATGTACTGGGTGCTGTTGTCGCCGCCGCTGCGGAAGGCGACCGCCTCGGTGGCCTTCTTCAACGGGCTGATCTTGGACACCCCGGCGATGTACCGGCCGTCCCACTTGAGCCGGAACTTGTAGTTCTTGTACGGGTCGAACCGGGTGGCGTTGACCGTGAACTGGGGCACGGAACCTCCTCTCAGACGGCGATCTCGCCGGCCATCTGCTGCAGGTACAGGACGACGAACTCGGCGGGCTTCAGCGGCGCGAAACCGACCCAGACGTTGACGATTCCCTTGTTGCGGTCGTCCTGGGTGGTGGTCTCGGCGTCGCACCGGACGAAGTAGGCGTCGGTCGACTTCTGGCCCTGGAACGCGCCCTGGACGAACAGCCCGTGCATGAACGCGCCGACGTTCAGCCGGATCTGTGCCCAGAGCGGCTCGTCGTTCGGCTGGAACACCACCCAGCGCAGCCCGCGGTAGAGGCTCTCCTCGAGATAGAGGGCCAGCCGGCGGATCGACACGTACTTGTAGTCCGACGGGTTGCCGTCGTCGCCGTCCATGGTCCGCGCGCCCCACGACACCACGCCGGTGGGGAAGATCCGGATCGTGTTCACCGCCTTCGGGTTGAGCAGCCCGTTCTCGCCGTCCGAGAACTTGCGCTCGAGCCCGGTGATGCCGCGGACGTCGGCCTCGGTGCCGGCCGGCGCCTTCCACACGCCCCGCGCGGTGTCGGTGCGGGCCATCAGGCCGGCGATCGACCCGGACGCGCCGATCTGCACCGGCAACCCGGCGACATTCACGGTCAGCCGGGGGAAGTACACCGCGGCGTAGTCCTTGACCAGGCCGATCCGTAGCTCGTCGACCTTGACCGCGGCGTCGGCGGCGGACGCCCACACCGGCGCGTCCATCACCAGGAACGCCCTGCGTTGCAGGCAGAAGACGCTGGCCGGGCCCCACAGCAGCTCCCGGGTCACCCCGTCGGCGGCGGGCAGCACGAGCAGGTTGAACAGGTCGATCTCGCGGTCGGCGACCAGGTACGCCGCCGCGTAGTCGGCCGAGGTCGGCGCCGAGCCGTCGTCGCCGCCGATGCCCGCGCCCTGGAACGGGCCCGTGCCGGAGGTGCCCAGGCTGGCGAAGCGCGGGCCCAGGTCGATCGTCGTCGCCGCCGGGCTCCAGCCGGCGAAGGTCGGGGCGGTGCCGGTGTCGTTGTCGAGCCCGTCGCGCAGGACGAAGTTCAGCCGGTTGCCCCACACCCGCGCGGTCCACGGGTTCGTCGAGTCGTTGACGAACTTCACGATCAGCGCGAGCTTTTCCCGCAGCCCGGCGTTGTGCCCGTTCAGGCTGGTGGGGAGCGCGTCGCGGTACATCGCCGCGTTGGCGGCGCCGGTCTGCAGGGTGGCCGCCGCCACCGATGGTCCGAACACGACCGGGTTGCCGCCGCTGAGCGTCACCGACTTCACCGTGGCCGGATCCCGGGAGGCCAGCGCCGAGGCCGCGCTGCCGATGATCGCGTCGGGCTGCACGGAGATCCCGGTCGGGGCGGGCCGGGCCGCCGCGAACGCGCCCTTCTCGTAGCCGCCTTGCGCGGTGCCGAGCATCAGCGGGATCGCCACGTCGTTGGTCAGCGCCGGCCGGACGTACACATCCAGGGTGGGGTGGTTGATCTGGATCCACTTCGCGGTGTCCGGCGTGCCGAAGACCGCCGGCGGCGCGGCGACCGTGGTCACCGTGACGGCGTTGCCCGGCGCGCCGGAGATCGGGGTGAGCGCGGTCTTGATCGCGTCGGTCAGCGCGGTGATCATCGTGGCTTCGGTGGTGATCCCGGTCAGCGGCACGGTGGCCGTGACGTAGCGGCTGCCGCCGACGCTGATGTCGAACCGGTTGGCGGCGGCCGTGACGATACCGTTCCAGGCCGCCGGGAACGCCGCGGCGGCCATGTCGATCGGCCGGCCGGCCTGCGAGAAGGCGGCGTTCGGCAGGACCGTCGCCGGCGCCGCGGCGGTCACCAGCTTCGAGTTCTGGCGCAGGTAGGTGGGCGCGAAGGTCGCCGACGCCGGGTTCATCGACAGGTTGCGCCAGGTCTCGGTGAGCGCCCGGATCTGCTCGCCGGTCGGCGTGGTGTCCCAGCGGAACAGCTCGAGCGTGAAGGTCGACTCGGGCTGATCGGTGTCGTACGTGACCAGGGCCCGGATCCGGTTGCCCGCGAGCCCGGGGCTGGCGGCGGTCAGCGTCAGCGCGGCCGTCTTGTCCTCGCGCATCAGCGTGACGGCGGCGGCCTGTGCCCCGCTGGCGATCCGCATCACGTACGCGGTCGTGCCGCCGTTCAGGAAGAACTGCTTGACCTGCAGGGGCAGCTCGGTGGTGGCGCCGTCCTCGCTGAACGCGGCGGTGAAGTCGCTGTAGCTCAGGCAGCGCACCGGCAGGCTCAGCGGGCCGCCGGTGCAGTTGCCGATGAACAGCGCCGTCGAGGTGCTGACGCCCACGATCGTGCGGACCCCGCTGGGGACTTCCTGTACGTACACACCTGGGTAGGTGGGAGCGATCGGCATCGCCGGTTGTCCTTTCCTTGGACGTCACGGCCCGGGCCAGTGCCTCGAGTGTTCGCCGCATCCGGGGGCCGGAGAATGGACCGCCGGGATCCATGCTGGGTTCATCGCGGACCGGCCGGGATGGATCCGCTGTCCCCCGAACGAATGGATCGGGGCGAATAGCAGGTCCTGTGCCTGACAGAGCGGTATCCGGCGGCCCACTTCGATGGCTACGTTGGGGTCAGCGCCGGGCGGTCGGGCAAGGAGGAGGCGTGGAGCTACGGGAGGCCACATCTGACGACAAGACGGCCGTCTACATCGCCGCGGCCGTCAAGCTCTACCGCGAAGGGCTCGCCCTGGCCCTGCGGCAGGCCGGCAACTTACAGGTGGCCGGCGCGGCGGCCGGGCCGTTCGAGTTCGAGCCGGCGCTGCGGGTCGCGCACCCGTCGGTGCTGCTGCTCGACGCGGCCGTCGTGGGCCGGCCGGAGGAGCTGGGCTGCGTGCTCGAGACCTATCCCGGGATCCGGGTGATGATGCTCGGCCTGTCCGAGGTCACCGCCGAGATCCTGGACTGGATCGAGGCGGGCGCCGCCGGCTACATGACCCACCGGCACTCGATTGTGGACCTGATCGCGGCGATCGACGGCGTCGTACGCGATGAGCTCTCCTGCCCGCCGCAGCTGGTGGCCGCGCTGATGCGCCGGGTCACGGTGCTGGCGGCGCAGCGCCGCCAGGAATGGGCCGGTGACCTGCTCAGCCCCCGGGAGATCGAGGTGGTCACGCTGATCGACCGCGGGTTGTCCAACAAGCAGATCGCCGCGCAACTGTTCATCACGCTGGCCACGGTCAAGAACCACGTGCACAACATCCTGGACAAGCTGGACGTGCACGCCCGCGGTGAGGCCGCCGCCTATCTGCGCAGCGGGCACCGGCGGCGGACCGCGGCTCACCGCTGACCGAGGATGGCGTCGCGCAGCGTGGCCGGCGACAGCTCACCGGACGGCGTACAGACGTAGGCGCACCGCCCGTCCGCGGCGATGATCACCACGCGGGCCGCCGATCTGCGGTCCAGCAACGGCACGATGACCTCGTCGCCCACCCGGCTGCCCGCGGTGCACACCACGACGTCGGCGATATCGCCCGCCGCGTCGACGGCCCGCAGGCCCGGCTCGGTGTCGATCACCGCGCGCACGATGTCACCCAGCAGCGCGGGCATGCCGACCAGCGCAACGCGTACGGGCTCCACAGCGCCTCCTCGCACACGAAGTCTCCGCGAGTAGCGCCCCCGCCGAAAGAGACCACCGGATCCACCGAGTGCCCATCCGGGACCCATGCCGAGCCCGCCGCCGGGGCGTCAATCACTCTCCATCTGCTCCAGGACCCAGCGCGCCCAGTCGCGCTGCAGCTCGTAATAGCGCCGCCCGAACTCCGCCGCGAAGCGCGCATAACCGTGCGGCTGGCCGGGCGGCGTCGCGTCCTCGATCTCCTTGATGGCGTGCGTGAGGTCGACGGCCTCGTCGTCGCTGGCCGTGGCCATCCGGTCGACCAGCAACCGCACGTCGGCCACATCGAGCGAGGACAGCAGGAACAGCCGCAGCGCGAACTCGTTGCGCGGCGGGGTCTCGCCGAGCGGGCTGAACATCCACCGGCGCAGCTCGGCCCGGCCGGCCTCGGTCACGCCGTAGACCTTGCTGCCGCGCGACCCTTCGTCGACGACCTCGGCCAGCCCCTCGGCCGCCATGCGCTTGAGCTCCGGATAGATCTGGCTGTGCCCGGCGCTCCACGCGTGGCTCGACAGCGTCTGCTCGAACCGCTTGGTGAGGTCGTAACCATTCTGCGGCGTGTCTGCGAGCAGCCCGAGCAGGGCGTGACGGAGGGACATTCCGGAAGCTTAACCTGTCGAATCGAACATGTCGACGTCGTCATGTCTTGGACGTCATGACGGCGTTGACATGACGACGATGACATGTCAGGGTCGTCATATGCACGGCACTGCCCATCTCCCGCGCCGGATGCCGGCCGGGCTCCACGGTCGCTTGATCGGAGACGCTTGATGAACAAGAACCCCGGCTTCCTGGCCATCTTGCGGTCCCTGCTGTGGGACGTCGGCCTCTCCCTCACTGCCTACTTCGTGGCGCACTGGCTCGGCGCCGACGACTATGTCGCGCTGCTGGCCGGTTCCGTGGTGGCGCTGGCCCGGGTCCTCTACGTGGCCGCCCGCAGCCGCAAGTTCGATGCCTTCGCCGCGGTGATGCTCGGCGTGTTCCTGGTCGGCCTGGGCCTGTCGTTCCTGACCGGCGACGCCAAGTTCCTGCTCATCAAGGAGTCCTTCGCCACCGGCATCGCGGGCCTGGCCTTCATCGTGTCCTGCTTCGTCGGCCGCCCGCTGATCTACCACGCCGCGCTGCGGATGCAGGAGGGCGACCCGGCCCGCGCCGCCGAGTTCGAGCAGAAGTGGAGCGACCTGCCGGAGTTCCGCCGCAACTTCCGGATCATGTCCGCGATCTGGGGTGCGGGCCTGCTCTTCGACGCCGTTGCCCGGATCCCGCTGGTGCTGGCCCTGTCCACGTCCGCGGCGGTCACCGCCTCGACCGCGCTGTTCATCGCGACGATGGTGCTGCTGTCGTTGTGGAACGTCCGGTTCGTCAAGCGCATCCAGGCCCGCGCCGTGGCGCAGGAGGCCGCGGCCGCCACGCCCCTGCAGGCAGGCCGGGCCTCCTGATCATCCGTCACTCGTACCGGATGGCGTCGTGTTTGGTAGCGGCCTTGACCAGGGGGAGGGCGAAGGTCGAGAAGATCAGGGTGGCGAGCACCCCGCTGCCGACGAGGGCGAACACGTCGAGGCCCGGCCAGCGGAACGCCACGCCGCCCTGGCGGGCCGCCGCGTACGCGAAGATCAAGCCCAGCGCCACGCCCAGCGCCGAGGTGATCACCATTGTGGCGGCGGTCTCGAGGAAGACCGCCTGGCGCAGCTCGCCGATCCGCATCCCGGACGCGTGCAATAGCGCGAACGGGCGTCGCCGCTGGACCCGGCTGCCGATCATGCCGGCGGTCAGCCCGCACGCAGCCACGAGCAGCACGAACAAGGCGGCGATCCGGCCCAGGTGGCCGAGGTCGACGAAGAACGTCTCCAGCTGATAGTCCACCGGGTCGCGGTCGGTGTTGATGATCGCGTTCGGCACCAGATTGGCGGCCTGGGTGCGGACCCTGTTCTCGGCCGCCAGCGTCCCGTCGGTGGGGATGTAGACCTCGAGGACCGTGACGGCTCGCGCGCCGGCCGCGGGCTCGATCAGCCCGGAGTCAACGGCATAAGGGCACGACACATAGCGTACGCGGGACAGCTCGGCGCACGGCGCCACGAGCCCGTCGCCCCCGAGGCTCGTCGTCACTGCCGGCCCCGACAGCAGCGGGGCGACCTGCTCCGCCGACACCCCGCCGGTGGCGACCTGGACCACGCCGGGACGCAACCGCACCACCCCCGGCCCGTCGGGCGGCCGGAACTGGTCGGTCGTGCTGCCGATGTAGGTCACCGCCGAGGCGGCCAGCACCACCCCGCTGACCACGAGGAACGTGGCCCGCGGGTCGATGGCGATGCGGCGCGCCGCGATCAGGGCGGGCACGCTGCGGCTCAGCCGGGCGATTGCCTGGCTGGCCAGCAGGCACAGCCACGGCCCGGCGAAGAGCAGGCCGCCGAGCGCCAGGAACGCGAACGGCACCGTCAACTGCCCTACCTGGACGTGGCCGATGTCCGGCAACGGCGTCAGAACGAGCAGGCCGCCGACGCCGACGCCGATCGGCAACAGGCGCCAGGCGGTCGGTGCCGGGCGCGGGCCCCGCCGGCCGACCACGAGCGGGCTGAACTGCACCCGGCGCAGCGCGGCGATCGTGGTCAGCAGCACCAGCACCGGCGCGCCGAGCAGCACCAGCGCGAGGACCACGGGTGGGACGGCCAGGTCCTCGAGGTAGAAGCGCCCGCGCTGGAAGGTCACCGTCGCGGCGAGCACCCGCCGGCCCGCCTCGTAGCCGGCCCAGGCCAGGGCGGAGCCGGCCAGCGCGGCGATCCCGGTCTCGGCCGCGGCCAGCACCGCGATCTGCAGGCGGGTCGCGCCGACCAGCCGGATCGCCGCCAGCCGCTGCTCGCGGTGGGCGGCGGCGACCCGGGTCACCGTGACGATCAGGATCAGCACTGGCACGAGCACCAGCACCGCGCCGGCCAGCACGAACAGCTGCAGGACAGAGGCGATCGCGAAGTCGCTCGGGACCACCCGGTGGAACGCCCGGACCTCCTGCACCGACCGGACGCCCCGCAACTCGTCCGGCGTCCGGCCGATCAGGGCGACGAGCTGGTTTTCCTGGGCCAGCCCGGCGGCCTGGATCGTCATGGTGACCCGGCCGGGGAAGCGGGCGTCGAGTTGATCGTCCGGTGTGGACTCGAGCAGCCGGCGCATCGCCGGGGAGGCGGCGATCTCGCCGGGCCCGGGCAGTCGGTCCAGCCCCGGCGGCACGGGCGGGTCCACGCCCAGCGGTGCGACGTACGCCCGGGTCATCCGGATGCCGTCGTAGTAGTCGGTCACGGCGAGGAACAGGGCGCCGTCGGCCGATTCCGCCGGCGGAGCGGGCCGCTCCGCACTGGTGACGGCGTACGCCGCGTCCAGCCAAGCGGTCCGCTCCGCGCGGCCCCGCATCGCCGACGCACCGGTCAGGGCCAGCAGCAGCAACGTGACGCCGACGGCGACGCCGACCGCCGTGAACGCGAGACGTAGCAGCGACTCCCGGCCCCCGGTGAGGGCAAGCCGCACCCCGAGCCGGAAGCTGAAGGCCTGCGCCCACCGGCCGGTCCGCCCCTGCTGGCCGGTCTGGCCTTGCCTGTCGGGCTGGCCTTGGTGGCCGGTCTGGCCTTGCCTGCCGGTCTGCCCTTGCCTGTCGGCCTGCCCTTGCTGGCCGGTCTGCTGCGGTTGGCCGGTCTGCTCCGGTTGGCCGGGTTGCTCCGGTCGGCCGGTCATGGCCGGTTCGCTCGGGCCGGGACGGCGTCGATGCCGTCGCGGACCAGCACGGTCCGGTCGGCGTAGGCGGCGACGCGCGCCTCGTGCGTCACCACCAGCACGCTCGTGCCCTGCTCGCGCGCGGCGTCGACGAGCAACTCCATGACCTGATCGGCGCCGACCGAGTCGAGCGCCCCCGTGGGCTCGTCCGCGAAGACGATCGCCGGGTCACAGATCAGCGCCCGGGCCAGCGCCACCCGCTGGCCCTCGCCGCCGGACAGCTCGCCGGGCAGCCGGGAGCCGAGGCCGTCGAGGCCCAGCCGCTCCAGCCACCGCTCGGCCGCCGCGAGCGCGAACGCGCGCCGCTCGCCGCCCAGCAGCAGCGGAAGCGCGATATTTTCGATCGCGGGCAGCTCCGGCACCAACTGTCCGAACTGGAAGATGAAGCCGAAGACGGTGCGCCGCAGCTGCACCCGTTCCCGGTCGAGCAGCTGGTCGGTGCGCCGGCCGGCGAAATACACCTCGCCGAGGTCGGGCGTGAGGATGCCGGCGAGACAGTGCAGCAGGGTCGACTTGCCCGAGCCGCTCGGCCCCATCACCGCGACGATCTCGCCCTCGTCGACGGCGACGCTCGCACCGCTTAGCGCCTGCGTGTGCCGGAAGGACTTGTGCAGGTCAAGGCCGACCAAGACCGGGGACATCGCGCACCTCCTCGGCCAGGGTCGCCAGTCGCGTCGCCGTGTGGTCGATCCAGCGCAGATCCGCCTCGATGTGGAACAGCTGGTAGTCGGCCAGCAGAGCGTCCTGGGCGCTGGCCGCCTGCCGGCGGGTGATGGTCAGCTCCTTCATCGCGGTCAGGTGTTTGACCCGCTGGTGGTCGAGGAAGTCCTCGGCCGGCCGGCCGGACAGCAGCGCCAGCACGACCTTGGTGAACAACACCGTCTGGAGCTGTGGCTGCGGCTCCTCCGGCTCGCCGAGCCAGGTGTCCAAGTCGGTCACCCCCTCCGCCGTGATCGAGTAGCGCTTGCGGTCGGGACCGGCGCCGGCCTCGACGCCGGCGGCCTCGACCAGGCCGTCGCGGACCAGCTGGGCCAGCGTGCGATAGACCTGGCCGAACCGGATCGGCTTGGCCCCGCCGAACCGCCGGTCATAGGACTGCTTGAGGTCGTAACCGTGCCGGGCGGATTCCTCGAGCAGACCGAGGAGGGCGTAGGAGACCGTCATGCCGGCGACTATACCCATCGGGTATACCCGATGTACATAGCTTGGCGGGCACACGAAAAGCCGGGCGGCGCCAGAGGTTCGTGGCGGCCGCCCGGTCGTTGTCTTCGGTTTACTCTCCGGTGGACAGCACCCAGGACCAGGCGTACGTGCCCGGGCCGATCAAGTAGTCGGGGAGGGTGTCCGGCCCGCACGAGGCCGTGCCCACGCCGCGGTGCACGGCGTCGACGTGGACCACGCAGCCGGCCCGCGGGACCAGCTCGTTGTGGTGCCGGGCCGCGTCGAGGTCCGGCGCCCGGTGCCGGGTCACGCTGACCTGGCGGCGGTCCGTGTCCAGGTGCACGCCGAGCAGCCCGGCCGGCCCGGCCAGCCGGAACCAGCGCACCCCGTGCCGGCCGCCGCTCTCCTGCGGCCGCACGTACGGCGTGAACAGCGCGTCCACCGTCGACGAGTGCTCCTCGACCCGCGCGCCCGAGTGTCGGTCCGGATAGCACTCCCACGGCCCGAGCCCGAACCACCGCAGGTCGTCGAAGCCCGCGACGGTCTCGAACACGCTGCCGACCCGGGGCAGATCGGCGTACGACGGCGGGACGAGGACGCTCTCCTCGATCAGCAACGCGCCCTCGAACGGCGTGACCGCCTGCTCGTGCACGATCTCGTCGCCGTACCGGGCCCGGACCACGACCCGCGCGCCGTCCCGGCGGACGTCGATCAGCTCGCGCCGCAGGGTGGCCAGCCCGGCCCAGGCGTCGGAGATCCCGGACCGGTCGTTGTCGGTCGGCGCCCGCCACAGGCTGAGCGCCGGCGCCCGGGCCAGCAGTGGGTGGACGAGCAGCCCCTCGTCGTCGACGGCGACCGGCGCCGCGGCGGCAAGTGCCCCGGTGGCCGGTGCTCCAGCGGCCGACGCGGCGGTGTCCGGTGCTCCAACCGCCGGTGCCCCGGTGACCTGTGCCCCGATGGCCTGTGCCCCGATGGCCTGTGCCCCGATGGCCTGTGCCCCGATGGCCTGTGCTCCAGCGGCCCGTGCCCCGGTAGCCGGTGCTTCAGCGGCCGGTGCCCCGGTGGCCCGTTCCTTTGTGGCCGCTGCCGCGGCGGGCCGGAGCCCGGCGCGGGTGGCCAGGTCGCGGGTCTCCGCGCGCAGCCGCACTTGCGGCACACACAACTCGGTGCCGGCCGGCGCCCAGTCCTCGTCGCGCGCGGTGCTGACCCGCAGGGTCAGCCAGACTTCCCCGCCGGGCGGCCAGGCGACTCCGTCGGATGGTGATTCGTGTTGCTGTGCGGAGCTGGGCCGCCCGGAGTCGGCTAGCCCGGTGAGCAGGTCGGCTGGCAGCGGCAGGGGTGCCGAGCCGCCCGGCGGCACCTCCGGCAGAACCGCGGGACGGCTGTCGTCCGAGCCGGTGACCGACCATTCGGCCGCCAGCCAGCTCAGATCGCGGAAATGCTGTCGATTGTGGACGGTGAGCACCCCGTCGGCGTACTCGAGGCGGACCGGCGCGGCCAGCTCGCGGTGCTCGTACATAGCCGGTTTCGGGGTGCGGTCGGGGAACACCAGGCCGTCGGCGCAGAAGTTGCCGTCGTTCGGCTCGTCGCCGAAGTCGCCGCCGTAGGCCCACCGGTAGCCCGGCGCCGCCACCCCGGCCGACCAACCGGGCTCGCCCGCCGCCGGGTCGACCCGCTGCAGCAGGCCGTGGTCCCAGAACTCCCAGATGAACCCGCCCTGCAGGCCCGGGATGCTCTCGATGGCGGCCCAGTGCTCGGCGAGGGTGCCGTTGCTGTTGCCCATCGCGTGCGAGTACTCGCACATGATCAGCGGGCGGGTCTGCCGGCCCGAGCGGGCGTGCGCCACGATCGACGACAGCTTCGGATACATCGGGCAGAGGATGTCACTGGCCGAAACCCCGCCCTTCCAGTCGTCCTTGATCGCGCCCTCGTACTGGACCGGCCGGGTCGGGTCGTAGCGGCGCAGCCAGCCGAGCGCCGCGTCGTGGTTGGCCCCGTAGTCGCTCTCGTTGCCGAGCGACCAGATGATGACGCTCGGGTGGTTGGCGTCGCGGCGCACCATCCGCGACACCCGCTCGACGAACGCCGACGTGTACCGCGGGTCGTTGGCGATCTCGGTGCCGTACGCGTGGCATTCGATGTTCGCCTCGTCGACCACGTACAGCCCCAGCTCGTCGGCGAGCTCCAGCAGCCGCGGGTCGTTCGGGTAGTGCGAGGTGCGGACCGCGTTGAACCCGAAGCGTTTCATCGTCGTCAGGTCGGCGCGCAGGTCCGCGGCGGAGAGCACCCTGCCGGTAATTGGGTGGAAGTCGTGCCGGTTCACCCCGCGGATGAACACCCGCACGCCGTTGATCAGCAGGTCGGTGCCGACGACCTGGACGCGCCGGAAGCCGACCCGCAGCCGGGCCTCCTCGGCGACCGTCCCGTCCGGATCGTGCAGCCGCACGGTCAGGTCGTACAGCTGCGGGGTCTCCGCGGTCCACGGCCGCACGTCCGGCACGACGCCGGCCAGCCGGGTGCGGCCCGCGAACGTGGAGACGCGTTCGGTCTTGACCAGGTGGGCCAGGAACGCGGCGTCCGGCTCCAGCTCCAGGTCACCGACGTGGGCGCTGGCCCGCCAGCCGTCCGGCAGCACGCCGTCCGCGGCGGAGACGTGCACGTCGACCGCCAGCTCACCGGTGACATCGGCGCGCACCTTGACGTCGGCGAGGTGCAGCCGCGGCGTCGCGTACAGGAAGACCGACCGGGTTATCCCGCCGTGCCACCACTGATCCTGGTCCTCCACGTAGGTCGCGTCGGACCACTTGACCACGGTGAGCCGCAGCCGCGCCCGCTCGCCCGCGCGGAGCACGCCGGTGAGGTCGAACTCGCTGGCCAGGTGGGAGTCCTTGCCGGCGCCCACCTCGACACCGTCCACGCTGACCAGCAGCACGCTCTCGGCCGCGCCGACGTGCAGCACGATCCGCCGGCCGGCCCACTCGGCCGGCAGATCGACCTCGCGTTCGTAGACGCCGGTCGGGTTGGCGGCCGGCAGGTGCGGCGGCGGCTCGGGCCAGGGCATCCGCCAGTTGGTGTACTGTGGACGGTCGCCGACGTCCTGCATGGTCCAGCAGCCGGGCACCTCGATCGTGGACCACCGCTCGGTGGGGGCCGCGTCGGGCCGGTCGAGGAGCTGGAAACGCCACCGCCCGTCCAGTACGAGCCGGTCCGGGTGGGGCAGGGCGTGCATCGGCAGCCGGCCCCACCCGGTGACCTCGCTCTGCTGCCAGACCGGTGCGGTCATCCGTGGCGCAGCCGCAGGGTGAGCACCTGGAACGGGCGCAG
>Ga0307513_10006595_pt1 | contig 15152 bp, 9 predicted proteins | sample 15_EM_MG_FD_202174 | JGI IMG/M metagenome (GOLD analysis project Ga0307513, IMG submission 202174) | Populus trichocarpa ectomycorrhiza microbial communities from riparian zone in the Pacific Northwest, United States - 15_EM | ecosystem: Host-associated > Plants > Roots > Unclassified | place... | reverse complement strand
GTCATACGACGGGCGTCCAGCAGCGGTCACAACCAGACACCGTGCCCGAAACCACCCAGCCAATCAACCCAACCCGCCGACCACCTGAATAGTTACCGCTCAAGTAGTTCTAGCGACTTGAGCGGAGCTTTGATCACCGAAGGCTCTCTAGATCCGATCTAGCGACGGCGTCGAGGTTGTCGCGGTGCCGGGGATTTCGGCGCGGGCGCCTCGGCGGGGGCTCAAGTGGTACCGCTGTTACCTTATGCGGCCGGCATAAGGTAACAGCGGTACCACAGAGCGAAAGCCGGTCCTCGATCGAGTGCCATCCGCCCGGAAGGGAAGGGGCGTGTGCCCCGCCTGGGCGGGTCCGGGGTTGAGGTGATCATGGTCTGTGCGGCAGTGAGGTAGCGCAGGTAGGCGAGCGTGTTGAGCTTGGCCGGCAGCCGGGAGAGCGAGTCGTCGGAGACCGGGATGAAGAGGCGGAACCACTGGTCGTACCCCATCGGGTGGAAGCGCTCGATGTCGCCCTCGCCGAGCGTGACCCGCTGGAAGTGCGACGAGATCCGCTCGCTGCGCCGCACGCGCAGCGTGAGCAGCTCGGACACCTCCGGCTTGATCCGAACGGCGTTGATGTTGGTCCGGGGCATGTGGTTAGGTTAGCCTAACCTGCCTTGGTGGGATAGTGCGGCCAGGCCGATCAGGTCGTCGGGCTCGGCGTCGGGGACGTCGCGGTCGAAGCGGGCCAGCACCCGCACCCGCAGCGAGACCACGACCAGCACCGCGACGGCCAGGGCGCAGAGCAGGTACAGCAGGCCGGTGCCACGCCCCGCGCCGGTGCCGATCACCGCGCCCACCGACCCGGCCAGCGGACCGTCCGGCTCGACCAGTGGCTGCAGAGCGGCGCTGGCCAGCGGCGCGAGCAGGTAGCCGAGCGAGAGCACGGAGAGCGCGACCATCTGGTTGAGCGCGATCACCCGGGCGTGGAAGCGCTGCGGCACCTTCGTGTGGATGATCGTGATCCACGCGCCGTTGACCAGCACCAGCGCGAACGACAGGCAGAACGTGCCGGCCGCGATCAGCCCGATCGACGGCCGCAGCCCGGCCACCAGGGCGCCGGCGGAGATGCCGGTGGCCGCCCAGAGCAGGCCGCGCATCCGGTGGCGCTTGGGCCCGCCCCAAACCGCCATGACCAGGCCGCCCGCGATCGCGCCGGCCGCCGAGACCATCGCCACGCGGCCCGCGTCGGCGAGCGAGCCGATCGCCAGCACGAGCGGGGAGACCAGCACGAGTACGGCGGCCAGCGGCGCGTTGAGCCCCACGAAGAAGAGGAGCATCGCGCGGAGTCCGGGGCGGCGGAAGAAGTAGTGGTAGCCGCCCTTGATCTCGGCGAGCACCGTCTCCCGGCGCCGCCAGGCCATCGTGCGCGGGAAGCGGATCGCCAGCAGCACCCCCACGCACACGATGTAGCTGGCCACGTCGAGCAGCAGGATGCCGAGCATGCCGAGCGAGTGCAACAGTGCCACCGCGACCAGCGGCACGAGGAACTGGGCCGCGCCGGTCGCGAGCTGCACGACGCCGTTCGCGTGGCCGAGGTAGTGCTTGGGGACGAGTTGGGGGACCGCGGAGATGTACGCGAGGCGCTGCAGCGTGAGCGCGACCGAGAGGGCGGCGAGCAGTCCATAGAGGACGGCGTAGTTGAACCCGCCGGAGGCGATCAGCACCGCGAGCGTGGCCTGGATCAGTCCGGCCAGGACACTCGCGCCGATGAGCGCGCGGCGGCGGTCGGTGCGGTCGACGAGCGCCCCGGCGACCGGCGCGACGAGGATGCCCGGCAGCACGCCGGCCACGGCGAAGAGCGCGAAGCGCAGCAGCGACCGGGTCTCCAGGTACGCCCAGATGGGCAGCGCGAACTCGGTCAGCGCCGTGCCCGTCATGGACACGAGCTGCCCGGCGGCGACGGCGAGGAAGCGTGCCATGCTCGGCCGGGGTCCCGCGACGGCCGGTGCGCCGGGATCCGCGACCGGTGGCTCGCCGGTCACGATGCCGGCCAGCTCGGCCGCCCGGTACTTGAGGAAGTAGTGCCCCGCCTCGTCGATCACCACGAGGCCGGTGTGAGAGGTGAGGAAGCCCCACTCCCGGAACCGTTCCTGGTAGTAGTCGGTGCCCGGGTCCTTCTCGCCGATCACCGAGACGATCGGCGCCCGCAGCGGCGCTGCCCGCAGCGGCGGGCCACCTTGGGGATCAGCGGGACCAGCGGCACCATTTCGCTCGCCGAGCAGCCGGGTGAAGTAGTCCTCCGCCTCCTCGGCGTCCCGCCGCATCGCCCGGATCAGGTGCCGGCGCTGCGCCGGCTCCAGCGCGCCGACGTCGGCGCCCATGGACTGCAGCCAGTTCGCGTACACGGTGTCGGAGCGGAGCCGGTCGAAGCGGAGCAGCGAGGCGACCCGGGGCCGGGCGAACGGGAAGATGCCGCCGAGGAAGACCGCGTCGAGGGTACGACCGGCCGCCTCCAGCCGCCGTGCCACCTCGACGGTGAGGGCCGCGCCGGGACCGCAGTGTCCATAGAGGACGAGCGGGCCGGAGACCCGGCTCAGCACCTCCTCCGTCACCCGGGCGGCCACGGTCTCGAGCGGCTGGGCCTCCTCGGCGATACCGAGGTCGTTGCCGGGCACCGCGACGGAGTAGAGCCGGGTCCCGTCCGGCAGCGCGTCGGCGAGCGGCTGGTACACGACCGCGCTCGCCCCGCCGTACGGCACGCAGACCAGCGAGCGGGTCGCCGGCGCTGAGCCACGGGTCAGCTCGTGGAGCAGTTGGCGCGGTCCGCTTCGGGTGCCGAGCCGGGCCAGGCCGCGCACCGTCGGGTGCTTGAAGAGGTCCATCGCGCTGACCGGGGAGGGCAGCCGGTCACGCAGCCGGCTCACCACCTGGATGGCGAGCAGCGAGTGGCCGCCCAGCGCGAAGAAGTCGTCTTCCGCCCCGACCCGCTCCACGCCGAGCAGCTCCCGCCACACCTCGGCGATCGTCTCCTCGACCGGCCCGCTCGGCGGGACGAAGGCACCGCCCGACTCCAGCGACGGCGCGGGGAGCGCGGCCCGGTCCACCTTGCCGTGCGCCATCCTCGGCAGCGCGTCCAGCCACACCGCCTGCGCCGGCAGCATGTACTCCGGCAGCGTCCCGCCCAGCCGCTCCCGCAGTTCACTGACCGGCAGGTCAGTGCCGGCCCGTTCCAGGTACGCCACGAGGCGCTCGCCGTGGACGACGACGGCGGCCTGGGTCACCTCGGGCAGCGCGGCGAGCGTGGCCTCGATCTCGCCGAGCTCGATCCGGTACCCGCGCAGCTTCACCTGGTGGTCGCGGCGCCCGAGGAACTCCAGGTCCCCACTCGGCAGCCAGCGGGCCAGGTCACCGGTGCGGTAGAGCCGCCCGTACGCCCCGCTCTCCACGAACCGTGCCGCGGTCAGCTCGGGCCGGCCGAGGTAGCCGCGGGCCAGCCGGTCGCCGCCGAGGAAGAGCTCGCCGACCGCGCCCACCGGTACGGGTCGCAGCAGGCGGTCGAGCACGTGCACGCGGGCGTACGGCAGGGGGCGGCCGATCGGCGTGGTGACCGAGCCGGGGTCGGTGCCGGGGCGGACCTGGTACGTCGTGACGCCGACCGTCGCCTCGGTCGGTCCATAGTGGTTGACGATCTCGGCGGGGGAGAGGCCGGCCAGCTCCCGGGTCCAGTCGGCGCGGGACGCCTCGCCGCCGAGCAGCAGCGCCCGCCGGGGCAGCAGGTCGCGGGCCGGCACCTCGGCGGCGAGCGCGGCGAGGTGGGTGGGGGTCAGCTTGAGGTAGTCGATCCGCTCCGCGGCGATGTGCGCGGCGAGCTCCTGGGCGGTGGCCCGCCGGGGGAGCAGGTGGACCCGCCCGCCGGTGGCGAGCGCGAGGTAGAACATCGTGACCGCGAAGTCGAACGAGAGCGACTGGATCAGCCCGTAGCTGGCACCGTCCACGATGGAAAGGCGCGCGCGGATCCCGTCCAGGTACCGCACGAGCTGCCGGTGCTGTACGGCCACGCCCTTGGGCTGGCCGGTGGAGCCGGAGGTGTAGATGACGTACGCGAGGTCGTCGGGGCTGGTGACCGGCGGGAGCGGCCCGGACTCGCCGCCGGTCACGTCGGTGACGACCCGGCCGGTGTACTCCGGGAAGAGGCCGGCCAGGTCGGGCGACGTGAGCAGCACGTCCGCGCCCGCGTCGGCGAGCAGGAAGGCCAGGCGGGCCGGCGGCTGCTCCGGGTCGAGTGGCAGGTACGCCCCGCCGGCCTTGAGCACGCCGAGGACGGCGACCGCCGAGTCGGTGGACTGGGCGAGGCAGATGCCCACCCGTGAGTCGGGCCGGACGCCGAGGTCGCGCAGGCGCGCCGCGAGCCCGTTCGCGAGGCGGTCCAGCCGGCCATAGGTCAACGAGTCGACGGCCGGCGCTTCCGGGGTACGGGCGACCCACTCGTCGAACCCGTCGGTCAGCAGTCCGGGCGCTCCATCCAGGACACCGCCGTCGCCGAAGCCACGCAGCAGCGCGTGCTCCGCCGGGTCGAGCAGGTCCAGTGTGGACAGCGGCGCGGCCGGGGCGGCGCAGACCTGGCGCAGCAGCGCGGTGTACCGCTCGAAGAGGCGCGCCACGGTCGGGGCGTCGAAGAGGTCGGTGTTGTACGTGACGGTGCCGGCCAGCTCGCCGCCCTCGTGGTACAGGTACAGCGCCAGCTCGTGCCGGGTCGTCGACCCCGCCACGTCGAAGTGCGTCACCGCGAGCGAGCCGAGCCGGCTGGCCGGTGCCTTCGCATAGTTTTGCATCGCGAAGCTGACCTGGAAGACCGGCGGCCGCCGCACGTCCCGGGTCACCTTCAGCTCGCTGACCAGCCGCTCGAACGGCAGCTCCTGGTGCGCGAAGGTGTCGATCGCCCCGTCCCGCACCCGCTCGACCAGCTCGGCGAAGGAGGGGTCGCCGGCCAGGTCCGCGCGGAACACGACGGTGTTGACGAAGAGCCCGACGAGCCCCTCGGCCTGCGGCTGCCCGCGCCCGGAGACCGGCACGCCGACGCCGAAGTCGTCCTGACCCGCGTACCAGCCGAGCAGGGCCTGGAACCCGGCGAGCAGCACCATGAACGGCGTCGCCCCGCCCGCCTGCCCCACGGCGCCGAGCGCGCTCGTCAGCGCGGCGTCGATCCGGAACGAGTGCACCGCGCCGGACGAGGTCTGCTCCGGCGGGTGCGGCCGGTCGGTCGGCAACTCCAGGGCGGGTACGCCGGCCAGCCGCTCCCGCCAGTACGCGAGGTCGCGCTCGGTCGAGCCGAGCGAGCGCTGCCAGCGGACCCAGTCGCCGTACCCGATCCGCAGCTCGGCCAGCCCGTCGGGATGCCCGGACAGCGCCGCGTCGTAGAGCGCGCCGAGCTCCTGCATGATCAGCTCGGTGGACCAGCCGTCGCTGACGATGTGGTGCATGCCGAGGCAGAGCACGTGGTCGTCCGGGCCGAGCGCGACGAGCGTGGCCCGGAAGAGCGGCCCGCCCGCCAGGTCGAACGGCACGGCGATCGCCCGGCCGAGCAGGTCGCGGGCCTCGTCCACACTCGCCGCGGCGAGGACGTCGAGGGGTACCGGCGCGGGCGCGGCCACCTCGACCACCGGCTTGCCGTCCACAGTGGCCGGAAAGCGCATCCGCAGGCTCTCGTGCCGCGCGGCGAGCCCGTCCAGCGCGACCCCGAGCGCGGCCACGTCGAGCGGCCCGGCGACCCGCAGCGGCTGCCACATGTGGTACGTCGCGGTGCCCGGCGTGTACTGCTCCAGGAACCACATCCGCTCCTGCGCGTACGACAGGGGCGGCGGGCTCCCGTCCGTGGAGCGGGCGATCGCCGGTGCCGCCGCCTGCCACCGCCGCGCCAGCGCCGATGTCACTCGGCCAGCTCCTCGAGAGCCTCGGTCAGCTCGGCCACCGTGGGATGGGCGAAGAGCAGCCGCAGCGGTACCTCCAGGCCGGTCGCCGCGTTGATCCGGGCGATCACCCGCATCGCGTGCAGCGAGTGTCCGCCCATCCCGAAGAAGTTCTGGTGGACGCCGACCTTCTCCAGCTCGAGCACCTCGGCGACGACGCCGGCCACCAGCTCCTCGCCCTCGGTGCGGGGCGGCACGTACTCGACCGGCGGTGACGAGGGCTCGACGGCGGCGAGCGGCGCCGGCTCGGGCACGCTCGCCAGCAGCGCCTCGGCGACCGGCCGCTCCGGGGCGTTGGCGAGCAGCCGGAGCAGGTCGTGGTACCGGGTGGCGAGCTCCTCCACCGCCGCCGCGTCGAACCGCTCGGCGGGGTACTCGAAGACGAGCTTGACCTCGCCGGTGGCCGTCGGCACCGCGATCAGCGTGAGGTCCACATGGGAGTGCCCGGCCGGCGTGGGCAGCACCTCGGCCTCGAGCCCGGCCCAGGAGATGTCGTGCAGCCGGTGGTTCTGCATGCTGAAGCCGTACCCGACGAGTGCCGGCCGCCCGGGCTCCCGGGGCGGGGCCAGCGCGGCGACGACGGCCTCGAACGGCGCGTCCTGGTGCGCGACCGCGCCGCCGAACGCCTCACTGACCCGCCGCACAGCCACCGGGAAGGGCGCCTGCCCGTCCAGGCCGGCACGGACCGCGACGATGTTCGTGAAGTCGCCGACCACCCGCTCGGTGCCCTGCTCGGTGCGCCCGCCCACGAAGACCCCGACCGGCACGTCACCGCTTCCGGTGTAGCGCCCGAGCAGCAGCTTGTACGCGGTCAGCAGCACCGGCGCGAGGCTCATCCGCCCGACGCCGCCGGCTGCGGCGACGAGCCGCTCGGCGAGGTCCGGCGCGAGCATGCGGACCGCTTCGCCCGCCCGCTCTCCCCGGGGAAGCGGCAGCTCGGCCGGCGCCGGCACGCCGTCCAGTGTGGAACGCCAGTACTCCAGCGACTTCTCCAGCCCGCCACCGGCGAGGCGGCGGCGCTGATGGGTGGCGACGTCGGGGTACTGCACCGGCGGCCCGTCGAACGCCGGCCCGGTGCCCCCGACCCGCGCCGAGTACGCGGCGGCCACCTCGCCCGCGACGATGCCGAGCGACGCCGCGTCCAGCACGAAGTGGTGGCCGACCAGCAGGAACACCTGCTCGTCCGGGCCGGTCTGCAGCAGCGCCATCCGGACCAGTGGCCCCCGCCCCAGGTCGAACGGGTCCGCCCGCACCCGCGACACCCAGCGCTCGACGTCGATGGAGGACTCCACCCGCAGCGGCGACCGCAGCCCGCCGACCACCCGCTGCCTCGGCTCCTCCGCGCCCGGCACCGGCACGGTACGCAAGCCGTCGTGCCGGGCCACGACCTCGTCCACGGCGGCGGCCAGCGCGGCCAGGTCCAGGGCGCCGGTGAGCCGGATCGCGGTCGCCACGTGCGCGCTCCCGCCGCTCGGGTCGACCTGGGCCGCGAGCCAGGCGCGCCGCTGGTGGTACGAACAGGCGAACTCCTCCTCGCCCTCCGTCCTCGGTGGACGGGGCGTGGGCCGGAGTCGCTTGAGGAGCGCGGCCCGCTGCTCGGGCGAGAGCCGCTGGACTCGGTCGCGCACGGAGACCTCCCTGGCTGTTCGCAGTGGCACCGCCCTCGCCCGCGTACCCAGCAGCCGTTCCAGCCGGTCGCAGGCCGCCTCGACGGCCGCGCCGGTGTCGACGAAGGGTGCCCGCTCCCGGTTGCGGGCCGCGTACCCGGGGTCGCCCAGGACCCGGGTGAGGAGGTCGGCAGTCGCGTCCACGGTCCACCGGGCCGCCGGCAGCCACTCGGCGAGGCCCAGACGGCGCATCCGCGCCGCGTTGTCCGGCCGGTCGGTGGCGTGCGCCAGGATCACCTGGGGTACGCCGGAGAAGATCGACCGCGCGCAGGTGAGCACGCCGCCGTGGTGCAGGACCGCGGCGACCCGGGGGATCAGCGTGCGGAACGGCAGCGACGGATGCCAGGTCACACCGTCCGGCAGCGTCTCGGGGACCATGTTGCGGTGGCGGCAGACCAGGATGCCCGGCCGTCCGGCACGCGCGCAGGCCTCGGCGGCCACCCCGTACCACTCCCGGTGCAGCAGCTGCCCTGAGCCACCGGTCAGCAATACCGGACGGCGGTCGTCCGGTACATCGTCGGCGACGAGCGCCTCGACCTCGGCGGGGAGCGTGCCGGACTCGGCGTCGTCGTGCATCACGAACCCGGGCAGCACCGTCCCGTCCGGCGAGCGCTCGCCGGCCGTGTCGAACCACTCCGGCCAGAGCCCGAGCTGGAGGTCGGCGGAGGAGAGCCAGGCCGGCCAGTCGTCCACAGGGGAGAGTCCGGCGGCGGCGCGGAGGCGGTTGACCGGCGCGCCGAGCGTGCGCGGGTAGACCCGCTCGGCCAGCGGCACCGACATGAAGAGCGTGGGGGAGAGGGCGACCCAGGCCGCCGGTACCCCGTGCGACTCGCGCAGCATCAGCACCGACAGGCCGGAGGTGTGGCGACTGGCGGCGACCACCTGGGCCGGGTCCCGGTCGCGGGCCAGCGCGGCCATCGACGCGTACTCCAGGCCGATCTGCTCCCACAGCCCGTTGCGCTCGTGGTAGTCGGCGAGGTGGTTGATGTCCGACAGCACGTTCATCAGAAGGTGCTTGGCGTCGTAGAGGGTCCGGTCGTAGCTCTCCTCGGTGTCCACCGGCACGAAGTCGAGCCCGGCCGCGCGGGCGGTGGCGCCGTAATACTCGTGGGTGTGCAGCACGACCTCGTGGCCCCGGTGGCGCAGTGCCCCGCCGATCGCGATGAAGGGCAGCACGTCACCGTTGGTGCCGTAGGTGCTGAGCAGAAACGTACCCATGGGTCAGCGATCGGAGTCGAGCAGCGCGCGGACCTCGTCGTCGGTGAGCTGTTCGAGCTCGGCGAGGAGCTCGTCGAGGCCGCCCGCCCCGTGCTCCCGGATCGTACGGGCGATGTCGGCGACCGTGAACGCGTCGGTGAAGAGCGCGTCGACCGGCAGCTCCACGCCGAACTCGTCCCGGACCCGCACCGCGAACCGCACCAGCGCCAGCGAGTGGCCGCCCAGCTCGTGGAAGTTGTCGTGAACCGACGTCGGCGGGAACTCCAGCAGCTCGGCCCAGAGCGCCGCGACCCGCGCCTCGGTCGGGTCATCGGTCCGCACCGTGGGGGCCGGGGCGGCGCGGCCTGCGTCGATCGCGGCGAGCACGTCGGCGGCGGTGGTGAGCCCGCTCGCGATCCGGTGCACCCGCTCCGCGTCGGCGGGCGCCTTCGACCTGGCCGTCACGGTCTCGAGGGCCGGTGCCGGCTCGATGGCCGGCGGCTCGTACCGCGCCGTGCAGGCGTCCACAGTGGACAGGGTATACCAGTCGCCCGACGGCCGCAGGCCCGCGAGGCCGGCCAGGAAGTCGTACGCGGGGCGGTTGCGCTCGGTTGCCGAGTAGGAGAGGGCCACCTCCGCCAGCCCCCGCTCCGCGGCGAGCCCGCCGAGCGTGGCGAGCACCCGGTGCTCCACGCCCCGGCCGAGCACGCGGCAGCTCAGCAGGAACGTCTCCACCTCCAGCCGGCCGCCGCGAGCACTGTGGACGTAGGAGCCGAACCTGTCCCGCACGTCGACCGCGAGCACCTCACCGTCCACCGCGGACAGCTCGGCCGCCGTCCGGCGTACCGTCGTGAGGTTGAACTGGTTGGTCCGCTGGGTGAGCTGCGCGGTGCGGGCGAGATCCGCGGCCGCCATCGGGCGCACGTCGACGACCAGCCCGAGCCCGTCCAGGAAGCTCGCCATCGACGGCGCCTCGGTCCGGGCCGCCTTGCGCCGCGCCTCCACCGCGTACCGCTCGGCGCGCTCGCGGTCGTCGTCGGTGACCGCCGTGCGGTCCAGCGGCCAGCAGTGCCGCAGGTACGCCGCGGCGGCCCCGGCGTCGGCCGGCAGCGCGAGGCCGAGCACCTCCGGGTGGGCCGCGCGCACCTCGGCGACCTCCACCGGGTTGTCGTCGAGGAAGACGAAGGAGTCGAGGCCGAGGTCGAGCTCGGCGGCGAGCGCGGCGAGGTTCGCCGACTTGGGCGACCAGTTGATCCGGTGCGCGGTCACGTGCTCGGGCCGCAGCACCATGTCCGGGTGCTCGCCCAGCGTGGCGAGGACGTCCGCCTCCGCGTTCTTGCTGCAGATCGCGATGAGGCGGCCGGCGGCGCGCTGGGCCAGCAGTGTCTCCTGGAACGCGCGGCGGCCAGCCGGCACCCGGACGCCGAGCGGGCCGTCCTCGCCGACCACCCCGTCCCACAGCGTGTTGTCGGCGTCCACCGCGATCACCTTGGGACGCGGCGCGAACCACGCGTGCACCGCGCGGGCCACGACTGTGCCGAGCGCCGCGTACATCTCCCGGGTGTACGGCACGTCGGCCGAGCGCTCGCCGTACGCGTCGAGGTAGTCCGCCACCGGGTAGAGCGCGGCGACGTCGGCGGAGGTCACCACCCGCACCCGGGCGTCACCGGCGAGCGCCTCGGCGAGGCGGCGCTCCGCCTTGTCGCCGCCGCCCGCCCCCGGGCAGCAGACCACGAGATGGGGGACGGCCACGCGGTCGGCGCTGTGCCGCACCACGTCGGCGAGGTCGTCGGCCTCGGCGTCCTGCCACAGGTCGAGGCGGACCAGGACCACGTTGACCCCGTGCCGGTTGGCGGCGAGCGGACCCTCGCCGTCGAGCAGCGCCTGGAACACCTGGTTGTACGGCGCGAAGGCGGTGCGGACGGGTAGGCCCAGCTCACCCCACCAGTGGCGGAGCGACTCCTCTATCGGCTCAGCCGTGAAGCTCCCGGCCACGGCTACGCACAGCGTGTCCAAAGTAGATGGTCCCCTCGTGTGACGCGTTTGGGAGCGCTCCCAGCAACCGCGGTAGTCAGCAGTTTAGTCACGCGTTCGGGGGTGTCAATGCCTTGCCCTATTCCGAATGGCGACCCATTTCCGCAGGTCGAAGGGGGTCAATGTGGGAATTGCGGATCGGCGATCCTGGCTCAATGGCCCACCCATATTGATCCGTTCGGGTTAGCCGACCGAGCCGCCGGGGTGGCGGTGTGCGGCACCGCCGTTCACGCCAAGCCTCTGGCCGCCTCGCGCAGGTGGGTGAGGAAGGCGGCCACGGCGGGCGGCGCGGTGCGGCCGGCGACGGTGGCGGCGAAGATCTGGCGCACCGACTCGTCCTCCGCGCGCAGGCGCAGCAGCGCGATGTCGGCGGGCGTGCCGCGGACCGCGAGCGCGGGCACGAGCGCCACGCCGAGGCCGGCGGCGACGAGGCCGAGCTTGCCGGTCCACTCGGCGGCGACGAGATCGATCCGCGGCTGGAAGCCGCCGGGCAGGCTGGCCCGCAGCAACGTCTCCTCGGCCGTCGCGGAGCCGACCACGAACGCGTCGCCGGCGAGCTCCGCGAGGCGGACGGTGCGGCGCCGGGCCAGCCGGTGGTCGCGGGAGACGGCGACGAGCAGCCGCTCGTCCAGCAGGTGGTGCAGCTCGAACCGGGACCTGTCGGCCGGGCCGGCGGGGGACGAGCTGACGACCGCCACGTCGGCGTCACCGGCGGTCAGGCGATCCAGGAGTACGGGCGTCAGGCCCTCCACAAGGGACAGTGATACATCCGGGTACGCCGCGCGGAAGCCGGCCAGCGCCCGCGGAACGAGTGCCGCCACGGCGGTCGGGAACGCGCCCACCCGCAGCCGCCCGGCACCCAGGCCGCGCAGCGTGTCGAGGTCCCGCCGGGCGACGGTGAGCCGGTCGAGCACCGCCTCCGCGTGCGGGAGCAGCGCCCGCCCCTCCTCGGTGAGCGCGACGCCGCGTGGCAGCCGGTCGAAGAGCCGCGCGCCGACCTCCGCCTCCAGCGAGGCGACCTGCCGGGAGACGGCGGACTGGGTGAAGCGGAGCCGGCTGGCGGCGGTGGTGATGGAGCCGCACCGCGCGACCGTCCGGAACACCTCCAGCAGTTGGGTCTCCACCCACTCATGCTAACCACGCATGGGAACGATGCTAGACATTCGTTGGTCGCATGCGGGTGGCCGCCCTAGCGTCATCGGCGTGCGAAACATCGCGGTACTCGGTACCGGACACATGGGCGCGGCCATCGCGCGGCGACTGGTCGACACCGGCCACGGCGTGACGGCGTGGAACCGTACCCCCGATCGTGCTGTCGACCTGGGGTGTGACGTCGCCGCCACGCCCGCGCGGGCGGTGGCCGGCGCGGACCTGGTGGTCGTCATGGTCACCGACGCGGCGGCCGTCGAGGCGGTCCTCGCCGAGGCCGCGCCCGCGCTGCGCCCCGGTGCCGTCGTGGCGCAGATGTCGACGATCGGGCCCGACGAGGTGCGCCTGACCGCCGACAAGCTGGCCGTGCCGCTGCTCGACGCGCCGGTCGGTGGCAGCGTGGGCGCCGCGGCGGCGGGCACGCTGACCATCTTCGTAGGCGGCCCGCGGGAGGTCGTCGACGCCGTGGCACCAGTGCTGGTTCACCTGGGCACCATCCGTTACTGCGGCCCGGTCGGGGCGGCAGCCGCCACCAAGCTTGTCGTCAACACCGCGATGCTGACCGCGCTCTGCGCGCTGCGCGACACGCTCGCGATCGCGGACGCGGTCGGTGTGGACCGCGAGGCCGCGCTCGACGTCCTCGCCGCCGGGCCGCTCGCCGCCGCGGTGGGGCGGGCGGCGGCGACAGGCGCCGCGTTCTCGATCGGCCTGGCAGCCAAGGACCTCGGGCTGGCACTGCGCGGCCTCGATGACGCTCCGATGGCAGCGGCGGCGCGGCTGCTGCTGCTGGGCGCGGCGGACCCATGGGCGGACGTCGCCACCCTCGTCGAACTGGAGAAGCCGTGAGCCTGACACTGGACAACCCCGCCACCGTGGCCGCGCCCTTCGGCGACCGCTTCGCCCACGTCGCCCGCGTCGACACGGGCGGTGGCGGCGCGCTGCTGCTGCTCGCCGGCCAGATCGCGGTCGACGACGCGGGCGAGGTGGTGGCACCGGGCGACGCCTCGGCCCAGGCGGCGCGGATCTTTGAGATCATCGGGGGGATCCTCGCCGCCCACGGCGCGACGTTCGCGGACGTGGCGCACATCCGGACGTTCATGACCGACCTGGGCGACCTCGCCGCGTACGGCGCGGTCCGCCGGGCGTTCTTCCCGGCCGCGCCGCGCGCGATCCCGCCTGCCAGCACGACCGTCGAGGTCAGCCGCCTCTTCCTGCCCGGCGCGGTGATCGAGGTCGAGGTCACCGCCGCGGTGCGTCCTCCCGAGGGGGTACGGGCGGATCCTCCCTCGGGGCGTTCCGGCTGAGCGCCGCCGGCCCGTACGGTCGCCGGCATGAGTCTCCTCCGTCCCGGACGGGCCGAGCCCTCAGCCCGCCGGCGCCCGCGACGCGACGATCACGCGGTTGCCGTCCGGGTCGGTGACCGTCGCCATGCGCTCGCCCCAGGGCTGGTCGGTCGGCTCCTGGAGCACCGGCACGCCGGCGCCGCGCAGCTTGTCGACGGCGGCGTCGCAGTCGCTCGCGTAGACCCAGAGCGTCACCCGGTCGTTCGCGAGGTCGCCCGGCTGGTCCTGCAGGCCGATGCCCAGGTGGGAGCGGCCGATGTCGAGCGAGACGTAGCCGGGCTCGCCCTCCGCCGGAAACTGGTAGGACACCGTCCCGCCCAGCAGGTCCCGGTAGAAGCCGAGCGCCCTGGACAGGTCGGGAGTGGTCAGGATCGGAAACATCTCGTCAAACATGTATCCCTCCTACCCCATGAGAGAGCTGCGTGGCGACCGTTTCGACGACGGCCGGTCAGCATGTCGGGAAGGCGGCGGTGCAGAGGCGGCCGGCGGATGAGGTGGCGACGCGTCGCAGCTCCTCGGCTTCGGCGTCGGAGCGCGGCACGATGTGGGTGACCAGGTCGCCGACCCGGACGTACGCGTCGAGGCCCGCGTCCGAGTCGCTGATCAGCGCGCCGGTGTCGGCGTTACGAACGGTGACGTGGTGCCGCAGGATGAGCGAGTCGTCGCCGGCGAAGCCGCTGGCCACGATCGTCCAGGTGTGGCTGCCGCTGGCCCTGACCTTGGTCTGGCCGGGCCGTTCCATGTCCCCGGTGTACGTGACGCCAGCGCACGCCTCGGCGGCCGCGCGCAGGTCGCGGAAGACGACCTCGGCGTCCGGCGCGCTCATGCGGTACACGGTCTGCGTGAGTACGAACGGGCGGTACGCGCGGGAGTCCCCGGTGCCGAGCGTGTGGCTCTGGCTCCGGGTGTTGCTCGCCCGCTGGGTCAGCAGCTCGGGGCGGCGTTCCCGGACACAGAGCTCGAGCATCGGGTCGAGCTGGATGGGTTGGAAGGCGTCGTCCGTCGCGTCCTCCGGGTCCGGCCCGCCGCCCACGTCCGCCGGCCGGAGCATCGCGTCCGGTGGGATCGCCGGGTCGGGCGCGGTCGCGGAGCGCGTGGCGGAGGGGGGTGGGGCGGCGTCGCCACCCGGTCGCGCGACAAGGCTCGCGGTGCCGGCGGTCAGCGCGGTGACCAGCGCGACGGCCGCGGCCACGGACCGCTGGCGGCGGCGCCGGACCAGGGCCCTCAGCTCCGCGGCGGGCGTCCACCGTACGGCGGTCAGGTCGTCCGCCACGTCCTTGATCAGCTCATCCAGCTCAGGCATCGGCGGGCTCCCCGGCGTCCACGGCCAGCAGGTCGGCGAGTGCGGCCCGGCCGCGGTGCAGGCGGGCCTTGGCGGTGCCGACGGGTACCCCGGTCTCCCGCGCCACGTCCGCCACCGGCATCCCGACCAGGTAGTGCAGTGCGATCGTCACCCGTTGCTCCTCCGGCAGGCGGCGCAGCGCCTCGACCACCGCCACGGTGTTGAGGCTGGGCGCCGGCACGGGGTCGGCGGCGCCGTGACGCAGGTAGGCCCGCGCTCGCCCGCGGACCCGCCGCCACCGCGACACCGCGATCCGGTTGGCAACGACGCGCATCCAGGCCTCCGGCTCGTCGTACCGGTGGATGGTGGACCAGCGCTGCCACGCCCGCATGTACGCCTCCTGCACCACGTCCTGCGCCTCGGCGAGGTCGCCGGTGAGCAGGTAGACGTACCCGAGCAGCCGCTGCCGGCTGCCCTGGTAGAACGCGTCGAACCCGGCGACGTCCGCCAAGGCGTGTTCCTTCCGTGTGGTCGA
>Ga0307513_10006594_pt1 | contig 15152 bp, 7 predicted proteins | sample 15_EM_MG_FD_202174 | JGI IMG/M metagenome (GOLD analysis project Ga0307513, IMG submission 202174) | Populus trichocarpa ectomycorrhiza microbial communities from riparian zone in the Pacific Northwest, United States - 15_EM | ecosystem: Host-associated > Plants > Roots > Unclassified | place... | reverse complement strand
TGCGTGAAGAACAACTCCGCGCCATTCCCTTCGCCCACGTCAAGCTTGTAGCCATAATAGCTGTGGCCGTTGACGAAATGGTCGCCATCGGTCGTCCGGCTCCAGCCCTGTCGGTAGTTGATCGCCAACGGCGAGGTGCCCGCCCAGCCGCTGTGCCACAGGCTGGCGGGGACGGGATGCGTCGGTGAGGCGATGCCGAGAATGTAGGCGATCGCCGATTCATTCCATCCGATCAGCGGATGGTTAATGTGGAAGCCGTAATCGGGCGACCAATGCCAGTAGAGGAAATCGCTGTCGGGCCGCTGGCGGTACCAGTCCCATTCGATCCCCTTCCAGAGGCTGGTGATCGTGTCGCGAATCTCGCGCTCGGCGGGCATGTTGCGGGTGAAATATTGCCGCGCGGTCAACAGGCCCTGCATCATGAACGCGGTCTCGATCAGGTCGCCGCCATCGTCATATTTGCCGAAGACGGGCATCACCTTGCCGGTATTGCCGTTGAGGAAATGCGGCCACACACCGTGGAAGCGGTCGGCGCTTTTCAGGAACCGCACGATCTTGAGCATCCGCTCGGCGCCCTGATCGCGCGTGACGAAACCGCGATCGGTGCCGACGATCAGCGCCATCACGCCGAAGCCCGATCCGCCCATCGCGACCTGATCGGGATCGCCTGGCGTGATTTCCAGCCCCATCCCGGCCTTGGGATGCGCGCCGTCCCAATAATAACGGAATTGCGCTTCCTGGATCATCGTCATCAACTGATCGTCGGTCATCGCATGCGTCTGCGCGGCGACGGCCGCCGTCACCGGGCTTTCGTTCCCCGCCGCGTCAACTGCGGTAATGCGATAGGAGGCCTTGACCCCGACCGGCCCGACGAAATCCTGATAGCGGTTCCAGCCGACGCGCTGGCTTGCGACCCAGTCGAACGGCTTGCCGCCGACCGAGCGATAGATGCGATAGCTTTCGGTGTCGGGCGACGGGCTCGGCATCCACGACAATTCGACATGGCGTTCGAACCCGCGCGCGGTCAGCGCGGAGGGAGCGGTCGGGGGGCTGGTATCGACGCGCGCCGCATTCTCGATGCGGATATCGTCGATCACCATCGAGTGCGGGCGGCCGTCGTCGAGCCCCTGGACGATCGTCATCCGCGCGAACTTGGCGGGGTCGAACTTCTCGTCGCTGGTGTTTTCGGTGGCGCCTTTAAATGAGGCGAAGGGCAGGACGACCTTGGTCCAGGTCCTGGCCGGGATGCGCGGCAGCGCGCCGATCAGGTCGATCGCGGGATTGCCGACGCCCTTCAGATCGCCGAGCAGAATGCGCGGCGACGAACCCGCGTCGATCTCGCTATCGGCATAGACCCAGAAGCTTAGCGCATCGCCGGCAAAGTCCGTCTGCGTTCCCCATAGCCGCGCGGTTTCGATCGACGCCCACCAGCTGCCGCCCTGCTTCGACGTCCAGCTCAGCCGGAGCGCATTGGGCGGCGAATGGGTCAGCTTGGTCTCGATCGGCAGCTTGCCGTTGACCAGGTCGACCCGGCTCGGCGCCACCGCTTCGCCCGCCGAATAGAGGTACCAGCCAACGCCGCGCGTATTGTCGAAAACGACGTGGCGCTCATAGACCGTATTGGCGAGCGCGGCGCCGCCGAGCGACAGAGCGGCGGCACCGGCGAGCAGGCTGGCAAGTCTCATATTACCCTCTGCGACCCTTGATGAAGAGATTGGCGGTCAGGCGACCCGCGCGCGGATCGGGGCTGAAAATCATGTCGGGCGGGATGATCCCCGAATGGAGCATCGCCCCGCGATAGATGGCGAGGCGATCGCGCACGCCTTCGACCTGGCCGATCTGTTCGTAATGCTGGTTGGAACCGTGGATATAACCCGACAGGCTCGCATTCACGCGCCTCGCCGTCCCGACAAACGCCGCGATATTGCCGTCGTCGACGATTTCGATCCCGGTGGCGCGCTGGCGAAAGAACGCCGTGCCCGGCGTGTCGCTGAGATAGTGGAGCAATGCGATATAGTCGCGATCGGTCGAATCGAAATGCGGCGCGCACTGCGCGACCGCGAGCGTCGCGGGCGGCGCGGTGACCATCGAGAAACTGGCGTCGAGCAGGTCGAACGTATCCACATCGAACCCGCCGCCGACGAACGGCGCAGCCGCCTCCATCAGGCGTTTGATATAGGTATAGGCCGGTTCGCCGGGCACGATCGACCGCCGCAGGCCGGGATAATAATTCCCGGCGCTCGACGGGAACGGCGCCATCGCCGCCGCCAGCTCGACCACCTCGTCGACCGCGCCGGTGAAGTCGTCGATGACGACCACCGGGCTCTGGGCTTCGCCCACGCGGCGCAGTTCGGGCTTCATTGCTGAATCGCGATCCGCGCTCCCCTGGACAGATCGGGGAGCGAGAAGCGCAGCGCGCCATCGACAATCCGGGCGGCGATTTTCTTCGATCCCAACGTCACCTTGGGTGCCGCGCCCTTCCAGCCGTGGACGACCACATCGAAACCCGTCCACCACGGCTTGTAGTTCCCCGTGCGCGGGTCGAACGTGAGCGAGCCGGCCTCGCACCGGATCGCCTGGCGAAGGAAGCCGCCGCGCTGATAGGCGAAGCTGACCCCATCATCGAGGTAGAGTGAGCCGGCGCAGTCGTTGCCCGGATAGACGTTGATCTCCATCGCGCCCTTGGGCGTCTCGCCGGTCGACTGGACGAGTGGCTGGCGCGGGATGATCGCACCCGGGCGGACGAACACCGGCAAGCGGTCGAGACGCGGCGTTTCCTTGACCGACGCGCCTTGCACCTGTTCGCCGGTCCAGTAATCGTACCAGCCGACGCCGGGCAGGCCGATGTCGTAGGGCGCGGCCGATTCCCACGTCGCCGGCGGCGCGATCAACAAGTCGCGGCCGAGCATGAACTGATCCTCGGTGCCGCCGACGCGGTCGCCGCCCTTCACCATCGCGGGATATTCGAGCACCACCGGGCGCATCAGCGGCAGGCCGGTGCGGCTATTCTCCTCGGCCAGCCCGTAGAGATACGGCATCAGCCGATAGCGTTCCTCGATATAGCGGCGCCGGATGTTCTCCTGCTGCGCGCCGTGCACCCATACTTCCTGTTCGGGTTTCCCCTTCTGGTAATGGTCGCGCATGATCGGGTTGAACGCCCCGACCTCGATCCAGCGGGTGAGCAATTCGGGGGACGGTGCGTTGCCCGCGAACCCGCCGATATCCGCTCCCGAATAGGCAAAGCCCGACAGGCCGAGGCTGGTCAGCTGGGTGGTCGACAGCGACAGATGCGCCCAGCTCGAACTGTTGTCGCCGGTCCAGGTCGCCGAGCAGCGCTGGCCGCCGGCGTAGGACGCCCGGGTCATCACGAACGGCCGCCGGTCGGGCGCGAGCTTCTTGACGCCGTCATAGGTCGCGCACGAATTGAGCATGCCGGTGATGTTGTGCGTTTCGGCCTGGGTCGTCTTGCGGGTCTTGAAGCCGGGCGAGTCGATCGTGTTGACGACATCGATCGGCATCGTCCTGGTCGGCGAGTTGAAGACGGCAGGCTCGTTCATGTCGTTCCAGAAGCCGGCGACGCCCATGCCCACGAACTCGGCATAATTGCGGCCCCACCAGTCGCGGGCCTTGCCCTGGGTAAAGTCGGGGAACACCGCCGGGCCCGGCCAGACCGGGCCGACGAACGGCGTACCGTCGGGGTTCTTCATGAACACGTCCGCCGCCATGCCGCTGTCGTACGGCGCATAGCCCTGATTCGGCGCGTTCGCGATGTGGAGATCGGTGATCACCACCAGTTTCATCTTCATCGCATCGAGCTTTGAGACCAGCCCGGGCAGGTCCGGATAGGCCTTCTTGTCGACCGTGAACGGCCGATTGCGGTCCTGATAATCGATGTCGAGCCACAGCACGTCGGCCGGGATCTTGTCGTTGCGCAAGCGGTCGGCGATGCCCTGCGCCTGCACCTGCGTCATGTAGCTCCAGCGCGACTGCTGGAAGCCGAGTGCCCATTCGGGGGTGAGCGGTGCGGGCCCGGTCAGGTATGCATAATCCTGGACGATGTCCTTGGGCGTCGCCCCGGTCATCACGTAATAATCGACCCCGCCGCCCTCCGCGCCGAACGAGAAAGCCGCGCGCTCGGACTTGCCCAGGTCGATGAACCCGCGCCAATTGTTGTCCATGAACAGGCCATAGGTGCCGCCGGTCTCGTTGAGGCCGATGACGAACGGGATCGACTTGTAGATCGGGTCGGTCGCGGGCGAGTAACCGAACTGGTCGGTGTTCCAGAAGGTGTACGCCCCGCCGCGGCGGTCGAGCGGTCCGGTCTTGTCGCCCAGCCCGAAGAAATGCTCGTCATTGGGCATCGCCTTGCGAACGCGGAAACCATTATTGTCGAAGCGGATCGGCGTGCCGGCGGCATCGGCCAGGATGGTCTTCCCTGCGAGGTCGGTGATGGTAATCGCCAGCGACTTGTCGTCGATGCGGACGATCAATTGCGCGGTGCGGATCTCGGTCGTGTCGCCCTTGTCGCTGATCTCCAGCGGCACGCGGGTTTCACGCGGCTGCGGCAGGACGGCCCAGGAAGCGTCTTCGGGCAGTGCGCCTTCGCCCGCGCGGACGCGGATGATGTCGGCGCGCGGTGCGGTGATCTCGAGTTTCACACCGTTCGCGGACGCGGTGTAGTGATCGACCGGTTTCGCCACCGCGAGCCCCGGCAAGGTCAGCGGGGCGGTGGCGAGGATCAGGTGCCTGAGACGCAAGGTTATGCTCCAGCCTTGAGGACGAAGGTGGCGGGGGTGCCCGCCATCGCGTTGGGCGCGATCCAGACATCGAACGCGCCGGGCTCGGCATAGCTCTTCTTGTCGGGATGGACGAAGCCGAGATCGGCGCGGCTGAGCGTGAAGATCACGGTCGCGCTCTGGCCGGGCGCGAGGTCGAGATGCTTCATCCCCTTCAAGGCGCGGACCGGCTGGGTCAGGCTCGCGACCTTGTCGTTGATGTAGAGCTGCGCGACCTCGTGCATCGGCTGCGTGCCGGTGTTGGTAACGGTTGCGGTGACGGTGACCGACCCCGCCCAGGCGACAGTTGCGGCGCTGACGGTCGTCGCCGAATAAGTCGCGGTCGAATAAGTGAGGCCGTAGCCGAACGGATAGAGCGGCTCGTCGGTCACTTCCCGATACCGCGCCTTGTAGTTCTTGTCCTCGGTCAGTTGCGGACGCCCGGTGCGACGGTGGTTATAGTAGAACGGCTCCTGCCCCGAGGCTTGTGGGAAGCTCACCGGCAAACGCCCCTGCGGTGCGTAATCGCCGAACACCACGTCGGCGATCGCATTGCCCGTCTCCGACCCGAGGAACCAAGTCGCCATGATCGCCGGCGCGTTCCGCACGGTGCCGGTCAGCGCCAGCGCGCGGCCATGGCGGAGCAGCACCACGATCGGCTTGCCGGTCGCGGCGACCGCCTCGGCCAGAGCGAGCTGTGGTGCGGGGATGCCGATATCGACGCGCGCCTGCGCTTCGCCCGACATGCTGGCGCTTTCGCCGAGCAGCAGCACGACGACATCGGCGTCCTTCGCCAGGCGCACCGCCTTGTCGATCTCGCCATCGATCGGTGTCTCGTAATCCGAGCCGCGCGTCACGCTCAGCTTGGCCTTATCGCCCAGCGCGGCGCGGAAGCCTTCCTCGACCGTCACGCAGCTCTCGTAATCGGGGAAATTGGCCCAGGGTCCCGGATAATCGCCCTTCTGGCTCACCGCCGGCCCGATCAGCGCGATCTTGCCCTGTTTCTTCAGCGGCAGCAGATTGCCCTCGTTCCTGAGCAGCACCATCGACTTGCGCCCCGCCTCGCGCGCCAGCGCGATCGCGCTGGGCAGACGGACGTCGCGCGCCTCGCGCGCGGGATCGAGCGAGCGATAGGGATTGGCGAACAGCCCCATCGCCTTCTTGACGTGGAGCACCCGGCGCACCGCGGTATCGACCACCGACATCGGAATCCTGCCGCTCTTCACGAGGTCGGGAAGGTGCTTCCAATAGAGCCCAGACTGCATCGAGATATCGCACCCCGCGGTCAGCGCCTTTACCACCGCATCAGGGCCGTCGGCGGCATAGCCGTGCAGGATCAGTTCCTCTTCCGAGGTATAGTCGCTGACCACCAGCCCCTTGAATCCCCACTCGCCGCGCAGGATGTCGGTGAGGAGGTAATGGTTGCCGGTCGACGGCACGCCGGCGATGTCGTTGAAGCTCGACATGGTGGTGATCGCGCCTGCGTCGAACGCCGCCTTGAAGCCCGGCAGATGGACTTCGCGCAGGGTCGTGTCGGGGATGTCGGCGGTGTTGTATTCCATCCCGCCCTGCACCGCGCCGTAGGCCGCGAAATGCTTGGGGCAGGCGAGCATCGAATCGTCGCGGCGGATGTCGGGCCCCTGGAATCCGCGGACGCGCGCGCGGGCGAATTGGACGCCGAGCCAGGTGTCCTCCCCCGACCCCTCGACCACACGGCCCCAGCGCTGGTCGCGCGCAACGTCGACCATCGGCGCGAAGGTCCATTGAATGCCCTTGGCCGACGCCTCGACCGCCGAGGCGCGCGCGGTACGCTCGGCGAGGCCGGGGTCGAAGCTCGCCGCCTCGCCCAGCGGCACCGGGAACGAGGTCTTCATCCCGTGGATGACGTCGCCGGCGAAGATGAGCGGGATCTTGCTCGAGCTCTCCTCGATCGCGACTTTCTGCAGCTCGCGGCCGATCGTCGTGCCGATGCCATTGAACAGCCCGACAATCTCACCGCGGCGAATGCGCGCCTTGAGCTCGTCGATCCCCTGCTTGGCGAGCCCCGGGTTGAGCGCCGGTCCTTCGGTCCGCGCCGCCAGCGGGTCCGAATAGATCGATAGCTGCCCCGCCTTGTCCTGGATGCTCATCTTCGCGATCAATCGCTCGATGAACGGATCGGTCGCCGGCACCGCTTTGGCGAGCGCTGGCAGCCCCGCCGACACCATGGCGACGGCGGATGCGCCTTTCAGGAGATCGCGACGGGACAAGTGAACGTTCACAGAATTCTCCTAATGCATCTAGGCGATGTAATACGGGCAAAAAGGGGGAGGCAGCCCGGACGAGCTCCCTCCCCTCATTGTAGCCGCGAGGCCCCCCGACCTCGCGACGAATCAGAATTTGTACTTGATCCCGGCCTGGAACTGCCGCCCGTCGTTGCCGATCTGACCGTTTTCGATCAGCGGCGCGGGGTTGCCGCTGCCGGCGCCCCAGGTCGAATAAGTGCGGTTGAGCCAGTTGAAGGCGTTGAACACCTCGAAATCGACCGTGACTTCCTGGCCGCTGCCCGGCGGCAGCTCGAACTTCTTGGCGATACGCAGATCGAGCCTTTTGTAACCGACAAACGGTTTCGGATAGTAGACGCCGCCGAAATTTCCCTGGCAGCACGCCCCGTCCGGCGGGTTGTCGAACGTGATGTGGCCGAAAGACGGGCCCGATTCGAGATCGAGCGTGCCCGACAGGATGAACCCGAGCGGCGCGCGATACGAACCGGTGGCGATGAACTTCCATTTCGGCACGCCGTTGACGTAATTCCAGCCGAACGCGTTCTGCGACGTCGCGTTGAACACCTCGTCGCCGTTGAGCTCCATCGCATCGTTGCTGCGCGCCTTCTGGATCGTCAGCGAGGTCTGGAAACCCCAGACGCTCTTGTCGGTGAACGGCTTTTCGAGCGTGAAGTAGATCGCGTTATAGTCAGCATCGCCATCGGACTTGCCGATATCGAGCTTACCACCAAAGCCTGGAACCTGCGCATTCTGCGCGGCGCAGATCCCGACCGGTACCGCCGATCCGTTGCCATTGGTCAGGCTGCCTGGGCTGTTGTCCTGGATCCAGGCATTGCCGCCATTGGTGCAGCCGGTGACGTTGCCGTTGGCATCGCGCGTCACATATCGCGAATACCAGCCATTCTCGTAATAATTGGCGCGCACATATTGGAAGATGTTGTGCGAACGGATGTGCGAGAAGGTCAGCGAGGCCTGGATCGCCCCGAACCGCTTACGGACGCCGAAGTCGATCTGATCCGAGAACGGCATCGGCGTATTGTTGTTGAGCAGGAAGAGACTGCCGCCGGTCGCGCCCGCATTCAAATTGGTCGCCAGCGCCCGCAACGCGTTTGGATCGCGGTAGCTCGCGTTGAACGGCACGCAGCCCGCGGGCGGCGTGGGTCCGGTGCAGAACGGTACCGTGGCGATGAAGTTCGAGTTGGTCAGCGATTCGATCACGCCCTCGATGAACAGGCTGCGATCGAAGTAGCGACCCGCACCGCCGAAGATGATCAGGTCGCGATCGCCCTTGACGTCATACGAGAAGCCGAAGCGCGGCTGGATCATGCCCCACTCCTTCTTCCGGTTGTTGCCGGTCGAGATATAGTCGTCGGCGTTGATCCCGGCGGCCTTCCAGCCCTGATAATTGCGCAGCGCGGTCGCGATCTTGGCCGGCGTGACATAATCGTTGTTGAGCGGGTTGGTCTCGAAATCCCAGCGCACGCCGGCATTGAACGTCCAATGCGTGTCCGGACGCCACTCGTCCTGCACGTATACGCCGAATTGCTTGTCTTTGCCCGTCAGCGTCGGGGTCGGCGCGATATTGATGCGCGCGCCATAGGGAACCGCGGTCGCCGGGTCGAAATTCCCGGCAGGACCTGGATTGTAGAAGAAATAAGTGCCGTTGAAATGGTCGTTGACCGTACGCGCCATGTCATAGGTGACGAACTGACCGCCGGCCCGGATCGTGTGCTTGCCCGCGCGATAGGTCAGGTCGTCCTTGACCGTCCACGATTTGGTCGTGTCGCCCTGGACGAACGAATTGGTACCGAGCTGCGCGTAGGTCGAGAAGTCGGGGTTATCGGGGAGGTTCGACACGATGAACTCGGGCCCGGTGCCGACCGACGGGGTCGACTGGGTCGATTTGTCGTAGGCAACATTGAACTGGTTGAGCAGATTGTCGCCCGAATATTTCCAGTTGAACTGATAGCGATCCTCGTGCGTCAGGATCGTCCGGCCATGGCTCGACGCCGCATTGCCATCGATGTCGCTCAGATTGTTCTCGCGACGGATGAACGCCTCGAGATTGAAGGTGTTTCGATCATCGGCCAACAGGGTCAGCTTGCCGAAATACAGCCCCTGCTTGAAATCCCTGTTGTGCGAAATGTTGATCTGCGAGCCGAGGTTGGCCGGCGGGTTGACGATGACCCCCGTCGCGGCCGGCAAATTCTCGATCGTGCCTTCACCAGCAAGGTAGAAGAATAGCTTGTCCTTGATGATCGGGCCGCTGAACTCGCCGCCGAACTGCTTGCGGTTATATTCGGGCTTGGGGACCTTGTTCTTCTTGTCGAAATAGGGCTGTGTGATGAACGAGTTCGGCTGGACCTCGAGGAAGAACGAGCCGGCGAACGAGTTACCGCCGGTCTTGGTGATCGCGGTGACCAGCGCCGACCCGACCTGGCCGTTCGACGCGTCGAAATTCTGAGTCTCGACCTTATATTCCTGGATCGCCGACTGCGGGAACGGGTTACCGATACCGAAATTCTGGCCGAAGATGCCACCATGGTTGATCGGGTTCTTCAGGCTCATGCCGTCGATCAGCACGTTGGTGTTCGATGAACTGGTCGCACCGGCCTGGATCTGAGAGTTGCCGCCCGGCGCAACGTTGATGCCCGGCGCGAGCGCGGCGAAGCTCAGGAAGTTGCGCTGGTTCTGCGGGATGTTCTCGATCTGCGCGGGGGTGATATTGGTCGAAACGGTCGCGGTGCGCACCTCACGACGGGTAATGCCGGTGACGATGATGTCTTTTCCCGCGCCCTCGCTTGCAGAGGGGACGAAGTCGGCAACCGCGGTCTGGCCGATCAGCACCTGCACCTGCTGCGGGTCGCGCCCATCGACCGAGATTGTCCAGGTCGACGGACGAATGCCGATGATCTGGTAATTGCCGCCGGCGTCGGTCTTGGCGCTCAGCTTCTGGCCAGTATTGGCGTCGGTCGCGGTGACCGCGGTGCCCGCGGCCACGCCCTCGACATGACCCTCGATCGTGCCGAGGTCCGACTGCGCCTGGGCAGGACAGGCCAAGACGATCGCGACGGCCAATGCCGACGCCGACATGGCGCCCCGACCGAACAGAACAGAATTACGGAACATGCCCTTCTCCCTCCCAATGGCCCGGCTCTTACGGCCGGATCACGCTTCGCGTTCGCGCCGAACGGCACGAATCAATGACCATTTTGGCTCTACGTCGATCTGTAACCGGTTACAACATCCAATGTAACTGGTTACATGCGCAGAATGATATCCACTTAATGCTGTGGCAAAAAAGCCCCAGTCAGCTGATGCGCACGCTGGCGTTCACCGCGGGCGCTGCGCCACGCAGCCGCTTGATGAACTCGGCGTGGGGCAGCATGCGCTGCGCCGTGTCGGCGATCACTTCCTCGATATCGCGAAGATGGGAAAGCGCTTGTCCATCCGGGATCATGTCGACCATCGGATCGGGGCGGGGGTTGATACCCTGGCCGATCAGCACCTGGACCCAGCTTTCCTCGCGGAACAATTCTGCCTTGCCATGGGTGAAGAACCGCGCCGACGATGCAAACAGGTCGAGCCGCGCGGCCAGACTGTCCGGTATCTCCATCGTCCGCAGATAATTCCAATAGGGCGAATCCGACCGCTGCGTGACCTTGTAATGCGCGATGATGAAGTCGCGGATGTCGGCATATTCGAAATCGGTCTGGCGATTGTATTCGGCGATGTCGGCGGCATCGAAGCCGGTGCCGGGGAACAAGGCGATCAGGCGGTAGATCGCGGTCTGGATCATATGGATGCTCGTCGATTCGAGCGGTTCCAGGAACCCGCTGGCCAGCCCGATTGCGACGACGTTCTTCTCCCAGGCGCGGATCCGCTTTCCCGGACGGAAGCGGATCGGCAGCGGGTCCTTGAGCGCCGGACCGTCGAGATTGGCGAGCAGCACCGCCGCGGCTTCGTCGTCGGAGATATGGTTGCTCGAATAAACATGGCCGTTGCCGATCCGGTGCTGTAGCGGAATGCGCCATTGCCACCCGCTCTGCCGCGCGGTGACGCGGGTATAAGGAGTCATCGGCGACACGCTCTCGCTCGGCACCGCAAGCGCGCGGTCGTTGAGCAGCCACTGGTTCCAATCCTCATAGCCGACGCCGAGCGCCTGACCGATCAACAGGCCGCGCATCCCCGAGCAATCGACGAACAGATCGCCGCCGACGTCACGGCCGTCCTCCAGCCGGACATGGTCGACGGACCCGCTCTGGGGATCGAGCGCGACGTCGACGATGCGTCCCTCGATCCGCTCGACGCCATCCTTTTCCGCCCGCTTGCGCAGATACGCCGCGAACAGCGAGGCGTCGAAATGATAGGCATAATCGATGTCGGCGAGCGGCGAGTTGGGATTGCTCGTGTCAGGCTGGGCGAAGCGGTTGAGATAGGCCGCGACAGTGTTGATGGCATAATGATCGAATGACCTGACGCCCTCGCGCCCCGCCATCTTGAGCCAGAATTGGTGCGTATGCAGCCACAGCAGGTCGGAGCCGATAGCGCCGAAGCCATGAAAATAGCGGTCGTCGCCATTCTTCCAATTGACGAAATCGATACCGAGCTTGAACGCCGCCTGGGTCTCGCGGACCATCTCCGCCTCGTCGATACCGGCGAGCTGGATGTAGGTGCGTAGCGCCGGGATCGTCGCCTCGCCGACGCCGATCGTGCCGATCTGCTCGGATTCGATCAGCCGGATGGTGTAGCCGGTGAACAGCCGCGACAGTAACGCCGCGGTCATCCAGCCCGCGGTGCCACCGCCGACGATAGTGATGGTCTTCAGCGGCGCGTTGGGCGCGGTCATGCGATGATCCTCCCGGAAGTGGCGCTCGATTGATGGAGTATGCGGCGCCTTGCACCGATCCTTAGCCCAGCCGCCCTGTTTGGGTAAACGGTTACATCATCCTTCGCTGCGCATCGAATAACGCAGCTGGTCGAGCAGCGGCTTGACCAGGAACGACAGGATCGAGCGGTCGCCGGTCTGGACGAACGTCTCGGCCGGCATGCCAGCCTTGAGCGCGATCTGCGGTGCCTTGGCCAGCGCATCCGCGTCGAGCCGAACCTTGATCCGGTAATAGCCCTGGCCGGTGCGCTGGTCGGTGGTCAGATCGGGCGGGACGAAGATCAGTTTGCCGGGAATGTCGGGCGTGGTCTGGCGGTTGAAGCCCGAGAAGGTGACCCGCGCCGATTGGCCGACGCGGACCTGGTCGACGTCCTGCGGACGGATCCGCGCCTCGACGATCATGCTGTCGCGGTCGGGGACGATCTCGAGCAACGGCTGCGCCGGCGGCACCGCGCTGCCGATCGTGGTATAGGCGACCTTGTCGACCACGCCCGATTGCGGCGCGCGGATCTCGCTACGGTCGACCGTGTCGGTGGTGGTGGCGACGCGAACCTGCTGGTCGTTGAGCTGGCCGACCACATCAGCGAGCTGGGTGCCGGCGTCGCTGCGGATCTGCTTGTCGACGTTGAGGATCTGCTCGTTCGCTTCGGAAATATGCGCGCGTGCCTCGGCGATGTTCGATTCGAGCGCGGCCTTGCTGCCCTTCATCTGGACCGCGGTGCGCTCCATCTCGTTGAGGCGGTTGATCGTCACCAACTGGCGATCGTGGAGCTTGCGTAGCCCGACGAGCTCGGGCTCGATCAAGGTCATCTGGCTCTCGATCGCCGCGATCTGCACCCGATAGCTGGCGATCTGCTCGTCATATTGGCGGGCGCGCTGGTTGAGCAGCGCGATCGATCCGTCGCGCTCGCGCCGGCGCAGCGCGAACAATTGCCGCTCGCGCGCCATCGCGTCGTCGGCGCGCGCGTCGGCGGACTTGGCGGCCAGATCGGGCGGGAACAGGATCGATCGCGCACCGTCGCGTTCTGCTTCCAGCCGCGCGCGCCGCGCCAGCAATTGCTCGAGCCCCAAAGTGGCGGACTCGGCGCCGACCGATGACACGCCCTGGTCGAGCCGCATCAGCAGCTGCCCCTTGGCGACATGGTCGCCGTCGCGGACCATCAACGCCTTCAGGATGCCGCCGGTCGGATGGATCAGCGTCTTGACGTTCGATTCGACCGCGACCTCGCCCGACCCGACCACCGCGCCACCGACCCGGAAGATCGCCGACAGGCCGAAGAATCCGAGCACCAGCGCGGCGATCAGCGCATAGGCGCGGCGCGTGCGAAGACGCAGCCGCTCCGCGCCCGGATCAGGCTCGGCATCGGGCCAGAAAGCGTGGAGCGGTACCGGCGCGGTCATTGTCCGGCCTTTTTGCCGACGATCAGCCCGCCGGGCCCCTTGGCGCCCCCATTTTGTGGCGTCGGGTCACGCTGAGGCTGCTGTTGCGGCGGCGGGGCGAGCTTCGCCAGCACCTCGTCACGCGGTCCGAACGCCTGCATCGTCCCGCCGCGCATCACCAGCAACAGGTCGACCGCGCCCAGGATTTCGCGACGGTGCGCGACCAGCAGGACGATGCCGCCGCGCGCCTTCACGCCCGCCACCGCGCGCGCCAGCGCCGCCTCGCCATCGGGGTCGAGGTTCGAATTGGGTTCGTCGAGCACGACCAGGAACGGGTCGCGATAGAGCGCCCGGGCAAGTGCGATGCGCTGGCGCTGCCCGGCCGACAATTGCTGCCCGTCCTCACCGACCTGGAGGTCGTAGCCGCCCGGCAATTGCACGATCAGCTCGTGCACGCCTGCCGCCTTGGCCGCGGCGATCACCGCGTCCGACGGCGCCCCGACTTCGAACCGCGCGATATTCTCGGCGACCGTCCCGGCGAACAATTCGACCGATTGCGGGACATAGCCGATCGAGCGGCCGAGCATCTCGCTATCCCATTGCTGGATCGCCGCGGCGTCGAGCCGGACCGCGCCCTTGGCCGCTTTCCACACGCCGAGCACGCCGCGCACCAGCGACGACTTGCCCGAGGCACTGGGGCCAATGATCCCCACGACTTGCCCCGCCTGCGCCTGAAAACTGACCGCGGCGACCGTGGTCAGCTGGCTGCCCGGCGGAGTCAGCGACAGATTGTCGACGGTCAGCGACTTGGTGGGCGACGGCAATTCGGTGCGCCCGCCGACCGGCGGCGGGACCTGCGCGAACAATATGTCGAGCCGCGCCCAGGCCTGTCGCGCGCCGACGAAATGCTTCCAATTGGCGATCGCCGAATCGACCGGCGCCAGCGCGCGGCCCGACAGGATCGAGCTGGCGAAGATGATCCCCGCGGTCGCCTTGCCGTCGATCACCAGCATCGCGCCGACGGTCAGCACGGCCGACTGCAGCACCATGCGCGACACTTTGCTGATTCCGGACAGCGTCGCGGTCGTGTCGGTCAGCGTCGCCTGCTGGTCGAGATAATCGTGGTGAATCCGCCGCCATTGCAGCATCAGCCGATCGCGCATGCCGAGCGCAGTAATGATCTCGGCATGGCGCCACTGGCGATCGGCGAGCAACCGCCGCTTCGCCGCCGCCTGGGCGACGGCTGCGACATGGCGCCCGCTGACTCGCTCGGCGACCAAGGTCAGCGCGGCCAGCCCGATCATCCCGACCAACGTCACGGCGCCGAGCCAGTAATGCACCGCGGTCAGGATGATCAGGAACAACAGGATCCAGGGCAGGTCGATCAACGCCGGCGGTCCGGCGCTGGCGATGAACGAGCGCAATTGGTCGAGGTCGCGCACCGGGCTGACTTTCTCCTTCGCTTCCGGCCGTTCGAGCGCGATCCGCGCCTCGATCGCCTGGACGCGCCCCGATAGCGAGAGGTCGAGCGACGCCGCGACATCCGCCAGCATCTTCGAGCGCATCACGTCGAACATGCCGTAAAAGGCGTAAGCGATCAGGATCATCGCGAAGACGCTGAACAAGGTCGGCAGGCTTTGTGCCGGCAGCACGCGGTCATAGACCAGCATCAAATACAGCGACCCGGTGATCGTCAGGAGGTTGATGAACGCGCTGAGCGCGATGATCGCGCCGAAGCCGCTGCGCAACCTGGCCAGCGCGGCCCTGATCTCCGATTCCTTGTTGCCCCCCGACCGAGACATCACGCATTTTCCTATACTTAGCAGCTGAATAGCCGAGCGGGGA
>Ga0307513_10006593_pt1 | contig 15152 bp, 12 predicted proteins | sample 15_EM_MG_FD_202174 | JGI IMG/M metagenome (GOLD analysis project Ga0307513, IMG submission 202174) | Populus trichocarpa ectomycorrhiza microbial communities from riparian zone in the Pacific Northwest, United States - 15_EM | ecosystem: Host-associated > Plants > Roots > Unclassified | place... | reverse complement strand
AAAGGTATTATGAGTCATAAAATTACTAGCTAAGCCACAACTTGCATTGAGCTGTAAAGTTGCATTGAGCTGTAAGGCACTCTTTAGAGTGCCCCAGGTTGTGAGCCTGCGAACATCCAGGGGTTGCGCAGCAACCTTGGCACGAGTAGGGACAACCATTCCTAGAAGTCAAACCATTTCACAACGGAACGGTTGCCACTTCTCCTACTTTTGCCAAACAGGGCCTTAGTGATTAGCGCCATGCATTTTTGCTCATTCCCACTCTTGATTGATGGAGGGTTAGGGTTTTGTTCGTTGATCAAGGTGCACTACGGGAATAGCGGCCATATTATCGAGGATGGGGAATGAACTGGTGGAAATTTAATAGCCCCGTAGATGCCCTTTGGATATAGCCACAGACTCCCATTAAGAACGCTGCCATGTATAAGGCTAACAACGGTATCGGATGCTCATTCATCATAATTTCGGCAACCAAGTTAGACATTGCAAACTAAAACATTCTTTACCGCGACGAGCATAAAATTCCTAACGATTAACACCCATGGGAGGGACGAGAAAAGAAGATAAGAAAGTAGAAAGAACAAAGACAAAGGGCACGGAAAGCAAAATCTATCATAAGCAGGGAACCAGGACAGAATTTGGTATCATAAAAATTGAGAATGACCTTCATGCCGTAGCCAGAACGCTGGAATACAATATCCCACTTCGACTTACATTACCGGATTTGATGATAGAAAGAGGGAATCATGAGCTAGTATTCTGCTGCTGCATAGATAGCCAAGAGCATCACGTAAGAGAAATGTGAATAGATTCTCAAGGGCCTAGTGCGGAATGTGATCCCTATAATATGGAAGTTGAATGGCTATCAAGACAAAAAATGGTAGAAAAAAGGGAACGGAGTCAACGAGATTACGTCTGATGCCTGGGAGTTCAAAGAGAGCCAGAGAGGTGGAGGAGCCGTGGGAAGAGAGATGTCATTAGCGCCGGGAGGAAAGGCGGGAGGGTTAGACCCCAAAGATAGGGGAGAAGTATTATATTATATCTTTGCGATTGGCCGGGAGTGAGAGGCGGGGCTGGGGGGTCTACTATCGACATTGTGACACCCTGACTAGTCTTTTGATGTAGTGTGCAGTAGGCCTCATAAGTTAAGCCTATCGGGGATGGCACTTTCCCATTCTTGTAATAGCTTCACCACTGCCCTATGTCCATTCCTGGCAGCCAACGAGATTGGTGTTTGGCCCCGCCTGTCTGGGCTATAGGGGTTGACGTCTTCGTGTCCAAGTAGCAGCTTCACCACTGCCCCATGTCCATCCTTTGCAGCCCGCAAGATAGGTGTTTGACCGTTATCATCTGGCCTATTGGGGTTGACGTCTTTCCGTCCTAGTAGCAGCTTCACCACTGCTTCGCGTTGACGCCAGGTAGCAAACCAGAGTGCTGTCCGGCCCCGAACGTCAGGCCTATCGGGATTGACCTCTTCACATCCAAGTAACAGCTTCACTACTGCCTCATGTCCATTCTCGGCAGCCAGTGAGATTGGTGCTCGGCCGACGAGGCCTAGCCGATCGGGGTTTACATCTTTCCGTCCTAGTAACAGCTTTACCACTGCCTCGTGCCCATTCACAGCAGCCCACAAGATTGGTGTTCGGCGGACGAAGTCTAAACTATCGGGGTTGACGTCTTCTCGGGTAAGTAACAGCTTCACTACTCCCTTATGTCCATTCCTGGCAGCCCACAAGATAGGGGTTCGGCGGTCATCGTCTGGCCTATCGGGGTTCACGTCTTTCCGTCCTAGTAACAATTTCACCGCGGAGTCATGTCCATTCCTGGAAGCCCACAATATTGGGGTTCGGCCGCTATTGTCTGGCTTATCGGGGTCGACGTCTTCCCGTCCTAGCAACAGCTTCAACATTGCCTCATGTCCATTCCTAGAAGCGCGCGAGATAGGCGTTTGGCACTCATCGTCTGGCCTATCGGGTTTGACTTCTCCGCGCCCGAGCAGCAGCTTTCCCACTGCCTCATGCCCATTCTCAGCAGCCCACGAGAGTGGTGTTTGGCCGTAGGGGTCAGGCCAATCGGAATTGATGTCCTCCCGCCCAAGCAGCAGCTCCACCACCGCCTCACGTCCATTCATAGCAGCCCATAAGAGTGGCGTAGCGCCAGTCTCATCCATGCTGTTTATATCGACACCATCCATCATTGTCAAAACCCTCGCAACCTCCGCAACCCCAAATATGGACGCACAGTGCAGTCCTGTAAATTTGTAAAGGCCCCCAGTAGAACCAAGAGAAGGTACATCTAACGCGTGTTGCAAGAGTAGCCTGCCTGATATATGGCATTCGTAGTGACTAAAGAGTTTCAGTGCAAGGGTTTTCCCACCCTCCGAGAGTTCCTTACTCATGTGGGCTCCCCAATATAGAGATGAATATTCCAAGAAGTGGGAGGGTTGAATATTGTGGGGGCGGGGGCCCGAAAGTGCCATTACCTGTTGCGAATTCAGATATGTCAGGCAGGACTCTGAAATCCTCGAGTGAGGGCTCCCGAAAAGGCTACGATGACTGGTTAAGTACTCTTGGAGCGTGTAGTGGATTAGTCGAATAGTTGATCCCTCCTTATCCACCATAACAAGTCCTTGGCAGCAGCTTAACACTGTCCGTATTGAGGGAGCATTGTTAGCATTATAATCCGTCGATCCTATTTCCACCGCCAAGGCCTGACATAGCTCCTCCGCTCGCAGCGGCCGTTCTGAATGGCATATCCACATCAATGCACTCATCCCGAGCCCCGATCGCTGACCACCCTGCGCCTTGATCCGGCCGAAGGTTGCGCCGTAGGCATCCTCTAGGCCCAATCCATCTGTCATTACCCGGAGCCTTTCTCGCCTCTGATAAATGGTGGTCTCTTGTAAAATAGCATCGAGATTCAGAGAGACTAAGAGGAATCTAGATATATAACTGTCAGCGGATGGCTTGGGTTGGATTCCTATTTAGCCGATCATACTCACATCTCCGAGACGGTTTCCGGTAGCTTCTTTACAATTTCCGCCTCCAAACCCTCATCCATCTCGTCTGAGGTTGTGTCTTCGGCAAGTTTTGTGCGGATGTATCGGATAATATCATCCTTTCGGGGACTTATCGATACAACAGCTACTCCACTCGGGAGGTGCCTTTCCACTTCACCGCCGACATGAGGTCTTCCAGTCAAGAAAACACGGGTGGCTGACGACATTGTGATGATTTCCTCGAGCGAAATAAGGATCTTGGCTCGATGCGGTGCCGCACATTCGTCCAGAGTGTCCAGACAGAAAAACGTGGGGCGCATAGAGGAAAGGCTCCCCAACAGCTTCACAATCTCATGTAGTTGCAGTCCCCGACCGCCGATGACTTTTTTGTGCTTCTCAAACACATCTCTTATTTCTCTTGGAATCTGCTTAAAACTGCCGACAACTTGCTTCAGCAGAGCACCCAACATATTCCCCGCAGACTGCTCCTTTTGGGCAGCGAAGTCAAAATAGAAACACGCCACGGATATGTCCTCTCCAGCCTTGCCGGCCTCATCGCACAAGGTATCTATTACAAGTGAACTAGAATCGCAACCTGTCAGAACAAATCTCGAGCGTTTCACCCTCCTTTCCCGATATCGCCTCTCTTACCTGATGTAGGTCTTACCGACCCCCGGATTGCCCGGGCAAAATATGGTCGCCTTTTTCGACCTACCTTGATCATTACGGCTCTTCCAGCTTCGAAATTCCTCGGTCTGTAAAAGCCAGTTGCCTACGTCTCTAACCCGGCGTGATTCGAGGTCAGAGTGGCGTAAGCGCGGCTCGAGAGGCGACAACCAAGTTAAGATTTCAGCCCTGTCATCGGTCACAGTAATGTGGGTATTGAAACAGTTGTTGTTGTTAAGAGAGTTAGTGTTGTAGTTTAGAGAGCCGGTAGTATTAAAAGAATCCGCATTCCAGGTAAAGGGGCCCTGATTTTGGGACATTTTTCCGCTCCTCGCTGTTCGGGATGTTGCAGAAGATTGGGTGATGGAGTATGATATTTTAGGCGATAGAATTCCCGAGAGTGAGAGAAAAGTGGGGCCTGTCAAAAATGCACAGCCTACTAAGCAGGTGATGAACACTTGGTCCAGCCATCCTTTCCGAACTTTGTGAAACCAATATCACGCCTGTACTGTACATCAGGCCAGGCGGAAAAAGCCACACCACACACCCCGAGCATAAGAATTGGGAGGCGCGCGCGCGCGCGTTTCCTTTTGAGCGTGAATAAGCCTCCCAACTGGCTTTCTCCGGGGGTGGAATAGGCAGCCTTTGCGGGAACTCTGAACCCCTCAAACAGATAAATTATCAACCTGAGATTGATGCGCTTCAATAACATCGAGTTACCTTCCTTGGGATAGCAAGGTGAGGGAATGTATCTACCGGATTCTCCGATTAAGCTCTATACATATCAGTTCTTGCCCTCCTGCCTGGTCGACTCCCCCGCTAAGATTTCCGCAAGCCACTGTTTCCACTACTCTCAGAGAGACTTGACATTCATTCAATCTTCCAATCTGAGCAGTTGCTATACTAGCCTATCATCAATAGCTCCAACCGCATCCGGGGGGCGCGAACCCTTTAATTAACAAACCGGCAATACTGCAGACCGGGTTCCCTATATGAGGCGATAGCACACTGGTTTGAGCAAAGTCACCATGCCCTGTATACTCCTAGTTATTTCTCCACCCACTATGCGATTGTATTGTCCGTGGACAAAATTAACCGCGTATCAACGAACACGGAAAATTCCGGACATGAAAACTGCACACCCCCCCCCCCCACCAACTTCAATATCATAAGGGGCAAAAAAATTTAAGAATGTAAATCCACAGTAGAATGCATAGAAATTCATATTTGATCTAGAGAAATTTCTTTGGATAGTGTTTAAAGTGCAGAGTGATCGGGAGTGTTGAGTTGCTATCAATTCTTTGGAGCTCGGTCAATTTTTCTCCGAGCACTCTATCATTGAACACCTTAAGTACTTTGGCTATCCTCATACTCGGCTTGTGGGCTTTGCCACCGTGTTGCCTACCGGTAATGCTCTTCCTCAAAGGTCAACCAGCTCAACGGCATGTACCCCAGCTAGCACGGTTACCATGTGGGGGTATTAACTATGTCTCTCAATTGCATTTATGCTTTCAACATAGCAAGGCTTTCCAGCACATGGCTCTCTCATTCTCACCTGTTGTGGGTCTGGGGTGAGGATTTGCTCTATTAACTACTGTATGATACGATCCCCTTCACGAGTGAGGGATGCGGGATGCCGGAGAAACCCAATAGTTTCGTGGATACCCACTCAATATAACCACATGCTCCCGTCGGGGGTGCTGCCACATATAATGTCAATAAGGTTTCTGGATACGCATGCATTTCAATAGCAAGGTTAGATATCGCAGCTTTAAACATTCTTTATCGAGAAGATATCTAAACATATACTTCTCACCCTAACATAAATATATTGATTCAAAATAACCTGGTAACCCCGACCTGTATGGCCAGGAGAAATGAGAGAATGTGAAAAGAAGAAAGTAGGAAGAACAAAGATAAAATGCACAGAGAGCAAAACCTATCGAATACCAGAAACCGTGGTAAAATTAGATGTCATAAAGACCAAGCTAAAAAAAACCTCACACCGCAGCTACAGCCCTTGAGTGCGAGTTCTCACTTCGGCTTAAATCGCACCGGGTTTGGAAAAGGTGGGGGGAGTCGGGGGTCATTGTTCCGGTACCCGGGTTATAAATGAAGGTACCCCCGGGAGGGGGACGGAAGTAGATTTGCGAATGACCTAGGGCAAAGAGTCACCTCGGGAGGTGGTAGTTTTGTTTTGATCGAGGCAGGAGAGGAATAGAAGAAAGCGGGAGGGAATTATGGAGAAGGCATCGGCTCCGTGTGGGCTGAACTAGGGCTGGGGAAAGTGGAGGCCACCGGAGGGGATATAGCCCTTGCTGTCACCAGGAATTCTGCGAAAATTAAGGCTCGAGGATAACAAGGGAGAATGGTATTCCTTTGGGATTCGTCGGCAGTGCTAGTAGGGCTTGTGGAAATCCATTATCAACTTCGGGACATCCTAATCCCTCCTCCGAGCAGGGTGAGAGAGTGTGGTAGCCCTCATACGCCGGGCCCGTCAGGTTTGCCCTCTTTCCGCCCCAGTAGCAGCTTCACTACTGCCCCATGCCCATTCCCGGCAGCCAGCGAGATTGGTGTTTGGCCGTTGTAGTCTGGTCTATAGGGGTTGACGTCTTCTCGGGCGAGTAAGAGCTTCACCACCGCTTCATGTCCAGCTTCGGCAGCCAGCAAGATCGGTGTCTGGCCTCCAGAGCCCGGCCTATCAGGGTTGATGTCTTTCCGCCTAAGCAACAGACCCACCACTTGGTCATGTCCATTCGCGGCGGCTAACAAGATCGGGGTTCTACGCCACAGCCCCATCCTATCGGGGTTGACGTCTTTCCGCTCAAGTAGGAGCTGCACTACTCCCTTATGTCCATTCTCGGCAGCCAATGAGATCGGCGTTTTATCCCATGATCCTGGCATATCGGGATTGATGTCTTGCCTCCCAAGGAGCAGGCGCACAGCTGCATCGTGCCCATTGGCAGCAGCCAACGAGATGGGTGTTTTGTCCCAATCCCCTGGCCAATTGGGGCTGACATCTTTCCGCCCAAGCAACAGGCCCACCACGGCTCCATGTCCATTCGCAGCAGCCCACGAGAGTGGCGTTCGGTCGCTCCGGTCCGGTCCATCGGGGTTGACATCCTTCTGCGCAAGTAGGAGTTTCACCACTGCTTCATGTCCATTCTTGGCAGCTAACAAGATCGGAGATTCTTTGCTCCAAAATGCTTGCCTATCAGGCTTGACATCCTTTCGTTCAAGTAACAGCTTCACCACTGCTTCATATCCATTCTCCGCAGCCAGCGAGACCGGTGTCTGGCCTCCGCGGTCTAGCCAATCAGGGTTGACGTCTGCCCGCTCAAGTAACAACATCACCACCGGCCCATGTCCATTTCTAGCTGCCCACGAGATCGGTGTTTGGCCCCTATAGTCTGACCTATCGGGGTTGATGTCTTCCCGTTCAAGTAGTATCTTCACCACAGCATCTTGCCCATTCCCAGCAGCCCATGATAATGGTGTTCTGCCGCTGTTGTCCGGACAGTCGGAGTAGATGGCTTCCAGCAAAAGTGAGAACTGGAGCCATACCTTACGCTTATTCATTGGGGACGACGAGTTTTGTATTTGGTCGGTATGGTCAGGCCCAACGGGGCTGAGGCCCCTCCGTCCAAGTATCTGCTTCACCACTGCCTCAAATCCATTCCCGGCAGCCCACGACACTGGTGTTCGGCCGCTGCTGTCTGGGGAAGCGAGGCTGATGTTTTCCTGTTTCAGTAACAACTTTACCACTGCCTCATGTCCATTCATAGCAGCCCATAAGACCGGTGTGGCTCCAGTTTCGTCGATGCCGTTTATATCGACACCATCCATTGTTGCCAGAGACTTCACAACCTCCGCAAGTCCAAAGATGGACGCACAGTGCAGTCCCGTGAACTTGTAAAAGTCCACAATTGAAGGAAGTGAATACCGCCCGAGCGTGTGTTCCAAAAGCAACCTTATTGATATATGGCGTTGGTAGTCGCTAAAGAGTTGCAGTGCAAGTGTTCTCCCAAGATCTGTGGGTTCCTTTTTCATGTGGGCTCCCCAGTATACAGATGAATATGCCAGGAAGGGTGGGTGTTGAATGCTCTGAAGGCCAGGGTCAGAAAGGGCCATTACCCGCTGCGAATTTAGATATGTCAAGCAGGTCTCCGCAATTTTCGAGTGAGGGTTCCTGAAAAGGTCACGATGGCTTGTCAAATACCCTTGGAGCGTGTGGTGGATAAGTCGCACAACCAATCCCTCCTTATCCAACACAACAAGCCCTTGGCAGCAGCTTAACACTGTCCGTATCGAGGGCGCATTGTTAATATCGCAGTCAGTCAATCCTGTTTCCACTGCCAACGCCTGACATAGCTCCTCCGCTCGCAGTGGTCGTTCTGAGTGACATATCCACATCAAAGCAGTCCTCCCGAGTCTTGATTTGTGACTACCCTGCGCCCCGATCCGACCTAATGTTGCACCGTAGGTATATTCTAGGCTCAACTCATCGGGAATTACCCGGAGCCCCTCTCGCCGCCGATGGAGAGTAGCCTCCTGTAGTATTACATCGAGATTCAGAGAAACTAACAGAAATCTATATATATATGTCAGCAGATCACATAGGCAGGGTTTACTATCTAGCAGATCACACTCACATCTCTGAGAAAGTTTCCAGAATCTTGTTCACAATTTCCGCCTCCAATTTCTCATCCATCTCGTCTGAAGTTGCGTCCTCTGCAAACCTTTTGTGGATGAATCGGATAATGTCATCTTTTCGGGGACTTATCGATAAAAGTGCTGCTCCCCAAGGGAAATGCCTTTCCATTTCACCACCGACATGGGGTCTCCCAGTTAAGAACACTCGAGTTGTCGGGGACATTTCAATGATCTCCTTGAGTGAGAGAAGGATATTGGCTCGATCTGGTGCACTGCATTCGTCCACAGCGTCGAGGCAGAAATACGTGCGCTGCGTAGACGAGAGGCTTCCCAAAATCCTCACGATCTCTGGAAGTTGTAGTTTCCGACCGCCAATGAATTTTTTATGCCTTTGAAACGCATCCGTTATCTCTTTTGGAATTTGGGTAAAACCACCGACAACCTGCTTCAGAAGAGCACCTAACACACTGGCCGCAGACTGTTCCTTTTGGGACATGGAGTCGAAATAGAAGCAGGCCACGGAAATATCCTCTCCGGGCTCACCGGGTTCATCGCACAAGGTATCTATTACTAGTGAACTAAAATTGTGACTTGTGAGACAAAACATACAGCTCCGTTCTTTCTCTTTCAGACGTCGCGTCTCTTACCTGATATAGGTTTTGCCAGTTCCTAGATTGCCTGAGCAAAATATTGCTGCCTTTTGCGATTCACCTTGGCCATCACCGCTCTTCCACCTTTGAAATTCCCCTGTGCGCGGGATCCAGTCACCCACGCCCTTAACCCGCTTTGTTTGAATGTCGTAGTGGCGTAAGTGGGGCTCGAGTGGCGATAACCAAGTTAGGATTTCGGACCGATCATCGGTGACCGCAATGTTACGATCGTTATCCATGCTGAAGCCGTTGGTATTGTCGGCAAGGGGGCTAGTATTAAAGTTCCAGGAGCAGGTAATATTAAATGAATTGCGATTATGATTTCGCGAGTCAGTGGTATTAATATTATCCCCTAGGGAATTAGGATTATAAGGGGACTTAGTGATGAAGCCAGGATCTGGAGATGTTTTTCTGTCCTTCACTCCTCGGAATATGTTTGGGGATGGGTTGGTGATAAATTGTAATGTTAGGCGACACAATTCCTGGGATGAGTGAAAAGCGGGGCTTATCGCAATTGCCCAGCCTGACCGGCTGACAGATGAAGACTTCTACAGGTATCATACCTCTCAAACTTTGTGAAACCAATAAGTTACCGGTGTCAACCCATCGGACTACTGCAGTGGTACAGTAGAAATAGCCACGCTATATTTCTTGGCATGGAGACCGATTTCCTCGTGCACATGAACACCCCTCCAGACCAGACAAACCCTTTTAGGGTGGTAGAACTTAAGTTTAACTAGAGGGATTTCCGAGCACAAAGTGAGGGATCTCGATCTCTGTGACAACAGTGTTTACTATTTCCATCGAATTTATTAAGGGATCATGTTTAATAGCAACGAGCGGACTTAAAAAATAGGGATTTCGGAGATTCCGGAAGAATTAGCTATCTACAGGGGTCATAATTACGCGACCGAGGGCAGGTAGCCAGAGTTGCAACTCATGTACCCCTACCCAACTCCACATACTCGAGTAGCTAGTGCATCGCCCCCAAAACTCTCACCACATTCATAGTCTAGGCTATTGAGCTCTGATTTCCTCTGCAGTCTAGCCTGGAACATGCCTGCGAGGAAAAACACTGGTTAGTGGTGCCCTACTTATTTACTTCTATCGATTTTATTACTAATTTTATATCTATAATATTATTGTTATTATCATTCCATACTGTCTTGAGCCGAGGTACATGCGTTGCAATGCTGGGTATGATACCTGCCCCTGGTGGCGTAGTTATGACCCCCGTGGATACAGGGCACGCCTCCACCTCTACTCACCACTCATCACTCGGAGTCGCCCGGCAGCTGGCAAATTTTGTGGTAAAATCTCTTGATTCAAAAAGGATCGTATCAGAACCGGAAACAACTCCCAATTATTTATTCCCGCGAGAAAGGAGCACTAGTGTCGGGTACAAATCGCCCCAAGGCACCCCGACTTCTTTCAAGTTCCACATCTTTTATTCTTTTCCCCTTCGGCTTCTGCAATTCCTTCCTAAGCGAACACAAAATGAACCATACACATTTCCAGTTAATCTGTATTGATACCGGAGATGTATCCACCACAGTTGACCCACAGCAGCAGCTCCTTTCTATATTTAATTAATAAATAAATTAATCTTCTCGGGTAAATTTTTTTATAAATACTTTCTGCTCATAGGACGAAATTACCCTCGTATTTTTAATGTTAACTGCCAATTGGGAAACATTTACAGTTAAATATTTGCGGTTACCGTATTAACTCGAATAAGAGAGCGGTGTGCTATGTGGTCAAGAATTCACTACCTTGGAGAAGGGGCGGAAAACACAGCAAAAAACGGGGGTGAAAAAACAAAAAAATACCAGACCTTACCAGAGGGGGCAACTCCAACGACATAGCACACCGCTCTCTTATTCGAGTTAATACGGTAGTGCTCAATTCTACTCGTTAAAAGAGGGATACTTGCACCCTAGTAGTACTGCACCAACGCTTAACCAGCATATCTAGCATACATCAATGCTCACGGGGGGGGGGGTAAACGAAGGCGAGTGAGAAAGTGTGGAACTAGGATAAAGTACTGAGAAAGTAAAATGTATTGTAAACCGGAAACGAGAATAGATTGGATATCATACAAAACTAGGAAAAACCTCGCACAGCAGCCGTGATCCTAGAGTGCAATACCCCCACCCACTTCGACTCCAATTACGCTAAATTTGAAAACAGGGGATACTACGGGCCATCATCCTAGGCCCGCGTAGAGAGTGAAAGGCTTTTCCAGGAGAGGTGTGGAAATAAATTCGCAAAGGGCCTTGTGCAAAGAGTGACTAGGCCCGCCAGAATTGATATCTCTCCTTCTAACTAGTAGTTTCGCTGCTGCCTCCTGGCCCTTCCCGGCCGCCCACGAGAGTAGCGTTGGGCAGTGCGGTCTGGCCTATCGGAGTTGATGCCCTGCCGCCCACGTAAGAGCTTCACCACAGCGTCATGCCCATTCCTAGCAGCATACATAACTGGCGTCCGGCCGGCAAGGTCCGGACGATTGGAGTTGACGCTTGTACGTCCCAGTAACACCTTCACCACGTCGACGTGCCCATTCCCGGCAGCCCACGAGATTGGTGCCCTGCCACCGCGGTCTGGCCGATCGGGATTAACATCCTCCAGCTCGAGCAAGAGCTTTACTATCACCGCATGTCCATTCCTGGCAGCCCATGAGGTGGGTGTTCGGCCCCACTCGTCGCTCCTATCGTGTGTAACATCTTGCCGTCCGAGTAACAGCTTCACCACTGCCTCATGCCCACTCCCGGTAGCCCAGGAAATTGGTACCCTGCCGCCATGGTCTGGCTTATCGGGATTGACGTCCACCCGCTTCAGTAAGAGCCACACGACTAACGTATGTCCATTTCTGGCAGCCCACGAGACTGGTGTTCGGCCCAGCCCGTCGCGCCTATCGGGGTTGACGTCTTTCCGCCCAAGTAATAGCTTCACCACCGCATGATGTCCGTTCTCGGCAGCACAGGAGAGAGACGTTCGGAGGTTGCAATCTGGACTATCGGGGTTGATGTCTTCTAGTCCCAGTAATAACTTTACTACTTCCTTATGTCCACCCCTAGCAGCCCATAAGAGTGGCGTAGCACCAGTTTCATCTGTGCTGTTTATATCTATACCATCCATCATTATCAAAGCCCTTGCGACCTCAACAAGTCCAAGCATCGACGCATGGTGTAGTCCAGTGAACTTGTAAGGGTCCGCAATTGAATGAGTAGAATATTGACCGAGAGTGTGTTCCAAGAGTAGCCTGGTTGATATATGGCATTGGTACTGACTGAAGAGCTTGAGTGCAAGTGTTTTCCCAAAATCCGTGGATCCCTCTTTCATGTGGGCTCCCCAGTATAAGGATGAATATTTCAGGAAAGGCGAGTGTTGGGTGCTCTGGACGCGAGGGTCCGAAAGGGCCATTACCTGCTGCGAATTCAGATACGTCAAGCAGGTCTCCGCAATTGTTGAGTGAGGGTTCTCGAAAAGGTTGCGGTGACTTGACAAATACTCGTGGAGGGTGTAGTGAATGAGCCGAAGAGTCGATCCATCCTCATCCACCACAACAAATCCTTGGCAGCAGTTCAACACTGTCATTATTGAGGGTGCACTGTTGTCGTTGGAATCTATCGATCCTATTTCTACCACCAAGGCCTGGCATAGCTCCTCCGGTCCTAGCGGTCGTTTTGAATGACATATCCACATCAAAGCCCTCATTCCTAGTCTTGATTTGTAACTACCCTGTTCCTCGATCCGATCTAAGGTCCAGCCATAAGCGTCTTCCAGGCCTAACCCGTCCGTCATTACTTGAAGCTTTTCCCGCCGCAGATGAATGGTTGTCTCTTTTAGGATTGCATGAAGATTCAGGGAGACTAATAGGAATCTAGACATATATCCGTCAGCGGAAAGCCTGGGTAGGATTCTCTATCTAGCGGATCATACTCACATATCCGAGAAAGTTTCTGGAATTTTCTCCACAATCTCTGCTTTCAATTTCTCGTCCATCTCGTCCAAGGCTGTGTCTTCCGCAAGTTTTGTGTGAATGAATTGGACAATGTCATCCTTTGGAGGGCTTATCAATACGGGTGCCACTCCCCCAAGGAGACGCTTTCCCACTTCTCCATCGACATGTGGCCTCCCAGTTAAGAACACTCGACTGGTTGAGGACGCTTCGATGATATCCCTGAGGGAGAGAAGGATCTTGGCCCGATCTGGTGCAGCACATTCGTCCACGGCATCGAGACAGAAAAAGGTTCTCTGTGAAGATGAGAGGCTTCCTAAAATCTTCACCATCTCTGAAAGTTGAAGTTTCCGACCGCCGACAAATTTCTTATGTCTTCGAAACGCATCCAGGATTGTTTCGGGAATTTGGGTAAAACCACCGACAACCTGCTTCAGAAGAGCACCTAACACACGCACTGCGGACTGCTCCCTTTGGATAGAGGAGTCGAAGTAAAAATAGGCCACGGCAATATCCTCTCTGGCCCCTCCCGCCTTATCGCATAAGGTATCTATTACTAGTGAACTAGAATGTAATTTGTTAGAAATAGTATCCGGCTTTGCACTTCCCTCCCTGACGCCGCGTCTTACCTAATGTAAGTCTTGCCGACGCCCAGATTTCCGGAGCAAAATATGGTTGCCTTCTGCGATTCACCTTGGCCATCGCCGTTCATCCAACCTCGAAATTCCTCTCTGCGCAGAAGCCAGTCGCCCACATTCTTAACCCGGCTTCTTTGAATGTCGTGGTGGCGCAAGTGGGGCTCGAGAGGCGATAACCAAGCTAGGATTTCGGACCGATCATCCGTGACCGTAATGTGGTTCTGCATGTTGAAACTGTCGGTGTTGTGAGAAAGAAGGCTAGTGTCAGGAGTTTGGGGGGGGGGGGGGGGGTTATACTGGGAGAGTGATTTTGTGAGCCAGCGGTGTTGAAAAGATCGCGACTGCGATTATCGGGAGCCCCGGTATTAATAGAATTATATCCTGGGGGTTCCGGATTATGGGGGGTTCGGTGATGGAGCTAGGGTCTGGAGATGTTTGTCCTGTCCTTTGCTCTTGGGAATATGGTGGAGGAGGGGTTGGGGGTGGTAGTGTTGAGCGATACGATCCCCGAGACTGTGCGAAAAGCGGGGCTTATCAATATTGCCCAGCTTGGCTAATGAAAACTTGGTTCAACGATACAGTACCCGTAATTTTTTGATGCTTGCAAACGCAGCTGCTATTTCATGTGAGGGAAAAATTGGCCAGAGCCGCAGGATTTTGGATTTCTGCAAAGCTGTCGTATTCACAAGTGTCACAAAATTACGGGTGCACATCCATTCGAGAAGTCCCAGTGAAAGGACGGATCCTGAGGCAATGTCTTGGCGGCAACGAAGGTACTTGTACCAGAACAACCCACAAAGTCTTGTATTGTCAGACCCTTGGATAGTTTTCGTTTTGTTTTTAGTATTATCGTGGAGCGGGTAGTTATCATAGCTAATTAGCCTTGAGAATGAGCAGTCACAGGGGATAAGGGTTTGTTTGCTGGTCAGGAAAACCTCCATGGAGAGGCCGGGGTTGAGGGGTTTTTTTCTTTTGTCGATGGGAATTGGTTTGCCGACCGTCATGACCGTCACTTTTCTGGAAGCCAACCATTAGGGTTTATCGCAACCGCCAGTATTTGTCTTCCATCTTTAATTTATCTCTTTTTGTTTCTCTTCTTTTCTCTTGCTGGTGATCTTCACCAGAACTGTTAATCGTCACAATTGCCAATACCCACGAAAAAACGCCTCCGGTGGAAGACCGACGACAGTATCATAATATCATAGGACATTTATTGCCGCCAAGACATGGCCACAGTACTAGTACTCGCGACAGGGGTAAAGTATTGGAACAAGCTGGGTCAAGATGGTCAATGCGAAACCTCCCTTATTCAGATCCCAAGGTACCCAAGAGGGGAAATAACCTCTTTTTTTTGTTCACCGCACAGACATTCGCCCCCATCTTTGTTCCAATACACTACCCCTGTCGGGAGTACTAGTTGTTGAAATTCCGTTATATTTCCTATGTGCATTTCATAACACTGCCGTGTATTCTTTTACTTAGTTTGTGTTTCGGCTCCACCTGTACACCGCTTACATTACTACAGCTAAGATATATATTATGGTGTTTTATTGATTGTTTTGGGATAATATTTGGGGATTTAACATGTG
>Ga0307513_10006592_pt1 | contig 15153 bp, 14 predicted proteins | sample 15_EM_MG_FD_202174 | JGI IMG/M metagenome (GOLD analysis project Ga0307513, IMG submission 202174) | Populus trichocarpa ectomycorrhiza microbial communities from riparian zone in the Pacific Northwest, United States - 15_EM | ecosystem: Host-associated > Plants > Roots > Unclassified | place... | reverse complement strand
AAATTCTAATGTGATACTTTTTTTTAAGCATACAGGATATATTAGGCTTATTGCCCTATGCTTTGGCTTTGAAATGGGAAACAACACCGATCTTCTGCTTGTTTGATGACATCAATAGATAACCAGCGAGATCACAAGTCAATGGGTGGAATTTGTTCAAGGAAGAGAGACCAGCAGGTTTTAGAGGGTAGAGTACGAAGAGGGGTTTCTGGAAACTATAGTAAAAGTTCAAGTTCAAAATGGCTGGGGACCACATTTGCTCGACCCAATGCTGATCTTCAGCCAGGATGCAGTTTCCCATCTCTCCTGGAATTATGCATCTACAGAATACGCGAGGTTACTTTATTTCTTAGCCTTGTGTTGCCGTAGGATTGTTCTTTTTGACAGTTTGCTCAAACTTTTATTCTCGATTGTAACAGGACATCAGCAGATATAAATCATATTCTATGCTGCCAAGGGATTTAAGTCAGCAAATCTTTAATGAATTGGTAATCTCACATAGTCTTACAGCAGCTTCTCTTGAAGCTTTTAGAGACTGTGCTCTTCAGGTAATTTCTCAATGTATTTCAAATAGAAACACTTTTATGTTGTTGAGCATGGGCCAATTTTCAGTTTTTCATGCAGGATGGAACTAATTAGTTTGCCTTTTTTTTGTTAACAGGATGTCCTTTTGGGTGAATATCCTGGAGTTATGGATAGTTGGATGGATGTCATCTCTTCACAAGGTTCATCTTTGCTTTCTGTTGACCTTTCTGATTCTGATGTCACAGATGCTGGGTTGGGTCTCCTCAAGGACTGTTCAAACCTCCAAGCAATTGCTCTAAATTATTGCAACAACATTTCTGACCATGGTCTGAAACACTTAAGTGGTACATCTCAATCGACTCCCTTATTTTGGCTATGTTGGTGCAAAATCTGATTTCATTCTTTATAACTCTTATTGCTATATTAATAATTGTTACATGGGGCATGGTTTGTTGCTAAGTTGATGACTGTTTTTATTTTCTGCCATGTGCTTTATGGAAATAACCTTCGTAATTATACATGCTGCCATAACCGAAGTCTGTGTGTGCAAAATCAATGTGTTGCAGATTCTATATTCTGGGTGGAAATTTAAGCTGCTATGTTATATGAAATATAGTAGTGGGTACATTCAAATATAAAGCTGATTCTTTAGCACAACTGGACCACCAAAGATTAATGGAATGATCTTTTTATGTTTAGGGTTTACATTAACCATATGAAGTTGAAATTTGGAGTTCAAAGGGAGATGCTTATTTTGTTTGGAAAATTTAATAGGTCAAGTCATTTATAATTGTTGTTTTTAATCTGTTTAATTTTGAATAGAGTAATTGACGATCTGCATGCATTCATCCATGGTGAAAACCATGCTGAATGTTATGCGGGTAACAAAATCATGTCTCTGGTAAAAAATGCTGAGTAAGTTATCTTGCAATGCTGCATGTTACTTTGGTTGGTCATGAGTTGACGGTACTTATTTTGCATAGCATTCAATGGAAAAGGTCAACTTCTCAAGAAAGATGTAATATGCACTCGGAAAATGGTTAGATAATGCTAAGAATGCCAACTTGTTGGTCTGTTCCCTGTTTGTTGTTTTAATGGAAAAGGTTCTCTTTTCAAGAAAGATTTAATGCTAGGAAAATGGTTAGATAATGCTAAGAACGACAAGTTGTTGATCTGGTTCCTGTTTGTTGCTTTAAATAAGTACTTTTGAATTGTTTCCTCAAGCATTGTAGCAAATTTTGAAGTATGTCATACTTGGAGGAATTTTTGGAGCATTTTGAAGAGATCTGTTATTTATTTTTTATTATAGATCTCACAGATTTTATGTTGCCATGTGCCCATTTAGAAAAAAATGGCTTAAATAAGCTCTGAGCTGCAATGGGTATGATCTGAAAAAAAAAAATTTGACTATCTGAATGTTACTCACTTAATGTGCCATTTGTAGCACTTGAACAGATGTTTTCCAGTGAACAGATTTTATGTTGCCATGTGCCCATTTAGAAGAAAAAAAAATGGTATAAGTAAGCACTGAGCTGCAAGGGTATGATCTGAAAAAAAAAATTGACTATCCGAATGTTACTTGCCTAATGTGCCATTTGTAGCACGTGAACGGATGTTTTCCAGTTTGATGTCTGAAATTGATGGCTGTTCTCTTTACCATTCACCATATTGTTTAAATTTTTCTCTTGCATGTCCAAGTAATTACCTATTTAATAATCATTCTGACACTCCACTAATAAACACCGATCACTTGCTGGGTATTCTTAAGGTCTTACAAATATTACATCCTTGAGTTTGAAAAAGAGCTGCTCTGTAACTGCTGAAGGAATGCGTGCCTTTTCTACCTTGCTCAACTTGGAAAATTTAGATATGGAGAGGTGTTCTGGGATTCATGGTGGACTAGTTCATCTTAAAGGTTTGTCTTTTTGTTTGATAAATGCATCAGGTTTCTTTGATGTATTCTTCAGAGAACATTGCATTTTTGCTTTAAATTGCATGCTTCCTAGAGGTGTGAACAGAGTAGTTCAGCCTACTTATGACTTCATAGAGTTTCAATGTTAGCCTTTATGCCTAGCACTTCTATATCCTATCACGTGGGATTTGGTTGCTAATCTGCTGATCTGGCGCTCACTCTTCAATGCTGCCTTTTTTCTTTTCTTTTCACAGGATTAAAAAAACTTGAGTCCCTTAATATCAGATGTTGTAAGTGCATCACAGATATGGACATGAAGGCTATATCAGGTACTTGTTTATTTACTTTCTTGTTTAATTTTGTCTGTAGGGGTACCTGTATATGTCTGTTTTTGTGAACATGCTTATCTTTCCCAATACCTGTTTCTTTGATTGTAATTTGAGGGTACTTGAATTGAATGACTCGTGAATGCACTGTTTGCCATCCTTGGCTGGCGGGAATACCAATGGCCCAGGTTCAGTTTTTAGCACTAAAGATGGAATTGTTAAAGAGTATTAAAAAGTAGGTCCTCATTGACCATATTTAAGATAAAAAAGAAAAGAAAAGAAAAGATGCAGGCTTAAGAATGTTTACTGGATGATGATCAAAATTTGTTGTGATTTCCTTTTCCAGATTTTGGTCGATATCTAAAGTCTCATTTTTCTCATGTTTCTCATGTTTCAGGTCTTACTAACTTGAAGGAGTTACAGATTTCTAATACTAACGTTACTGATGTTGGAGTTTCTTATTTAAGAGGTACTTTGCTTCCTCTCAGTTTTCATCTAATAACATGGCTGCTTAGCTTCTCCTGGTCCATTTGCTTTGTTCAATTGTAAACAATTTTCATTAGAGATATGGTCTGTATAAACTGCAGAAGTGTGTAGCACAAGAAAAAACAGAAAGCCACTAACAAATAGCTGTTTTTAATGGTACATTTCCAGAGTCAGAGAAAATCGCAGAGCCTCTCAGTATTTTTGACCTCTTAGTTCATATGCTTTGGAAGAGATTCAAATATATTAATACTTAGACACAATCTTAGACTAGATTGAGCTTGAGATATCACCTTACCAACTTATATTGCAAACTCCATAACCGACTGTAGGAACACCTGTGGTGTGCATGTAAACAATTCCAGATATCAGGTTCCACTGAGTTTCCAATAAAAAAAGAAAGAAAGAGGTTCCACTATGTTTCTTCTCTGTTCTTTTTCATAAGCAAAGATTTACTAATTTTCCCACAGGGATGCAATCCATATACCCCACATGGTGTTGCATAATGCGGAATGATATTTATATGATCTGTGAAATGTGAAAGGGGAATGTGGCTCGACATCTGCTTATACCAGTGAATATTCTCCCATCTTCCCCATCTCACCCCCATGCCCCAAATTTTATGATTATATAGTTGCTTCGCTTTTAAGATTAGATGGCTATTAACAAAGGGTGATCACCTAAAGGCCTTTCCATGTATGAAATTTTATTGTATGGAAATCATTGCTATTTCTTCAAGCTAGTATCTGTTATCACTAAATTAAATTGCTCTGGCTCCCAAATATTTGAAATGGTCTACAATGATCCCACTAATCTGGCAAATGCGTGCCTTTTTAGCTAATGGTCATTGCACACTGTTTCCAATCTTTAGGGTAGACATGTAACAACATTTGTTTGTTATTGGCAGGCTTGCAGAAGCTTATTATGTTGAACTTGGAGGGGTGCAATATTACCACTGCATGTTTAGATTCCATTTCAGGTTTACTCATTGTTTAGTTATTGGGTTTTCAACCAATACTTAATATATTGCTGCTTACTAATGGGAAATCAAGTAGGTGTTTCTCTGAACTTGTCTTTGCAGCTCTTGCAACCCTTGCCTACTTGAATTTAAACAGATGTCATCTACCTGATGATGGATGTGATAAGTTCTCTGGTGAGTGAATTAAATTTACTTGTGACCTTACTATGTCCTTCATAAGTTTAGTGGAGCATATTTATTTAATCTTGATTTTACGGCATTAAACATGTACAGGATTGAAAAACTTGAAGGTGTTGAGCTTGGCATTCAACGATGTAACAGATGCATGTCTGGTGCATCTAAAAGGTTTGCAATGCCTCCCTCCCTCCCTCCCTCTCCCCTCACAGAGGATACAGAGAACCTCTATATAGTTGTACATTTCTTTGATGTTGTCTCTAAGATTTATATGATTTCATTTATTCATGGTCCTACAATCGACCAATTATGTTTCAGTCACCTATTTTTTCTTCTTGCTCTTTCTCCCATAAAATGATGGTTCTTGCACTTATCATCTTCTCTGATTTCACTTGTATAAAGGCTTGAAAAATTTGGAGAGCTTGAACTTGGATTCTTGTAGGATTGGTGATGAAGGCATTGCTAATTTGGCAGGTATGTTCTATCTTGAATATTTTGGCTGCTTAATAATGTCAGTGTGGCGTGCCACCTTTCCACAGTGACTCTTGCTACCCAGGGCAAAAGAAACTCCAGATGAGATAAAAGAGCAACTGTTTTGACCAGCTATCCTGCATTTGGCCTTCACAATCATTTTCTTATTATGAATCCTCGTTAGATCTCACAAATTTTGAAATCTTTGTATGTCTTTTGGTAGTTAGAGAGGAAAAAGAACCCAGGGTTACATAAACCATGTTGTTTTATGTTATTTCAGATAGTCATAGCTTTGTTCTTGGTGTCTAATAGCTGTCAGTGCTGCTTTTCCCATTCAAGAATCTCCATCTGCTCTAAGGGTTTTTATAACCATGCATCTTGATAACTGAGAGCTCGTACTCGTTGTATTTTGGAAAATATAGAATATGCTGGCTACTTTCTAAAGCAATGACTCAGCTTATTGCTGAAGTTCCAAAGGAACCATTCATTGTTCATTGTTGTGTAGCAATGGCAACTACATGCAACTAGTGCTGTGTTTTTATTGGCACTTTAATTTGTGAGCTAGTTGCATGTCTGGGAAAAAAATATGTCGCGACAATGGTGCTCTAATGATTTTTGATTGAGGGGCAAACAGGTTTATATTGTACTTGTGTTAAAGCATGCTTTTGATATCTGCTGGGTTTCTCTCTTCAGGCCTTCCACTTAAAAGTTTGGAGTTGTCTGATACTATAGTTGGAAGCAGTGGGCTGCGGCATCTTTCTGGTTAGGATTCTATCCACTTACTATCTAGCATTTGTCTTGTGTGACTCATGATACTTCGTCCTATTCTGGTTTTAGCTGCAGAATATTCTGGAACTTCAATTCCACCTTTTTTCTCTCTCCAGAACCATTTCTTCCTTTTCTTAATTCTCTTTTGGTGCTTGCATCTCACCATGATTAATTCTCCCTTGCATGTTATTTGTTTCTCTAACTTTCAAGAGATTTTATTGACTAGATGATTATGGTTTACAGTGCTTTCAAAGAGAATAGAATCTAGTTTTTGATTAGGTCTTGAATTGAAAATATAGATTAAGTGGGGAGTTGAAAATCATGCTCATGTGTAATGCGTATGCATGTTTACGCTGTTTTATATTTTAGATGTCCACTTAATTGACAAAAAAAACTTAAGCTTACCTTGCTTGAAGATTCTGTGCTTGGAACATATCATACACCATGGCTATATTTGAAAGTGTCATTTATTGGCACGGTTGGTAGTGTATGAAGCTGAGTGCAGGTCCATATTCAAGAGCACTGGAATGTTTCTACAGACTGTCTTTGTTTCTCCTTTTTTATTCTTTCTTTTTTTAATCTTTTCTCCTTTCAGTTGGATTCTGAAGATTCGTTCACTGGTACTTGTGCTTTGTTAATTGTGTTGAGGCATTGAAAATGGGACCCTAAATTCATTTGATGTATGTTTTTTCACATAAAAATGTTGGCTAGCTGAAACACTAGAAAAGCAAATGCATGTTAAGCATACAATTGGCTTGTGTGGTGATCCTCCCTTTAGTAGGCTTAGTTAATTATCCCTTTCTTATGTTAGGATTTGATTTTTGGGATGAAATTGATGGGGGTTTGTTGCATTAACCATTATTTGTGTTCTGTCTGCTGTGAAGACAACTTTTTACCCCATGCATCTCTCTGTGTATTTATCAAATGGAAGGGCTTTCTTACAATTTTGTCCCATTGTTTTAGGAATACCTCATCTGGAGAACTTAAATCTATCATTCACCTTAGTAACAGATGGTGGTTTAAGGAAGTTATCTGGACTGACATCTCTTAGATCACTCAACTTGGATGCTCGCCAAATTACAGATGCTGGACTTACAGCTCTTACGAGTAAGCATTAACCCACATCTGATTCACCTATGAATATGAATGCAAGTATTGGGTTATGCAACTATTAGAAACCTTATGGTATTCTTGTGCTGAGTCATGTTTTGTTGAAATAATGTGGCTCCTGTGTGTGTCTTTGAGTTAATGCATTTGTGGATTTCAGCATTTGGTGGAGGTTTATTTTTAATGCTGGGAACCCACCAAAAAAATGGATAAGCGAACTTAATTACATTTATGAGCTCTTTCCCAGTGTTATTGGGATAAATCTGTTGGAAGCTTAAACTCGGATGAGAAACTAGGAATTCGGAAATGAAGATTTTTTTTTTGAGGTTACCTTGGTATTTGAAGCATAAGTTTCTAAATAGTAAACTGATGCAAAATACTTCAGGCAACAAGAAAAAAATCCCTAATCTAGAAACCACAAAAAGAAAGAACTTTGAATAGAAGACGAGTCTTCAAAATCATACAAGGATAATCTTCCTTTTCTCTGTTTAACCATGTTTTGCCCTTGCTAATGCTTTTGTTGATGCAGGTCTTACTGGATTGACACGTCTGGATCTTTTTGGCGCTCGCATTACAGATTCTGGAACAAACTGTTTGAAATGTATGGATATACTTTATCATTGCATAAGTTGTTTCAATCCCAAGTTGGTTCCCTTTGTGCTATTGAAATTTGCAGATATAAGTAATTTGACTCCAGACTGTCCACAATCATTTTTTTGGCATAAAATTCAAACTTTACCAGGAGTATTTTCCTGCTCTGATTCTGCCAAATGTTCTTACTCCTAATATTTTTATGCCAAGCAGACTTCAAAAATCTCAAATCACTTGAAATCTGTGGTGGAGGACTAACTGATGCTGGGGTGAAGAATATCAAAGATCTTGTACACCTGACAGTTCTGAACCTGTCACAGAATACGAATCTGACAGACAAGACCTTGGAGTTGATTTCTGGTATCATTTGCTTTTTGTTGCTCATAAGTTTATTCTTTACTGCATAGCACCTGGCAAATAAAATCATGTCATTATAGATGATGCACAGGGATACGTGTGCTTGTAGAGATTGGTTTTGTCATGTTTCTTTGTTTTGATAGTGTGATGAAATTATTTGAGACTACTAGTGCCATATTTCTTGTTATATGCACTCAATTGAGAAATTGGATTTGACTAAAATTTCTTTTTCAGCTGACACTTGTTCACTATCTTCCTTGTGACCACAGGGTTGACAGAATTGGTATCATTGAATGTTTCAAATTCTCTCATAACCAACGAAGGATTACGCTATTTGAAGCCTTTGAAGAATTTACGTGCATTAACTTTGGAATCCTGCAAGGTAACTGCATCTGAAATCAAGAAGCTTCAGTCAACTGAACTCCCTAATCTGGCAAGTGTTCGGCCAGAATAGCGAGAGACTGGTTATATAACACCATGTATATAGACTGTTATCAACCTGATAGCATTGTGTACAGTTTAATTGTTGTTTTGTACAGTTTAATTGTTGTGTAAAGTAGGCCGGTAAGAAATAGAAAATTATTGGATTGGCAATGGGCATTGGCGTCGGAACTCGCAATGCATTTGCAGAAAGCTGAAGGTACATGTAAATATTGCTTGCTGGCTGCTACAGAATGAATCTGTATATAAGTTGTCTATGTTGGCTGCGAACAACTACTATCTGCCCTGCTTTGGAAACTCCATTTTGCAGTGTGCAAGTCCCAGTTAATGGTATTAATTAACCGTGCTGGAAATAATATAATGTCGACTTTTGGAATTATTCTTGCCATTTTTTTTGGTGCCCATCCAACGGCGGTGTGCTTTATGTTAGTGTGCTTAACAGTCGAACGATTATTTTTCTTTTCGTGGTTCCAGATATTTTTCTGATTTATCATGCAGGAATTTTTGATGTGCTAGCTTTTCTTTCCCCGTCCATCCCATTTGGTGGAAGATAGATTCTCAGAATCTTGATTAAGAAAATATGATATCAAGTGCCATACCTTAAGGCTTATCCAAGTTTGTACTATTAAATGCACCGCGCATGGGGTGGCCTAATTTGTTTTCACATCCAACTCCGTATCGGTTAGATCTTTGGTTGTCTAGTCTATTATCTTTTCCGTATCGTGAGTACTTGGATTTTCACAATCTTGTACCGGTAGTGTTAGTTTCAATCGGGATCGGTTCTCTGGGTATTATGTCGGGGTTTGAGTTGGACATAATTTTGGATGTGGCGGTAGACCTAACTAGTCGGTTCTTAACGAGATGTTATGGAGCAGCTGGTCTTCTTGCCTTGGTTAATACCGTGGTTCATACTGCAACTTACCCCTGTAGAAGTCTCGTCGGAGCAACAGTCTCACCTGACCTTACCACTGGCCACCACCAAAGAGGCCCGCTGAAGGATCTGTAAGATAAGAATTTTGGCGTTGCAATAAGAAATTATTGCACCGAATCTGCCTCAGTATGAGTTACACACCATGAGTGAATCTGTCATCAATTTACAATGGGTTCCGCCTAGTTTACACGAATGGGTGCTTTATGCTAATGTGGGGTTATCTAATATTTCATCTGAACAAGACACCATCTTAGATTCTTCAGATACACTATACCAAGGATTTGTCACCTTTTTGACCTAGTTAATGCTGTCCTGTGGTTTCCACTGGACTGGATTTACTTATGTTTCCAGCCAACAAGTGTTTGGTGTATTAGAATAATATGATCTCCAAGTTTTGCTCACATGTTATAATCTTAGTGAGTTCTGATGGTCTATATAATTATGATCAAGTTAAATCCAACTAGAGATGCCATATTCTACATGATGTAGTCGTGGAATGCTTCAGAATGAATTTGGGCTTTCCAATGCTACGACTTTGGGATGATCCATGACTTTTCTTGCAAAACAACTATCTTACAAATACATGGACACTTCAATGCTCAAACTAGTAAAATATAGGAGGGGAAAAAATAATATATTAAAAAATAAATGAAATTATAAGGAGTGTGTATCTGTATGTTGTGTTTTTATTTTATTGAATGATTTGTAGTTCTAGGAATTGGTGAATGCTTGATGAAAGTTTTAAGCTATGGCTTCCACTCTTATCCTTGTCATGTCTAATTTTGATGAGTCTTTCGTTATCGAATCTAATGCTTCTTATGGTAGTTTTGTCAGCAGATTGTACAAGCTTTGTCTTTCCAATCTACACGAAACTACTTTGATTGGGGTTTAAATGAAGGGATAATGTGTTTAATACGACACTTCCAGTGATAAACTACTGCAGGAAACGCAAGATTTCAGTCTGGTGTTCTTCATATTCGAATAACGAGACTCAAGAGAAACTGCAAGTTGCAACATTAAGCTCGAGAAATATTCCAAGACCCGAAAACATGAGAGGCCAGGCCGTCGTCTCTGGCTTTGCAAATGATCGATTAATTGAATGGAACAAAGCCTCGTTATGTTAATTAACATAAGCTATGGCCATGGTTCAGCTTGGCAAATGTTCCAAAGGATAAAGAAACAATTTGGGATATAACAAGCAAATATATGGGAATGCAATACAGTGGATTTGTTTGTTGAATTACTTGCTTAAACGTAGATGAGAGAAAAATTTAGTTTCAATGTTGGAAAGCAAGCATGTACACAAAATTTTTATGATGCTCGGGAGTAGTTAATGGTATTTTATTAATTATTTTATTATTTATTTAAAAAAAATAAATACAAGAAGGAGATAGAAAATTAAATCCATAATCTTCAAAAATGATAAAAATATTTATGTAATTTCTCTCTCGTACTTGTATCTATTTTTTTTTAAATAAACCTTAAAAAGTAACTAACAGGATATCGTTACTCTTTAAGCATAATAAAATCTCTCAGTAATATTTTACTATTAAAAAAAAATTAATAAATTAGAGAGTTTAACAAAAATGATAAGTTAGTCCTCATTGTTTTATAAACTATTTATTTGATTTCTATATTCTTAAGTCCATTTATAACCTAACCCGCTGATTAATTTCATGCTTTTATCCAATTTATTATGTTTTTTTTAAAAAAAAAATTGAAAAAAAGAGAGAAGGTAAGATGAAAAAACTTGATCAGGAGAGAATTAATTTTGAAACAAAATTTTATTAAATTGAGGATGATAAATTTTAATCAAGATACCACTTGATATTTTTATAATAAAAGGATTAATTAAATAATTTTGATGAAGTATGATAATTATTAAATTATAGTAGTAACTCAGCAAATTATGAAATTATAATATGATTATAACCCAAAATAAACCCATTAGAAAAAAGCCCAGTCATCACGAGCCCACTACAATCATGAGACCACAAGACCGGCAGTATTACACGTCATTATTCTATGACGTGGCAAACTTTCATTGGCCAATCAACGCAACAACAACGCTGCTTCCTCCTCTTCAATTCTCAACACAAAACCCAAAATCTGCATTTTTTTGGAAGTTCTTAGATTATTAGGTATACAAATAAAAGAAAGAAAAATAAACCACTCAAAAGGAGTTTGAAAGATGAGATTTTTATGGTTAACAGTGGTGTTATACACTGTATGCATCCATGTTTTAGCTGATCAGATCTATCCTACTCATGCAGGTAATCAAAGATTTCTGCTTTCATGTAGATTTGTTAGCTTTATCTATATAAGATTAACGGGTCTTTGAGATTTTATTGTTTTTGACATGGGTTTTTCTTGTTTCTATTTGGTTCTCAATTTGAGGGTGAGTTTTTGAAGAACTTGGTTTGTTATGATTAATCAATGGGTAATGAGTTTCGTGAGCTGTTTTATTGTTCATGCAATGTTTTTTATTTAAAGCTTATTATGTTTTTTGTGTTGAAGACGTTGGAGTGTTTTTTTAATGGTTTCTTTTTTTGGGGAGAGAATTCAGAGGGGTTAGTAATAGTTTGAAATATGCTAGGAAGCTGAATTGGCGTGACCTTTTTTATTGTTTAGTTGTTTTAGATCAAAGTATGCGGTGCTTAACTGTGTGTGAGCCTTTGAAAAGAACAAATAGATGAACAACTAAGTGGTGGGCTGTAATGTAACCATTACTGATGTTGGCAGTGATCAATCATTTACAAAGGTGGTTTGTGTTTTACATGTTAAGCAAGTCAGTCAAATCAATGTTATTAAGTTGTATCCTTCTCCTGTTTGTTTTGTTTTGTATTTTGTATGTGCTTTGACTTTCTACTAATTAACAGGTGGTACGTTCAGTCGTAGTTCTCGTGAACCAAAATATCAGATTGAATTTCATTCAGAAGAGTCTCCTTTTCATCCCGTAAGTAAGCTTTGGATTATTGGGATCTATTTACTTCCGGCCTGCATATCTCTTTGTATTATGCTAGTCTGTTCATTGTCATGGTCATCAACAAGCATGCTTGCTATATTTTGAAAATGCCTCCTTAACAGTGCTCTCGCCACATGTTCTTGTACTGCTTAAAATTACAATACGATGGTGGCCTGGGACTTGGGGACGGTGTTGCACTGTACTTTTGGCTTGAAAAAATGAAAATCTATCATTAGCACAAGTCTTGGAAGATGAATGGTTCTCAAAAAGTTTGTATGCAAAGAGAGCTGGTATTATTTGATTGTCAATGAGAGTTTCCTAGTTCATTTTCTGCAACAGATGGGTATTGGGTATTGAGGGATTGAAAAGTGACATGATTGCAAGATGCTTAACTCTGTTGTAATATTAAATAGCTGCAGGTTCTGTCTGTGTGTAATCTATTTTAAGCCAGTTTCTTAATGCTCAGACCAGGACTGATGTATTTACTTTCTTCCTTTTTAGCCTCTCCACATCCCATGAGGCTGTTATTTTTTTTTTTTTTTGTGAAAAGCATTTCCCTGAAGCAACCTAATGAAAATTTATTGGGTTTCTGATGTGATAGACCATAATTTGTTTCCGTTCTAGTTCCTTCTATGTTGAATATGGTTTCTTTATCTTAATTGCAGAAAAAAAGTGTGTTTTTGTTTTAATCCAACATTCTTGCAGGATGATGACCAGGAGTCAATGGTCATGCCCAACAAAAATGGTGAGAATTACATATGCTTCTTGCCCAAGGTGGTGAAAGCTAAGAGTGAGATGCCACTTACTCAGCTGAATGTAAGCAGCTTGATTGTGGAAACTGAGAAACGGGTTAAATTGAAGACACCTGATGAGCTGCTTGAAGAACTGAAAGACTCATGCCTTGTCAGAGTCAGTATCTATTACCAAAAACCTTCTTGTACATGTTCATGCTAAATAATACTCTTATATTTGTTGATCAAAATTGCTACAGACATCATCTGTAACTACATAATTTGCTGCTAGTTATGCTTTTTTGTTTTCCAATATCAAGATTTTTTGAATAAATTTGTATCAGTCTCAAGTCATTTGTCTTGTACTGTTGTATCTTTAATGCAGCAAGAGGGTTGGTGGTCCTACGAGTTATGCTATCAGAAGAAGTTGAGGCAATTCCATGTGGAGGACGAGAAAGCTAAGGTAGCCACTTGAGCATGTATGAGTTGTTCTCATGTTTGATCTTTCAATTTCTTTTGTTTTGCATTCAGGTTTGATGTTTTCTTGCTTTTATAAGTGGAAGTATGCTATTGAGGGCAAAATTTATTCTTTTTCAATTTTGTGATTTGTTGTGGCTGATGGATTAATAACTTTGAAGTTTAAGTGGATTGGATGTCTTATATAGATATTTCTTTGTGGCTTGTTGTAGTAATAGCAATTGTACCAGCCAGCTGCTTTATCATTATTGTATTGAAAATTTTAGTTTATTTTCCAATTATAGACCAGCAGCATAGCGGCTTCTCTTTGTATATTGCACATCTGCAACATGTATTCTATTACCTTAACGATACATGTATTTCCCATTACAGGTTATCCAAGAATTTATCTTGGGTGTGTATGATGAAGAGGCCACAGCTGCATTCAACCAGAATCTTTCTGACATTTCTACATTGAAAGATCCTCGTTCAAAAGATGCATCTCAAAGGTATGATTGTGAACCCTTGCAACAAGTTTGTGCGAGAGAGAAACTTCAATTGTGGTTAAAGTAAAGCAAGAAAAGGTAGTAATCACCCCATTTCTTTTCTGTTTGTTGTGTTTGAGCAGGTATCATGCTCATCAGTATACAAATGGAACCATATGTGATCTTACAAATGAGCCGCGAGAAACTGAGGTATGGTAAAGGAGTAGCATTTGGGAACCTTTGACTCTCTCTCTCTCTCTCTCATGTAGTGTCCATGTTTTCCTTGTGTGTAGGTGAGATTCGTTTGCTCAGAGCCCAGAGCTATGATTAGTTCAATCACCGAGCTATCCACTTGCAAGTATGCACTTACAGTACACTCTCCAATGCTTTGCAAGCACCCGTAAGTCTCTCTCTCTCTGAGGTCAAAATCACAGATGCTAAAGATCAGATGTGATAAAATCTTGCAACCTTTAAAATGCTTACAGTTCAAATGCTGTCAAGGAATAAAATATACAATGGCATGTTTCAGCCTTCCTGATCAACCTTTTCTCTAATAAAAGTGTGTTGCTAGTTGTTTAAGTTGTAATTTATAAAAGAAAATTTGTCTCAAGTTTAGACTAAACTTGACGGTCTAGGGCAATGAACTGTCCTGCTCGGGGTACTAAACTTGATGGCCTAGGGCAATGAACTGTCCTGCTCGGGTAGAAAAACAAGCCAATTGTACTGCAATGGCAAAAAATCATCTCTCATCATGTTAATTGTTATCTGAAAAAGGGCCATGTTGCTACTACACAAAATGGGGTATTTATCTATCTTCTGTTCATTGCAAAATGAAGCTCAAAATTTTGATATGAATGACACAGATGGAGAATCTACAGTTTTTAAGTTCCTTGAAAATTCACACCATAAAATGGAAAATACTCTCTGATACAAAGTAATAATATATCTATATTCAATCTGTTTTTACTTGTTTCTTCTGTAAAATGCACTTATTTTATCTGTTGAGCTGATGATTGGACTTGTTTTGAACATGAAGTTCACTTCTATCTGGCTTCAAATGGACCATAAGTTTCCTTAGGAAACATACCATTTTCTCCCACTGAATCTTGTGTGTTTACTTGCATGCACAATGCATTGCATCCACTTTTGACTTTGCAGATTGTTTCAAGAAGAGAGACCAGTGTGGCACACCATTAATTGCAATCTTCTTCCTAAGGATTACAAGGAAGCTAAACCAGATAAAGTCGAAGCCGATGATAAGCAGATCTTTATGGTACCTGACATTGATTCCTCTAATCATGATTCGGATGAATAAGCAACGTATTGCAGAGGGACCTTTGTCAATACAAATCAAATTAAACGAGCTAATGGAGTGTATTCTTCATGTTTTATATGGCTCTTCCCTTGCAAGTACAAAACAGTCAATCAGTCGCTCTCATGCCATCGGCCCA
>Ga0307513_10006591_pt1 | contig 15154 bp, 15 predicted proteins | sample 15_EM_MG_FD_202174 | JGI IMG/M metagenome (GOLD analysis project Ga0307513, IMG submission 202174) | Populus trichocarpa ectomycorrhiza microbial communities from riparian zone in the Pacific Northwest, United States - 15_EM | ecosystem: Host-associated > Plants > Roots > Unclassified | place... | reverse complement strand
CCGTTCCAGCATGTCGCCGATGTTGCACACGAACGTGTCCGGCAGGGGCGGCGCGTCGAGCCAACCTTCCGGTGTGTGCACCTGCAGGCCACCGTTGTCGTCCTGGGCCAGCAGGGTCAGCAGGCCGTAGTCCGTGTGCTCGCCGACGCCCCAGCCGGACGCGTCCGGCGCCGACGGCGGGTAGTGGAAGATCCGGAACAGCACGGTCGGCGACGCCGTGTACCCGGCAGCGAAGTACTCCGCGTCCAGGTCGAGGCTCAACGCGATGCCGCGCAAGACGTTCTGGCCGACCGCGGTCAGCTTGTCCATATAGGACAGCACAACCGACCGCAGCCCCGGCACCTCTGCGGGGAACAGGTTTGGCCCGTGCAGCGGCAGCGGGTGGCCCGCCGGCAGCTCGGTGCCGAAGTACAGGCCTTCCTTGAGATCCGCCTCGCCCGAGGTCAGCTCCCCGCCCACCGGGAAGTAGCCGCGCCACGCCCGGCCGCCGCGGGACATCTCGATCGCCAGCTTCTCCGCCACGGGAAGTGCGAAGAACTCCCGGCTCAGCTCCTCCAGCGACGCACGCAGCGGAGCGGGCACGCCGTGGCCGGTCACGTAGAAGAACCCCGTGGACCGGCACGCGCGCTCGATCTCCGCCGCTGCCGCCGCCGGCGACGAGACGTCGATGACCGGGAGCATCAAAAGACCACAGTCTTGTTGCCGTGCACCAGAACGCGGTTCTCCAGGTGCCACCGCAGCCCGCGCGCCAGCACGACCTTCTCGATATCCCGGCCGCGCCGGACCATGTCGGTGATCGAGTCCGCGTGGCCGACGCGGATGACGTCCTGCTCGACGATCGGGCCGGCGTCGAGCTCCGCGGTGACGTAGTGGCACGTCGCGCCGATCAGCTTCACGCCGCGGCGGTGTGCCTGGTGGTAGGGCTTCGCGCCGATGAAGGACGGCAGGAAGCTGTGGTGGATGTTCAGCGCGCGCCCGGTCCACGCCGCGCACAGCTCCGCCGGCACGATCTGCATGAACCGGGCGAGCACGATCGCGTGCGGGTCCGCCTCCTCGACGAGCGAGCGCAGCCGCGCGAAGGCGGCCGGCTTGCCGTCGGCCGGGAACGGCACGTGATGGAACGGGATGCCGTGCGCCTCCGTGATCGGAGCCAGGTCGGGGTGGTTGCCGATCACCGCGGGCACGTCGACGTCCAGCTCGCCCGTCGCCACGCGGCCCAGGATGTCGTAGAGGCAGTGCCCCTCCTTCGACACCAGGAGCACCACCCGGCGCCGCTCGTCGGTGTCCATGATCTGCCAGTCGCTGTCCTCGGCCAGCTCCCGCGCGATCGCGCCGAACCGGGCGCGCAGCTCGTCGATGCCGATCGGCACCGTCTCCGCGCTGATCTCCTGGCGGGTGAAGAACCAGCCCGTGTCCTGGTCGGTGTGGTACGCCGCCTCGACGATCAGCCCGCCGAGGTCGGCGAGGAACGTCGCGATCCGGGCCACGATGCCGATGCGGTCGGGGCACCCGAAGGTGATCACGAACCGGCGGCTCATGGCGTTCTCAGCGCCTCGACCAGTGCCCGGTCGCCGTTGACGATCGCGGTGCTGGGCCGGCGCCACGCGGCGCGGTACACGGCGTCCGCGGTGCCGACCACCGACGCGTCGGCCTCCAGGTCCGATGCCGGGCCGACCTCGGGGACCTCGCCACGCGTGAGCCGAACGAGCCAGGTGCGGCCGGCGTCGGCCGCGTGGAAGAGCACGGTGCCCTCGAGGTCCGGCCGTTCGCGAGCGAGCCGGCGCGGGACCATCAGCGTGAGCAGCTCGTCGATCCCGTCGGCCGCCAGCTCCGGGTCGAACACCAGCGACGGCACGGCGCTCGCGTCCGCGCTCCCGGCGGCCGCGTGCTCGGCGTCGAGGCGGTGGATCGCGGTCTCGTGCGCCTGGCGGCGTGCCCAGAAGGCGGCCGTCGGCGGGACCACGCCGTGGAACACCCAGGCGGGTCCGTCCGGGCCCTTGGCCCGGAGCGCGGCCACCATCGCGTTGAGTTCGTCGTCCCACCAGGCGAGGAGCGGGTCCCACTCCTCGGGCGGGCCGTCGCCGTGGACCTCGGCATCGGGCGCGGACCCGAGCGCTTGCCGGACCCAGTTGTGCACGCGCGCGATGTGGCCCACCAGCCGGTGGACCGTCCACTCCGGACACGTCGGCACGGGCGCATCGGGGCCGGCGGCGACGGCCGCCGCCCGCAGCGCGCTCGCCTGCTGTTCGATCCGGCTGAGGTAGTTCGCGAAATCCACGCGAGGAGGATAGTCGCCCGCGGCCCGGAAGATCTGCAGCTCTTCCGGGCGCGGGGCTAGTCGAGGCGGGTCCGCGCGTACTCGGCCATGGCCGCGCGCAGGAACTCCGCCAGCCGCGGGTCGGTCTTGTCGAAGTTCGACCGGAACCGCGGGTCGTCGGCGTAGAGGTCGCCCAGACCCGTGTACGACTCACGGTTCGGCGTCCAGTGCTGCGTGATCCACTGGTGATGATTCGAGATCACATCCTGGACCTCGGCATCGGCCGGCGCCCGGCCGGCGTCGATCAGCTCGACCAGCGCGGTCAGCTGCGCGGTCCACCGGGCGCCCTGGTCGGCCCACCACTGCTTCGGCTTGTCCTTGACGCGCTCGTTCGCGGCGTCGACCTGCTCGGCGCCCCACCGCTGCCGGGCCTCCTCGGTCAGCTCCGCCTGCTTGGCGGAGTCGAAGCCCGCGAACCAGTGGTCCATCGAATCGGCGTTCATGTTGTCACCTCCTTTCAGGTCGTCGATCGTGCGGGACACGGTGTCGGCCAGCCGCCCGAAGCGGTCGCGCTCGGCGAGCAGCCACTTGCGGTGCAGGCGCAGCACCTCGACCTGGTCGCGGCCGTCGTGCACGATCTCCGCGATCGCGTCCAGGCCGACCCCCAGTTCGCGCATGACGAGGATCTGCTGCAGCCGCAGCAGCTGGTCCTGCTCGTAGTAGCGGTACCCGTTCGCACCGACCCGCGCCGGCGGCAGCAGGCCGATCTCGTCGTAGTGCCGCAGGGTTCGCGATGTCACCTTCGACATCCGCGCCACCTGCGCGATCGACCACGCCATGATCGTTCTCCGTGTCCTGGCCGGGACTTTTCCCGACCTGAAATCCACGATAGAAGTTGACGTAACGTCAAGGTCAAACCGGATGTGGTACCAACCACGCATGGACGACCGACTGCGCCGTGCCCGGGCGAGCCTGCGTGGCCTGGCGGTCGGGGACGCTCTCGGCGAGAGCCTGACCGACGCGGCCGGCCGGAACCTGCCGGACGCGCCGTGGCGGTGGACCGACGACACGGAGATGGCGTGCTCGATCGTGCACGTCCTGGCCGCGCACGGCCGGCTCGACCCGGAGGCGCTCGAGACGAGCTTCGTCGACCACCACGACCCGGACCGCGGGTACGGCGCGGGCGTCGACGCGATGATGCGCGAGCTCGGCCGGCGACGGGTGTCGCTGCGAGTGCTCGCGACGGAGACGTTCGGCGGCGAGGGCTCGTGGGGCAACGGCGGCTCGATGCGGGTGGCGCCGCTCGGCGCCTGGTTCGCCGGCGACCCGGCGACGGCGGCGCGCGAGGCGGCGGTGTCCGCGCGGGTCACGCACACCCACCCGGAGGGCGTCGCGGGCGCGGTCGCGACGGCGGTGGCCGCGTCGCTCGCGGCGAGCGGGGCGCCGGTGGGTGAGCTGTATGCGGAGGTGCTGGCGCACACCCCGGCGGGCCGGGTCCGCGACGGCGTCGAAACGGCGACGACGCTCGCCGATGCCGACCCGGCGGACGCGGCGGCGGCGCTGGGCACGGGCGCGCGGCAGAGCGCGCCGGACACGGTGCCGCTGGCGCTGTGGATCGTGGCGCGGCACCTGGAGGACTACCGCGAGGCGGTGTGGACGGCCGCCGCGACGGCGGTGGACACGGACACCGTGTGCGCGATTGTCGGCGGCATCGTGGCGGGCCGGCTCGGGTCGGCGGGCGTCCCCAAGGAGTGGCGCACGGCGTGCGAACCACTGCCGCTCTGGCTGACCTCCCCCACCTGAGTCCGGAGTGGACAGACGCTGTCCACAGTCGTCCGAGTTGTCCACAGGTGAGCCACGAGCAGGCCTTTTGTCAGTGGGGGCCGGTAGACTGGCATGTGAGGGTGGCCCCCGGGGACAGGGTGGGGCGTGCGTTTCTTGCGTTCGGCACGCGCGTGCGCGCGGGGGTAGTTGGGTGCGCAGGCGAGGTTCAGTTGGTTGGGCTTACGGCGGACCAGGCCAGGGTCAGTTCGCCCAGGCGCCAGCGCTTTCTGCCGTCCCGCACCGGCCAGCCTGACTCCGCCAGCAGCCGCGCCGTCTCCACCCACCGGGCCCGCGGGCCGAATGCCGTGAACGGGGCCGCCGTCGCCCAGCAGCGGTCCAGCGCCTCGAACAACGCATACACCGGCTCGCCCGGCACGTTGCGGTGGATCAGCGACTTCGGCAGCCGCTCCGCCAGGTCCGACGGCCGCTCCAGGTCCGCCGGGCGGCAGGCCAGCGTGAACAGCAGCGGCCCGTCGGCCGACAGCGTCACCCAGCAGCACCGCCGGCCCAGCTCGTCGCACGTGCCCTCGACCACGACCCCGCCGGACGCGAGCCGGCCCGCCATCGCCGACCACGCCTCGTCCACCGACGTCTCCGCGTACTGGCGCAGCACGTTGAACGTCCGCACCACCGCCGGCCGCGTGCCCGCCAGCTCGAAGCCGCCGCGGCCGAAGTCGAGCCACGGCGGGTCGGCGGCGTGTGCGGCCGCGGCCACCCGCGCGGGGTCGAGCTCCAGGCCCAGCACCCGAACCCCGGCGTGCACCGACCGCAGGCGCGCGGCGAGCTCCACCGTGGTCACCGGCGACGCGCCGTACCCGACGTCCACGACCAGTGGCGAGTCGGCACCCAGCGCGGCGCGCACGAGCGCGGACCCCGTCATCCATCTGTCCACCCGGCGCAGCCGGTTCGGATTCGTCGTCCCCCTGGTCGGTGCGCCGAGGGGGTCGCTCAGCCGCGCTCGGCCAGCCACTTCTCGGCGTACTCGGCCTCCGCGGTCAGGAGCTTCCCGACCTGCTCCGCGACGACCTTCTCGATCTTGCCGCCGATCAGCGGGATGTTGACCTTCACCTGGGCGCTGATCACCAGCGTCGCGCTCGACTCCGTGCCACTGATCCGCGAGCGGCCCTGGATCTCACCGGGCACGCCGCCGATCGTCACCCGGCTCGTGCCGGCGTAGAGGTCGCCTTCGGGCTGCCAGCGTTCCTCGCGCTCGACCACGAGGTCGCCCTTGAGGATCGAACGGATGGCGGGGGGCAGCTGCGACGCGTCCACGCCCTGGCGCATCCGGAACGTCACTCGGTCGCCGTCGCGGGAGTGATCCAGCAGGACGGCGTTCTTGCCGCCGATGTCCCGCAGGCGTTCGGTGAGAAATGCCTTGTCAACGAGGGTCTCGGAGACCTTGTCGGCCGACGCGGAAAAGGTCGACCGATGCTCCAGGCTGGTTGCCATGCGACGGAGGTTACCGTTGGAGCCCATGACCAGCCTCCCCCTCGGCGCGGACGGGATCGTGGCCCGCTCCGCGGTTCCCCTGTCCGGGTACACCACGCTGCGGCTCGGCGGTCCGGCCGCCCGGTTCGTGGCGGCCGGTACGGCGGAGGACGTCGCGGCCGCGGTCAGAGCCGTGGACGAGCGGGGCGAACCGGTGCTGGTGCTGGGCGGTGGCTCGAACCTGGTGGTCGCCGACGAGGGGTTCGACGGCACGGTCGTGCAGGTGGCCAACAGCGGCAGCAAGATCGACTCGCTCGGCGACGGGCGGGTGGCGCTGACCGTCGAGGCGGGCGAGGACTGGGATGCGGTCGTGTGCCGCACGGTCGAGGCGGGACTCGGCGGGCTCGAGTGCCTGTCGGGCATCCCGGGCTCGGTCGGCGCGACGCCGGTGCAGAACGTCGGCGCGTACGGCGTGGAGATCTCGGAGCTGCTGATCTCGGTCGACCTGTTCGACCGCGTGGCCGGCGAGATCCGGACGCTTAGCGCGGAGGAACTCGGACTCGGCTACCGCACGAGCGTGCTGAAGGGGACCGAGCGCGCGGTCGTGCTGCGGGTCCGCTTCGAGCTCGCCGACGGCGGAATGTCGGCGCCGATCCGGTACACGGAGCTGGCGCGGATGCTCGGCGTGCGGCAGGGCAAGCAGGTGCCGGTGGAGCTGGCGCGGCAGGCGGTGCTGGATCTGCGGCGGGGGAAGGGCATGGTGCTCGACGCGGCCGATCACGACACGTGGAGCGTGGGGTCGTTCTTCACGAACCCGATCGTGCTCAATCGGGAGCTCGGCGGCGTGCTGTCGCGGATCGCGGCGCGGGTGGGCGCGGACGTGCCGGTGCCGCAGTACCCGGCGGGCGTGGGGGCGTCGAAGCTGTCGGCCGCGTGGCTGATCGAGCGGGCCGGCTTCGCGAAGGGGCACACGGCGGCGGACGGCCGGGTTTCCTTGTCGGGCAAGCACACCCTGGCGCTGACGAACCGCGGCTCCGCGTCGACGGAGGACCTGTTGTCCCTGGCCCGCGAGATCCGCGACGGCGTGCGAGTGGCGTTCGGCGTGGACCTGCACCCGGAACCGGTTCTGGTCGGCTGCACCCTTTGACTCCGCGGTCGGCCTCGCAGTCGGCGCCGCCGGAACCGGCTCAGCCAAAGCCGGTTCACTCCGGAGCAAAGCCGGGTTGCGCCCGAGCCAGGTCGGGCCCGCACCCGAGCGAAGCCCGCTGCGCCCGAGCCAAAGCGGCGCCGCACTAAGCCGGCGCGCCTGCCAAGCCCACTGCGTCCGAGCCAAACCCCAGCCAGGTCGGCCCGCACGCACGAAGCCCACCGCACTCAAAGCCAAAGCGCTGCTACCGAGCCAAAGTTCGTGCCGCCCAAGCCAAACCCCGTCGCGCCCGCACGAAAGCCCGCGTCATGGCAGGCGAAACCCCGCAGCCCTCAACCAAAACCCCCCGCGCACACGCGCGCGTGCCGAACGCAAGAAACGCACACCCCACCCTGTCCCGGGGGCCACCCTCACATGCCAGTCTACCGGGGCTCACTGACAAAGGGCGTGGTCACGGCGTTGCTGTGGATAACTGGGGCGGTTGTGGACTACTCGCGGTGTGCGCGTGTGGCGGAGGCCTGGGCGCGTGGTTTCAGGACGATCTGGTCGATGTTGACGTGCGGGGGCCGGGTCACCGCGTACGTGATCGTGTCCGCGACGTCGGCTGCGGTCAGCGGGGTCAGGCCCTGGTACACGGCGTCCGCGCGGGAGGTGTCGCCCGCGAAGCGGTTCAGGGAGAAGTCCGTCTCCACCATGCCCGGCAGGATCTCCGTGAACCGCACCGGCGAACCCAGGAGCTCGCCGCGCAGGGTTCGGTGCAGGGCGGACTGGGCGTGCTTCGCGCTCGTGTAGCCCGCACCGTTGTCGTACACCTCGAACGCCGCGATCGACGTCACCGTCACCACGTGGCCGTTGCCCGACTCGACCAGCCGCGGCAACAGTGCCTTCGTCAACCGCAGCGTGCCGAGGACGTTCGTCTCCCACATCCAGCGCCAGTCGTCCTCGTCCGCCGACCGGACCGGGTCCAGGCCGCGCGCGCCGCCCGCGTTGTTGACCAGCACGCGGCACGCCGGCGCCGCGGCCACGAACTCCGCGACCGATGAGGGAGACGTCACATCAAGTGCGAGCGCCGTGCCGCCGATGTCCGAGGCGATGGCTTCGAGGCGATCGACTCGCCGGGCGCCGAGCACCACGTGGAAACCGGCCGCCGCCAGTCCCCGTGCGGCGGCCTCCCCGATTCCCGCGCTCGCTCCGGTAACGATCGCCGTGCCGATGTCGTTCACGTTTACTGATCCTTCCCCGGGAGGTATCCGAGGCGGATGCAAGGGCGAGTATGACCACTGTCACACTTTCTCCACGCACCCTTGTCCGGCTCCCGGGCGTCCTCTTATCACGAGGGCCAGACTCAGGCGGAGGTTTTGAACGGTGAGATCGAGGCGGTTGTTCGGTACGGTCGTCGCCCTGCTGGCGAGCCTGACGCTGCTGGCCGCGTGTTCCGACGACTCCGAGGGTTCCTTCGGTGACGCGCTCAAGGGCAAGTCGGCGAAGGACACGAAGGACGACAGGCCGGCCGCGAAGATCACGTTCGCGCCGGCCGACGGCGCCAAGGACGTGCCCGTCCTCGATCCGATCAAGATCACCGTGGACGGCGGGGAGCTCACCGGTGCCACGGTGACCACCCCCGCGGGCAAGAAGCTCACCGGCAAGATCGCGCCGGACAAGCTCAGCTGGACCAGCGGCGAGGTTCTCGGCTACGGCAAGACCTACAAGTACTCCGCCACCGCGAAGTCCAAGGAAGGCAAGGAGTCCACGCAGGAGGGCAGCTTCGCCACGATCGCCCCCGCGTCGACCCCGCGCGCCACGATCAACCCGAGCGACAGCGCCACCGTCGGCGTCGGCATGCCGGTCAGCGTCAAGTTCCCCGAGGGTCCGGTGACCGACAAGGCCGCCGTGGAGAAGGCGCTGGAGATCAAGACCTCCGTCCCGGTCGAGGGCGCCTGGGGCTGGCTCAACGACCAGCAGGTCGACTGGCGGCCCCAGGAGTACTGGCCGGCCAACACGACCGTGACGGTCAACGCCAAGCTCTACGGCCTGGCCTACGGCGAGGGCGCGTACGGCAAGTCCGACCTGACCACGTCGTTCGCCATCGGGCGCAACCAGGTCGTCAAGATCAACACGCCGCAGCACAAGATGGACGTCTACCGCGACGGCGCGCTCGCCACGAGCTACCCGTCCAGCAACGGCAACGACGCCGACCCGAACCTGAACACGCCCAACGGCACCGTGATCGTGATGTCGAAGGAGCCGGTCGGCGACTTCTCCAACCCGCGCTACGGCTACACGAACGTCAAGAAGAAGTGGGCCGTGCGCATCTCCAACCACGGTGAGTTCATCCACGAGAACAACGACAACGCCGCGAACATCGGCAAGGTCAACAGCTCGCACGGCTGCGTGAACCTGCTCGAGGCCGACGCGAAGAAGTACTTCGACAGCGCGCTCATCGGCGACCCGGTCGAGATCACCGGCTCGAAGGCGAGCTACCCGGCCACGTCGGACGTGTACGACTGGCTGATCCCGTGGGGCCAGTGGCAGTCGATGTCGGCACTGTGATCGACACCGTGATCGGCCGGTGATCGGCGAAGTAGCCGGCGCGGGCGGCGTGCGGTTGGCCGTCCGCGAGTCCGGTGACGTGGGCAAACCGCCCATCGTCTTCCTGCACGGCTGGTGCGCGAGCAGCACGGCGTGGGCCGGCCAGCTCGCCAGCCCGGAGCTGACCAGCCGGCACCGGCTCGTGGCCGTCGACCTGCGCGGGCACGGCTTCTCCGGCACGCCGGACCCGGCCGCCGGCGGGTATGCCGACCCGGCGGTCTGGGCCGCCGACGTCGCGGCCGTGCTCGAGCGGACCGGGCCCGCGATCCTCGTCGGCTGGTCCTACGGCGGCCTCGTGATCACCGACTACCTGCGCGAACGCGGCACGGACGGGGTGCGCGGCATCCTGCTCGCCGGGGCGATCACCGAGATCGGCCCGGGCAACCCCGGCGGCGAGGTCGGCCCGGCGTGGGACGGCCTGATGTGGCCCGCGCTCTCCGACGACCCGGCCGTCGCGGTGCCTGCGCTGACCACGCTGGCGAGCCGGCTGACCGCGGCGCCGGCGCCCGGGCCGGACGTGCAGCGGCGGCTGGCCGACATGTTGCGGGTGCCGCCCGCGGTGCGCGGCGCGCTGTTCCGGCGAGCGCTCGGCAGCGCGGACGTGCTGGTCAAGGCGTCGGTGCCGGCGCTGGTGCTGCACGGCAAGCGGGACGAGGTGGTCAGCCCGCGCGCGGCCGAGTACGCGGCCGGGAAGATTCCCGGCGCCCGTATGCGTTGGTTATCGGACGTGGGCCACATGCCGTTCGCGGAACGGCCCGCGGAGTTCGACGCGGCCCTCCGTGAGCTCGCGGAGTCGGCCAGCCACTAGTCGGGAGTGGATGTGCGGGAACACAGCGCCAGCGACGGTGCCAATGATCGTTCTGTGGTTCGGCTCCACCGGCCGCCCAAGCGGGTCGCGGTGCTCTCCGTGCACACCTCGCCGCTCGAGCAGCCGGGCACCGGCGACGCGGGCGGCATGAACGTCTACATCACGCAGACCGCCACGCGGATGGCCCGGCGCGGCATCGCCGTCGAGGTCTTCACCCGCGCCACCTCCTCCGACCTGCCGCCGGTCGCGGAGCTCGCGCCGGGCGTGCTGGTCCGCCACGTGCACGCCGGGCCGTTCGAAGGGCTCGGCAAGGACGAGCTGCCGGCCCAGCTGTGCGCGTTCACCGCCGGCGTGCTGCGTGCCGAGGCTCGCCACGATCCCGGCCACTACGACCTCGTGCACTCGCACTACTGGCTCTCCGGCCAGGTCGGCTGGCTCGCCCGCGACCGGTGGGGCGTGCCGCTCGTGTTCTCCGCGCACACGCTCGCCAAGGTCAAGAACCGCGCGCTGGCCGCCGGCGACACCCCCGAGCCGCGCACCCGCGAGATCGGCGAGCAGCAGGTCGTCGACCAGGCGGACCAGCTGATCGCCAACACCGCGGTCGAGGCGCACCAGCTCGTCGGTCTCTACGACGCCACGCCCGACAAGGTCAACACCGTGGCGCCGGGCGTCGACCTCGACCTGTTCGCGCCGGGCGACCGGTACGCCGCGCGGGCCGCGCTCGGCATCCGGCCGGACGCCGTCGTGCTCGCGTTCGTCGGCCGGATCCAGCCGCTGAAGGCGCCGGACGTGCTGCTGCGCGCCGCGGCCGAGCTGCTGGCCCGCGGGGCCGTGTCGCGGGAGCGGCTGACCGTCGTGGTCGCCGGCGGGCCGTCCGGCACGGGGCTGGAGGCGCCGACGTCGCTGCAGGAGCTCGCCGGCTCGCTCGGCATCGCCGACGTGGTGCGCTTCCTGCCGCCGCGGCAGGGGGCTGCCCTGGTCGACGTGTACCGGGCGGCCGACGTCGTCGCGGTGCCCAGTCACAACGAGTCGTTCGGGCTCGTCGCGCTGGAGGCGCAGGCGTGCGGCACACCGGTCGTCGCCGCGGCCGTCGGCGGGCTGCCCGTGGCGGTAGCGGACCGGTCGTCCGGTTTGCTCGTGCGCGGGCACGACCCGGCCGCCTGGGCGGACGCGCTCGCCCGGGTCGCGCTGGACCCCGGGGTGCGCGACCGGTTCGCGGCCGGCGCCGTGGTGCACGCGACCGAGTTCTCGTGGGACCGCACGACCGACGAGCTGGTGGCAGGCTATGTCGAGGCCGCGGGCGCGTTCCGGCGCGCGGTCTTCGACACGGGAGTAGCGGTGTGACGGACCTGGACGCGGTGATCACGGCGGCGCTCGACGAGCGCGAGCTGACCTACGACCACCCCGGGCCGGGCCGGTTCTTCGTGACGCTGCCGGGCACGAAGAAGCTGCAGACCAACTGCTGGCTGCAGGTCGGCGAGCACGCGATGGTCGTCGAGGCGTTCGTGTGCCGCCGGCCGGACGAGGCGCACGAGGCGGTGTACCGCTTTCTGTTGCGGCGCAACGCGAAGCTCTACGGCGTGCACTACACGCTCGACCACGTCGGGGACATCTACCTGGTCGGCCGGGTGGGCCTGGCTGCGGTGACCGCGGACGAGCTGGACCGCGTGCTCGGCCAGGTCGTCGAGGCGGCGGACGGGGACTTCAACTCGCTGCTCGAGATCGGCTTCGCGGCGTCCATCCGGCGTGAGTACGAGTGGCGGGTGTCGCGCGGCGAGTCGCTCGCGAACCTCAAGGCGTTCGAGCACCTGCTGACGCCGAGCGAGGGAGCCGAGTAGAGCGGGTTCGCGGGGCGGCTCGAGCGAGGGGGGAGTCGCGATCTCGAGCCGCCCCGCGTGGGTTTCCCGCCGCGTCGGAGCCCTGAGGCGGGGGGCACCCTGGGTTTCCGGGCGGGGCGCGGCTCGGCAGGGGAGACGAGCCGCTTCTGCTGCCCTCTCGGATCAGGGAGTGCGTGGGAGCTGATCCGGTCAGGCGCTGCCAACCTGTCAGAAGTCAGCCGGTTACACAAGGCCACTGCGCGTGGCGCGATGGTTTAATCGCGCTCTGTAGGTAACGATCTGGTCACGAAGCAATATGCATTGTCAACTATCGGTGGCCCCGCGCCGCGTGCGTCGCTCGAACGGGTGGCGGGGTGCGAGCACGCACGATCTGGCAGGCTGGCGGTATGGCTGGATCGATGCACTCGGGCGGCACTCTGGGGCCGCTGATTCTCCTGCGCCACGGCGAAAGCGAGTGGAACGCGCTGAACCTGTTCACCGGCTGGGTCGACGTCGGCCTGTCGGAGAAGGGCGAGGCCGAGGCGCGGCGCGGCGGTGAGCTCCTGCGGGAGCACGGCCTGCTGCCGGAGGTCGTGCACACGTCGCTGCTGCGCAGGGCGATCAGCACGGCGAACATCGCGCTGGACGTGGCGGACCGGCACTGGATCCCGGTGCGGCGGGACTGGCGGCTGAACGAGCGGCACTACGGCGCGCTGCAGGGCAAGAACAAGAAGCAGACGCTCGAGGAGTACGGCGAGGAGCAGTTCATGCGCTGGCGCCGGTCGTACGACGTGCCGCCCCCGCCGATCGAGCGGGGCGGCGAGTTCAGCCAGGACGCGGACGTGCGCTACATCGAGGTCGGCGCGAACGGCGTGCTGACGGAGTGCCTGAAGGACGTCGTGGCGCGGATGCTGCCGTACTGGGAAACGGACATCGTGCCGGACCTGCGCGCCGGCCGGACCGTGCTGATCGCGGCGCACGGGAACTCCTTGCGGGCGCTGGTGAAGTACCTGGACCGCATCTCCGACGACGCCATCGCGGGCCTCAACATCCCGACGGGCATCCCGCTGCGCTACGACCTCACGGAGGACCTGCAGCCGGCCAAGCCGGGCGGCGAGTACCTGGACCCGGAAGCAGCGGAGAAAGCCGCGGCGGCGGTCGCCAACCAGGGCCGCTAGACGAGGCCCAGCTCCCGGGCGCGTACGCCGGCCTGGAAGCGCGACTCCGCGCCCAGTGCGGCCATCAGCTCGGCGACCCGCCGGCGGTACGTCCGCACGCCCAGGCCCAGTGAGCGCGCCGCCGGCTCGTCCTTGCCGCCCGCGGCGAGCAGCTCCAGGACCCGGGGCGCCAGCGTCCGCAGTTCGGCCAGGGAGGCGTCGTACGTAGCCAGGTCCTCCGAGGCCCGCCACGCCGCCTCGAAGAGCGACGCCACGCCCTGCACGACCTCCGGCTGCGAGATCACGCTGTAGGACCGCACGCCGGCCGCCAGGTCGCCGGCCAGGATGACCACCCGGCGGTCCAGGATGATCGTCTCGTTGACCTCGTCCCGCGTGATCCGGATGTCGGCGCCCGCGTCGCGCAGGGTGGCCAGGTGCTGGGCCATGGACGGGTTGAGCAGCACGCCAGGCCGGTACACCTTGCGCACCCGCACGCCCGCCCGCCGGTGCTCGGCCACGCCCTCCGCGATCTCCGGCCGCGGGCGGGTCGCCGCCCACGTGCTGAGGTCGTTCGCCGCGCAAGCGACGTCCGTGGCCGCCGCGAACAGGTGCGCGGTGCGCGCGAACAACTCCTCCTCGCCGCGCACGATCGCGACCTGGGCCGTCTCCATGACTCCAGTCTGCCCTGCCCCGAGCGGCAACATGTTGCCAATCCGTGCGCCCTGGCCGGCCGGCGGGAAGTCTGGACGCCATGACCACAGACCTGATCACCGCCGCCGCCTCGGGGACCTGGCAGCTCGGCGACCGCACCGTCAACCGGCTCGGCTACGGGGCCATGCGCACCATGACCGGGGCAGACGGCGCGCCCAGCGACCGGGACACGATGATCGACGTCCTGCGTCGGGCCGTGGAGCTCGGCGTCAACCACATCGACACCGCGGCCTTCTACTTCTCCGCCCTGCGCTCCGCGAACGAGCTGATCAACTCCGCACTCGCGCCGTACCCGGACGACCTCGTGATCACCACCAAGGTCGGGCCCGGCCGCGGCCCGTCCGGCGAGTGGCTGCCACCCGCGCGGCCCGAGCAGCTGCGCGGCCAGGTCGAGGAGAACCTGCGCCAGCTCGGCCGCGACCACCTCGACGTCGTGAACCTGCGCATCGGCGCCGCCCTCGACCGCGGGGAGGGCTTGCTCGCCGACCGGTTCGGCGCGCTCGCCGAGCTGCGCGAGGCCGGCCTGATCCGCCACCTCGGCATCTCCAACATCGCGCCGGACCACCTCACCGAGGCCATGACGATCGCGCCGGTCGTCTGCGTGCAGAACAGGTACTCGCTGACCACCGCGCGCGAGGACGACTCGCTGATCACCCTGTGCGCGGAGCACGGCGTGGCCTTCGTACCGTTCTTCGCCATCGCGAGCGGCGGGAACGTCGGCGGCGCCCCGAGCACCCGCGAGCAGTCCGACCGCGACCGGGCCGCAACCGCGGCCGCCGAGCAGGTCGCGAAGGAGCACGAGGTGAGCCCGGCCCAGGTCCGTCTCGCCTGGACTCTCCACAAGGGACCGAACGTGCTCGCGATCCCCGGCACCGGGAACCCGCGGCACCTCGAGGAGAACGTCGCCGCGGGCGCGCTGCGGCTCACCGACGACGACCTCGCCCGATTGGACACGATCGGGTGAACGGGATCTGACGCGGGAACGAACATCGCCGCGACAGATGTCACGACTGTCACTCCGGGCCGCGCCGGACTGGTCTGTACCGCACCTGGCCTGCTTACGATTCGGTCGTGACCGACTTGGTCTGGATCGTTCCGGCGCTGCTCGGCGGTCTCGTCGTGGGCTTCGTGGTCGGCCGGGCCCGCCGCGCGCCCGCCACGCCGCCGCCCGCGGGGCCTAGCATCTCGGTCCTCGTGCAGCGGCTCATGCAGTCCTCGCACCACGCGATCGTCATCCTCAACGAGTTCGGCGACGTCGTGCACCACAACCCGCGGGCGGTCGAGCTCGGCGTGGTGCGCAACCGGCGGGTGGACGCGCGCACGAAGAAGGCCGCCGAGCTCGTCCAGGAGACCGGTGAGCCCGTCGAGATCGAGCTCGCCCCGGACCGGCGCGGTGTCGGGTACGGCCGTGGCCCG
>Ga0307513_10006590_pt1 | contig 15154 bp, 14 predicted proteins | sample 15_EM_MG_FD_202174 | JGI IMG/M metagenome (GOLD analysis project Ga0307513, IMG submission 202174) | Populus trichocarpa ectomycorrhiza microbial communities from riparian zone in the Pacific Northwest, United States - 15_EM | ecosystem: Host-associated > Plants > Roots > Unclassified | place... | reverse complement strand
GTCTCCCCGGAAGAACTGCGGCTGCGCCGCGAACTCGCCGCGGTCTACCGCCTCGTGGCGCACTTCCGGATGACCGACCTGATCTTCACGCACATCTCCGTCCGGCTCCCGGGCCCGGAGCAGCACTTCCTGATCAACCCGTACGGGCTCCTCTTCGAGGAGATCACCGCGTCGAACCTCGTCAGGATCGACCTGACCGGCCACCCCGTCGGCGAGAGCCCCCACCCGGTCAACCCCGCCGGCTTCGTCATCCACAGCGCGATCCACGCGGCCCGGTCCGACGCCCACTGCGTCCTGCACACCCACACCAGGGCCGGCTGCGCCGTCGCGGCCCAGGAGCACGGTCTGCTCCCCCTGAACCAGATCTCCCTGGAGTTCTACGGCAGGCTCGGCTACCACGACTACGAAGGCGTCGCCCTCAACCTCGCCGAACAGCGGCGCCTGGTCGCCGACCTCGGCGGTCACCCGGCGATGATCCTGCGCAACCACGGCCTGCTCACGGTCGGCGAGACCCCCGCCCAGGCGTTCCTGCGCATGTACTACCTGGACAAGGCCTGCGAGATCCAGACCACGGCGACCGCCGCGGGCACCCCCCTCGTCACCCCCACCCCCGACATCTGCGAACTCGCCGCCCGCCAGCTCACGGGCGAGGACGACACCTCGGACCTCCAGGACGACAAGGCGTACGACCTGGCCTGGTCGGCCCTGCTCCGCCTGGTCGAGCGCATCGCCCCCGACTACAAGGACTGACCCGAGGCCGAGGGCATGATGGTGAACATGACGATGAGCCAGCCCGACAAGGTGACCACCTTCGTGAAGGCCAAGGGAAACGCCTCCGCGTACACCGCCCGGATACTGCGTCGCGAGATCCTCTCCGAGGAGCTGGCAAAGTCCGCGCGGGTGCGGGCCGAGGCCGGAATCGTGACCACTGCCGCGGAGCCCGCCGAAACCGAGGACGCCACCTTGGAGCGCTGGGCGCGGGTGGCGGGCCGATGAAGCGTGGGCACGTCTACCAGCTCACTTTCGTCGGCGGCCCCACGCGCTCCTGGTGATCTCGTCCGACGCCCTGAACGCGCGGAACCGTAGCAGCGGACGGCCGGCCCTTTTCCGGCGGTCTTCCGACGGCCTTCGCGGCGGCCTTTCCGACGGTCAGGGCATGCGCCGCTGCCTGCGTTCCACCGCGTCCCGCAGTGCCATACGTACGGGCTCCGTGGGTGCGGGGCCGCCGGTGCTCACGGTGACCAGGGCCTCGGCGACGTCGCGGAGTTTGGTGTTCGCGTGCTGGGAGGCGTCGCGCAGGGTGTCCCAGGCCTGGTCGGCGGTGCAGGACTCGACGGCCATGAGGATGCCCCGGGCCTGGTCGATGACCGGGCGGGACTCGATGGCCTGCTGGAGTTGCTGAACCTGTTCCTGGAGCCTCTCCACCTGTTCCGCCCGCTCCGCGGCCACCGCCGACAGTCCCTGGTCGGAGCGGAGGGAGGCGAGGAGCTGGCCGGTGTCCGGCGGTGGTGGCTCGGAGGCGGGCCCGGCGGGGTCGGCTGCGGCGGCCGGCACCGACAGGCCGGTGATCTCCAGGATGCGGCGGGGCTGGCCGGTCCAGTCGACGGTCCGCAAGGAGATGCCGGCGAGGCCGCTGTAGTCCTCCAGGCGCTCCAGGAACTGCAGTCCGGCGGTGTCCATGAAGGTGACCTCCGCCATGTCCAGGACCAGTTCGTCCGTCCCCTCGGGAAGCTTGCCCAGGACAGGGTCGAGCACCGTGGTGCAGCCGTGGACGATCTCCCCGCTCGGCACCAGGACCGCGGTGGTGCCGCGGGTCTCGGTGCGAATGGTCAGCGGCCCGTCGGCGCCGGACGCTAACAGCGGAAGAGCGGTGGGGGCAGACATGTACTCACCTCGGGTCTCGGTCTAGATGCTCTGTCGGGGTCCGCGCCGTACTGCACTGCGCGACTCTGGCGTAGCCCGCGGCCGTTGTGCACCCGCTTCTTCCCCGTCCGGTACGTCCTACTCCGGATCCGGCGTGGAGATTCGGAACCCGTTCCCGGGCCGCCCGCCCACGGTACGTGCGTGTATCCGTGCCCCCGCGGGGCAGGCGCAGCGTAATACTGGGGCGGGATACAGGAGGTACAACCGGAGTACCAGAGTGGGCGGGTGGAGAGTTTGCGGCAGGTGAATGCCCTCGTGCGGCATCGGGAGATGTCCGAGGTGGTGGCGCGATGACTGTCACGCAGGCCGCCGAGCCGAGCACCGGGCCGTTCGCGCATCCCGCCCTGTTCTACCGGGGCGAGGAGGAGTACCTGGACGGCACGGTGCCCTTCGTCCGCGAGGGGCTGAAGGCCGGTCAGCCGGTGGCGGTCGCCGTGCCCGGCCGGCAGCTGGCCCTGCTCAGGGAGAGCCTGGACGGGGATGCCGAGTCCGTGTACTTCGTCGAGATGACCGAGGCGGGCCGCAACCCGGGCCGGATCATCCCGCGCGTGCTGCGCGCCTTCGCCGACGCCCACCCCCGGACCCACGTACGGATCATCGGCGAGCCGATCTGGCCCGGCCGCAGCAGCGTCGAGTACCCGGCGTGCGTGCAGCACGAGGCGCTGATCAACCTCGCCTTCCAGGGCCGGGACGCGACCATCCTGTGCCCGTACGACGCCGAACGCCTCGACGAGCAGGTGCTCACCGACGCGTACGCCACCCACCCCGTGATCGTCTCCGGCGGCGTTCAGCGGCCCAGTCCGTCGTACGCGCCCGGCGAGATCATCGCCCGCTGCAACCGGCCGTTCCCGGCGGCTCCCGCGACGGCCGAGCCCCGGCTCTTCGGCATCGACGAGCTGCCGGTCGTCAGGCACTTCGCCGTCGCGCGGGCGGCGCGGCTGGGCCTGTCCGGCGTACGCCTGGACGATCTCGCCCTGGCGGTGGCCGAGTTGACCACCAACAGCGTGGTGCACGGCGGCGGCTCCGGCACCCTGCGGATCTGGGGCGAGGACTCGCAGGTGGTGTGCGAGGTCCGCGACAGCGGGCGGCTGACCGATCCGCTCGCCGGGCGCCGCCCCGCCGCCCGGGACCAGCGGGGCGGTCGCGGCCTGCTCCTGGTGCACACCGTCACGGACCTCGTCCGGATCCACACCGACGACGGCGGTACGGCCGTCCGTATCCACATCGGCGTCAATATCGGCATCGGTCGCTAGCCGACCCCGGGGACGCACGATCGCGCCGCAAGGTTTCACAGGTTGCTGTTGCGGACATCACGGGTGGATTTGACCAATCGTTCATGTAACGACATGCACTATTTCCGGTGGACCACTCATCGCACGGGGGATACGTCCATGGCTCGTCGTCGTTCGGTGCTGGGCGTCGCCTCGCTCACCGCCTGTCTGCTCGCCTGCCTCGCCGGATGCGGCGCGGCGGACGGCGGGGTGCGCGTCGAGGGACCGGCCCCGTCCCGGATCCCCTGGTCGGGACCGGTGTACGTGCTGGACTGGAAGTCGCTCGCCTGGCAGCACCCGGACGTGATGGACCTGACCGGCCGCACCGTGCTGTACGGCGTGGAGTGGCACGGCTGGGGCTCCCCCCGGGCCACCGCGACGGCCACGGTGGTCGACTTCGCCTGCGCCGGCGGCTGCCCCCACCACGACTACAAGAGCTTCCCCGTCTCGATCGCCTTCAGCGGACTGGTGGAGCGCCAGTACGCGGCGTACTACGGCCGGGCGTCCGTCACCCCGGTCCACCCGCCGGCACCCGGCTGGGCCGAGGACACCGGCCGGGTCCGGCTGCATGTACCGAAGCCCTGACCAGCGAAGACAAAAAAGCAACGAAGCAACGAAGCAACGAAGCAACGAAGACAAAGTAGCCCTGACAACGTTGCCCACCCCCGAAGGGACGCCCATGCCCGACATCCTGCTCGTCGAGGACGACGAGATGATCCGCGAGGCCACCCGGCTCCTGCTGGAAGGGCACGAGTACCAGGTCCGTGCGGCGGCCGACGGCGTCACCGGGCTCGCCCTGTTCCGGGAGCGCCGGCCCGACGTCGCGGTGCTCGACATCATGCTGCCGGGGCTCAACGGGGTGAGTCTGGCCGGCCGTATCCGTGAGGAGTCCGGTGTGCCGGTGCTGCTGATATCGGCGCGCAACGACCCGGTGGACGTGGTGATGGGCCTGGAGGCGGGCGCCGACGACTACGTGACCAAGCCGTTCGACGGCCCGGTCCTGGTCGCCCGGATCCGTTCGCTGCTGCGGCGCGCGGCACCGGCCGAGCCGTCGCCCGGGTCGCCGGGGACGTCGTCGGCCCAGCACTTCGGCGACCTGGCCTTCTGCCCGGTGACCTTGGACGTACGGCGGGACGGGCGGCTCCTCACCCTGACCACGACCGAGCTGAAGCTGCTGCGGGAGTTCACCGCCTCGCCCGGCACCGTGCTCACCCGGGACCTGCTCCTGGACCGGGTGTGGGACTACGCGTGGTCCGGCGACACCCGGGTCGTGGACGTCCATGTGCAGCGGCTGCGCGCGAAGATCGGCCGGGAACGCATCGAGACGGTGCGCGGCTTCGGCTACAAGCTGCGCGCATGAGGCGGACGCCCGGCGCGCACGTCGGTACGAAGGTCGCCCTCGCCGTGGCCGCCGCGGCCGTGACGGTGTCGTGCGTGGTCGGCCTCCTGGTCCACCGTCTCACGGCCGCGGACCAACTTGCCACGGCCCGAGGGGAGTTGGACCAGCGGCTGATGAGTGCCGCGTACGACTACGCCGCGGCCCGCAAGTCCCCGGCGCGGATCGACCCGCCGGACCTGCCGGCCCCGCTGGCGAAGGCCGTGCGGGGCGGGGTCCGGGTGACGTATCTGCGGGACGGCACGCACCCGGTGCTGTGGGCGGCGACCCGGGTCTCGGACCGTGAGGTGCTCGCGCTGTCGCGGTCCTACGCCCCCGAGGCCCGGTCGCTGGCCACGCTGGACCGGACACTGGCCGCCGTGGGCTCGGCGGCCACCGTCCTGGTGTCCCTGGCGGGCCTGTTCCTCGGGGTGCGGATGGGCCGCCGGGCCACGGCCGCCGCCCGCACCGCGGAACGCATCGCGAACGGTGACCTCGACGCCCGGGTCCGCCCCGACGGCCGGGACGAGATCGCGCGGCTGTCCGCCGCCGTCAACACGATGGCGGACGCGCTCGGCGCCCGGCTGGAGGCCGAGCGCCGGGTGACCGCCGACATCGCGCACGAGCTGCGCACCCCCGTCGCGGGCATGGCGACCGCGGTCGGGCTGCTGCCGCCCGGGCCGGCCTCGGACCTGGTCGGACGCGCCGTACGGAACCTGCGCGGGCTGGTCGAGGACGTACTGGAGGTGGCCCGCATGGACGCGCAGGTGGCGGTGTTGGAGACCGAGCAGCGGCAGGTCAGCGCGATGGCCCGGCGGGCGGTGGCGGGACTGGCGGAGATGGAGGTCCGGGTGGTCCGGGACACGGTCGTGACGACCGACCCGCGCCGCGTCGAACGCGTCCTCGCCAACCTGGCCGCCAACGCGCTGCGGCACGGTGCCGCGCCGGTCGAGGTCGAGGTGGACGGCCCGGTGGTGCGGATCCGCGACCACGGGTCCGGCTTCCCGCCCGACCTGTTCGCGGTCCTGCACACCTCCGGGCCCCAGCGCTTCCGTACGACCGCACCGGGCACCGGAACCGGCCTGGGACTGACGATCGCGGTCGGCCAGGCCCGGCTGCTGGGCGCCCGCCTCGCCTTCCGGAACCATCCGGAAGGCGGGGCGGAGGCGGTGCTCACGCTGCCTGATCCGTCCTGAGGGTGAAGCCGGCCTCCTTGGAGACCGTGTCGACGATCGCCAGCAAGGTCGCCAGTTGCCGCGGGTCCTCGTCCACGAGCAGCTGGTCGGCGTCCCGGACCACGACCGTGAGGGGGCTCACGGTGAACAGGCACTCCTCGAAGGCGTCCCAGTTGTGCCCGAAGTAGTCCGGGAAACCGAACGCTTCGGCCCACTCGGCGAACAGGTCGAGGGTGGTGCGGCAGCGGCTGCCGCGGACCTCGGGACCCTCGGTCATGACGTCCTCCTACCAGCGGCCGAGGTAGTGGAAGGAGCCGTAGTGGTCGAACGTCGCGTACACATGGCCATTGCGGACGTTGCGCACGATGCGCTCCCTGCCTCGGTTGGCGGTGGCGGTGCTCCAGGAGTTGACGTCGTACTCGCGGTAGACGGCGTTCGAGCCGCTCGCGTTGTTCTGCGTGACGTGGTGGGACTCCTCCAGGTTCTCGATGCGGTGGTCGCGGTCCTGGAACACACCGCCGTAGACGATGTAGTGGTGCTCCGGGCGCCAGCTGCTGCCGGTCTCGAAGTGGTACCAGGCACGGGCGTTCGTGCTCGTGTTGCCGGGCCAGCCCTGTCCGGGGTAGCCGGTCTGGCCGCGCATCACGAGGTGGTAGCGGTCGCCGGACGCCGTACTGATCCCCTCGTTGCCCCAGAAGGTGGCCGCGGTGGTCGCGCCCCGCCACTGCTGGGTGGAGACGCCGGCGGGCTGCGAGCCGCGCGACGGCAGGGGGTCCGCGGCCGGGCCCGGGGCGGGGCAGGTCTGGCCCGGGACGCTGGCGCAGCTGGGGCCCTCGGCGGCGTGCGCGGTGGCCGACAGGCCGACGCCACCGACGGTGAGGCCGAGCAGCACGGCCGGGACGGCGACCTTGCGGGCGCGGGCGCGGAGGCGCGACGACAGGCTCCGCCCGGAAGATCCGGAGGATTCGGAGGATTCGGAAGAAGGGGACATGGTGGCTCCCTGGTCTGTTCTCGGGTGTCCGCCGGGGCGATGCGCTCCCGGCCGACCCCTAGAAGACCGGGCGAAGGTCTCGGTGGTCCGGCGGCCGGATCACACATGGCCGCCGGAAATGACGTACGGCCGTTACTGCTGTTACACGGACGCGGCATCCCCTTCGGCACGCCGACACGAAAGAGCGGCCCCGCTTCGTCGGGGCCGCTCTTTCGTGGTCGTACGGGGTTCAGCCGGCGACGGACACCTTCCGGCGGACCCTGACGGCGGGGCTCGCGGGGCGCGGGGCGGGCTGACCGCCGAGGCTCTTGAGGGCGACGGCCGTCGCGGCGGTGACCAGGACTCCGGCGGCGACGGCGAGCGCGAAGAGCAGCGGCCTGCCCGTCTCACCGAGGGCGAGGAAGCCGCCGTACGGGACGGTGATCGTCGTACCGAAGGCCATGACCAGGGCGCCGGTGACGGCTCCGCCGGCCATCCCCGCCGGGATCACCCGCAGGGGGTCGGCCAGCGCGAAGGGGACGGCGCCCTCGGGGATGAAGGCGGCGCCGAACAGCCAGGCGACCTTGCCGTAGGCGCGCTCGGGCCCGGTGAAGACCTGGCGGCGGACGAGGGTGGCGAGGGTCAGGCCGAGCGGGGGCACCATGCCGGCCGCGACCACGGCGGCCATCATGGTCATGTCGGTCGGGTTGAACTTCGAGGTGTCGAACCCGCTCACGCCCACGGTGCCGAAGGCGATGGCGGACTTGCCGATCGCGCCGCCGAGGTCGCAGCAGACCATCACACCGAGGACCACGCCGGCCAGTACGAGGTGGTGGAACTCCAGCCACACCAGTTTCCCGTGCAGCCACCCGGTCAGGGCGGTCAGCTGCTCCCCGGCGAACGCGATGATCACCGCGGCGGTGACGAGGGTGGCCAGCAGGGGGACCAGCGCGGTCGCGGCGATGTCGCGCAGCGCCGACGGGACCGGAATCCGTTGCAGCGCCATGGTGGCCGCGCCCGCGAGCAGACCGGCGAGCAGGCCGGTGAGGATGCCGCCCTGGACGCCCAGGGCCGCCATACCGCCCAGGAGGCCGGGGACCAGCGCGGGTCGGCCGGCCATGCCGTAGGCGAGGTGGCCGGCCACGGCCACGGGCAGGAAGCTGAGCCCGCTCGCGCCCAGTTTGAGGAGCAGCGCGGCCCAGGTGTGGGGCTGGGTCCAGTCGGCGGCGGCCAGGATCCGGTCGGCCGTGTCGGTGAGGTCCGGGCCCGAGATGGCGAGGGCGAGGACGCTCATCGTCGCGGCGATCGCGGTGAAGGGGGCGAACCAGGGGACGCCGGCGGCCAGCCAGCGGGCGGTCCGGAAACCGAGGGGTGGGGTCGGTATGTCGTCCGGGCGCGGACGGGTGGGCTTGCGGGGGCGGGACATGGTGGCTCCAGACGGGGAGGCGGGGGTGCGCCTGCTGGGGCGCGGGGGGTGCGGGTGGGGTGCCTTTTTTCTCGCCCCCGCCGCCCCTACCCGTCCCATCCTCGGGGGCTGCCGCCCCCGAACCCCCGCTGTCGGCCCTGAACGGGCCTTGTCCTCAAACGCCGGACGGGCTGAGATGCCAACCCAGCGGGGGTCTGGGGGCGCAGCCCCCAGGGATGGGAACGGGTAAGGGCGGCGGGGGCCGGCGACCGTCACCTGGTGAGGACGTCGACTCCCAGGTCCTGGGTGATGGCCGCGATGTTCACGCCGACCATGTGCGGCGTCGAGCAGTGGCAGGGGCCGCCGGCCTTCCAGATCAGGCCCGAATGCCCGCCGACGATCCAGGCCCCGGATTCGGTGTCGTCCGTCGTGTAGATGGGGGCACCGGAGTCACCGCCCTGCGTGATCTCCCCGTTGTCGTAGTTCGGCCAGTTCGTGCCGCCACGGTCGTAGAGGAAGCCCTTGCCGCCCTTGATGCAGTTGATTCCCCCCGAGTAGCAGACGCTGTAGCTGGTGTCGGAGATCGGGTGACCGCAGTGGTTGAACGACACGGAGCCGCTCACGCACACCTTCGTCCCGATGTCGGGCACCTCTGTTCCGTGCACGAACATCGTGGCTCCGCTGGAGGCGATGCCGCCCGTGAACATGAAGCTGTCGTAGGGCTTCGCCGTGTTGCCGGACATCAGCTCGGTGTCGATGTTCTGGTTGCGCCTCGTGACCTGTCCGACCCAGTTGCCGAAGCCGTCGTTCTGCCCTCGGCTGTAGACGTGCGTCAGATTGCTGTAGCAGTGCCCCGCGGTCGTCAGGTAGAGGTGACCGGTGCTCCTCTGCTTGACGGCGAACCCGGCCGTGCACTTGTAGGCGCTGGTGCCCTCGGTCCCGATCAGCGCGGACCCGGCCCAGAACGGCTGGGCGTCGGCGAACCGCGACTGCTGGGGTTCGAGACGGGCCTGCCGTACGTCGACGGCGCCCGGGTAGGCGCCGCGCAGCGAGTTCGTGACGGAGGCCGGGGCGTCCGTGTAGACCGACACCTTGTCGGTCGTGGCGTCGTACGAGGTGGCCACGCCGTACTTGTCGGCGTCGCTGTTCCACGCGCGGGCCGTCACCGTCTGCTGGATCCTGCTCAGGGCGTCCTTGCTGAACTGGCTGGTCCTGACGGTCGTCCGGGTGCCCGTCGGGAGCAGTGCCTGGACCTTGGTCTTCTCCGCGGCCGTCGTGCCGGCGGCCAGCCTCAGCACCGTGCCGGAGTCCGCGACGCCGAGCGCGGAATGGGTGGTGGCGATGTGGTCGAGCTGCTTCCACTGGCTCTGACTGGGCTCCGTCGACACGTCGGCGGAGGTGGCCGGGCCCTGGGACCCGGACGCCGGTCCGGTGACCGCCGCCAGGGCGACGGCCGGCGCGCCCAGTGCCAGCACGCCCGCGGCCGTCGTCGTGAGCGCCAGCCGGATCAGGCTGTTTCTCGTTCGCACAGTTCCTCGTTTCGCTCAGGGGGAGTCGGAACGTGCGCAAAGAAACCAAGGCCGTGTAACAGTGGCCGGGCCGTCGGATCACGGCCACCGATCGGAACCGACGGCCGTCCGTTACCCACCCGCGGGGCCCGCCGCGCTCACCCCGCCCAGACGACCGCCTGCACCTCCCCGTACGCGTGCAGCGCGTACGACCCGACATCGCGCCCCACCCCGCTGCGTTTGAACCCCCCGAACGGTGCCTCCATGTTCCGCCCGACGGTGTTCACGCCCACTCCGCCCGCCCGCAGCCGCCGCGCGACCCGGAACGCGCGGGCCACGTCCCCCGACCAGACGTAGTCGATGAGTCCGTACTCGCTGTCGTTGGCGAGCGCGACCCCTTCCTCCTCGTCGTCGAAGGGGATGACGGTCACCACCGGCCCGAAGATCTCCTCCCGGGCCACCCGCATGTCGTTCGTGCAGTCGGCCAGCAGGGTCGGGGCGACATAGAACCCCCGGTCGTACGGCGGCCGTTCGCCCCCGGTGACGACCACCGCGCCCTCTTTCCGCCCCAGTTCGACGTACGCCTCGACCCGGTCCCGATGCGCCCCAGAGATCACCGGCCCGACCACCGTGCCCGCCGCACGCGGGTCACCCACCTTCAACTGACCGGCGTAAGCGGCCAGTTGCTCCACGAGCTGCCCGTACACGCCCCGCTGCGCGAGCACCCGCGTCGGCGCCGTGCAGATCTGGCCGCTGTAGAACGAGAACGTCGTGCCGATGCCGGAGACCGCCGAGCGCACGTCCGCGTCGTCGAAGACGAGTGCCGCGCCCTTTCCGCCCAGCTCCATCAACTGGCGTTTCATGCCCCGGCCGCACACCTCGGCGATCCGCTGCCCGACCGCCGTCGACCCGGTGAAGCTGACCATGTCGACGTCCGGCGAGTCCACGACGGCCTCGCCGACCCCGGCGCCCCTCCCGCTGACCACGTTCACCGTTCCCGGCGGCGCGCCCGCCGCCTCCAGCGCCTCCGCCATCCGGTACACCGACAGCGGGTCCTGCGGAGCGGGCTTCACGACCACCGTGTTGCCCATCGCCAGCGCGGGCGCGATCTTCCCGGCGGGGTTGGCCCAGGGGTTGTTGTACGAGGTGATGCAGGCGACCACGCCCACCGGCTGGCGGATGGCCAGCGCGCCCATCACCGCGGCCTTCCCGAACGGGCCGCCCTCGCTGACCTGCGGCGCGATCGCCCACTCGGCCGGTTCCACCTTCGCGTACCGGCGGAACCGGGCCGCGCCGACGCCCACCTGCATCCCGCGCGCCGTCGTGGTCGTGGCGCCGGTCTCCGCCTGGGCGAGGGCGGCGTACGGCGCCAGGTGGCTCTGGATGATGTCCGCGGCCCTCCCCAGTACCGCCGCCCGCTCCTCCGCCGACCGCTGGGACCACGACCCGAAGGCCTCGCGGGCCGCCGCGGCGGCGGCGTGCGCCTGATCCCGCGAGGCCTCCGGCGCCCACCCGACGACGTCCTCCGTCGCCGGGTCGATCACCTCGTAGTGCCCGTCGGCCGGTTCCACCCACGAGCCGCCGACGAACAGCCGCTGTCCGTCGGTCACTTGGTACTCACCGTGGCCGTGTCCCGCCCCGAGCGGAGCACCCGCCCCGGCACCGCACCCGTCACGGTGTCGCCCCGGATCGCCTCAACTCCGTTGACCCATACGGCTGTTATCCCGAGCGCCTTCGAGTCGAGACGCGGACTGTCGCCCGGCAGGTCGTGCACCAGGGTGGCCTTGCCGGCGTCGATGCGCTCCGGGTCGAAGAGGACCAGGTCCGCATGGAAGCCCTCCTCGATACGCCCCCTCTCCCGGAGGCCGAACAGCCGCGCCGGATCGTCGGTCAGCATCTGCACCGCCCGCTCCAGCGACACGAGTCGGCGTCCCCGCAGACAGTCGCCGAGGAAGCGGGTCGTGTACGGGGCCCCGCACATCCGGTCCAGGTGCGCGCCGGCGTCGGAGCCGCCGAGGAGCACGTCCTCGTGCCGCCAGGTCTCGGCACGCAGTGCCCAGGACGCCGGGTCGTTGTCGGTGGGCATGGGCCACAGGACCGTACGGAGTTCGTCGGCCACGCAGATCTCGACGAGGCAGGAGAAGGGGTCCAGGCCGCGCTCGGCGGCGATGTCCTGCACCACCCTCCCGGTCAGCCCCTCGTTCGCCGCGCTGTACGTGTCCCCGATGACATACCGCCCGAAGTCCGTCAGCCGCCGGAAGACCCCGGCCTCCTCGCTCCGCCCCCGCCGGACCAACTCCGCCCGTACGGCGGGGTCGCCGAGCCGGGCGATCCGCTCCGGCACCGGAAGCCCCAGCACCGGACCCCACCCGGGGATCAGGTTCAGCGCGCAGAAGGTTCCGAGGGACATGTTCATCGGCGTGAGGATGGGCATCGTGAGGGCCACGACCCGGCCACCCGCCTTACGGGCACGCTCACTTGCCTCCAACTGGCGGGGTACGCGGGCCGGTACGGCCGAGTCGATCGTGAGCACGTTCCAGTTCAGCGGACGCCCGGCGACCGCGCTCATCTCGACGAACAGATCGATCTCGTCGTCACTGAACTGGTCGAGGCACCCGGCGACGATCGCCTCGATCTGCGTACCCTCGTGCTCGCCAACCGCCTGGGAAAGGGCGATGAGTTCGGCGGGCAGCGCATGCCGGGACGCCACCGGCTTGCCGTCCCCGTCGGAGTGCGTGGACGACTGCGTGGTGGAGAACCCCCAGGCCCCGGCGTCCATGGCCTCATGGAACAGCCGCAGCATGTCGGCGAGTTGAGCCTCGCTCGGCTGCCCACCCACGGCATCCGGCCCCATCACATACCGCCGCAGCGCACAATGCCCCACCATGAACCCGGCGTTGACCGCGATCCGCCCTTCGAGAGCATCCAGATACTCCCCGAAACCGCTCCAGCTCCAGGGCGCCCCCTCCTCCAACGCCACCAACGACATCCCCTCGACCTTGGACATCATCCGCCGCGTGTAATCGGCGTCGTCCGGGCGGCCAGGGTTCAACGGGGCAAGCGTGAAACCACAGTTACCGGCGGCAACGGTAGTGACCCCGTGGTTGAGGGAGGGCGTGGCATACGGATCCCAGAAGAGCTGAGCGTCGTAGTGCGTATGCGGATCGACGAACCCGGGCGCCAGCACCAACCCGGACGCGTCTTCACTGGTACGCGCATCCTCGGTCACAGCACCGATGACAGCGATACGCCCGTCCCGCAGCCCGACATCAGCGACGTAGGCGGGGCGGCCGGTCCCGTCAACGACGGTAACCCCTCTGACCAGATGATCTAGCAAGGCTGCACTCCAATCCCCTAGGGGCGCGGGGAACTGCGCGACCAGCCCCCACCACGCCGCACCCGCCGACGAACCCTCAAGCCACCCCGCGGAACCGCGAAGTCCGATGCACAGGATCGGTATCAATCTTCGGAATCACGTGCTCCCCGACCAACCGAATCGTCTGAAGCGTGTCCTCCTTAGAGATCCCGATAGGCATCCCGAAGCTCAACTGATCGGCCCCGGCCTGCTCCCACCGCTTGCACTGCGTCAGCACCTCATCCGGATCTCCACAGATCAACAGCTCCTCAGCGATAAGGAGTTCGATGATCTCCTCGTTGAACTCGGGCAGGGTCTCCGGCCACACCGGGAACCCCTCAGGACGAGGAAACGTGTCGTGGTACCGGAACAACAGCGACTGCAGATAGTGCAGCCCACCCCCCGCCGCGATCCGCACAGCCTCCGCGTGCGTCGGCGCACACACCGCCGTGGACGTCACCATCACGTTGTCGTTGACGAAGTCCCCGACCGGCTCGGCGTCCACGATCGCCGTCTTGTACTGCTCCAGCACCCACTCCATGTCGGAGACCTTCTGCACGCTGAAGCCGAGCACGCCCAGACCCTTGCGCGCGGCCATGCCGTACGAGGGCGGCGAGCCGGCGGCGTACCACATCGCGGGGTGCGAGGGCCCGTACGGCTTGGGCAGGATCTTGCGCGGCGGCAGCGCCCAGTGCTTGCCCTGGAAGCCGACGTACTCGTCCTGCATCCACATCTTCGGGAACTCGGCGATCGTCTCCTCCCAGAGTTCCTTCGTGTGGTTCATGTCGGTGATGCCGGGCATGAAGCCGAGGATCTCGTGCGAGCCGGCGCCCCGGCCGGTGCCGAACTCGAAGCGGTTGCCGGTGAGATGGTCGAGCATGGCGACCTTCTCGGCCACCTTCACCGGGTGGTTGACCGGGGCGAGCGGGTTGAAGATGCCGGAGCCGAGATGGATGCGCTCGGTGGCGTGGGCGAGATAGCCGAGGTAGACGTCACTGGCGGAGAGGTGCGAGTACTCCTCCAGGAAGTGGTGTTCGGTCACCCAGGCGTACTTGAAGCCGGACTTGTCGGCCTCGATGACGTACTCGGTCTCCTCCAGCAGCGCCTTGTGCTCCGCGAGCGGATCGGTCTCGGCCCGCTTGCCCACGTATCCCTGTACAAAGAGCCCGAATTCCAAGGAGGTTCACCGTCCCCAGTAACCGTTCCTGACGTTCCTGACGTATCTGACGTATCTGACGTATCCGAACGCATCTGACGCAGCGTCAGATTTATTGAGACGACTGTTCCACCGGCCCCTGTGACCGTCAATACCTGACGGTCAGTCAGATAACAGCGACGCCCGCGAGCCAGCCCCCGTCGATCACGAACGGCTGCCCGGTGATGTACGAGGAGTCCTCCGAGGTGAGGAACAGCGCGAGCCGCGCCACCTCCTCGGGCCGCCCGATCCGCCCCAGCGGCACGAGCTTGCGGTACAGCCGGTCCAGGCCCCGCGAGGCACCCTCGGCGTCCGCGCCCGGGTCCAGCACGGCCGGGTTGGACATCGCGGTGTCGATCGCGCCGGGGCACATGGCGTTGACCCGGATCTTCTTCCGCGCCAGCTCCAGCGCGGCGACCCGGGTGAGCCCGACGATCGCGTGCTTGCTCGCCGCGTACGCCCCGACCGCCGCCATCCCGGTCATCCCGGTGTACGAGGCGGTGTTGACGATCGTGCCGCCGCCGGCGTCGGCGATGTGCGGCGCGACCGTCTTCACGCCGAGGAAGCAGCCGACCTGGTTGACCTGCACGACCTGCATGAACTCGTCGAGGGGGGTGTCGAGAAGGGTGTTGAAGCGGAGGATGCCGGCGTTGTTGACCAGCCCGTCGATCCGGCCGTACGCCTTCTCGGCGGCGGCGACCGCGGCCTGCCAGCCCGCCTCCTCGCGCACGTCGAGATGGACGTAGAGCGCGCCCAACTCCTTGGCGAGCGCCTCTCCTTGGTCGTCGAGCACATCCGCCACGACCACCCGCGCGCCCTCCGCGACGAAGAGCCGCACCTCCTGCTCCCCCTGGCCGCGTGCGGCGCCTGTGACGAGGACGACACGTCCGTCGAGCTTGCCCATGTGGACTCCCTTCGCGGTGCATTGGCCGAGGTCAGCGTACCCCTGTAGCTGACGAAGCGTCAGATATACGGAG
>Ga0307513_10006589_pt1 | contig 15156 bp, 9 predicted proteins | sample 15_EM_MG_FD_202174 | JGI IMG/M metagenome (GOLD analysis project Ga0307513, IMG submission 202174) | Populus trichocarpa ectomycorrhiza microbial communities from riparian zone in the Pacific Northwest, United States - 15_EM | ecosystem: Host-associated > Plants > Roots > Unclassified | place... | reverse complement strand
AAATGAACATTTACCATAAATTAAAGCTATCTTATATTATCAAATCTGTCATTACAAAACATGCTCTAGTTAAGGAGTTATTGATACTTCAAGTGCAAAAATGATGATATAAAACCTTGATAAAAATACACTTTTAAGTACTAATCATCTAGCATTTTTCTACTTTCCATTAATTGCACCGTCTTCAACTTCTCTCTGGTCAACTTAGATTTCAATGCTTCTACCTCGGTCTTATGGTTATGCATCCCCGTTCTTAGCTCTTCTTTAGCGTTAAATGTCTTAATCTCAGCTTTTCTCAATTGGTCTTTGAACTTATCTATATCCGCCATATGTGAGTCCAGTGCAGCTTGAGTTTTGATAGCCAACTCTTCCCAATGCTTAGCTTTTTCCATCAAGTCTTGGTTAATAGCTTTTTGCATTTCCAGATTATCCATCGCCTTTATCCAATCTTGGCCCACAGAGTCCCTCTTTTCTTCAGCTATTTTTCTCGCTGCTTTTTCCTTAGTTAATTGATGCTCCAAAGACGCACTCACCTCTTCCTTTGTTTTAAGTTCAGCTTGCAACAGCCTTACTTGTTCCCTTAATTCTTCTTCATAATCTACCCTTTTCCTTCATGTTCCCACAAGTTTAGAAACCTGATCTACACAGGTGACTCCTCCATTACGCCATTCAAGATACCTTTCACTAACCGTAGGACTCCTTACTCCGGTCTCCTTTTTTACCAGCACTAGAGATTTCCAATCCTGTTTAATGTCTTCTAGCATCTCACTGGTGACTCCTTTATAGACTCCAGCGAATTGAGCTATACCCACTGTTCTTGGAATACTTTGTATGCCCCAAGCTATCTTGCAACCAAAGCAGGTGCATAACTAACATATCCGGTCACTCCCATTAATGGTACCCAAGGCTTCTTTCCACAACCCATTAGGCATGCTACATTCTTCATCCAAGGTGCTCTCCAAATAAAATTGCTTTATGAAAGCTCTTGCAATTTTACCCTCCAATCATCTTCAGAAAAGTTTTCCCATTCACTTGACACAAATAGCTCTAGTGGCCTTTGATTGAACCACCAAAAATTTCTGAATAACGGAGTCTTGGATTCCATGTGACTTACCAACCAGATGAATAATAATGGAACACAACATCTCATTGAACCCTTTCCAGTCTTTTTGCAATGGTTGAGTGATAAGAAAGTTTCAGCCAAAATTACGGTAGAAGGATTAATCTTGGTCTTCTTGTACTCAACAAACAAATTTGCTGCTTCTAGACTGATGATCCCAGCAGTTGAAGGACATAAGATTAGCCCAAATATCCCCAAAGCCAATATTCTATATCCCTCCAATTTAGCACTTGGATTAGACTTTTTAGCAATCAACAACTCTTCTAGTCGTTTCCATCTTAGACCACCAGAATTATTTTTCTCTCTATATAAGCTCATTTGATGGATTCCAAGCAACTTGGTTAGCTCCTTTATGGCATTCTCACCTTTGTGACAAAAGTATACCTTATGAATATCTTCAGGAAATTCTGTTAGAACACCGTATTCTTCAATGGTAGGCACCATATCGATGTTCCCAAACGCAAAGCATCGATAATCAGGATCCCAAAAATGAATTAAAGCTTTAATGGCTAATGGCAGCACTGGAACTTTCAAAAGATGCAAAATCCTCTCATATATCCTGGTAAATTCAGTCTCGTCGGCCAAGTATTTGGTGAGTGGAAACAAACAGTTTGCATCATTTATTATGCATCTCACATCTTTGAGTGGTGGTATTCCATTAACATCCAGTCTAAGGTAGTCCCCCTCAGCCATATGCAATGATTCAGATTCAAGCCCATACTCAACGGTGGTGATCTCACGATTAACAGTCATTATGTCAAAAACCCTGTAATGAAAATGTCATATGTTAAGTTTTAGCCATTAAAATGCTTGAGGTAGGTCGCTATCTAGTCTCAAAAGGTCTCTCGCATGCTCAGTGATCGTCCTCGCAAGGTCGATATGAGGCTTACAAGTAGTGTGAAGATAGAGGCCCTAAGTAATATCAGTTTGGCATATCAATCACTTCCAAGTAAACAATCAAACGAGAATTGGATGGTTTCGCGAGTCTTACCCAGGCTAAAGCCATTGGGGTACTGTTACTCTCCCACTTAACTTAAAGTTGATATGACGAATAATGAAATGAGTGGTGCGTGGAGGCACAAATCTATATCCAATATATGTATGAAGGATATGAATAAATATGGATGCTAAAGCTATAAATAATAAAAGATAAATAATAATAATAATAATAATAATAATAATAATAATAATAATAATCCACAATCTCCTAACACAACATAACAAGCATTTTAGCAATTAACAAACAAAAAGCAAAGCTTAGTCGTATCTTGTCCCCAGTAGAGTCGCCATTCTGTCGCACCCGACATCATGGCGACCTTAAAAATAATCTTAATGAGGGAAAAAGAACAGATTTCTGGCATCTTGTTCTTTTAGGGAAAATGTCTTATTTAAGAAGTCGCCACCTAGTATTATGGTCACTAGGAACCCTAACTGGTTAAGAGAGATCATATGGTACGAGATTGGTTGAGGCTAGGGAAGGTATTAGTACCCCTAGCGCACTCTATCTGAGGTAAGCTGTATTGTTGTTTTAATCTTAACTTGCTAGAACTTTTTGTTGAGTTGTGTGTAAGAACGTATGATATTATTGACTCTAATTTCAATGAATAAACCTACGAAATAAATTTAAATCAATGCATGTATATTTTTTTGTTTTTTTTTTTAAATGATGGTTTAATCATAATGTTCCTGACTCTGGCGTCAATGAATATTTGATCTCGAATATTTCCAACTCTGGCGTTGGTAAATATTCCAACACAAATAATTCCAATTAAAAGTTCTGCCACGAATAATTCCAACTCTGGCGTTGGTAAATATTCACTACGAATAATTCTAACTCTAGCGTTGGTAAATATTCATAGCCTAAAAACAATATTTTTTTATTTTTTTTTCTTTTATTCCTGATCCTGATATCAGTGAATAATAAGAAAAACATTTTTTAGAACATGAGAAATTTTTATTTCTACACCAGTAGATTGATAAAAAAATTTCTAAGACATGCAAAAAAAAAAACAAATTTCTACACTTTTCATTTTTTTATTTTTTATTATTTATATTTTTTTTTGGGTCGAGCCCAGCTCAGCCCAAAAGGAGCTGGGCCAGCCTGGCCACTGGCCCAAACCAGTGGCCCGGCAGAGTTAATTAAACTGCACGCGTGAAGCAATTTCACGCGTGCAGCGACTGTGCGAAGGTAATTAAATTACCTTTGCACAGTTCTTACATTTATACAATTCCAAACAAGAATGAAGAGAGAATGAGAACGGCTTACCTACTTCTGGAGATCACGAGGAGGCTTGCAGCACGGTGATTTTGCTCTCGTTTGTGTATGACTGCCCCCTTCGGGCCCTTCTGTTTTCCTTTTGTTTCGGTGATGATGAAGGTCACGGCTTGCTGCTTGGGTTCTTCCTTTTTCTGATTTGCAGGGGGGATTGAGGAGACAGTGATGTTAATTTTGGTTTTTCTGGGTTTTTTTGTTTGCGTTTTCTCTGTTTTTTTTTTTCTGTGTATTTTCTTTCTCTCTGTTTTGCTGGGTTTCTTCCCTCTGTCTTGCTCTGGTTTTTTTTTCATGTGTATTTTCTTTCTCTCTGTTTTGCTGGGTTTCTTCCCTCTGTCTTGCTCTGGTTTTTTTTTTCTCCCTGGCGAGGTCGCCTTTGCTCAGCCTTTATAGAGCCAGCGGCAGCCTCGGTGGTGGTAACGGAATTATTTAATTAAGGACTTAATTATTTGCATGATTATAAGATTTTAGGACCAAAATGTTCTTATACACGTTTGCATGTAAGGAATCTACATGACATGTATGTGTGGGCGTATCATTTCCCTAACATAAATAAAATAAAAAAAAAAAACACAAATGAATTATTAGATTAGTAAGACTATTGGATTCTACGTTAAAATGATAATTTAATTAAAGGCTCATAATAATATTGAACTTTATTCTTGTTGTTTATAGTTTTTCTTAAAAACTTTGGTCATCTAGTTCAAATGAAGTTGGAGTTGTTGACATTTCCATATTACAGTTAAAGAACTTAGAAAGCAAGAAAGGGAATTTATAATACAGTTAAAGAGAGAAAAATGCCAAATTTAAATATTAAATTATCACTAAATTAGTAGCGTAGATTACGCATTAACCATAATTCATATATTTCCTAATATGTACCATTTGTTTTAAAAAAATATTGTGCACAAATTCATAAAATGCTATTTAGTGAATGAAATTAAAAAATTCAATAACATTTTTTAAAAAAAATTCTTTATTTTCTATTTGTGACCAACAAATCATTCCAAAACAATGAATATTTTAATTTTAAATCTCGTTCACAATTCTTAGCAAAAATTTTAAAATATTTTTTATTATTGAAAAGTTTTATTATTATTATTATTATTATTATTATTATTATTATTATTTATGAAAATTAATTATTTTAAAAAAAATTATGATGATTACTATGATATTAATTATTAATAACTATCTAATTATAAAAATTAATTATTCCATAGTAAATGGAATTTGTATCATTTTGTTTTTTTTCGACCAATACATGACCTATTTTGAATACAAAATATTTGTTCTAATGCAAATAGGATAAAAGAAATTAGATTTTTGTGAACATTTTTTTTAGTATCATACCTTGTTTAAGACCGGTTTGAATTACTCGTCATCAACAATTTTATTTAGTATATGCTATATTAATTAATTTTTTAAATTGATCTATTAATGAAATTAAGTAATCTAGAATACTATGATGTTAAGATTATAAAAATGTAATATTTGATTAATTTAGATGCTTCTATCATAATAGGATTTTACCTACCTGTTTTTTTATGTTGTCTATGCTCTTGAACTTGATAAATGCTCACCATGAATAACCACACTTGTCTTTCTAATAGGTTTTAAAAGACAATAAAAATTTTCAAAAATACTTTCATTGTTAATTTTCTTGTGTAAAGCATAATTTTCTAAAAAGGCAAAGGATTTTGCAATACTAAAAAGGAAAAGGAAAAGAAATGTGATGATGTTAGCACTTTTTTTAATCTTTTTTTTTTTTCTATAAATAGAGAATATTATACTTGACACTCGCATATATCAAAGTATTCCGTGTTAAGGTTTCTGATAAGGAATTGCAGAGGACGACTTCTGGAAATGTAGGAACCCACGCGCCGCCGCGAAATCCAGAGAGCGGGGGAGATACGTAATGGCTTCGTCCCCTCTTAACCTTCCTGTCGGCTGTGAGCAACTCCGTTACCTGCAAAAACCCAAAAACGCAACAAGCAAGTCTGTTTTCGTTTTTCTTTCTTTGTTTTCAGATCGGCTTCTCTTCCTTCCCCCTTTTCAGATCTGCTTCTCTCTTTACAGATCTGTTTTTTCTTTTTGTTTCCCCTTCTTCTCTGTTTCAGGTGGCCGGCGCTATGACCAAGGAGCTGCTGGCGACTGTGTTTCTGTGGCGTCTGTGTTTCTGTGGCGTCTGTGCTGCTGCTGGAGGCTGAATGGAAGGGAGACCTGGTTCGGTCGGCGATGGACAAGAAGAAGCTGAAACGGCCAGCAAGAGGGGAGAGTGAGGGGCGAACGACTTTGCCCTCTTTTTGGTCTTGGCGAGCTTGCGGCTGGTTCAGGAGGGAAGGGGTCTCGGGTCTGTCGGGTTGTTCGTTCAAGGCGAGGAAATGCAGAGGTGAAGGAAATGGGGCTTCTGGTGGATCTGTTTTGGCTGAGAGGGGAGGCTCCTTCGGGTGCAGGGAAGAAGGCCGAGAGAGGGGAATGGGACAGTGTGTGGCTGAAGGTTAATAGCGGCGGCTCTCGTCTGTCTTTTGGCCAGAGAGCTGAGAAGAGAAGATGAGCGGCGGCATCATAGATATGAGATGCAATGCTTCTATCATAGATATGAATAAACCTCACTTATTCTTGATTCCCATGTATAATTAAGCATAACTTCCTAGCAAGGTAAAGAATTTCGCAACACAAAAGTGAAAAGGAAAGGAGATGTGATTATTTTTGCACTTTTGTTTATATTTTTATAAAAGGAAATATTGATACTTTGACTTGCTAGAAGTTATGCTACACCATAGAATAAAACAACATTTCATTGCACATAAAATATTGTGCACAAATTCATAAAATGCTATATATTTAGTGAATGAAATTAAAAAATTCGATAACAATTTTTTAAAAAATTCTTTATTTTTCTATTTGTGACCAACAAATCATTCCAAAACAATGAATATTTTTTAAAAAATAAAACTAGATTTTATTTGATAGAAAATTTGGGATCAGTTGTAAATCTTGTTCAGAAATCTTAGCAAAAATTTTAAAATATTTTTTATTACTGAATTTTTTTAATTATTATTTATGAAAATTAATTATTTTTTTAAATGATGATGATTACTATAATGTTAAATTATTAATAACTATCTAATTATAAAAATTAATTATTCCATACTAAATAGAATTTTTATCATTTTTTTGCAACCAATATATGACCTCTATATATATATTATTAGTGTATTTTTTAAAAAAAAATGTTTCAAACTTGCATTTGAAAGGTGGTCACAATTTTTTTTGAATACAAAATATTTGTTCTAATGCAAATGGGTTACAAAAAAATTATATTTTTGTAATCATTATTTTAGTCTCATACCTTGTTTGAGACCCATTCGAACTATACATAATCGATAATTTTGTTTAGTATATGATATATTAATTAATTTTTTATTAATTGATTTATTAATCAAATTAATTAATCTAGAATATTATGATGTTAAGATTATAAAAATGTAATTTTTTATTAATTTAGATATGTTAAACTCTATAATGTTTAAGTAAATCTGTTTTCTTAGCTTATCATAAAAGATGCTAGAGAAGCAATGCTTCTATATATCATACCTTGTTTTGTTTCTATATGTTGTCTATACTCTTGAACTTGACAAATGCTCAATATGAATAACCACACTTGTCTTCCTAATAGTTTTTTAAAGGACAATAAAAATTTTCAAAAATACTTTCATTGTTAATTTCCCTGTGTAAAGCATAACTTCCTAGCAGGGCAAAGGATTTTGCAACACAAAGAAAAAAGGAAAAGAAATGTGATTATGTTAGCTCTTTTTTTTTTTAATCTTTTTTTTTCTTTTCTATAAATAGAGAATATCGATACTTTGACACTCGTATATATCTAAGTATCTAGTGTTAAGGTTTCTGATAAGAAAAATGCTTCAGAGAAGGAAGCTTACGTTCAAGAAATCCCAAACCAAGCTTTCTCATGATCTGCCGTGATCTTGATAAATCTTATGCTATAACTCTTGACGAATATTTGTTATAACTATGCATACCTCCTTTCCTTACTCTTGTACTGATGTATTTAACTACAAACCGTTTCGATTATATATATTTTCCAGTACAGAATAATAAAAACTACATTTTTCCCTTCTGTAATTTTTCTATGTTCCCGCTACATCAATATTTGTCGGACTTAAAAAGTAATTACATCAAACACACACAACCCCTTATAGAAACATATACTAAACTAAAACAACATTTTATTGTATATGCTATGTATAGATTCATAAAACTCTATTTTTTTTTTATTCTTTATTTTCTATTTGTGATTAGCAAATCATTCCAAAAAAATATTATATTTGAAAAACAAATTCAACATAATTTTATTTGATAGCAAATCTAGTACTTATTGTTTTAGTTGTAATTAATGTTCCCAAATTTTAGCTAAATTTGTTTTTCATTATTGAAAATTATGATTATTGTTGTTGTTAATGTTTTTTTTATGAATAATAATTATTTTAAAAAAAATTATGATGATCACTATGATATTAGTTAGCAATAACTATCAAATTAGAAAAATTAATTATTCCATACAAAATAGGAATTTTATCAATATTTTGGGACAAAAAAGCGACTATACATATATATATTATTAATTTTTTCAAAACCATTTTAAATTTGCATTTGAAAATGGTCACAAGTTTTTTAAATAATGAAATATCTGTGCTGATGGAAATGGGTTACAAAGAAATCAGATTTTTGTGAATATGTTTTTAACAGCTCTAACTCTTTTTAACAATTTTTTTTTTAATTTCCTAACAGCTTTTTTATTTTTTATCTATTGTAATAATTATTTTTATTTTTTTTTATTTTCTACCTATCTATTACATGATAGTAGCCTAATATACCATCCACTCTTACAATCAAATGTAACAAAAAATAAAAATAAATCACAATATTATTTTTTTGTGTTTGCAAGGTTTGCTGGTATTTCCTTTCTATCATTGTTGCTGTTTCTGTAACCCTTATCTTTAGAAGAAGAAGTTGAATTCTGGAGGATAGCTTTATGTTGAGAAAATATCTTTAAAAACAGTGTCTATATACGCCTCAAGTTATAGTTCATTTATGTTCATTGTATTTAATTTTACAACATATCTAACCCCCCCCTCTCTCTCTCTCTCTCTCTCTCTATATATATATATATATATATATATATAGGAGATGCAATGCTTCTATCATATGAATAAACCTCACTTGTCTACGTAATTGTTTTTTAAGGACAATAAAAAAAATTAAAATTTTTTTATTCATCATTTCCTTGTGTAAAGCATAACTTCCTGATTTCGCATTACAAAAGTGAAAAGGAAAAGAGATGTGATTATTTTTGCACTTTTGTTTATTCTTTTATAAGAGAAAATATCAATATTTGTCAGACTTAAAAAGTTTATAAAACACACGCACACCCTAAAATAAAACAACATTTCAATGTACATAATAACATTTCATTGTACATAAAATATTGTGGATGAAAATGATGAAATCAATGTAAAAAATTATGATGGAAATGAAGACAAGTCAATTAACAAACAAGAAGAAAATTCTGATTAATTTGCGCAATATAAATATGTAATGTCATAAATTATAAAGTAACATTTATGAATGAAACTCACTTCAATATAATGACAATGATGTTAATTTATTGTTGAATGACAAGGAAATATTTGTTTTATTACTGTGAAGTGAGCTATTATTATTGTGTTGTGTGTGCACTTGTGAATTTAAGTATTTGTAGGATGGATAGATAGGGAATACATATACAATTTGGCATCAGACATTGTTTTATAATGATGAAAATATTGACATAATATACATTACACACGGGTATACTAACAATATGTGTTTGTCGTTATATTCTAGTGACGATAAGAATTCCAATACGTTGATAATCACTGTTCCTAGTAATTGTTGACTATTTACTTCTTTTTTCTCTAACGGAATCACTGACGGACTTAAATGTCATTGTTAATATTTGGAGAGGTTTCTAAGAATTTTCATAAAAGTTGGAAATTTTCATTTGACTTTATAGACGGAATCACCATTAGAAATATTAAAAATATTAATATTTAATAGTTTGCTGGTAATTTCATTGGTAAATCTAAATTAAATCGACTAGAATCAGAACAAATGAGATATCATCTTCTTCCCTCTTCTTCTCAACTAACAATTATCTTCTCTCTCTTTCCTTCTTAGCCAAAATCAAGCCTCCTCTTCTCTTTTCATCCTCAGGTATGTTGTCTTTTTTATTTTTGTGTTTATTAACAATTATTTTCTTTTTGTTTTTTAGTTCTTAGCTTGAAATAAGTATGCCATTAAGGGAAGAAATTTTCATTCATTTTTCTTCTTTTTTTGTATGTGTGTATGTGTGTTTTTTGTTTTTTGCATTATTTTGGTTTTTTCGTCATTATTTTTGTTTAGTTTTGTGTTCTTAATAATTTTTTGAATTAATACCTAAGTTGAATTTTAGTTGTTATTGAAATAATTTTTACATTATTTTTTTGAATTTTAATAATTTTATATATGAATTAATACCTATGTTGCATAATTTTAATACCTATGTTGCATAATTTCCCAGCAAGGCAGAGAAAATTGCGACAAAAAGTGAAAAGAAACGAAATATGATTGTGCTAAAGCATATCTTAGTTCAAAATAATGTATCCCAGAAGACTTAAATCACAATGGTTTCCTCTCCATTTTTTTTTTATTTCCATCTGTACTCGTCTATTATTTCCTAAGCATGTAATTTAACTTCTTAAGAAATCGTCTATGATTTGAAAATATTAAATAATCATTTCAATTTAAAAATTTAAATTTATTTTTATACTTTATTTTATATTTTTTGAACATATAAAAATTTAAATCATTAGGTGAAACTTATAGAATCATTTTTATTCTATTCTCTCACAAAACTCAGACAGCTTTCTCTGCTTTATTTATTTATTTTTTCATATTGATGAATTAGTATAAATAGGCTTACAAGCCTAGCTAGTAAATGGAACTAGCCAAAATAGTTACTTCTATCAACAACCATATTCAACAAACAAACAGTCATACAAGATGAATTCCTCTGATCAACAAAGGAATAGCATCACTTACATGGAACCAAAATTGTACAAAGCTGCAGAAGCAGGCAACATCAACCCATTTAAGGATCGTCTTCCAACTAGAGTATACATTATTTGATATCCAAGTATACATTATTTGATAAACCGGATTACCGTTAGTTACTGTAACGTAGCTGGCTCAAGCAACCAGTTACTAGACAAAACTGCACCCAACTTGGCATGAATCTCTTTCCCGTGGTTTTGAATTATCAGGGACAATGTGGCTTGAAGACTTGAAGATAAGGAGATTGTTGTCTAGCTTTAACCATAAGAAAAAAAGAGGACAGAAAAGACCCAAGTGAGGTTAATCATAATGATGAGTATTGATGAATCCAGTTTTAAGGGTCCCAAGAAACCTCTCTTGGACTTGGTCAAAGGAAGGACCTTGAGCTGAGTTAAAGAGCTGAGGAATCAGACACTAGCCTCCATCGACCTCCAAAAAACAGAAAAAAAAAAAATTAGATCAGATTTTGAGAGGAAAACAAATTCTAGCGTTTTTAGCACGCACCTTTAGCAACCATAAAATCAGATCTTATTGCATAACTCTGAGCCAGAGGATACAAATTCCAAGACAAGTTGATACAAGAAAACGAATCAAATTTGTCCCAACGCCAAGAGAAAGGAAATTTCAACCACCCCTTTTTGCTAGTCTACACTGTCACCACCTTATACGACGGTTGTCTATTTTGTTCTGGTTGGCGTTTTATTTGGTTCAGATTTTTCTGCCACTTTGAATTTAAGAATATACCTGACTGATTTGCCTCTGAATTTATTGTAATTAATCATCCAACTTAATAGATCATCCAATTTTATCTTGTCTCGTAGCCTTTGTCACATGTTCACACGGTGGAAAGTATGAATGCACTTGGACGAAAATAACAGCAAAGACAAAGAACACAGGTCTGGTCCTTTTCTTTTTCCTTTCACTGCTGTCCCGTTCCCTCTGCATTTTTGTCCACAGAGCTCAAGTTTAACGTGTCATCCGCGGAAACGAAGACTTTCGGGTAGAATTTGAGTTTTTTTTTTAAAAAATTATTTTTTATGTTTTTATAAAAAACATTATATTAATTTATTTTAAAAAAAAAATTAAATGCTCACGAAATACTTTTGTCCCGTCTCGTCCCCTATGCAGTATTGTCCATTGAGCCCAATTTTAATTCTGATGCAATCCTGTCTCAGTTTGTTTGAGGGAGGTCTATACTTTTAAGTGGTAGTATAAATCATGGTTTCCACACTTGATTGAGTAAAGCAGATTGATTTAGAGTTTAATCGGATTTTAATTCGAAATTAAATTAGTTAAGGAGATGATTGTTTAACTTTTTAAAAAAATATTTAAACTAAGAATCAAATCTTGATAGCTTCTGTTTTAAATAAAAATGCTCTGTCAACACCCTATATTAACACATTTGATAGAAACTGATTTTAATATTATATAATTTCAACACTACTGTATAATATAATCAAAGACTAAGGTGAAATTCTTAGCGGTTGTTGTAATCCAATTTTGACCAATTGACTTTTTAATTTAATTTTATAGGGTTTAAAATGTAAAATTAAAATATCAAAAATTTATTTTGATGAAAAATATGATTTGTCAACATGCATGAAACAAGCTAACTAGCAGGCACAAAACAATCAATGAAGGATGTTGTTGGAGACGCGGTCTGAATTGTGTTTTTTAAAAACAATTATTTAAAAAAATTATTTAAATATTTTTAGATCGTTTTGATGTGTTGATGTTAAAAATAATTTAAAAAAATAAAAAAAAATTATTTTGATATATTTTTAAATAAATCACTTTAAACTTTCACTGCTACCGTAATCTCAATCACACCATAAGAATGAAACTTGACATATCCCACTTTTCATAGTAGTTTTCTTACAATATTTTGAGATTGTGGTAAAGTGTTTTTTAAAATATTTTTTTATTTAAAAATATATTATGATAATTTTTTATTTTTATTTTTAAGAATTTATTTTTAATATTAATATATTAAAACAATTTAAAAATTATAAAAAATTAATTTAAATTTTTTTTAAAAAAATCAATAATACTTTTTAAACACAAAAACAAATACTTTACAAGTACAAACTTGATTAATAAACAAACCATCAAAGCAAATTGTACTTGGAAAATAAATTTATCTGTCCCAACTAGTAGTTGTGTCACTAAATTTTAGTCATGAATAAGAAAAAGAAAATAAATAAATAAACACAAAATAGTGTCAGTGTTTTTTACTACTTTACTTGTGATGCGCATCAATTACAAAATAAAATATAAAAAATTGACAACTGATTTGGCAACCAAACACATGATTTAGAAATGATTGTTTCACTAGTAAATCAAATATCATAAATCCTTGTAAATGAGCCTAAAACTAAATACACAAGGAAGAAGAAGATCAAACCAATGAGACAACTAGTGCTGATAACAAGCCCCAATAAAGGTACTAGAATTGCGTATGTGCCTGTGATGAATGCCAATCATGGTCAACAATGTTGCAACCGCGCGCAAATAATCTTAGAGTGGTTTTCAAATTCATTTCTTCACCCTTATTCATTTCCAAATCTTGAATCAACGCCGTCAAAAAATGGATAATTAGAGACAACAGAAATAGAGAGCATCATTGACATTGCATCTAATATGACAAATATTATAAAAACAGCTTTTTTTAGCTAGAATTGCAATGCCTCCGTCACTCTTGTAACTGCCAGGTAGGGTAAATGGTGCTGCAAATATTACTGTTGCTATCAACGCCGTAATTACTAGATGAGACTCTCTTGCTTTACTTAAAGCATCCTCTTCCTCTTTGTTTTGCTCCTTCTCTCTTCTCAAAACAATGCGCTCGCGGCCAAATGGTCCACTACCAACATCATCAAGGGATTCTAGGATCTCTTTCTGCAAAATATTTAGGGTAAAATATCATAGATATCCATTATTTTTTGCTATTTAATTCTCAGATTTTTTAAATTTTAATTAATTGTAATTTTTTCTTTCATTTGTACTACTTTTTGTTTTTTTATTGAATAATATGTTTTTATAAAGCAGTTACATGCGATTGATATGCATAATCTGTTATCGTAGATGAAAAACTTAACAAAATCAATAAAATGACTTCATTTCAAATAAAAAAGATTATTAAGTTATTCAGATGAATTCATTTTTATGTTTGGTATTATAGTACGAATGGTTTTTAAAAGGAAAATATTTTCTTTAAAATTAAATCAAATTTTTCTTTGACTAGAAATTATTTTTCGTTGACCAACTTTTCTAATAGCAAATAAACACAGGAAAGTTTGGAAAATAATTTTTTAAAAAATAATTAAAATAATATATCAGCATGTTAAAATGATTTAAAAACATTAAATATAATTTAATTTCAAACTTTAAAAAAATTAATTTTTTTAAAAAACATGCTTCACACATCTAAGACTTGAAGATAAGAAGATTATGGTCCAGTTCTAACCATAAGAAAAACGAGTGAAGACAGAAAAGATGCGAGTGGAGCAGAGAAATTTAAATTGTTTGTGAAACTTCTAGAATCATTTTTATTCTAATCTCTCACAGAACTCAGACAGCTTCCTCTGCTTTATTTATTTATTTATTTATTCATATTGATGAATTAGTATTAATAGGCTTACAAGCCTAGCTAGTAAATGGAACTAGCCAAAATAGTTACTTCTATCAACAACCATTTTCAACAAACAACAGTCATACAAGATGAATTCCTCTGATCAACAAATGAATAGCATCACTTACATGGAACCAAAATTGTACAAAGCTGCAGCAAAAGGCAACATCAACCCATTTAAGTATCGTCTTCCAACTTCTCTCATTGAGCTATTGACTCCACAAAAAAACACAATTCTTCATGTTTACTTAGAAAACCAACGTAGAGAATCAGAATCCACTGATTTTATTGGCCAAATTATTGATATGTGTCCACAACTGCTATTGCAAGCCAATACTAAAGGCGAAACCCCACTACATTTTGCGGCAAGATACGGGCATTCCAATGCAGTGAAAGTCCTGATTGAGCGCGCAAGAAATCTAGCAATAGATCCTGAGAACGGGCCAGCAGAAGAAAAGAATATGTTGAGGATGACCAATGTAGAGCAAGATACAGCGTTGCACGATGCAGCTCGAAATATCCAAGCCCAAGTGGTGGAAATATTGACTGAAGAGTGATAAAATGTTGAAATATTCCAGATTGTTTCCTGAGTCTTAGGACTATTTTTAGTTATGTTGAATAATTCCTCTTTGGTTTGAGGAACACGTTTCTTTCCCTTTGTTAACCACGATTGCATCCTGTAAAATCGTGAGTTTGTTATTTTCCTTTCTCACAGTGTAAGGCTATTTAATAGCCACTGCTGCAGCTTAATAAAACATCTTCTTGATCTGTCTCTTGCTAGCGTTAACATATGGTATCAGAGCACAAAATCTGATCACTAGTTTTTCATTACAGGGACTAGATAAGAAGACGAAACACTGAGAGGAGTGAAACACCGAGAGGGTGAGGAAAACACATACAAGTGAAACACAGAGAGGAGAGAAACACTATGAGGAAACACTGTGAGGAACACATAATTTCCAGAATTTCAGAGAGAAGAAA
>Ga0307513_10006588_pt1 | contig 15156 bp, 16 predicted proteins | sample 15_EM_MG_FD_202174 | JGI IMG/M metagenome (GOLD analysis project Ga0307513, IMG submission 202174) | Populus trichocarpa ectomycorrhiza microbial communities from riparian zone in the Pacific Northwest, United States - 15_EM | ecosystem: Host-associated > Plants > Roots > Unclassified | place... | reverse complement strand
GGGAGGAAGCACCACCCTGCGGGGATGTCCTTGACGCCAAACCGTTTTCCAATGGTTTCCCGGATACATTCGACGACTGAGCCGCCGGTAGAGGGAAAAATTCCGCGCTGAATTCTCCCGAAAGTGGGTATCACTTCCTCTGCGTGGACTTTACCAAAACATGGCGCGGGTTGCCCAAAGTTGCGCCGGAAGAACTCCAGGTACTAGTCAAGGGGCGTGTGAGTTCGCAGAGGAGAGCAATTAATAGCGGAAACCCGCACCTTGTTCAAAGCATTCACGTAGCCAAATACGGACTTGGCATTGTCCAGTTGCCTTTTTAGCTCTGCAATGTGCACATCTACGCCAGCCTGGTCGATCACGAACCGGCCCTTCTCTGCATCGAAAACGAGGAACCCCCAACCAACCACACCCTCGGGTAAGCTTGGTTCTAGTTCGTCTCCGACGCAGACACCACCGGTCTTCTTCATATTGAAATTGATGCCGACTAACTCCGCATACGTCTTCATCTCCTTCCAGGCAGTGGCGCAAACGCTTGGGTCGTGGTGGTAGTACCAGAAGTCGTCGTAAATGCGGTAGACGTACAGGCCGGAGGCACGTTGATTGACCGCAAAATCCATCCCAAACAGAATTGCTTCGCCGCAAAGGACCTATATTTGGGATGGGATCGGAGATGAGAGCGTGATTTTGTGAAATGATTACATAGCCATCCACGTACCGACAGCGCGTGTGCGATGGGCACACCACGGGCTCTGGTACGAGGGCCAGAGGCCCCCTCAAAGAGCATGTTCGCGTTCAACCATTTCTCGAAAAAAGCAAGCCAGCTTTTCGACATGCCATAAAACTCAAATACTGCTAGAATCGAGTCATGTGGAATGGATGGCCCGAACCTAAGGCGAGTCCATCAGTACTAGCACTAGTGCACCCGCGAGGGGAAAGAAGAAAAAGCGTTCGCTCACCATTCCAGATCCGCCCGCATAACCGTGCATTTTCCGTGCAACTCTCTGCATAGGGCAGCTTCGGTACTCACAAGCCTCAGTAATACCTGCTGAGCGTTGACACCCTCGTTAGGGCGTTCATCAGCCTCCGGCTCCTCATCGTATGGTGTCTCCTGCTTGATATCGCTTGGAAGCTGGGTCATAAAGAATTTCTCCAGCTGCAGTGCACGTCTCTGCGCCTCGATTGACTGGGCAGGCGGGGGAAGATCAACGCGTGGGTCCGTATCCCACGCGCTGCGATCGCGGTAGCTCGCTATAGAGTGGGGAGGAAGTGGTTCACCAAGAAGCTCGTGCCGGCGTTTCAGCTGCTTCCGTTTGAGTGATTTAGTGTCGCGGAGCCACGCTGACGAAGTGAGGATCCTCTTGAATGCCGATTTGAATTTGATGCTCCATTCCATGCCGATATGTTGGAACAGAAGCGCCTCGATCATCGTCGTCCATGTACGCCCTGTGAGGGACGTGTCATCAGCACCCATTGGTGGTCTACTGAAATGAGTATTGGTCCACGTACCGGTATTTTCCAGATAGATGTCTTCTCATGTCGACCTTGACGCCTTCTGCCGGCCACTCCCAATCGTCCAGACGAGCCATCTGCATATTCAAAACGCTAGTAACCTCCTCGATGATAATATCGCTATCCAAGAAACCTTTGAGGGTTGCGGCCTTTTCTGCGCTAAGCAAGTCTCTCGCCAGCAGCGATTTGATCAGGTTGCGCATTTCCGATACATTCAGACCGTCCGCACGAATGGAATTACCCGCGCGACGGATGTCCTTGCGGAGTTTCTCGAGTGCTGCCTCTGCTTCTGGCGAGCTCGCGAAGAGATCACCTAAGTAAGAGGTGATTGCAGACCGAGATGTGGGCTTCGAAGTGAAGATGAGCTCTTGAATCCTTTCTTGCTGTACTAGGCATTCTAGAGATAGATAGTAGGCGCGTATTAATTGGTCAAGTAACTAGTGGCGAGTGCAAGAGCAATTGCTTGCCTTGGCGCATAGACCTGGGCTCCTTCTCCACGAGTGCGCTACTCTGGCTTTCACCTTCATCGCCTTCATCACCATCAGCGCCAGTGACATGGGCTGGAGGCAACGCAAGCGAGTCGCCGCTAGATATCCACTCATTGAGCAGATCCCCGAAAAGCTTAGCGTAGTCGTAGCGGGTCACGGCTTGATGGAGCTCTGTCTCGAGTGTATTAGCCCAAGAATTAACCTGCTCGCTCGAGATCGAGCTGTCGTGACGCGCTTGGTACAGCCAGCTGGGAAGTGAAATATTCAGTACAGAATAAAGTTACAGGCCACTAAAACGTACGAGTCGTAGTTGGAGATCACGACCGTGTCAGACACCAAGCTCCCCAGTCCCTTCCAATGACCGATACGATCCAAGAGTATGGAGACGTGCTCAATGGGATCCTCCTCTGCGTTCGCAAGTTTCAGAGTGTCATCAACATACGCGTTGCATGCATCACGTTGGCGCTCAAGCTCCTGGAGCTTGATGGCGGTGATGTACTGGAGTGTTTGGCTAAATGCGGTACCTAAGGTGCAAATGAATCAGACCGACCAGTAAGACCAAGAAGAAATATGGATGTACCACTCATGTTCGCTGAAACATATGTTCGACGGTTGAGAGAAGACGGAGTATTTATGTTATACCTCGTCGTTTGTAGAGTCAGAAACCGCTGCGTCAGCAACGTCAGGAGAGGGCCCTGGTGACTATGAAATCGAACGTGCTGGAATGTTCACTGTCAAAGTGGACGTGTTCGGAAAACTCTGAGTGGACGTCGGGAGCGAGAGTGAGTCGAGGATCCTACTGCATTCGAACACAGGTCCACCTAGGATCATCTAGAAGTCGAGGAAAATTCGAGTTCTGGGCGCTACTAATCTGGTCATAAATTTATAGCGCCCGTCGCTTGTCGCGTTTCGCGTTGAAAACAAATGAGGAGTTTCAGAGATTTCTAAGAGGACGTGATATTCGTTGAATGGGCTGGCCAGAATTTTTTTTGACTGGAATACAGGGGTGGAGATAAGAAAAGGAGCATCAAAGAACGGCTGCAAATTTTGATGGTTCCAGTTCAAGTACGCCCGGCACAAGTATACATCGACAACCTTGTCAATAACCTATGAAATCGTCTGAGAAAGATTATTCTGGTTATTCCCGTCCTACCAACGATAGCGTTCCGGGAGGTTTGATTTTGATTTCCAGGGGAATGCGAGAGAGTAATAACCCATTTTTATAATCTGCAACTGTTTATAAACGGGGTCCTGGGCGAAAGCTCAGCTATTTTGTACGGCAAGAAACGTGTTGCATATCCAAAAATAGCTTGTCAGAACTCAACTCTTGGTTAGTAATCCTAATCGAGAGTGTCAAAGTCTTATATGTATTCGTAACTATCTATCTTCATGGCTACTCCTCTCTGCAGACTCTGACGTGCTCAGCCCATTTATAGACCAATGTTCAGCGTCCCAGGACCTTCATGGATGGTGGCGATGGCTCTTGGTGGAGCGGGTCTTGAAAGAGGGGAGAGTGGTTGAGACCAAGGGAAAGTCCAACCCCCCTAATGCAATAGCGTCAAACGCGACGGCACAGAGTGCGAAACCAGCGCCAACAAAGCATGGCAAGGAGAGTGGATATTCGGCCCAGAATCCTCCAGCAAAATGTTCGGGCCAGTGACGCTCAGGGTGCACTAGTAAGCCGCCAATTGGTCGTCCCACAGTTTGTCCTATTCGATAAGTGATCTGCGTTGTGGGCTTAGAGCTTGCGAGATTGCTGCGCCGCGGGTGACTAACCGCGATAAGGGTATAGATTATAGACTGGCCATCCTTATATCATATTTCTCCAGCCACTCGCACAGCGCTACCGAGCAGTTATTGAGAAGCGGGCGTTAGGAGCATGATCGACTCACATACTAGCACCACCAATGCCACCACCTATACATCTAGTAACGAGCATCGTCCAATGCTTCGTATTCATACCAAAAACTGCCATTGCTACCGCCACTCCGGTCGTTCCGAGTGGGCTTCCTTCCCCACCTGTCGGACATAGCGCTTGCAGGCGTGACTGAACAACAGTTAGTTAAATGGATGGATTGAGAAGCTTGGATTGGTCCTACTGGTGAATAACTGTACGACTGGTGAGGGTGCCTCCACCAAGCCGGAGTAGAAACCGACGTCCTCTGGGTTGTCAGTAACTCCGATTTCCATGATAAACTATCCCAGTAACGACGTTAGATAAGCGTTGAAGTGAGCGAAGCGAGGCAGGCCGAAACTGAACCTGATTGATGACAGGATAGATCATTTCGAACGAGAATGGCTACTGTGGTGATCAGTATTAAGGCTGCCACTTTGTTGGGCACTTGGACAGCTCTTCTTGCATGTTGGTCCGGTAGGTAAACCACGGCCTCTTCATCGAGGACACGCTCGGCCACGAGCAAGGGTGTCGTTTCACAGACGATATCCACCCGTTTGCCTGGGCAAACGGGTGGAAGAATGCATGATGGCGTCCCATGGGTTTTATATCGAGGAAGGGGATGTGTCAAGAACCTACAGAGTGGCTCGTGCGTTTATTATTGCATCAGGCGTTTGGAAGCTAGTAAATTCGCCGGCAGGCGATGCACCGGGTCCTTGGATGGCGTGGGCTGCTTTGTAAGGGATTTTAATTATCAGTTCAATATTAATGTAGAGGCAAATTGCAAAGAGGGAGATTACTCCGAGTAAAGAGTTGGTCGCACTTCGACGCGCTCACGGCGTCTACGTGCCACTCTATGGCGACGCCGAGGATCGAGCGCTGCTTGCCCCGACAAAGGCCTCAAACGTCCTTGGCCGACCGGTACTAGTTTGAGTTGCGCCGGTTTGAGTTGTGTGGTTGTGTGGCGTTCAGTCTCTCTCGCCTCGATCAAGTTGGATTTCCAGGGTGAAGGAAATGAAATGAACTGAAATGAAATTCCAATTGGAAGCTGCTGTCAGTGGTGATAGTGACCCTCGAGGGAAGCTTACTTACCATTTATGAAAGTCTGACTACTTTTTACCACTGGAAATCCCCCGACAGCGCACTGACAGTGACAGGCAGCAGCAACATCCCGAATCCCGAAAATGTAGTTTTGGGGACTTGCGTGGCGGTCGTAACCAATGAGCCAGAAATAACTAATCACGAATGCAACTCGTTTTACAACCTAGTCAGCTCTCACGCCGATGATAAGCTCTGCTCTGCGTCGCGAACGCGTGCCTGTGTGGGATTGTTCGGTGGGGTGCCTGTGCCAGCAATTTGATGTTCTTAAAATGGTAATCCACCACAATAAGTCGACTCCTCGGGCCTCGCAGGCGACAACCCTGGCCCTCACGCCCTCACCTCCGTCCTTTCAGACCTCTTATGACCACTTCACCTCTAGAGTCAGTGGTGCCCCTATCGAGCCGTCTTCTGTGCGTGATGATCAGTTAGCCGAAGCAAAGCGCGAAACTGACCCCTCTACAATAATAGTTTTACACAAAAGTGCCTAGATTTGGGAGCTGCCACTGCAATCGTGTACGACTTTTGTCTCACTTTCGAAAGGGAGCGAAAGATTGTCTGGTGCCAAGCTGGGTCGAAAGTCAACTTCACCAAGGTCCTGTGGGTGGCCGTAGGTGTACGCTCGTCGAACGAGCTCCCCGTCTTACGCTCAGCTACCAGCATCGTTACGGAAATCTAATCAACTACTTTCTTATCGCGCCGTCTCTAAACTACGCTAATGTGAGTTGTTCCCCAAATCGCCGGTTTGGCACCCTAACTTGCAATGCAGCTGTAAGTATCTCGGACTATACCCACTTTCACTGTGGTGGCTCACCATAGATTAGCTGCCGTCTTGACATTCGACTCTCCTTCCTCTCTACAATCTTTTCACAGTTTACGATATCGTGTGAGGGTCCACAATCCCCCCGGAACACGAAAGGGTTAACAATGCGCATTAGGCTTCTTCATTCTTCGTACCTGGGCTTTATGGGGACAGTCACGGACCATCTTGGGAGTCCTCATTTTTGCCTATCTATGCTGTCTTGGCCTTCAACTGGTGAGCTTATCTACCTCTGGTGTACTCCTTCTTATTATGCCACCGTCCAGTATCCCGCCATTGTTGTCTTTACAGTGGACATGAGCCAGGGCTTCTACGATCCGCTGCTACGACAAAAATGTGAGTAGCCAACGCCCTCGTTTATAGGTAAATCTAAAATTAGGATCAGTGTGTTGGGTATCCTCCAACCCTATAGGGGATGTCTATAAAGTCGTGTACGTTTCAACGACCTGAACCCCTTTGCCTCGCTGATGGTTTAAAGTAACGGCATCCGAAGGATAGGATGGCTTGGAGGCCTACTATTTGATGCACTTGTCACGGCCCTTACGTTCTCTCGGACATGGAGACATCGGAAAACGGAATTACTGAGAGCTTTCTTCAGCGAAGGCGTCTCTTATTTCTGTAAGTTAACATATAGTATGCATAGCACCATCTGACACCCTCCCAGGTGCGGTTCTTTTCCTCAATTTCATCCTATTTGCGACTTACGACACCCTGCCTCTCGTAAACTCGCCTCTTCTTCAGAGAATGACTCAAGTACTCACAGTGATCATGGTGTCTCATCTGTTCCTCAACCTTAAGATACACGCCATGCGACGCGACTCGTCTCTGGATAACGACTCCGTTGTTAGTGCCGGCGAAGGGATCTACCTGGATCCAATTAGTCTCGATACCACTCTGGACATTCATGTCGCGCATGAATGAGACCTCAGGCTGCCACCCCTGCTTTTTATCTGCCTTCGGATACCACTACAACTTGGAGGTCTTCCATCAAGGCTGGAGGACGGTTGCGATAGGTGTAGAAGCTATCTACCGTTATGTAAATTATGTCGTGCAGTAACTTGTCAACGGGCCCTTTTGTAGCAAACAAATTGTCGCTTAGCTAGCTTGGAGGCCTTTGGCTTGATATACCCTTGTATGGATCCAAATTATTGCTCGCAAACTCTGCAGGCTTTGTTGTCGTTCAAAGCGCTTGTTTACCGAAGTGAATGCTGCCTACATTCGACCTCAACGAGACTTTTGCAAAGGTTATCGGAGCGCGCGTCTCGGAGAGTATATAGGACACTATGAGAGTAGAGGATACCGACTGGTCAACTCAGACGGTGGGTGACGCGTCCACTGTCTCGCTACTCCTCGTTTCAACTTTTCTGACGAGAAACGCTCGTTCGCAGGCCGCCTTCTGCATTCCATTGGATCCTGGTATGATACCCTAGAGAGGGGAAATCTCTGGGTTCCTGATGCTCGATGTTATAGACAAAACTGAGGAAGGCGACGAGCTTTTGACCTTACCAGCCATTCCATCGCCTCAGCACAAAGACGTTACGGAGGCAGACAAACTAAGATATACAGTATTCAATGATGCATGGCAACAGGTACATGATCGCGTGCTGGTCAGTCCTTCAATACCCCATGTTGGGAGTCTTGGCTGACAGCTTGTAGGAAGTAGCGAGCGAGTTATATTCTCCAACCACTAAGGAACTGTTAGAGTTCACTATGAATCCTCGACCGGCGGAAGGAGTCTCGAGTTGCATCAGAAAGCTACTTCCAAAGAATGAACTACCGGTAGCGCTTGTTGTAGGTACGGGTAAGTCCCATCTGGACAAAACCGTTTTAAATGGTATACTACAGGAGGTGACCAACACCAATTATTAAGCGCATATGCGCGGGGAGCCGCTGAAGAGTCGCACCTCATAGTGTCACACCTCTCGCCATCGGATTTTCTGAGTAGCACAACCGCGCTGAAGCAATTAATTACAGGTTTTATGTCTCGGGATGATCGTAAGCAATCCCTGTTACCGGCGGCGCCTTGACTCAATCGATTTTAGGAAACGGCAAGTCGACGACCTCTCTTGTACCTTACGACATGCAACTTCTGCTCAGCTGGTTTCGATGGAAAACAAGGCGTGAACCCCATCTGTGTCCACCTGTGGACGATATACCCTCGGATACAACCCCATCCAAGCCCAGCCTTGTCGCTCTGATCCCAGACTTCGAAAGCTGCAATATTCAAATATTGCAGGAGCTTATTCACATATGCAGGTCTCTGCATTCGCCGGTCTTCTTGCTTTCCCCAGTCTGATACCACTTCCTAGGCTGTACTGCGATCGACTTCCTCTTGTGTTCGTACTAGGTGCATCAAAATCTAGAGCATTACTCGACCTACTTCCAAGAATAGCGCGGACCCACCTCTCAGTTTCCGTCTTCAACATACCTAACGGTCAACAAATGTTCGATTCAATACTACGCGAGGTAACGTACCTTTAAATCTACATTAATACACGGCTAAATGACCGGTTTCTTTTAGGTTTTATTTTCCTTGGATAAGCCGCTTAGCCTTGTTCTGGGTAGCTCTGCATTGGAATGGCTGGCTCACACATGTTCGACTTATGGTTGGAGTGTACAGTCTATCCTCTCGCATTTTCAGGTGACATTGGAGCCACTCACTTAATGGTCTTTTTTAATCAAGCCCACAGTTACTTCTGATGCGGCATTTCCATCAACCATTGACCGTTTTCTGGCAGGACGGCGTACAAAACGAGGAAAAATACACACGTATAGTCAATGCACTCTCCGAGGGACATGCTGCGCAACTCCGAGCGGCACTCTTCCCCCGCAGGTCTACAAGCGACCCTCCCAACGTTGAGGAAGTCGTGCAAGCAATTGAAAAGACCAGAAACACATTCCATCACCTCAAGCGCAATGTCTCTTATGGGTTCCTCGTGCTGAGCGAAGTTCAAGCGTACTTGAAAACCTTGATGAGCGATGGGTACATGGAGGTCAAAGCCTCCTTCACGACATTGGCTGGGTTGGTCGGCGACGGGGAGTCGAAGGAAGTATACATGAGGCTCACCTCTCGCGTCAAGTCCGTGGTCCCCTTTTGCATTGGGGGTGGACTCACCGATAAATGACCCGCAGGTTGCTCAAGCGCACTCAATCGCAGGTGCTTTGCGGACGCCTACAACGCCTAGTGGCAAACATACTTGATTCTAGCCAGGACGCAAACTTTGTGATGAAGCTCGATGCCTTGGCGGTAACGATCGAACAAACTGAGGTCCCAGATGGAGTCAATATTGGACCGTATCCACTCAGCAAGGACCTTTCTCTACACCTTGAACATCTATGGGGGTATGTGTCTGATGGCATCCTTCTTCCTCATCCGGACCCTAAGCCAGGAGAGCAGTGAAAAGTTCAAGCCTTGGACCGATGTTAGGTTGCACGAAATATGGCATACGGGTAACATTCCCTTCAGCCCAAACGTGAGCAGGGTCCCATGAACAAACCCTACGGCCATCCGACTGACAAGGATGCCAGCTTTTAAATCCAAGCATTCAGGCTGCTATCCTCTCCGCTCTTATTCAGCCAAGTGGCTACCTCCTGCATGATCTCACAAAGTATGCCGTGTCCAATGGGACATCCAATTATATGACGAATGGCGAAGACGGAGACGAGTTGCCAAAAGAGAATATGGCCCGAGTACACGACCCTGACACATCCCGGCTATTTCATCTTTATATGGAAGCCGGCAGGACTATCAATGTCTACGACTGGTTTGAGGCGTTCACTATCTCCCTTGAGGGTGAAGCCAATGATCACGTTCAGGGTGCGGACCATGCAGATAAGATGGATACAGATGTCGAGAGGTGCAAAGAGGAGCGGAGACGGGAGGTCTATGCGCGGTTTATGCGGTCGCTGCACGAGCTTGATATTTTAGGTATGCTGAGATGGAGCGGACGAGGAACTGGGAAGAAGGGCGGGGATTGTGCCGCCAAGGTAGTCTGGGCCACAGCAGTCTAGGATGATCCAGTGTGGGCCGGATTGACATTTTGTGATATTTTGTAGCAAATTGATGTATGATACAATGTATTATTGTGTCTAATTGGCCATGCCAGCAAAGGAGAGCCGGCGGTTAGGCATGTACCGTCAGACTCGAGCGGAGAGTTTACTCACCATGAAATATATGACACTCCAAGAATGTATCTGAGCCCTACAAAGACTTTCCAGCAGCGGTGTTGTGACTGACGAGCGATGAATCGGCCAGAGGGGATTGAATCGCAGCCTGGGCCGCGTCAGCTAGCTCCATCTCTTTTCGTTGTTCCTATGGTCGCATACGTTTGAATTAAGAAAAATGGAAATAAAGGGTGTGAGTGTACCATCTCCCGCTTTTCTATCAACTACATGCCAGTTGTCTCAGTTGACCAAACCCTCTATTTCATAAATTTAGATGACTTACCTCTATATGGAGTGCGAATTAGTACTCGAAGGCGACAAAAATTGACCGAACACACCTCTTCCACGCTCTAAAGTGTCTTCGTGGACTTTCCAGCCCATAAAGAGACCGTATCCACTAATACCAACCAGTCCTAGTACAAATGACCTGTGTACAATGTCGATGAGCGGCGGAGGCATGTCGGTCTTGGGTCCAAAAGGCAGGGTTTGGCCGTACCGCCTCATCCTTTCAAAGGGGCACACTATAGCCCCAGGATAGATGCAAGAAAAGAATTCATAAAAAGGGTCTACAGATCATAGTATCCCAAACGAGGAGGCAATGGTCTACCTAATTGTCGGTCTTAAACCTCAACTAAAGGGGGTAGCGATATACAGAGACGTTATTCCATCTTCCCGCAGGGGGGTGCAGAGCCTGGGGATCGATCGTTGGTACAGGGGTTCCTGTTTCTTCATCACTTGCCTCATACGATAGCTCAAATAAGCGCGTATCTTCAAGATAGTAAGGTGGTAAAGTCACACCGTCCGTGAAGTGTCCCTGTTTCAATCATCAGGGGATCCATTTAGGGCCTACGAGGTGCTAACTTACCGCGAATGGATCGTATGTACTGGGAAGTGCCATGGATGAAGAAACCCAGTAGAATACCATCTCGTGTAGTGTTGGCCAGACGTTGTTCTTCACTGATCCATGGTCACAGCGAAGGGGTCGGGCGACACCTGCGGCAGACCAATCTGTGGATACATTAAAAAATAAGATCCCCATCTCAGTAGTTCGGGAATTGCTCACCTGGTGAAAATACCCCAAAAACCCACCAGTCATGGTTGGTCAACATGAACCAGTGGCAATTCTTTCTACGGCACTCGTCCCAGATCTTTGGAATAGTGGTTCATTGCGGTCCAATATATATGTTATATTCTCACCTTGGCCCACAGTCTCTGAGCAGAATTAAATGTAGGCTCGTTGAAGCGGTTCGCCCTTGGCATCTTTGTAAAAGTTCAGTGTGAGTGTGAGGAGCGGGATATATCTCACAGATTCCAGAGTCCAAAACAATTTGAAGTCCTCCTTTGTGAGTATCCATGGTGCTTGCACGAACAGGATGATTGCGGGATTGCTGCGTTCCTCCAAAGAAAGGGGGGGCGAAGGATCGTTGTCCGATGAATTGCCCATTCCACTATCCTCTTCTATTGACCAGCTCATCCACGAAAATGACCTCATATAAGCTCGGTCAATGTTCCCCTCAAACTCGTCGTTCATGATCCATGTCCATTCGCGGGAAGCCTCACGGGGGTTGTTGAGGTGCATAGCGCGTTCGATGGTACGAAGCACAGTCTCATCGATTATTGAAGCGATCTTCCCCAGGTCGCTCGGGGGCTCAAAACGTGCGCTCGGCAGATGCCAGACACGGTCGGATGGGGTCTTTGCAGGAGCGGTGATCCAGTCTCCTGGAATTTCTTCGATGCTTTCGTCATAACCATCGATCACGCTTGATAGATCTGCAAATGATTCAATACAGGTGTTGGTTTGGCGCTTATTCTTTGGCACAAGCGGGACGTACAACGCTGCAAGCCGGGCAGCCAGTGTGGGTCATCAATCTTTTGAATCGTTTGGAACGTGCGCTCAGGCCTATAACGCACTTTGAGCCAATTTCCGTGTGAGCGCCGTCTCTCAATGACCGTTGGTGCAAGTGGGCTCTTGGGGAGCTTCGGAAGCGTAGAATGCCTGAGGTACGTCCTGAGTGCATGATCTGGCCAGCATGTGGGTGCACTCGCTTCAGGATAGCTGTGTCCATTCGTCGCCATCAAGAAATGAATGAGGGTGGAGCAAGAGAGATCGGATAAATGGTCAAGTAAACGAGAACCCTATGCGTTGGTCTTGGAATGAAATGATCAGGTAGTAGTTGGGACCAACACGCATGCTTTGTTTACTCCCAGTGAAGTCAAAGCAAGTTGGAGACTATCCCTCTAGCTGACGCAGCCCAAGGTTCCCTATTATCCAGCTGAACAGAAGAGATGATTCCTTATGTCAGCAATCACTCGACGAGCCTTGAGGGTGGTATATTACCACATGTAAGGACAGGTAGGGCACGTTACGATCCGACACACTATAGCATTAAATCCATACAGAAGACCAGTGTCACGTGCCCACGAGAGCCCACCTGTGGTTCGATCCTTGAGGCTGGAAGCCCTGCAGGCTCAGTGCTCGTCGCGATCTCTTGGTTCTCACAGTTCATATAAAACGATTTCAGCGCATTATTTGTATCCTAAGCTCTCGCTTTAAAGAGCAGAGCACTCTGAACTCAATTCTTACCCCCTTCCACACTCCAGGGTTTCCCTGCATCTCGTTAGCAGCGTGGAGCCCTGTAATGATCCAGCACGATTATTGGACCCACTTGGAGTTGTCGGGTCTACCTCGCCTTGTCGGGAAAAACCCTCCCTCGGGGGGAACTGCCTGTGACCCCTCGTCTATTTGTATCTAGGCTATCTACTTATATACGTCTACGTTGAATGAAATAAGGGTAACAGCGAATAGCAAATTACTCTCGGTTTAGAAATTGGCGGGCATGGACGACAAAACTCATCCTCGGAACTCCAATTTTCGACAGGCCACTCACAGGACATGCAAGCTAGCTACATAGATGCACAGCGGAACACTAGATGGAGGAAATTTCTTGGTGGGGCGGGCTATTGACTACTCGAACAAAGCTAAACCTTATATCGGTGCTACTGGCTGTAGGCAGCCTTGTGCTGAGTGGCAGCGTCTCACCTCCCTCCCTGCCACTGGAACGGGTCATGGTTATGTACGGGGTTGCAAAAAGGGTTTGGCGCAAGGAGAGACTCAGTCGTAGAGCAACGACGGACACGATCGGAACGAGAATCCTGGTAGCGTTACCGTCAGGTTCGCCTATCAGAAAATGAGTCAATGGCAGTTACGCACTGTGCAGTGTGGATAGGCAAGTACATCTAATGGCGAGTCAGCTTCCAACCAGCACTGTAAATTGTTGTATTCGGTACGTACATTATTAACAAGCGTGGAGGTGATACCCACTCCCATTAACGCTGAGGATGGAAAATGGTCAGTCAATAGTTTAATCCTAGTGCAAGGGTAACCGACCAAGGGTGGTCGAGTAATACATAATGCAGCTATGCCAGTCGTTGGTTTAGTCAACAGCAAGATCATCGACAGAAACATACTATATGCTTACTAGATCCATAGTGTCCTACTAAGCGTTGTGTTTGGAGTTCCCATTTCCGACCTCAAGGCCCGTTGGGCCCTCCAGAGAAACATGATGAACACAGAGACCTGTCCAAGTGGATCAAAGTCCCCGTAGATGAGTGGCCATAGGTACTCGATGATGGCATACCTGAATTCCCGTCCCCATAGTGTACAGCCAGAAACTAGTAACAGGCTCCCAAGCTTGACATGGAAAGAGCCAATCAGGTTCTTTTATAATGGATATAGAGTCAAGTGCAACTCTTAATCTAAATAACGTGGACAAACCAAGCGTGACTACTGCATTCTATACAAGGTCAGAATAAGAGTTCGACACATGACCATATGCTCACAGGCTTGATTTCTCTCAATATAATCGCAGTAGTCAGGCAGCTGACCACCAAGACTGCAAGCCCGGCACCAACGAACCTTGATCGCTCCCAGAGTCCGTAGACACATAGAATTAACATTGCTATGGGTATAAAATGGTAAGTATGCAAATAAGGCTTTATAGATACGAGGTAAACAGACTCTCTATTGTTAACCAGTTCGCCTGGCGAAGGAATTGTAAGGTATGGACAGTTATTCTGAGAATATAAGGACGCTCACAACAGTAAACCAGGCTAAGATGGCTCTTCCAGCGATTTTCCTGCACCTTTTGAACTATTTCAATTACCCAATCGTTGTCACGTGCCACATGAACTTTGCTCACGGGGGAGGATCTGACATGTAACCTAACTAGGAGAGCATAAGTCAGCAAGTGGGGAGTTCCGAATCCAGCAGTGCTAACAACTGACTCGGTCTTGTATCGGGTCGCCTAGCTTGATGATAATTCGGTACACCGTGACAAAGAGTGTAAAGTAATGGTTCTGAAAGAAAGATTTCAGATGGTAAAAATCGCCCCAGGAATTTCCCAATCGGAGACATACGAGCAAATATAACAATTTTGCCAAACGTAGATGTGGGCGATGGGCCCAAACCTAATCGATCCAATGTCGTTAGGCCGCTGTCCGATTGGATCTGTGCAATACAGTTGTAGAAGTATACGTGCCAGCTCAATTTCTTCCACTCTGAATAATACAATCAACTAAGTGGTCCTCGGTCAGGGGCATCGGGTTCCGGGGGGGATAGGATCACAGTAAGATGTACTCACATAGTTGCGAAGCAGTCGTAAACCAGTAACGAGAGGCCCGAGAACATTCCCTGGGAAGAATCGAGAACGTTATGAGAACCAGTAAATTGCGTGAGTGAACTAATAGATGGTAAATTACTTGAGCATACCGTGATGCCAAGTTGCTGTTCCCATGTATATTTGCGAATCTGGTCCACGACGGCTGGGTCGAGTGCCACTTGGCTGGCTGACATACTAGCACGAGGAAACAGCTAATTGGAAGGAGGGGGAAGATAGGAGGAGCGTAAGGGCAATATATGGACGATACGCTTTTATCTCATGACTAATCCAAAAGATGCTAACCCGGCTATTAATGGACATTTGCGGAATACTCAGGTGCGCCAAATGCAAGCAGAATGAGAGGAAAACCCTGAGGTTCTCAGACCCGAGCGCTGCGTTTCTTGATCCGGTTGGATACCCACCACCCGATCTATCCGGAGGCTACCGCAGAGCGGGGTTGGGTTCCGTTCCAGACAAAGGGGAATCGGGTGACAAAAGCGGCCTTCTCCAGCCTGAGGTCCGCTC
>Ga0307513_10006587_pt1 | contig 15157 bp, 10 predicted proteins | sample 15_EM_MG_FD_202174 | JGI IMG/M metagenome (GOLD analysis project Ga0307513, IMG submission 202174) | Populus trichocarpa ectomycorrhiza microbial communities from riparian zone in the Pacific Northwest, United States - 15_EM | ecosystem: Host-associated > Plants > Roots > Unclassified | place... | reverse complement strand
TCGTTGACGAACCACGAACGCGGCAGCGTCAGGCCATCGTTGGTGACCTGCTGACGCAGCACCGTTTCGCTGTTCAGGATGTTCTGTACATCGAGGAACACATCCCAGCTGCCGGACGGCTTGTAGTGGAACGACCCGTCGAGCTGGCCGTACGCATCCTGCCAGATGGGCAGTTTGATACAGCAGTCCGACTGGCTGATCAGGTACTCACTGCGCCAGTTGTAGGCGAGGCGGGCAGAGAACTTCTCCTGCTCGAACATCGCCACGATGTTGTAGGTGCTTTCTGAGTAGCCTTCCAGCGGCAGGTCCGTGAACGTGATCAGCGGGTCCTGCCGGGTCGTACCGTCGTTGGAGACGGAGGACAGGTTGCTGTTCGTGATTCCCTCGTTGTCCACGAACGTGTAGTTCAGCTGGTAACCAAAGCCGTTCCAGGGCGCCGGCAACATGTCCAGGAACGACTGATACTGCACTTCGAAGCCGCGCAGACTCGCGCCATCTCCCGAGACGGATCCGCGAATGCTTACATCGCGCGTCACACCATTGTTCGTGAACGGGCGAATGTAGGTGCCGTACTGGATGTAGTCGTTGAAACCCTTGTAGAACAACGCCGCGGTCAGCGATCCGGTATTCGAGAAATACCACTCGTACGTCAGGTCAATTTGATCGGCAGTCGTCGGTCCCAACTGCGGATTGCCTGCATCCGCGGTGTACCGCGGCGTGTAGGAGATCGGATTGCTGGTGCAATCGCCCGGGGTCGAATAGACCACGGTGCCGTTTTCGCAGCCTGGCTGCACGAGGCCCACGCCGATGTAGTTCTTGTAGAGACCCATGTCCGGCCGTGCCATGGCACGCGACACCGCAAAGCGGACGAACGTCTTGTCCGTGAATCCGAACCGCAGGTTCAGGCTCGGCAGCCAGTTTTCGTGCTCCGCACCGCCAACTTGCTCGGCGGTGGCGGCGTTCATGAACGCAATGTCATCCGCGGGCGTCAGGCACAACGCGCTGATGGGCTGACCGGGGCCTGGTGTGCAGCTCGTGGGCGCGGTGAAGGACGCGTATTGAATTCCGCCCTTCGCCTCGACCGTGGTCTTCACGTAACGGACGCCGATGTTGCCGCGCACGTTGACGCTGCCCCAGTTGGTGTCGTCGTTACCGAACTTCAACATGATGTACGCCGCGTCGACATCTTCCGTGACGTTCTGCTGTTCGACCGGGCAATAGAGCCCATCGAGTTCGCAATTCGTACGCGAGCCGAGCGGAATCCAGTTGAAGGCGGGATCCTGGAAGGCGTCGATGGTGCTCTGGTAGTTCTTCACGATGGCCATGTTCGGGTGCAGGAAGGTCCCGCCGCCGAAGACACCACCACCCACCAGATCCGAGCCGAGATCGGTCTCCTGGTACGTGCCCGCCCATCGCGGGTCGTTGAGGAACACGGGCGTGTTGGCCGGGATACCCCACATCGGGGTGAGCGCACCCCAGTTGTACCGCGACCAGTTCACTTCCTGTTCGCGCTCCGCGCGACGCACGCCGACGCGCAACGCGTCCAGCCAGCCCTCTTCACCCAGGTCGAAATCCGCATCGATGCGGGAAGCGAACTCGTCGCCGGAGCTGTCTTCGGCGTGTTCCATGGTCCATTCGTGGAACCAGTTCTGAGGATCGGCGAAGCCACCCGGGGTAAATCCCCAGCCTGTCGACGGCGTGAACGCAAACTTGGGCTTGCCGCCCGTCAGGTCCAGGTCGAGATCGACGAACGTCTTGCTGTTCATGCTGTTGTCGAAATTGACAACGTTGGAGTCGATCAGCTGCACATCGAAATTGAGGGCCAGACGCTCGGTGGGTTCCCAGCGAAGATTCAGCGAGACGTCTTCGGTGGTGTTGGTCTGGGTCGAGTAACGCGAATCGGCGCCCAGGCCGACTCCGCGCGTCGTGGACTGGGTGCAGGCACCCGGGCCTGCCGTCGCGTTATCCCACTGCGTGGCGCAGGCCCAGCTCAGGAAAGGCTGGCCGTTCGTATCGAAGGACGCGAAGCCATTCGGATGCTCGAGGGCCCGGTTGTTGGTCGCCGGCCCGTTCCAGGCAGCGGTCGTGTCCGAGATGACGCCACTCTGGAAGACGCCGCGGCTGTCGAACGTGTAAGGCCGTGAACCGGTGGGCGCGTAGGCGAGCTGATTCGTGCTCACCAGGTCCTGCGCGGTTTGCGAATTGCCAATGACGGCACTCAGCGAATATTCGGTCCAGTTGTTCTCGTACTCGGAGCGGTTGTACTGCAACGTCGCCAGCAGCGAATCATCGGGGCTCTGGTATTGCGCGGAGAAAGACAGGCCCGTGCGCGTGCGCTCATAGACGTTGTCGCGAATATCGACGCCGCCGGGAATCCATTTCTGTCCGCCACCGTAAGCGGCAATACCCTGGACGTTGTAGAAACGCCCGATCTGTGTGCCCTGGGATTCGGTGGTAACGGCGGAATAGGCGGCGTTGGCCATGAGGCCGAACTCGCCGGCTGCCGTGTCCCAACGATCGCTGATGATGAGCGAGCCCGAGGGATTCGATTCTTCGGACAGGTCGCCGTAGCCGAGATCAGCCGAGGCCGCCAGCACGAAGCCCTGGGAGTCGAAGGGCACGTGCGTGCGCAGATTGACCGTGCCGGCGATGCCGCCTTCGATCATTTCCGCCGTGCTGTTCTTGTAGGTGTCGACGCCCGCCATGAGCTCGGGCGAGACGTCGCCGAACGACAAGCCGCGCGAGCTGTTCGCGTTGAAGCTGTCGCGGCCGTTGAATTCGCTGCGCACCTGCGGAAGGCCGCGGATGATCACGCCGGAAGGTTCGGCGGAGAAGTGCGTGGTGTCGCCCGATGCGGCAAAACGCGTCACGGTGACGCCGGTCACGCGCTGGAGGGCTTCCGCAACGCTCTTGTCCGGGAAAGCGCCGATGTCGGAGGCCGTGATCGAATCGACGACGGTGTCGGATTGTTTCTTGATTTCCTGCGACGTCGCGAGGGCCTTGCGGATGCCGGTAACCAGGATCTCGGTGAGATCGCTGTCGGATTTCGCCTCAGCGGTGTTGGTCGCCGCCGCGTCCTGATCCTGCTCTTGTGAAATCGCGTACGGCGCCAGCAATGTGGCTCCGATTGCGAGGATGGATAATTCTGTCGCGCGCGATTTTTTCGCGCTCACGGCTTCACGCCGAATTTTCTTCGCTGTTTTGGACACTGCAATGCCCCCCCTGTATAGAAACTGATCTGATCTAATTAATTCGTAAATCGATTGTTAGAATTTTTTTGGAGTGTAGCGACATCGCGTACACAAGCAAGAGCCGATTTACCGAAAGTTGTGCCCGGGCCGCATGTCTCGGCGAGTCATGAAATGTCGTGCCATGGATGAGAATACCCCCCTACCGCCGCTAGCCGCAGAGGCCCATCGCCGTCTGCAACTCATTGTTTCACTTGCACTCTCCGGTAATCGGGAAGGCGCGGTGGCGGAGGCAAACTCGCTCGTGGACAAGGCTGTCGCCGCGGAGGCCTGGCGCTCGCTGGCCGAAATCAATGCAAATACGCAACGCTGGGATGACGCCCGCGCCGACATCGAAACCGCGCTTCGGCACCAGCCGTTTTCGCGTTCCTTGCGCCTGAGCCGCGCGTTGCTGGCCGAACGACAGGGGGCATACGCCGAATCTCTCGCCGAGCTCGAGGCGCTGGCCAATGAAGCCGCCGATTCTGCCCAGCTCCAATTGCATCTGGGCCGGGCGCTGCAGTTCGCCGGTCGCACCGCCGAGGCGGAAGCGCAGCTCGAAACGGGTCTGAAGCACTGGCCGACGGACGTCCCCCTGCACGTTCAACTGGCACGCCTGCGATGGCAGAACGGCGCCGGCGAGCAGGCGACACGGAATCTCGAGCAGGCGATAGATAGTCATCCGCGCGAAATGCATCTGCGGCTGGTTGCCGCCGAACTACTGCGCAACGCCGGCGCCGCACCCAGGGCACTCACCTTGTTAGAGGGGGGGCTGGCGCTGGCGCCGGACTCCGCCGCGTTTCTGACTTCCATCGGGGTCATGCGCGCGGATCTCGGCCACGTCGACGAAGCACTGCGCTACCTGCGCGCGGCGGTGGCGCGCGCGCCGCAATCGGTGCCCGCGAAACGCAATCTCCTGTCGGCGCTGCTGCGAAGCGGCGCGGCCGGGGAGGCGCTGCGGCTGAGCGATGAATTGATTGCGCGGGCGCCCGATGATCAACAGCTCATCGCCTATCGCGCCACGGCGCTGCGCCTGCTGGGTGATGCGCGATACGCGGCGCTGCACGACTATCCACGGCTGGTACGCCAGTACCGGCTCGAGCCGCCGGCGCCCTATTCCGGCATCGCGCAATTCAACGCGGCGTTTGCGCGAGAGCTTTCGGCACTGCATCGCGGGCAACGTCCGCTCGACCAGAGCCTGCGTGGCGGTACCCAAACCGAGCGCAATCTGCCGCGCAACAACCCGGTGATCGCCGCATTCTTCGAAATGCTGGACGCGCCGATCCGCGACTACATCGCCCGCCTGCGCGATGCGGCGCCCGACCATCCGACGGATCGCAGGAAGAGCACCGGCTATCGCCTCGCCGGTTCCTGGTCAGTGCAGTTGCAGCCGGGCGGATTTCACCTCAACCATGTGCATCCTCAAGGGTGGTTGAGCTCGGCTTACTACGTGGAGCTGCCCGAAATCGCGGACGAGACCACGCGCGCGGGTTGGCTGAAGTTAGGTGAGCCCGGGGTACCGATCCCGGGTTGCGCGCCCGACCTGTACGTCAAGCCGTACGCGGGACTGCTGGTGCTGTTCCCGTCCTTTGTCTGGCACGGCACCGTGCCTTTCGAGACCGGCGGCCGCCGGTTGACGGCCGCCTTCGACGTGCTGCCCGTCTAACTACGGCGCGGACTGGCTGCCGATCACTGCAGGGTCGGTACCGATATCCGCGAGATACTGCAGGTACTCGTTGCTGCCGCTCTTCAGCTTGCCCAGGTGCCGGCGCTGTTCGGGCGTCAACTTGAATTCCTGGTAACCGCGCTGCACGTAGCAGCTCCTGTAAGTCTCGGTCCGCACGCGTTGTGCGGCCATTTGCTCGGATTGCTGCTGGGTGGCGGCGCGATTGACCACGTCCGGCGGGGTGCTGTCGCGATACATGCCGCCCCCGCCCACGATTACCGGGGCTCCCGCGCCGGGCGCGTTAAAAACAGTGCCGCCCCCGCCTTGGTTCCGCCCGTAATCGCTATTGTTGCCGGCCGGGGCCTCCGAATTACGGCCGCTCAGGCCGCCGGCCGTGTTGGCGCCATTGCCGGTCGGCGTCATTCCCGCCAGCCCCATGCACGTGCCGAGGTCGGCGACGTAGTTCTCCCTGGATACGCCCGGCTTACCCCAGGCCGTTTCCGGGCCGGTGGCAGCACAGCCGGTCAGCAGGGCGGCGGTTACCGCGAACGTCAGAATGAATTTCATGGAAATGCCTCCTTGGCTCAATCGTGAAGTTCATGGGCTCCTGTCCGCCGCCTTCGATGTGGTACCCGGCTGACTAACTACCAGGTTTCTGAGCGACCGGACTCTTGGCGGCCCCGGGGGCCGTACCGATTTCGGCGAGATATTGCAGATACTCGTTGGTGCCGCGCTTAAGGGTCCCGAGTTGCTGGCGCTGCACCGGCGTCAGTTTGAATTCCTGGTAACCGCGTTCTGCGTAGCAGCTCCTGAGCGCATCGGTGCGCAGGCGCGCCGCGGCCATTTGCTGGGATTGCTGCTGCGTGGCGGCGCGATTGACCACATCGGGAGGCGCACTGTCGCGATACACGCCACCGCCGCCGGTCGGCATGGCGGCTCCGGCGGGAGGCTGGTTCGCGCCTGCGGTTCTTGCGGCGTCGGCACCCGTGCTGCTCGGCGCCGAGCCGTTACTTCCGTTGATGCCGCCGGCCGTGTTGGCGCCGTTGCCGGTTTCGGCCAACGCCGACATCGCCGTGCAGGTGCCAAGATCGGTCACGTAATCGACCTTGGAAATGCCCGGCTTGCCCCAGGCCGTCTCCGGACCGGTGGCAGCGCACGCGGTCAAAAGGGCCGCGGATACACCGAGCAACAAAATGGATTTCATCTGGGTTCTCTCTCTGGCGTTGTTATGAATGACGCGCCGGTGCAAATTGTTCCGGCGGACGTCCGGGGCGGAACATACCCGCAGCGCGTACTAGCGCACAACCGTCAACGCCGCGCGCGCGTCATCAATGACCGCGCACAGCTGGCCGGTCGCCGCGATGACTGAGGGGCCCATGCGATCGATGCGCGGGTCGACGTGGCTCACCAACTGTCCGTCGCGGACCGCGGCAAGCGCGGGAAACTTGCGCCACTCGGCCAGCCAGTCGGCGGCCGCGCCCGGCGGCGCCGAGGCGAGAATCAGCTGCGGATTGCGCAACACCGCCGCCTCGCGCGTGACCGCGGGCGCCGCGGTCTCGAGATCGGCGAAGACATTTACGGCGCCGCACAATTCGAGCGCGTCGGTGATCACGTGCCGGCCGCCGATCGTGTAGATAGGCCGGTCCCAGATCTGGTACAGCACGCGGAGCTTCGCACGGTTGCGATAACGCGCGTCGAGCGCCGCGAGCTCGGTATCGAGCTCGTCCGCCTTTTGTTTCGCGGCGATTTCCGTGCCGGCCAGTTGGCCCAGCCGCCGCAGCGATTCGGGCATCTGCGCGAGCCGGGTCACGTGCACCTGGTACACGGGAATGCCGAGCGTCCGGATGCGATCGATGCGCACACGCTGAACGACATCCACCGCCACCACGACCACGGTCGGCCGCAGACCGATGAGCTGCTCGAAATCCAGGGTCTCCGCATCGCCCACCACCGTCACTCGACCGGCTTCGACGGGCTCATCGCTGTGCGCGATGGTGCCGACCACGCAATGCCCGGCGCCCGCGGCAAACAACATGGCGGTGGTACCGGGAGCCAACGACACGATGCGGCACGGCGCGGAGCCGATGGCGATCGTGTCGCCCACATCGTCGCGCAGTTGCCGAGGGGAATCCGCCGCGTGACCCGAGCCGGCGATCAGGAATGAAAGAACCAGCGCGGTCTGGAAGGCTGTCACCGTGGCGGGTGTTGCGGCCGCACGCCGACATTCGCGGCGCAGCCGGCGCAACCGGTGCCCGCCGCGCGCGCGAGGCGCGGTTTCAGGATTCGTTCGCGCCAGCCGGCGAGACGCGGATGGCGCGCGGCCCAACCATCGAGCGCGAGCAGCACGCGCAAACGCCGGCGAGCCGGCGCGAGTTTCCACGCACTGGCCATGAAGGCGACGACGACGATTGCGGCGACCAGGATTTGCTGCGCCATGGTCCGGACCTTACGCCAGGGCCCCGATGGCGCGATACGTAACGAACGAGGCTACGTACGCCAGCGCGAACAGATAGGCCGCCATGATGATGGGATAACGCCAGGAATTGGTTTCGCGCTTCACCACCGCCAGTGTCGAGAGGCACTGCGGCGCGAACACATACCAGGCGAGCAGCGAACAAGCCGTCGCGAGGCTCCAGGTGGCGGCGATCACCGGCTCGAGCTGGCCGGCGACGTCATCGCCGGCGGCCGACATGGCATACACGGTGCCGAGCGCGCCGACCGCGACTTCGCGCGCGGCGAGGCCCGGGACCACCGCGATCGAAATCTGCCAGTTGAAACCGATCGGCGCGAACAGGTATTCGAGCATCGCCCCGAGTTTTCCCGCGAAGCTGTATTGAATGGGCGGCCCGGTGGCGCCTTCAGGCGGAGCCGGGTAGCTGGACAGGAACCACAGCACGATCATCAACGCGAGGATGATTCCGCCGACGCGAGAGAGGAAGATCTTCACGCGCTCCCACAGGCCTAACAACAGGTTGCCGGCATGCGGCCACTGGTAGTCCGGCAGCTCGAGCATCAGCGGCGAATACTGGCGCACGCCCGCAAAGTGTTTCATGACCCAGGCAACTGCCAATGCGGCAACAATACCGGCCACGTACAGCACGAACATGACCAGCCCCCGCAGGTTGAACGGTCCCACGGCCGTGGCCGGGATCAGCGCGCCGATGAGCAGCGCGTACACCGGCAGCCGCGCCGAACAGGTCATCAGCGGCGCAATCATGATGGTGGTCAAACGGTCGCGCCAGCCCGGAATGGTGCGCGCGGCCATGATGCCGGGAATCGCGCACGCGAAGCTGGACAGCAACGGAATGAACGCGCGGCCCGACAGTCCCACGCCGCCCATCATGCGGTCGAGCAGATAGGCCGCGCGCGGCAGGTAGCCGGAGTCTTCGAGCACGAGGATGAACAGGAACAGGATCAGGATCTGCGGCAGGAACACGAGCACCGCACCGGCGCCGCCGATGATGCCGTTGACCAGCAGGCTCGAGAGCGGACCCTCCGGCAGGTGCGCAGCGGTGAACTCGCCCAGCCACGCCATGCCGCCGTCGATCCAGTCCATGGGCGCTTCCGCCCAGCTGAACACGGCCTGGAACATCACGAACATGACGGCGATCAGCACCGCGAGTCCATACAAAGGATGCAGCAGCACGGCATCGAAACGAGCCATCCACTGGCTTTCCTTCGGCGCGCTGTAGCCCACGGCCGCGAGCAGTCCGCGCAAATCGATCTGGGTCTGCTCGGCGTCTTCGGCCGTGGCGTCCTGCCACACCGGCACGGCAATGCTGCGATGGTGTTCCCAACGCGCCGGCTGAATGGCTTCGATGAGCGCGTCGGCGCCGCCGCGCTTCACCGCAATGGTCGGCAGCACGGGCACGCCGAGTTCGGTGGCGAGGCGCGCCATGTCTATGTGTACGCCGCGCTTCGCGGCGACGTCCATGCGGTTGAGCGCCAGCACCATCGGAAGGCCGAGTCGCTTCACTTCGAGCGCGAGCCGCAGGCCGATCGGGAGGTGCACCGCGTCGACCACGCACACCACGAGCTCGGGAGCCGGCGCATCCGCCACGCGGCCCAGCAACACGTCGCGCGTGATGGCTTCATCGAGCGTGGTCGGGCTCAGGCTGTAGGTGCCCGGCAGATCGAGGATGCGCAGGACCCGCCCATCGAGCGCGGCCCGCTCGCCTTCGCGGCGTTCGACGGTGACGCCAGGGTAGTTAGCTACCTTCTGACGGCTGCCGGTCAGACGATTGAAGAGTGCGGTCTTGCCGCAATTGGGAACGCCGATCAGCGCGATGAGCAGTGACGGAGTGGAAACGACGGCGTCCATGGCGGAATGAGGGGCTCGGCCAGGCTCAAGCGAGCGCGGCGCTGGTGTCTTTGGGCGCCAGTTGCACGTGCGCCGCGGGCTTTTCCGCGAGGCGCGTGACCTGCACGGCCGCCGCCTCGGCGCGGCGCAATGCGAAGGTTGAACCACCGACGCGAACTACCATGGGGTCGCCCACCGGCCACATCTTCGCGATGACCTCGCAGCGCGCACCGGCCACGAACCCGAGATCGCGCAATCGGGCCAGCACCACGGCACCGCTACCGCGCCCGTCTTCGAACGCCACGACTTCGGCAAGCCCGGCGACGACCGCAGCCTCTCCGCGCCGCAGCTCGACGAGCGGATGAGTGGATCTGGCGTTGGAATCTGGCGAATTCACGGCCCTCAGTATGGGTTTGGGGGTCGCGGATGTAAATGCGATGAGTTCGCATTTGGGATGCTTGCCCTTCAATCGCGGTTTGCACACAGCTCTACTAATTGACATGCCGTCAGGGGGAGGCCTAGGCTTCCCGCCCATATGAATTACATCGCTGAACGCAGACTCGAGGAAAAGGAGCGCCGTCGCGCGGAAATCGTCGACGCCGCGGAAGCCGCCGGCCGCGAGGTCGGCCTGGACGCGCTCACCATGGACGACGTCGCGCGCCGGGCACGTCTGTCGCGCGCACTCTTATATGTGTACTTCCAGGATCGCTCCGATCTCATGTTCGGGCTCGCCGAACGCGCCATGACCATGCTGCATGCCCGCTTCGTCGAAGCCGCCGAACGGCACCGCACCGGACTCGAACAGGTCAGCTCCATGGGGCGCGCCTACGTCGCCTTTTCGCAGGAATTCCCCGTGCTTTTCGATGCGCTGGCACGCTGCGAACTGCAGTCTTCCGAGCCCACGGAGGGCTCGCCTTCGGAACAGGCCTGCGCGCTCGGCGGCGATCGGCTGCAGGCCACGCTCGTCGCATCCATCGAGACCGGTGTGCGCGACGGCAGCATCCGCGCCGACGTGGGTTCGCCGATGTTGATGAGCGTCACGCTCTGGGGATTCATGCACGGAATCATCCAGCTCACCACGACCAAGGCACACGCGCTGACTCACCACGGAGTGACGGCGAAAGCCCTCGTCGATCACGCGATCAGCATGATCACGCGGGATCTCAAGAGCTGACCTGAAGGACCTCGCTGCATGGATTGTTTGCGCCACCAACTAGACATGCGTCCAGCGACTACACAACTGAGAGTCGCGAGTGCCTGTTTGGCCCTGGCGTTGGCATGGCTGCCAGGCCTCGTGCTCGGCCAGGGATTGGCTCCCGATGCGGGCCGCCCGCTGGCTGCGGTCATCGACGAATACGTGCGCGAAGGGCTCGAGGCAAATCTCGGCTTGCGCGCACAGTCGCTCGAGGTCGAACGATCCGAGGCGGCGCTCGCTGAAGCGCGCGCGCGATATTTCCCTGAACTCGCGCTCGACGCGCGCTACACATGGGCGCAGGGCGGCCGCACGTTCGAACTGCCCCTGGGTCAGGCACTGAACCCGGCGTACCAGACGCTCAACGACCTGCTCGTGGCGCAGGGACAGCAACCGCAGTTTCCCGTGGTTCAGGACGAAACCATCGCATTCCTGCGCGAACGCGAGCAGGACACGCGCATCACGCTGCGCATGCCGCTGGTGCAACCGGCCATTCCCGCCGCGGTGCGCGCCCAGCGCGAGTTGTTAGGCGCCAGCGAATACGCGCACATGGCGCTCGCGCGCCAGCTCAAGCGCGACATCACCGTCGGCTACCTTCACTGGCTCTCGGCGGTTCGCACGCAGGGCATCGTCGACGCGAGCGTGGCGCTGCTCAACGAGAACCTGCGCGTCAACGATTCCCTGCATCGCAACGGCAAGATCACGCAGGACCAGGTGTTGCGCGCGCGCGCCGAGTTGCTGGCCGTGACGCAGCAGTCGCGCGAAGCGCAGAACATCGCGGCGCAGGCGCAGAGTTACCTCAATTTCCTGCTCAATCGTCCGCTCGACACCGCCCTTGCGAATGCCGACGTGGCCGCCGAAGTGACGGCACGCACGCGCGCCCTGGCGGATTTGCGGGCCGCGGCACTGGCGGATCGTCCCGAGCTCGCCGAACTCACGCACCTGACACGCGCCAGCGAGGCGCAGGTGAGTCTCTCGAAGGCCGACCGCTGGCCGACGCTGTCACTGGGTGCCGATGGCGGCATCCAGGGCGAAGAATATGAGTTCGGCCGCGGCAGCAATTACTCCACGGTGTCGCTGCTGTTCAACTGGACCTTCTTCGATGGCGGAGCGCGCCGCGCCGCCGTGCGCCAGGCGTCCGCAACCGCGCGCAGAACGGCCATCCAGCTCGATGAGCTCACGCAGCAGGTGCAACTCGAGGTCCAGCAGTCGCTCGACCGGCTCAACACCAGCGCGGATTCGCTGGCCACCGCCGATGCGCGTGCCGAGGCCGCACGCGCGGCGTTTCGCATCGCGAGCCGCAAGCGCGACGAAGGCGCGATCAGCCAGGTGGAATTCATCGATGCGCGCTCCAGCCTCACCAGCGCGGAACTCAATCTCAATGTCACGCGCTTCTCGGTGCTCGCGCGCCAGGCCGAACTCGATTACGCGACCGCCGCGGGCACTTTGCCGCTGCCGCACAACTAACAGGCCAGGAAACAGGTAACCGCCATGAAGATTTCCCGAAAACTCGCCGCCATCCTGTTGACGTCGATACTGGCAGGCTGCGGCAAGCAGGAGGCGCCCGCTACGGACACGCCGACGCCGGTGAGAGTTCAGCACGCGAGCAACGGCCCTTCGGTGCCGCCCATCGACACCAGCGGCGTCGTCGCCACGAAACATGAGATGCGCCTGTCGTTCAAGATGGGTGGCGTCGTGCGCCGCATCTACGTGCAGGAAGGCGACGTGGTCAAACAAGGCCAGCGTCTCGCCGAAATCGAGCTGACCGAAGTCAATTCGCAGGTCGAGCAGGCACGGCAATTGGCAGACAAGGCCGAGCGCGATCTCAAGCGCGGTGAAAACCTCTATGCCGACCAGGTCATCAGTCTCGAGCAGCTCCAGGATCTGCGCACGCAATCGGCGATGGCCGCGGCGCAATACAACTCCGCGCAGTTCAACCAGGGCTACTCGGTGATCAGCGCGCCACGCGACGGCAAGGTGCTGCGCAAACTCGCCGAGGAACGCGAACTGATTCCCGCAGGCAGCCCGGTGCTGGTATTCGGCGAGAGCGGCCGCGGCTACGTGGTGCGCGCCGCGCTCGCCGATCGCGAAATCGTCAATGTGAAGCTCGGCGACAAGGGCGAGATCCGCATGGATGCATTCCCGGGCCAGCCCATGACGGGAACCATCGTCGAGATCTCGAGCGCCGCCGACGAGCGCACCGGAATGTTCCCGATCGAGGTGCAATTCGATTCGCCGCCGCCGCGATTGGTCAGTGGACTCGTGACGCGACTGCGCCTCGCGCCCACGACCGGTACACCGCTGCTCACTTACATACCGATGTCCGCGCTCGTCGAAGGTGACGGCGATCGGGCCAGCGTGTTCGTGATCGACGGCGGCAAGGCGCTGCGCCGCGAAGTGCGCGTGGCTTTCATCACCGCCGACAGCATTGCGCTGGAGAGCGGCCTCGCGACCGGCGAGGCCGTGATCACCGACGGTGCGCTGTTCCTCGAGAATGGCGAAGCCGTGGAAGTCTTGCGTGACACCACCAAGCAGGCGGTGAATACACCCAAGCCTGCGACGGAAGCCTGAGCGCCTCGAGCGGCAAGGGAGGCGAGCATGTCGTTCCTCGAGTTTCCGATCCGCCGTTACCAGTTCACGCTGGTGGCGTTCCTGTGCCTGGTCGCACTCGGCTGGTACGCCTTCGTGAGCGTTCCGCGCGAGGAGGATCCGTACTTCAAGATTCCCGGCTTCACCGTGGCGGCTATCTACCCGGGCGCGGATCCGAAGGATCTCGAGCGCCTCATTGCCAAGCCGCTGGAAGACCGCTTCGCCACACTCGACGACGTGCTCAAGATGGAAACGTCCATCCGGGACGGCGTGTCCTTCACGGCGATCGAATTTCTCGCGTCCACGGACGCGGACAAGAAATATGACGAGGTGACGCGCGAATTGAACGCGCTGCGTCCGGAGTTCCCGCCGGAAGTGCAGATCATCGTGCGCAGGTTTTCACCAGGCCTCGTGAACACGGTGCAGATCGCGCTGCTGTCCGACGAGGCTCCGTATCGGGAACTCGAAGACCACGCGCGCGAGCTCAAGGACAAGCTCAAGACCATTGACGGCGTGCGCACCTCGGAAAGCTGGGCGTTCCCCGAGCGCGAGCTGCGCGTCGCAGTGGACCTGCGCCGCATGTCCGAGCTCAATCTCTCACCCGCGCAGCTCATCGGCGCGGTGCAAAGCGAGAACGCGAACATTCCGGCGGGCTTCGTCGACCTGGGGTCGCGCAGTTTCTCGCTGAAGACCTCCGGAAGTTACGACTCGCTCGACCAGGTGCGCGACACCGTCATCGCATCCATCGATGGACGCATCGTGCGCGTGCGTGACGTGGCCGACGTGACCTGGAGCACGGCCGCGTACAGTTACACCGGCCGCTACAAGGGCAAGCGCGCGGTGTTCGTCACCGCCAATCAGAAAGACGGCTATAACATCCTCGACGTGCGCGAGCGCGTCATGGCGGCGGCGAACCAGTTCTCGGCCGAGCTGCCGAAGCGCATCAAGCTCGAGGTCGGCTTCGACCAGTCCGAGAACGTGCGCTCGCGGCTCAACCGGTTGTACTTCGACTTCGGCATCGCGATCTCGCTGGTGCTCCTGACGTTGCTGCCGCTCGGTCTGCGCGCGGCCGGCATCGTCATGGTATCCATCCCGCTGTCGCTGTCGTTCGGCCTCGCCTGCCTCTACTTCCTCGACTACTCGCTGAACCAGCTGTCCATTGCCGGCTTCGTGGTCGCGCTGGGGCTGCTGGTCGACGACTCCATCGTTGTCGTGGAGAACATTTCGCGGCACATGCGCATGGGGAAATCGCGCATACAAGCCGCGCTCGACGGCACGCGCCAGATATTCGTGGCGATTCTCGGTTGCACCGCGACGCTGATCTTCGCTTTCCTGCCACTGCTGGCGTTGCCAGGCACTGCCGGCAAGTTCATCCGCGTACTGCCGATGGCCGTGGTGGCCACCATCATGGGTTCGCTGCTGCTGGCGTTGTTCATCATTCCGTTCGTCGCGAGCCGGGTGCTCAGCGAGGAGAAGGAAGGCCAGGAGAATCGCTTCCTCAAGCGCGTCATGGGAGTTATCCACCACTACTACCGCCCGGCATTGCACTGGTGCCTCACGCGGCCAAAGTTGACGGTGGCCGCCGCGATCGGCGGTTCGCTGATGTTGTCGGCAGCATTGGTGCCGGTGATTGGATCCAGCCTGTTTCCGAAGGCGGACACGCCGCAATTCCTGATCCAGGTGGACTCGCCCAACGGCACGTCGTTGTCCGAGACCGATCGCGCGCTGCGCGTGGTCGAAGACGAGCTGACGAAGATGCCCGAGGTCAAAGGCTGGTTCGCGAACCTGGGGCATGGCAACCCGCAGATCTATTACAACCACATCCAGCGCAATGACGCGTCCAACTACGCGGAAGTCTTCGTGCAGCTGCACGAATACGACACTGATGAAACTCCCCGGAAGCTGCAGGCCCTGCGCGAACGGCTCGAGCGTTATCCCGGCGCACATATATATGTGAAGGAGTTCCAGAACGGTCCGCCGATCTCGGCGCCCATTTCCGTGCGCGTCATCGGTCAGGATCTCGACACCATTGAAATGCTCTCCCACCGGGTGGAAGACCTGGTCAAGGGCACGGCCGGAACGCGCGACGTCAAGAATCCGCTGAACGTCTCGCGCACCAACCTCAAGCTGCGCATCGACTCGCGCAAAGCGCAGCAGTTAGGCGTGCAGACCGCGGAGCTCGA
>Ga0307513_10006586_pt1 | contig 15157 bp, 14 predicted proteins | sample 15_EM_MG_FD_202174 | JGI IMG/M metagenome (GOLD analysis project Ga0307513, IMG submission 202174) | Populus trichocarpa ectomycorrhiza microbial communities from riparian zone in the Pacific Northwest, United States - 15_EM | ecosystem: Host-associated > Plants > Roots > Unclassified | place... | reverse complement strand
TGGTAATGCTTGAATAAACTTTTATTTCTTGCCTTCTTTTACTTTGATTTTCGGTGAGCAAGTGATGAATTAGAGAAATGATGAGTCCAAAATTTCTATTATTTTTCAATGTTTTACTCTTATGGTCTCTGAAATGGACTTTCCATGCATCTTCTGTGTGCGTTCTCATTCTCTACTAACAATGCCACCATAACTGAAGTTTCAAATGTCTTCTATAAGTTGTATGATTAGCTCATTTGAACACTTTTTTTTATCTTTCAATACTAACAAAACGTGAGTGCTTTCTTAATAGTCATTGAAACTGTCCTTTTTAGTCTTGAGGAGTTGTGTATATCTCTGTGAACTTGGTTAAGTAGTTTTAGAGAGGTGTTTAAAAGTGTGGTAGTGATTGTTTTTTAAAGTGTTTTTTGTTTTAAAAAATATAAAAATAATATTTTTTTTATTTTATAAAATTATTTTTCACATCAATATAGTAAAACGATAAAAAAATAAAAAAATATAATTTTTTTTTTAAAAAAATTGAATATTTATGAAATGTTGTGTGGGTTGTGTTTGCAGACGACATCTTAAATTTCTTCGTAAACTGCCATCAATAATTAATATATATATATATATATATATATATATATATATATATATATATAAACTTTAAGATTGACTTGATATTAAAAGGTTATGTCTTCGGTTCAAATCTTAAAATTAATATTTAATAAAATTTATTAGGTTTTTCTAGATATACTAGATAAGTACAAGGATGCATCCATGAGATAGTTTTATAAATAAAATTTAATCTTCACGGGATGATATGCTCCCATGCTGCCGCAGACTTAGAAAACAAATGTATTTGATAGTATGTTATAATTGTGAACTAGCGCTAGATAAGTAATAAAAATTAAAGGTATAATTGAGGCAATATTTCGTAATAGAAAAAAAAATTGTGTTGGTGATAAAAAAAACTTAGAGACTGAACAAAATGATTTGTAGCAATCCACAGTGTTTTGTGAGGAAAGATACAGTGCTTTCGCCACATGATTTAGCTTTTCTGTTAATAAAAAGCAAAAAACATTACAAAGTTAAATTCTCTACCAACTTAATATTAAAAAAAAAACAACAAAAATAATTTTGAAAGGAAAAAAACCCATGAGGAAAAACGTTGTAACAATTGACAATGTTTTGTGAGGAAAACTAAAGTGTTTTCTCCAATAAAATCGACAAAGATAATTTTAGAAAAAATCATAAAAAAAAACCATTTAGAGAAATATTGTAGCAATTCACAGTGTTTTGTGAGAAAAGCTACAGCACTTCCCCCATATGATTTAGCTTTATTGTAATTATAATTTTTAACCAACTCAATATTAAAAAAAAAAAACTGACAAAGATAATTTTGAAAAAAAAAATTATAAAACAATCATATGGGAAAACACTGCGCAACAATTCACAATGTTTTAAAGAAAAAAAATTATAATTACAATGCTAAATTCTCAATCATCTCAATATTAAAAAAAATCGACAGAGATAATTTTAGAAAAAAAATAACAAAAAAAGGCGAAAAAACAGAGAAAAAAAACCTTGTTGGAAATACTATAGCAATTCATAGTGTTTTATGATAAAAGCTATAGTGCTTCCCCATATGATTTATCCTTATTTGTAATGACTTGTAATTGTAATTCTCAACCAGCTCAATATTAAAAAAATAAAATTGACAAAAATAATTTTAAAAAAATCATAAGAAAAAAAATCATGTTGAGAGACACTCTAGCAATCCATAGTGTTTTGTAAGGAAGCTATAGTGTTTTCCCCACATGATTAAGCTTTATTACAAGGTTAAATTATAACCAGCTCAATATTAAAAAAAATAAAATCAACAAAGATAATTTTGGAAAAAAATATTACAAAAAAAGAAAACACAAAAGAAACTGGAAAAAAACCATGTGGGGAAAAACATTGTAGCAATTCACAGTAATTTACGAGAAAATTTACAGTGCTTTTTCTTACATATTGTAACTGTAATTTTTAACCAGTTCAATATTAAAAAATAAAATCGAAAAAGATAATTTCGGAGAAAATCATCAAAAAACAAAAACAAAAAAAAAATCATACGGAGAAACACTATAGCAATCAACAATGTTTTAAAGAAAAAAATTATAAAACTAAATTCTCAAGCAGCTCAATATTAAAAAAATAAAATCGAAAAATATAATTTTAAAAAATAAAAAAATAAAATAGAAAAACCATGTGGGAAAACACTATAGCAATCCACATTATTTTAAAGGAAAAAAATTACAAAGTGAAATTTTTAACCAGCTCAATATTAAAAAAGTAAAATCAACAAAGATTAAACAAAAAGATAAAGGGGAAATTTGAAGAAAAAAAAAGGAAAGTAATTTCGGAAAGAAAAAGAAAAAATAAACGAAAAAAAGAAAAAAGGAGAAAGTTGAAAAAAAAGAAGAAAGAGTGAAAAAAAAGATAAAAAAAACATAGAAAAGAGGAATGCACTGTGGATTACTATTGTAATCCACAATGCATGGGTGAACAGTGAATTCTCCATACCCTTTAGTTTATTACAAGAAACAGAAAAGAAAGAGAGACAAGCCACTTTAATAGTGAAAGAGAGAGGAGAAAACAAAAGTGGAGTAGTTTTTGTTAACTATATAAATTTTATAATTACTAATATTAAATTCAAAATATGTACGTATTGCAAATGTTTAATAGAAATGATTTTTATAAACATATATGGCTTAACAATATTAATCAACTCTTAATATATTTCATTTTATATATATTAAAAGTTAATATTAAAACCTATTATATTAATTTGTGAATGTATTTATTTGGATGTGAATTATATTTCTAATTAAAAAAAACAATTTCTATATGCTACAACTAGCCTAAGAAAGTCATGTTCATCATGACCATAGAGTAAAACAAAATAAATTTGAATTGCATAAAAGTAATTAAACGAAACTTGTATTCCATCTTAAAACATTGACCCCAAGTCAAGGGTTTTTTTAAAAAAAGAAAAAAAAATGAATAAATAAGCTAACCTCAAGTAATCCTTTGTGCTTCATGAGGTTCCAAAAGCTGAAAATATACTCCTTTTCCAAAGCTGAAAATATTCATCGTCATTAGGTATGCCAACCTCCATCCCTGAGAAAGAGTCATTATCCTTGATTAAAATTTTATATTTAATAGAAGTAGCATATTCAAAAAACAAATTTTGCTGCTGATATTTTTTAGAATTTTAGCTCCAAATCTACCGTATTCGACAGAAAGATATATCAATGGGTTAGATTGTATATAAATTGAAAAACTAATTAAGTTTTTTATACAAATAACTTTAAGGATGCACCTCTTATATTAATATAATATATTTAAAAAAAATTCCCTAAACTACTGTATGTCTCTAACAGTGAAAATATCACTATAATTGGTGGCAATCCTCTAGTTCCATGCGTCATGCATTTTTTTTCTCGAGATGGGTCCGACACACAATCACCATCATGCATTTATGAGTCTGTAAGACCATTGCTATCTGCACTTTGGTCCCCGATAGCGTTGCTTTTCCTCGAGATGAGGCCGTAAGACCATTTCCAACCATCATGCATTTTTCCACGAGATGGGTTCGTGGAAAAACTTTGGTTTAATTGGGAATTTAGGGGTTTGATTGAGAAAATAAAAGAGAATTTTTTGTGAGATGAGAGACAAAGTAGTCCAAAAGAAGAAGAAGAAGAAATAATAGAGAGAGACGAGAGAACAGAAATGGGAAAAAATAGTTTTTATTAACTAAATATACCTTTGTAAGGAAGCTATAATTATTAATATTAAATTCAAAAATACATATTGCAAATATTTAAACATATCATGTGGTTCAATAGAAATTATTTGTATAAACATGTATGGCTTAACAATATTAATTATCTTTCATCTTATATATATTAAAAAATAAATATTAAAACCTATTATATTAATTTGTGAATTTATCAATTCTGCTTCTTCTTCTTTTTTCTTTTTTCTTTTTTTTATAATAGTCGAGTATTATTATAGAAAGGTGTTAGAGCCAAAATTAGATATTCATATTAAAAGTATTATAAGAAATATTATTTTAAATTGAATGACTCGACCAGACGAGGATAGGTTTTATAAGTATTCATGAGAGACAAAAAGAAAAAAGAAAGATAGACAAAGCAAACCCCAAAAATAGTACAAGAAGAAACAATAATGAGAGAAAGATGAGAGAACATATGTGTACCAGTTTTTATTAACTAAATAAACTTAAAGTTATAATTATTAATATTAAATTCAAAATACATATTGCACATATTTAAATATGTTATGCAGTTTAATAAATTGAATTTTAATTGAGTTGACTAAGTTGTGAATGGATTTATTTAGTTGATCAAATTTGATTGAGTCAACTCTCACTTGAGTTTTTTTAAACATGAATTAAGTTAGATTTCAGATTTCAGATTAACTTATTAGGCTTGAATCTATAATTTAATAATACTGATTAAAACCACACCATAGAAGAACAAAATTGAATTGCATAAAAGTAATTAACTGAAGACTTGTATTCTTTTTATAAAGCTATCCCATGTCAGTTTTTTATTTTTATTTTATTTTTTATTTTTTATTTTTTATTTTTTGAAAAACATGAATAAAAGGTTACCGCTAGGAAGCTCACTTTGCATGACAAAGATGGATATGGAAGACTTGCCACTTTCTTTATGGAAATAACGTGTGGAAAATTATGCTTTAGTTTTGATGGCGATGGCAAAATCAAACAGTATCATTGATAAAATGAACCACAAATGATGGTATTTCTAAAATACTTCTTGTCATGACAATAAATCTTCTTCTTCTTGTTGTTTTTTTTTCTAAAGTACTTATTAATCTATTTTTTGTAACACAGTCAACAAATAAGATGGATAATAATTTGCAGTGTGAGATGGGTTTGTAAGACCATTGCCATCTACATTTTTTCCACGATATAGGCCAATGGAATGGTCCATGAGACCATTGCTATCAAGCGTTTTTTTTGTTTTTTCTACAAGATGGATCCATGAGACCATTGCTCCATAAGCTTGGGAATGGATAATATGTTTTAATTTCAATTTAGTTTATAAAAAAAAAATGCTTAAGCATAAAAAATAAATCTCAAGTGTTGGAATGCAACCACCGATTAATTAATGGACAATGGACCTTATATTAATATATGACGCATCTTTCAATGGAAATGTAAATGCTTTAATAGAATATCATTTTTTTTGTATTTGTTTTTTTTGTTATATTTAATTTTTCATCAATATTTCTAACGTAACGTAAATTGCTATGTATTTTGAATCTTGAAGGATTGAGAGATGAGAGACAAAAAAGAAAGAGAGACAAGACAGTTCAAAAGAAGAAAAAAGAGCAATAGTGAGAGAACAAAATTAAGTGGAGCAGTTTTTATTAAATAAATAAATTTTATAATTACTAATATTAAATTCAAAATATGTACATATTGCAAATATTTCAACATATCATATGGTTTAATAGAAATGATTTTTATAAACATATATAGCTTAACAACATTAATCAACTCTTAACATCTTTCATTTTATATATATTAAAAGTAAATATTAAAACCTATTATATTAATTTGTGAAAGTATTAATTAACTCGGATGTGAATTATATTTCTAAAGTGTTTTTTTTTAAAAAAAAATTATATACAACAATTAAGAAAGTCAGGACCATATATAGAGTACACAAAAAATGAATTGCATAAAAGTAATTAACCGAAACTTATATTCCTAATCGTTGACCCCAAGCCAAGTCTTCCTTTGGAAAAACATGAATAAAAGGTTAAAGTCTATAATCTCGAAACATCAAGCTAAAATACTCCGAAACCAAAACATTATGTTCCAATTGATAAAATAAACTAAAAGCCTAAAACTTCTTGCTGCCATTTGCAAGAGATAGTCACTTATTGTTAATGTTTTTATTATTCCATAGTTACTTTAAGTAAATTTTACGTGTTTTAGAGAAATCAATGTAAACAAATTTATCAACACACACTAGTTTATCAAGTACTTAAATAAAAAAAATAAAATTAATTAGATTACTTGAATAAAAAAAAATATCAATATAAATATTTTATATATCTTTATTGTTCATAAATTAAAAATAAAATAAAATCAACCCAGGCTTATCTAAAAAAACATTAATTAGGACATCATTATTGATTAAATTTTGTGAATATGAGTATTTAAATTGAAAAAAAGTTGATACAAGTTTTCAAATAAAAAAATTATAATATATATATAATTTGTAATTGTCGTTATCTTTTTCGCATTGCTAACACTTAACGAATTGAATATATAATTCTGAATAGCATCAAAATAAATTTAGTTGTATGACATAGAAAAATATATTTGTTTTTGTATTTTAAAAATATTTTTGAAAAAAAAAATTAAATTTTTTTAAGGATTAGATTGTATATTAATTGAAAAACTAATTAAGTTTTTTATCCTAATAACTTTGAGGATGTACCTCTTATATTAATATAATATATTTAATAAAATTCCCTAAACTACTGTATGTCTCTAACAGTGAAAATATCACTATAAATGGTGGTCATCCTCCTATCTAAAGAGTACACCAAATAAGTATTTTACTAATGCTTGTCCGGGTTTGTGAAACAAATCATAAAAACAATTATATAGAAAAAAACTGTTGCAATCCATAATATTTTCAAAGAAAAAACTACAAAACTAAATTCTCACCCAGCTTAATATTAAAAAAATAAAATCAATAAAGATAATTTTTAAAAAAATCAGAAAAAAAACGAAAGGGAAAAAAAACCAGGCAGAGAAACATTGTAGCAATCTATAGTGTTTCATGAGGAATTCTAAAGTTGTAATTCCCAACCAGTTCAATATTAAAAATAATAAAATCGATAAAGACAATTTTGAAAAAAATCATAACAAAAAAAAAGCATGTCAGGGAACACTATAGCAATCCACAGTGTTTTAAAGAAAAAAACTACGAAACTAAATTCTCAACCAACTCAATATGAAAAAAAAATTCGACAAAGACAATTTTAGAAAAAAAAACATAAAAAAGGAAAAAAACCATGGGAGGAAACACTATCGCAATCCACAGTGTTTTAAAGAAGAAAACTACAAAACTAAATTCTCAACCAGCTCAATATGAAAAAAATAAAATCGACAAAAACAATTCTGAAAAAAACAACAAAAAAAAATGAAAATTACAAGAAGATAATTTTGGAACAAAAAGCAAAAAAAATGGGAAAAAAACACGTGGAAAAAGTTAAAGCTAAATTCTCAACCAGCTCAATAACAAAATCGTTTAGGAAAACATTGTAGGGAAAAAATCATAAAAAAAGAAAAAAAATCATGTGGGGAAATACTGTAGCAATCAACGGTGTTTAAAAAAAACTACAAAGCTAAATTCTTAACCAACTCAGTATAAAAAAAATAAATTCGATAAAGACAATTTTGAAAAAAAATCGATAAAAAAACATGTGGGAAACACTGCAGCAAGGCAAAAATCATGTGGGGAAACACTGTAGCAATCCACAGTGTTTTAAAGAGTTACAAAACTAAATTCTCAATCAGCTTAATATCAAAAAAATAAAATCGACAAAGATAATTCTGGAAAAAAACAAAAAAAATCATTAAAAAAAACCATGTGGGGAAACACTGTAGTAATCCATAGTGTTTTAAAGAAAAAACTAAAAAACCAAATTCTCAACCAGCTCAATAGTAAAAAAAAAATCTACAAAACAAATTATGAAAAAAAACAAAAAAAAACACAATTTTGAAAAACAAATAAAAAAAATAGAAAAACAAAACATGTGGGGAAAACTAAAGCTAAATTTTCTACCAGCTCAATATTGAAAAAATAAATTCGACAAAGATAATTTTAAAAAAAACATGCGGGGAAACATTGCAGCAAAACAAAAACAATGTGGGGGAAACACTATAGCAATCCACAATGTTTTTTTTAAAAAAACATTATGAAGCTAAATTCTCAACCAGCTCAATATAAAATTTTTTTTGACAAAGATCAGTTTGAGAAAAAAAGAAATAAATCATAAAAAGAAAGAAAAACCATGTAGGTAATTATTGTAGCAATCCACAATGTTTTAAAGAAAAACAACTACATAACTAAATTCTCACCCAATTTAATATTTAAAAAAATAAAAATAAATAAAAAAAGAAGTCAATGTTGGGAGAAAAAGAAAAAAACAACATGTAAAAAAAAAGGCAAAAAAAAAGGTGGGGGAAGCTACAGTGTTTTCCCCACCCGTTTTAGAGTTTTTTTAATTAATTGTCGCGTAAAATAATCTGTTTTTTTCAAAATTGAGATTTCGTGGATACATATATAAGTTTATGCGAGAAAACGGCCTCTTTGTTTGCATGTTGGTGTCCTTGAGTGGGATGTACATGACCAAATCACATATGCAAATTTTGTAAACGAGAAAAAACTGCAAGGAAATAATTAAACATATTCGACTGATGGAGCATCTGAAGAGCCAATTTTGTATTTTATACTATGATAGTAGTTGTTTTATAAAATATTTTTTATTTAAAAATATACTAAAATAATATTTTTTATTTTTAAAAATTTATGTCACGGGGATAAATTTTTCGTCTCAATCTTAATCCCCGCGCGACAGTCTAGTCCCGTTACTAGACTCAGCCTTCCTCCCAAGACACTCGTGTTTGTCTAAAGTCTAAGTGTTTCACACACCCAGAGGTTTTGCCCCACAACTCTTACCAATTTCGGCAATTAAAAACACAAGCCAAGGATCGAACACAGCACAATAATCACACAAGGCAATTTACAAGAAACAACCCAACCTTTATTAATCCATCAACAAATGGAATACACAATAACAATGTAAGTGTGTTATACACAATTTGATCTGCATGCTACACGTGTTTAGGCCCTATGTAATACACATACATACAATAGAAGTTACACATAAAACTGCCCCTTGACAGATTAACTCCCTCTAGACAGCCCATTTCAAAGACAACCAACTTCCTCGTAACTGCCTCGTAATTGCCCACAAGTAACTTCCTTGGTCTGCCACCCAACAAACCAAACTGCTCAAATTGATTTTCCAAGTTGCCAGCCCTCACGTGCAACTCACTATGTCTTAGACAGTCCATCGTCTAAGTCCAGCATGGTGTGAAGCATGAACCCGCTATTCACACGCACCCATTATACTCGCTGCCAAAATCTGCACTGCCCACGCATACTGCCCCTGCACTTGCGTGATGCCACTGCCTAGCAGCGACTCGTTGGCGCGCCCTTACGCCTAAGGCTATGACAAACCTCCCCCACCAGAAGGAGCCGACGCCCTCGTCGGGTCAGTCCTAAGATAGTCCTGCACCAAGTCTTCAAACTGCCACAAGTCAATGTCTCTCTACCACGAAACCTCCTCACCATCTGCCCATTTCACAAGAAATTCATTCCGTCTATTTTTCTTGTGCTGACCAAGTCTTTTATGGTCCAAAATCTTCACGATTCCCCGCTCAAATTGCTTCTGAATCGTAGGTGGAGCCCTCAGTGATCTGCCCCTTTCCGAATCCTCAAGATCTTCGTGAAAAGGTTTAAGATAGCTAACATGGAATGTGGGATGAAGCTTCAACCTTTCTGGCAGCTTCAGCCTATACGCAACAGCACCCACTTTTCCCATCACCTCAAACGGCCCATCATATCTTGGCAATAATCCTCGGTGCCGATTTTTCCCAAGAATCTTTTTCCATATCTGCGGAGTCAGCTTCAACAACACCCTGTCACCGACATCAAACTCCAATGATCTCCGCTTCTGATTAGCGTATTTCACCATACGCTTGCTTGCCCTTCGCAAACTGTCTTGCGCTTGCTCGAAGAGTTTCTGCCTCTCCCTCGCAAACCTGTATGCGGCTGGACTCCTTCCCTCAGTCTGAAGTGGCTGCACCATCAATATGCACGGCTGAAGTGGTTGTTGGGTTGTTTTACAAATATGTGGTTAAGTACTTTGGGGTTCCTTCAGATGTGGTAAGTGATCGCAATGTGCAATTCACTAGACGATTCTGGATAGTGTTGTTTGGGCTAATGGGAACAAGGTTGAAGTTCTTGACAGCTAATCATCCGCAGACGGATGGACAAACGGAGAGGATTAATGCATTGTTGGAGGAGTACCTTCGAAACTATGTTACAACAACACAAAGAAACTGGCTTGAGTTGCTTGATAGTGCGCAATTCAGTTACAATCTCCACAAATCATCAGCGACGGATTTGAGTCCATTCGAGTTAGTGTTGGAGATGCAGCCCCAAACTCTAGCGGAGATAACAGTCCAGAAGACTGGGGGAAGGAGTCCGGCTGCATACATGTTTGCGAGGGAGAGGCAGGAACTTTTCGAGCAAGCGCAAAACAATTTGTGAAGGGCAAGCAAGCGTATGGTGATACGCTAATCAGAAGCGGAGATCATTGGAGTTTGATGTCGGTGACAGGGTGCTGTTGAAGCTGACTCCACAGATATGGAAAAAGATTCTTGGGAAAAATCAGCATCGAGGATTAGTGCTAAGATATGATGGGTCGTTTGAGGTGATGGGAAAAGTGGGTGTTGTTACATATAGGCTGAAGCAATTTGAGCGGGGAATCATGAAGATTTTGGATCATAGAAGACTTGGTCAGCACAAGAAAAATAGACAGAATGAATTTCTTGTGAAATGGGCAGATGGTGAGGAGGTTTCGTGGGAGAGAGACACTGACTTGTGGCAGTTTAAAGACTTGGTGCAGGACTATCTTAGGACTGACCCGACGAGGGCATCGACTCCTTCTAGTGGGGGAGGTTTGTCATAGCCTTAGGCGTAAGGGCGCGCCAACGAGTCGCTGCTAGGCAATGGCATCACGCAAGTGCAGGGGCAGTATGCGTGGGCAGTGCAGATTTTGGCAGCGAGTATAACGGGTGCGTGCGAACAGCGGGTTCATGCTTCACACCATGCTGGACTTAGACAATGGACTGTCTAAGACATAGTGAGTTGCACGTGAGGGCTAGCAGCTTGGAAAATCAGTTTGGGTAGTTTGATTTGTTGGGTGGCAGACCAAGGAAGTTACTTGTGGGCAGTTATGAGGAAGTTGGTTGTCTTTGAAATGGGTTGTCTAGAGGGAGTTAATCTGTCAAGGGACAATTTTATCTGTAACTTCCATTGTATGTATGTGTATTACATAGGGCCTAAACAAGTGTAGCATGCAGACCAGATTGTGCATAACACACTTACATTGTTATTATGTATTCCATTTGTTGATGGATTAATAAAGGTTGGGTTGTTTCCTGTAATATCAAAATGATTTTTTTTAAAAATTATTCTAAAGACGATGGACTATCTAAGACATAGTGAGTTGCACGTGAGGGCTGACAGCTTGGAAAATCAGTTTGGGCAGTTTGGTTTGTTAGGTGGAGACCAAGGAAGTTACTTGTGGGCAGTTACGAGGAAGTTGGTTGTCTTTGAAATGGGCTGTCTAGAGTGAGTTAATCTGTTAAGGGGCAGTTTTATCTGTAACTTCCATTGTATGTATGTGTATTACATAGGGCCTAAACAAGTGTAGCATGCAGACCAGATTATGCATAACACACTTACATTGTTATTGTATATTCCCTTTGTTGATGGATTAATAAAGGTTGGGTTGTTTCCTATAATATCAAAATGATTTTTTTAATTATTATAAAATAAAAAAAATAAAGTTTTTTTAAATTTTTTCTAAAATATTTTTTTTTTAAAAAAACAAACTGCTAAACTCTAAACTCTCGTGGCTAGTCAATTTTCTTATGCCATGCATGGATGAATGTGAATTTCCTATTTTTTCTTCTTTTTTTCCCCATACCATATGATGTTTTATGATGTGTGCTTATGAATATGGAATACTTCTTACATAAATATTAGCTTATGGTTGAGATTGAAATATATGTTTTGAGTTTTACTTTTGGATTTAAACTTGATATTTTAAAAAAATTCTAATATAATTATTATGTGTGTTTGATATTGTAGGCAAGTGATATTAACAAAAATAATTATGTATTCTAAAAATGGAAAAACAAAATTTTTTTATTTAAATAAAATTCTTTAGTGGATGGAGTTTTGGTGCTTAATTTGAATAGAATATTCGGCTGATTTTTAACGAATAAAATTCTTTAGTGGCGTGATTTTTGGTACGATATACAAAAAAAAAAGCAAAAAGATATGCGAGGGATAACGACCTTTAATGATAGAGTGAGGTGGTGGTTTGACGGGAATTCAAACCGCCATTCATCTCGGGGGATATATGCACGACAAATATTGAGCACGTGATGTCTGAGTGGTTCACACGACACTCACATTCCGGTGCCGACAACCAAAACCGACAAATTCATGGTTTGGTGACCACGCACACCGGCGGCTCAGTCCTGTTCAGTGCACATGCGAAGCGGAAGGTAAGATTAATTTAAATGAAATATATCGTTAATTAATTTGTTGTTGCTTATAAATATATTTAACTTGCAACCTTTTTTTTTCCTTACAAGCTACGTCTCTTGGACGTGAGCCGAGCCTAATGGAGCTATTTGTAGAGACGCACGTGCGGAGTTAAGACCTCTAAAAGGGGGTGCAACAGTTCATTGACAACCGTGCTCAACACTTTGTGGTATGTTCGTTCAACCATTTTATTTCGTAAGTTATTATTTTTATTGAATTGAATATGATGATTTCTTTTTTCATTTTCAGGAGACCTATAATAGCCGGTTGAGGGAGAGATATGAGGACAATCCTTCGACCCATCCGGAGTTCAATTTGGATTTGTGGATGGAGGTAGGATCGTTCGATGGACTCGATAAAAATCAGGTCTACGGGCTCTCCAACACTACGGCCGAAAACTTGTGGTCGGCCCGTAGTGTCTCAACCTTTGGGAGCTCTCCATCAGTATTGAGCTCCCAGTCTGAGGAGTTCATGGCCTTGAAACAACAATATGAACGACTCTCGACTGATTATGATCAGTTCCGTCAAATGGTCATTGAGATTAGATCAAGGATGGGTGATGATACATGTGCAGCCTCTTTTTGGCCGTACGATCCCGGGAACAACCAGCCTCCTCCTCCTCATCTCGCTCCGCCGTTATTCTAGTTTAATTTTGTTTTTCAAACACATTAAATTTGTAATGAATATTTGGATGAATATTATTTAACATTATTTTTATATTTTTAATGTTTAATACAATTTTATTAGGTTATTTATTTGGTTAATTAGTTTTTTTTGCTATTAATAAATAATTTTTTTAATATTTTAAATCAATACCGATGACCTTACAGACGGAACCAGGCCGTCGGTATTTTACCGAGAGTTGCAAAAAAATTACCACCCATGCCACAATAACCGACAGATATATTCCGTCGATGTTTACCATTACTGTTATCGACGGAATATTCCGTCGGTATTTTATAGAGAGTTCTGAAATATTTGCCGCCCATGCCACAATCACCGACGAGCGTTTCATCAGTGATTACCGTTGAAAATACAGACAAAATTATTCCATCGTTAAAGTTCTCGCGGGAAATTTTTTTTTGCCGCGCTTCGCCGTCTGTAAGACCATCGGTGGTTGATTTTTTTATTTTTGATAAAATCAGTGACGGAACGGGGAATTACCAATGATCAGTATTCTGATGGACGGATTCAGTCGGTGTGGTCGTCGGCAAAAATGTTACCGACGGATTGCGTGCCTTACACCGACAGAATCCGTCGGTAAAACTGTTTAATGGTGTAGTGAAATTTCAAAAAATTGTAAAGAGAATAGGTAAGAAAGATGATACTTTTCTTTTTATCTTCTAAGATAATCTTGTTGGTTGATAGATTATAAGAGTGTAGAACGAAGAAAAAGGGAAAAAGAAAATGGAAAAGGAATAGAGAGGGTTGTTGGAAATTTTGTTTAAAATATGATTAATGGGTATATTTGAGGTTAAATTAAAAGTATGGTTCATTATTTTTAGGGTTAAAATTTTGTTAGAATTTAATTTCCAGCATAAACTTTAATATAGAGCATTAACATGATTTAAATAAATGGTGGGTGAACAAGAAATTGATTTAAAAAATTATTAATTGGTATGTTTTGGAGAAACTCATAACCCTCCAAGAACTTATGTCCCACATAAAAAAAATACACGATTTCTTTATTGTATATATTTATGGTGGGAAAGTAACAAGTTAAAATTAGCCCAAATAGTACTCAAGTTTTTAGAGAAAGAGAATCTAAGCAAAGTAAAATTTAAATTTAAACTCATATGCACTGCTCAGCTCGCAAGGATTTTTCTCTAAACTTGAACAGAAAGTTGACAGAGAAGGGAATTCCATCAATTTTGATTCCTAAAATTCTTAATAAAATGGGGTTATATATAAAAGAGTGTTTCGGGTTCACTTTTAATCACAAATTATATAGAATTTTTTATATTTTTCTTCACCTAAATTATCAATTTTGCTTCTGTAATTTAAACTCAAGTTTTCTTTTATATATATTTTTTTCTATTCTAGAGCCTATAATTAATTTTTATGAAGTACAATTAAATAAAATGTAAGGTTTATTAAATATGGTTTTTTTATGCAATCATGTAAGGTTTATTAAATATGGTTTTTTTATGCAAAAGACGAATACAGAGAGCTCTTAATGCTCACGTATCGTAATAGAATGAGGCGAAAACCTACAGGCCCAGTATCGTTCAGGCCCATTTTCTCCATACAACCCATAAAAAGCATTTGATTTTCTTCCGACAAATGTCTTCCAGTGCTCGACAAAAGTCCTCAACGAGAAAAACACTGCTTGGAGTTGGAAGAGGCTTCATTTTAACCAAGCATTAGCACATCAATTTAGTCTCTCACAACGAGCACTTAAGGTTCCTAAAGGAAACCCAGGTAGGAATTCGATTTAGTTCTACAATTGTGCCACCATGAAGGTAAATAACTTGAAGCTCTTCATCTTTAGATTTCATGTATTACTCCAACGTGCCTGTGGTTTCCTCGGCTTCTGGCAAGCGTAAAAGCTACGGGAAATGTCCACAACGAGAAACTGTGCCACCTCTTGGACGAGACTTTGCATTACCAATATACTATCATCGATCTAGTCTCTGCAAATTGGA
>Ga0307513_10006585_pt1 | contig 15162 bp, 12 predicted proteins | sample 15_EM_MG_FD_202174 | JGI IMG/M metagenome (GOLD analysis project Ga0307513, IMG submission 202174) | Populus trichocarpa ectomycorrhiza microbial communities from riparian zone in the Pacific Northwest, United States - 15_EM | ecosystem: Host-associated > Plants > Roots > Unclassified | place... | reverse complement strand
CCTGGCTGGTGATCAACCGGCACCTCGGCGGTGATTCGCTGCACACCTGGCTCGTCGCGCTGGGCTGGGAGGTCCGGCGGGTGGCCAGCCAGCGTGGCTTCCGGGTGCTGCGGGTGTCCCGGAAAACCGCCTGAAGTTTCGGGTCCGACCAGGGAAGATGCCCGCGTGGGTTATGTAGATGTCGCAGCGGTCGGATTCGTGCTGCCGGATGGCCGGGAGCTCTTCTCCGACGTGTCGTTCCGGGTCGGCGAGGGCGCGAAGGTGGCGCTGGTCGGCCCCAACGGCGCGGGCAAGACAACTCTGCTCAGGATGGTGGCCGGCGACCTGACGACGCCGACCGGGGTGATCGCGCGCGCCGGCGGGCTCGGCGTCATGCGCCAGTTCATCGGCATGATCGGCGACGACCGTACGCTCGAGGATCTTGCTTTGTCGTTGGTCGCCCCGCCGCTGCGGGCCGCCGGCGCCCGGCTGGCCGGCGCGGTCGCCGCCCTGTCCGATGCGGAGAAGACCCAGCTGGCGTACGCGAACGCGCTGACCGGCTGGGGCGAGGCGGGCGGATACGACGCCGAGGTGCTCTTCGACACCGTGGCCGTCGCGATCCTGGACAAGCCGTGGGAGACGGTGAAGCACCGTCCGGTTCGGACACTCTCCGGCGGGGAACAGAAGCGGTTCGCGCTCGACCTGCTGCTGCGCGGCTCCGACGAGGTGTTGCTGCTCGACGAGCCGGACAACTTCCTGGACGTGCCCGGCAAGCGCTGGCTGGAGGCGAAGCTGCGCGAGTCGGCGAAATCCGTGCTTTACGTTTCGCACGACCGGGAGTTGCTGGCGCAGACCGCCGGTCGGGTGGTCGCCGTCGAGGGCGGCAGCGCGTGGACCCATCCGGGCGGGTTCGCGTCCTGGCACGAGGCGCGCTCAAACCGACATGAGCGACTCGAGGAGAACCGCCGGCGCTGGGACGAGGAGCACCAGAAGCTGCGCGAGCTGATGCTGATGTACAAGCAGAAGGCGGCCTACAACGACGCGATGGCCTCGCGATATCAGGCGGCACAGACCCGGCTGCGCAAGTTCGAGGAGTCCGGGCCGCCGCCGCTGCCGCCCAAGGAGCAGTCCCTGCGGATGAACCTGCGGGGCGGGCGGACGGGCAAGCGCGCGGTCATCTGCACCGGCCTCGAGCTGGAGAATCTGACATTCCCGTTCGACCTGGAGATCTGGTACGGCGACCGGGTCGCGGTGCTCGGCGCCAACGGCACCGGCAAGTCGCACTTCCTGCGGCTGCTGGCGGCCGGCGGCAGCTCTCCGGAGGCGGGCAACACCCCGGTCGACGGGGCCCCGCTGGCCAAGGTGGCGCATGCGGGGGTGGCCCGGCTCGGCGCCCGGGTGCGGCCGGGGCACTTCTCGCAGACCCACGACCGCCCGGAGCTGCTCGAGCGGACGCTGGTCGAGATCCTCTGGCGCGGCGACGAGCACCGCTCCGGTATGGACCGGGCCGGCGCGATGAAGGCGCTGAACCGGTACGAGCTGGCCGGCCAGGGCGACCAGCTCTTCGGGACGCTCTCCGGCGGGCAACAGGCGCGTTTTCTCGTGCTGCTGCTCGAGTTGTCCGGCGCGACGATTTTGCTGCTCGACGAGCCGACGGACAACCTCGACCTGGCGTCCGCCGAGGCGCTCGAGGAGGGGCTGCAGGCGTTCGACGGGACGGTGATCGCGGTGACCCACGACCGCTGGTTCACCCGGGGCTTCGACCGGTTCGTGCTGTTTCAGGGCGACGGCGAGGTGGTCGAGACGACCGAACCGGTTTGGGACGTGCGCTAGCTTTTCGGGTCCGGGACGGGCTATGGTCCGTCTCGGAACAACCCCACGGGAGTCCGGTGCACCGGGCTGAGAGGGGGGCTGCAGCCCCCGACCGTCGAACCTGATCCGGGTCATGCCGGCGCAGGGAGGAGCGCGTTGTGGACCCTGTCCTTTCCTATCCGGACCTGCCCCGGCTGCATCTGATCACCGACGCCCGTCCGGGCCGGGACGCGTTGCATGTCGTCGCGGCCGCGGTGTCGGTGGCCCCGCCGGGCGCCCTGGCGGTGCAGGTGCGCGTCGAGGACGAGGTGACCGACCGGCAGGCGTACGCGTTCGCCCTCGCCGTGCTCGGGATCTGCCGGCCCAGATCGGTGTTGTGCCTGGTCAACGACCGGCTGCAGATAGCGCTGGCGGTGGACGCGGATGGCGGGCACGTCGGCGCGGCCGATCTGCCGGTCGCCGCGGCCCGCAAAGTGCTCGGGCCCGCGGGCGTGCTGGGGGCGACCTGCCGGGACGCGCCGGCGGCCCGGGCGGCGGTGGCGGCCGGGGCCAGCTATCTCGGCGTCGGGCCGGCCTATCCATCGACCACAAAGGACGGCCTGCCGGATCCGCTCGGGCCGGCCGGCGTCGGCGTCGTGGCGCGGGCCGAGCCGAGCACGCCGGTCATCGCGATCGGCGGGATCACGGCGGACACGGTCGGCCCGCTGCGCAGCGCCGGGGCGCACGGGGTCGCCGTGGTGGGCGCGCTGGCGAACGCGGCCGACCCCGCGCGGGCGGCCGCCGAGCTGCTCAAGGCCGTCTCATGAGTGTCTTGCTGCGGAGGCGATCGCGGTGAACGCTCCCGACGTCGCGGTGGTCGGCGGCGGGATCATCGGTCTGGCGATCGCCTGGCGGCTCACCCGGCGCGGCCTGACCGTGGTGGTGCACGACCTGCCCGACGCTAGAACTTCGGGTGCCTGGTACGTCGCGGCCGGCATGCTCGCGGCCGGGGGTGAGTCGACGTTCGAGCGGCCCGCGCTGCGGCGACTGCTCGAGACGTCCGCGCTGCGCTGGCCCGGGTTCGCGGCCGAGCTGGAAAAGGAGTCCGGCGTGGAGCTGGGCTTTGACGCCACGGGGACGTTGAGCGTCGCGCTGACCACGGACGATCTGGCGGAGGTCGCGCGCGAGTGGGCCTTGCGCGGGGTGCCGGCGCTGCGGCCGAGCGAGCTGCGCGAACGGGAGCCCGCGCTGTCGCCACGAATCCGGGGCGGCGCGTACCTGCCGGACGATCGGCAGGTCGACCCGCGGCGGGTGGTCGCCGCGCTGCGTTCGCTGCTGCCAGTCAGCCCTGTTCCGGTGACCGACCTGGGCGCGGTGGACGCGGGGACCGTGGTGGTCGCCGCCGGCTGCGGGACGGCGGCGCTGACCGGGCTGCCGGTGCGGCCGGTGAAGGGCCAGTCGGTGCGGTTGCGCGGCGAGCCGGGACTGATCCGGCACGTGCTCAACGGCGTCGTCGACGGACGCCATGTCTACCTGGTGCCCCGGGCCGGCGGCGAGGTGGTCGTCGGGGCGACCCAGGAGGAACGCACCGACCACGCGAGCACCGCCGGCGCCGTGCTCGACCTGCTGCGCGCCGCGATCGACCTGGTGCCCGGCCTGGCCGAGTTCGAGATCACCGAGGTGCTGGTCGGGCACCGGCCCGCGACGCCGGACAACGCGCCGCTGCTGGGCCCGCTCGACGGCCGGGTGGTGGTCGCGGCGGGGCACCACCGCAACGGGGTCTTGCTGGCGCCCGTCACCGCCGATCTGATCGCCGACCTGGTGGCGAGCGGGATGGCCGATCCGTTGCTCGACGAGTTTCGACCGGGGAGGTTTTCATGCGGCTGACTGTCAACGGAACGACCCGCGCCGTCGACGAGGTGACCGATGTGGCCGGGCTGGTCGCCCAGCTGACGATCGCCAGACGCGGGGTCGCGGTCGCCGTGAACGGGGAGGTCGTGCCGCGCTCGCGCTGGGCCGCGGTGCTGCTGTGCGACGGCGACCGGGTCGAAGTGCTGACGGCGGCCCAGGGTGGCTGAGCTGTTCGCCGGGTCCCGGCTGATTCTCGGCACCGGCGGCGCCACCAGCCTCGCCGCGCTGGAGGAGGCGATCGTGGCCTCGGGCACCGAGATCGTGACGGTCGCGCTGCGCCGGGTCGACGCGACCGGGCCGGGGCTGTTGCCGTTGCTCGACCGGCTGGGCGTACGGGTGCTGCCGAACACCGCGGGCTGCTACACGGCCGGGGACGCGGTGAAGGCGGCGCACCTGGCGCGGGAGGCGTTCGAGACGGACTGGGTGAAGCTCGAGGTGATCGGCGACGAGCGGACCCTGCTGCCGGACGGGGTGGAGCTGCTGCGGGCGGCCGAGCGGCTGGTCGCGGCCGGGTTCGTGGTTTTCCCGTACACGAGCGACGACCCGATCCTGGCCCGGCGGCTCGCCGACGTGGGCTGCGCGGCAGTGATGCCGGCCGGGGCGCCGATCGGGTCCGGGCTGGGCATCTCCAACCCGCATCACATCCGGCTGATCCGGCAGAGCGTGGCGGTGCCGGTGATTCTCGACGCGGGCATCGGGACGGCGTCCGACGCGGCGCTGGCGATGGAGCTGGGCTGCGACGCGGTGCTGATCGCCAGCGCGGTCACCCGGGCCACAGACCCGGCCCGGATGGCAGCGGCGATGAAGCACGCGGTCGAGGCCGGCCGGCTCGCCCTTGCCGCGGGCCGGATTCCGCGCCGGTTCCACGCGCTGGCGTCTACTTCGGACGAGGGGTTGCCGCAGTGGTGATCCCGTCGGGCGTCGTGCTGCTGACCGACCGCAAGTTGGCCCGCCGGCCGCTCGTGGAGGTGGTCGCCGCGGCCCGGCCCGACTGGGTCGTGTTGCGCGAACGGGATCTGCCGGCGGCTGAGCGCCGGGCACTCGCCGAGAAGTTGCGGGAGCTGTTGCCCGACGGACGGCTCATCGTCGCGGGCCCGGATCCGCTGGGCGGGGCTGCGGTGCACCTGGCCGCGCGGGACCCGTTCGTGCCGGCGGCGCTGGTCGGCCGCTCGTGCCACGGCGTGCCCGAGTTGACCAATGCGGACTATGTGACGCTTTCCCCGATCTTCCCGACCGCCACGAAACCGGGGTACGGGCCGCCGCTGGGCCCCGAGGCCGCGAACCGGCTGGCCGGCGGCGTGCCGTGGCTGGCGCTCGGCGGGATCGACTCGACGCGGCGGGCCGCCGAATGTGTGGCAGCCGGTGCTGCTGGGGTGGCTGTGTTGGGCGCGGTGCTGCGGTCCGACGACCCGGGCCGAGTGGTCGCCGAGCTGCGGGCCGGTTTAGAAGTGCGGTCTTCGTGACGCCCGCCGTCGTGCTTACCGTCGCCGGGTCTGATTCCGGTGGGGGCGCCGGGATCCAGGCCGACCTCAAGACGTTCGCGGCGTTGCGGTGCTACGGGGCGTCGGTCGTCACCGCGGTCACCGCGCAGAACACCGTCGGGGTCACGCGCGTGCACGGGCTTTCCGCCGAGGTGGTCGAGGCCCAGTTGGACGCCGTACTCGGGGATCTGTCCGTATCGGCCACCAAGGTCGGGATGCTCGCCGCCGCGGATGTCGCCGACGTCGTGGTGGCGCGCGCTCGGGACGGGCGGCTGCCGAAGCTGGTGCTGGACCCGGTGCTGACCGCGAGCACCGGGCGCCGACTGGGCGTGCTCGCGGCGATCGAGCGGCTGCTGCCGTACGCGAAGGTGGTCACGCCCAATCGGGACGAGGCGAGCGAGTTGGTCGGCTGGCCGGTCCGCACGCCGGACGAGATGGCGGAGGCGGCGGCGCAACTCGGGTCGCGCGGGGCGGAGGTCGTGGTGGTGACCGGCGGCGATCTGCCGGTGGAGTCGGTCGACGCGGTGTGGACCGAGCACGGGACGCGGCTGTTGCGCGGGCCGCGGGTGGACACCGGCAACAACCACGGCACCGGGTGCACCTTCTCGGCCGCGATCGCCGCGCGGCTGGCCGCCGGCGACGAGGTGCTCGCCGCGGTGGAGTTCGCGAAGCGGTACGTCGCCGGGGCGCTGGCCGGCGGCCGGGACTGGAAGATCGGCCGGGGCGCCGGCCCGCTGGACCACTTCGGCTGGTAGCGCCGCGCCGCACCGGCGTGGAGCAGTGCTGTCGTTCAATGTCTGTTATGTACCGATTGGGGAGGAAAAGATGAGGCGCAAGGTGTACGTCGAAGGCTCCCGTCCGGACGTCCGGGTCCCGTTCGCGGAGGTGGAACTGAGCGGGGACAACCCGAGCGTCCGGCTCTATGACACGTCGGGCCCGGGCAGCGACCCGGCCGCCGGACTGCCGCCGCTGCGCGGGCCGTGGATAGCCGAACGCGGCGACGTGGCCCCGACCGCGGGTCCCGGCACGCCGCTGGCCGCCGCCGGGGAGGCCCGGCCGACCCAGCTCCGCTACGCCCGGGCCGGGATCGTCACGCCGGAGATGGAGTTCGTGGCGATCCGGGAGGCCGTGCCGGCCGAGGTGGTCCGCGCCGAGATCGCCGGCGGGCGGGCCGTGCTGCCGGCCAACGTCAACCACCCCGAGAGCGAGCCGATGATCATCGGGGCGCGGTTCCTGGTGAAGGTCAACGCGAACATCGGCACCTCCGCGGTGAGCTCATCGGTCGACGAGGAGGTGGAGAAGCTCACCTGGGCCACCCGCTGGGGCGCCGACACGGTGATGGACCTCTCCACCGGCAAACGGATCCATGAGACTCGCGAGGCGATCATCCGGAACGCGGCCGTCCCGATCGGGACCGTGCCGATCTACCAGGCGCTGGAGAAGGTGGTCCGCGAGACGGTGCTCGAGCAGTGCGACCAGGGCGTCGACTACATGACCGTACACGCGGGGGTGTTGTTGCCTTATGTCCCGCTTGCCGTCAACCGGGTCACCGGGATCGTCTCGCGCGGCGGCTCGATCATGGCGGCCTGGTGCCTGGCGCATCACGAGGAGAACTTCCTCTACACCCACTTCGCCGAGCTGTGCGCGATTCTCGCGCGCTACGACGTGACGTTCTCGCTGGGCGACGGGCTGCGACCCGGGTCCATCGCGGACGCGAACGACGCCGCGCAGTTCGCCGAGTTGCGGACGCTGGGCGAGCTGACCCGGGTGGCCTGGGAACACGACGTGCAGGTGATGATCGAGGGGCCGGGCCACGTGCCGATGCACAAGATCAAGGAGAACGTCGACCTGCAGCAGGAGTTGTGCGCCGGCGCGCCGTTCTACACGCTCGGCCCGCTGACGACCGACATCGCGCCCGCGTACGACCACATCACGTCGGCGATCGGCGCGGCCATGATCGGGATGTTCGGCACGGCGATGCTCTGCTACGTGACACCCAAGGAACACCTCGGGCTGCCCGATCGGGACGACGTGAAGGCGGGCGTGATCGCGTACAAGATCGCGGCGCACGCGGCCGACCTGGCGAAGGGCCACGCCGGCGCGCAGGACTGGGACAACGCCCTGTCCAAGGCGCGCTTCGAGTTCCGCTGGGAGGATCAGTTCAACCTGGCCCTGGATCCGGAGACGGCGCGGGCGTATCACGACGAGACGCTCCCGGCGACGCCGGCCAAAACCGCACACTTCTGTTCGATGTGCGGTCCCAAGTTCTGCTCGATGAAGATCACCCAAGAGCTCCGGGCGTACGCGGAGCAGGGAATGAAGGGCAAGAGCGACGAGTTCCTGGCCGCCGGCGGCCGCGTCTACTTGCCCGTCACCCAGGGCGGTCAGAGCTTGTAGAACGTCACGTAATGGTCGGGGGTGAACCAGGTTTCCTTTGTGGACCGGTTCACCACGATCCGGTAGGCGTCGCGGGCCGCGCCCCGGGCCCGCGGGTAGACGTCGTACTCGTTGTAGCTGGCGTTCGCCGGCAACTCGCCTTCCCGGTTCTGGAACGTGCCGCCGGTGTAGTTGTACTGGCCGTAGGGCCAGACGTACCAGCCCGCGGTGAGCGGCCAGCCGAGTTGGCTCCAGCCGGTGCGTGCGGTCCGCGCGGCCGAGCAGCGCGAGATCGTGCAGGTGTCGTAGACGGCGGCCTCGGCGGCGGCGGTGTGCGTCGGGGCCACCACGGCGGGGCCGACCAGCAGGCCGCCACTCAGGGCGAAGAGCAGGGCAAAAGCGGCAAGAATTCGACGTACGCGGGACATGGGCGACACTCCGATGCCGGTGGGGGATGGCTTCTCGAAATAGCTGTCTATCGCTATCTTCGGCGCACCGGCGTGGCTCGCGGTACATCCCCAACGCATCATTCCATTGGCGTTTGCCAATGCGTCGACCTTGATTCAGGTCCGGTCAGTCGTTGCTCAGACCGCTCACCCAGTCGACGTAATCATTGTTGTCCCGGCGCTTCTTCAGCCCGAATCGACGGCTGCCGGCGGCGTCCGTGTTGTCCGGTTTATCGACCGGCTGCGGGCCTGTCGGCGCCGCGCCGTGCCGGCCGGTGCTCGGCGCGATCTCGTCGGGCTCGGTGCGGGGAGCCGGGGCCGTCCGGCCGAAGCCGAAGCGTCCGCGCTTCGCCGCCGGGCCGCCTGGCTGGTCGGCTTCGGGTGCGGAGTTCAGCGGTTCGGGCTGCCGTGGTGGCGGGCCGATCGGCGTCGGTTGCGGCAGCGGGGCCGGCAGGGGGGCCTGGCCGAGTACCTCGGGCGGCAACGGCCGGGTGGCCGGTTCCGGCACGTAGGGCTTGGCTTGATCGCTCACCGCGAAACCGGTGGCTGGTCCCGGCACGTAGGAAGCGCCCGCCGCGAAACCGGCGGCCTGTTCCGGTGCGGCGTGCTGGCCCCGGCCCCGGGCGGATCGGGGCGACATGCCGCGGGCGAAGCCGTCGAACGCCACTGGCTCCTGGCCCGCGTATTCGCCGAGGGCGACACCGCCGGATTCCGGATAGTCGCTGGTCCGGGCCGGGAAGGTGCCAGGCAGGCGGCCGTCGGGCGCGGCCAGCGGGGCGGACGCACCACTTGCGGTCGGGGACCACGGCGCCGCCAGCGGAGCCCGGCCGGTCACCGGGGCCGGCCGGATCTGACCGGTCGGCGCGTCGAAGACGGCGGTGTCCGAGGGCCGCGTCCCGGTCGGTGGGACATCGCCCGGCCGCCCGGGCCCGTCCGACTCGCCGCCCTCGGCCGGTGGCGGCTGATTGGCCTGGGCGATCTGCGATTCGGTCCGGCTGGTGCGCTGAGGGAGCGTCGGCAGGCCCTCCGTGGGTTCGTCGTCGTCGGTGTCGTCCGGGCCCGCACCGCGGCGCAGGACCGCCGCGAGGACCGAGCCCAGCACCCCGGCCCCGGTGGCGGTCATCGCCGCCCAGTAGGGCACGACCTGGTAGCGGTCGTCGCCCGCGCCCGGCCCGGCGATCAGGTAGGACAGCGTCAGCAACGCCGGGCCGGGGAGCCCGGCCAGCGCGATCGTCAGCGTCGAGCGTTCCTGGCGGCGGGCCCGCCAGCCGAGCGCCGCGCCGGCCAGCAGCGCGATCGCCGGCATCGTGAACAGGGCCGTGCGCTGGGTGGTCGCGGGGGAGAGGAAACCCGCGTCGAACACGCCCAGCCGGACGGCGGGAAGTGGATCGCTCGGTGCGAGCGAGGGCGAGACCGAGACGATCGCGATGACCCAGACGGCGATGCCGACGGTGGCGAGGTTCCACCGGGTGACCGCCTGGGCGAGCGCCGCGCAGGCCGCGAAGATGCCGACGATCGCGCCCAGGGTGGCGCAGATGCCGATCACCACGACCGGGTTGACGCCGTCGATCTGCGCCATGCGCGCGGGCTGCATGGTCAACGGCACGACGACGGCCGCGCCGATCCCGGCCGCGACGGCCAGGGCGATCGTCGTGCCCACGCTCGGGGCCGGCGGCTCCGGCGGCCGGGCCGGGCTGACCGAGGTCGGCCAGGCGGCGGGCGATTCGGTGCTGTCGGCGGGCGCCGCCGGCGCCGGGGCGGCCGCCCGCGCGGGGCCCCAGCGGGGCAGCAGCAGCGCGCCGGCCGAGGCGCCGACCACGGCCGCGACCATGGCGAACCAGGCCACCCAGGCCAGCTGCGCCGTCCACTGGTCACGCGTGGTGATGTCCAGCGCGCGGGTCAGCCGGACGATGCCGAGCCCGTACGCCAAGCCGAGCTGGCTGGCCCCGGCCAGCGCTGCCACGCCGAGGGTGGCCAGCAGCAGCTTGAGCCAGGTCCGGAATGCCATGTCCGGCACGCTACGGAATGGCCCGTCGCCGTCGCCACTCCGGCGATGGTTCTTAAGGCGGGGTAAAGCCGGCCCGTCCAGACGGGCCGGGGGCCGGCCGCGCTTCAGCTCGCGATCCGCCACCGGCCGCTACGCACCACCAGCAGGGTCAGTGACTGCGGCATGAGGCCGGAGTGGTTGTCCGGGGTCAGCCGGATCGAGCCGGACAGGCCGTCGGTCTGCGACGTCTCCAGGATGTCCCGGATCCGCTCGCGGTCGCCGCCGACCTGGGCGACGGCGCTGGCGATCAGGTCGACGGCGTCGGCGGCGAACGAGGCGACCCCCGAATAGCTGCCGTACCGCGAGGTGTAGTCGCGGAACCACTGCTGACGCGACGCCTTGGCCGGCGTGGTCGCGATCACGTCGTCGATCGCGAGGATCTGGGTGAACACCATCGTGGCGTTGTTCATCGCCGTGGTAGCCGCCTGCGGGACGAAGGTGTCACCGGCCGCGCCCGCGTCGAAGTAGATCCCGCCGCCGAAGTTCGCGGCCCTGGCGCTCGTCGCCGCCAGCGCGGTCTGATCGGGTGAGGTCACGGCGATCAGCGCATCGGGCTTGTCCGCGACGAGCGTGGCGACGGCCTGGGTGATGTCGGTGGCGGCGGCCCGGACGGTCTGCGACTGCGTCACCGTGATCCCGCCCTTCTCCAGGCTCTTGCGCATCGCCGTATCCCCATCGTGCCCGTAGAGACCGTCGGTGTAGAGGAGCGCTGCCCTCTTCTTGTTGGTCTGCTTCAACTCGGCGACCAGGGCCGCGGCACTGTCGGTGGGGTTGGCGCCCAGCTTGAAGATGTACCGGCGGCTGGCGACCGGGCTGCTGACGTCGTCGCCGGGCGCCAGCGCGATCGTCGGGATGCGCTTGTCGTTGATCGTCTTGCTGGCGTCCACGACGCACCCGCCGCACGAGCCGGAGATGATCGCGGCCACCTGCGAGTCGTCGGCGAAGGTGCCGATGTTGCGCAGCGACGAGGTCGTGTCGGCGCGGTTGTCCTGGATGCGCAGCACCAGGCGGTACTTGCCGAGCTCGCCCGAGGCGTTGAGCTGCTCGACCTTGAGTTGGAGCGCGCGGGCGTACGCGGTGTCGACCGTCGAACCGACGGTCAGGTCGGCGCCGATGACCACGTCGGTCACATCGCCCCCGGAATCATCGTCCGACCCGCAGCCGGCCAGGCCGGCGGCGATCAGCGTCGAAGCGATAACGGACGCCGTCACGCGACGGGTAAGGCTCACTGCGGGTGCCTCCTCGGGGGGCAAAAGGCGGGAGCGGGACGCCGGCGTGTCCGATGCGGACCAGGGGAACTCGGACATGGCGTCCGTCCAATCGCGCCAAACCTTGCCAACGTGAAGGTCCCTGGTCAAGCCTGGCCGGACCATCCACACGGGATTACTTTCCCACATAGTGGTTGGAATCTTCATGTGCGCCGGTCACCGTTCGAGCACGTACGGTAATGCTCGATATATCCGCGCACGTCAACGCCAACCTGGCGCGGATTGTCCGTACGAATGGGCTATTGCAGTTGGTCCGTCAGATAGAATTCCGGAACCTTCCAGGCTTCCCAAAGACGCCCAAGTTCTGATGAAATCGCGGCCGTGCCGCCTGGGGCACGAGCCTTGCCATAGTCATCCAGTGGGCCCGGGTGATGGCCCCTGGGCCGGCGAAGAGAAGCGGGGATGACTACCGAGGAGATGTCGTGAGCACCGGAGCTTCGACCCAGCCCGCGACCCGACCGGCTACCGACCGGCAGGACAGCACCGCCCCGTCCGGTGCAGGAAGCCGTCGGCGTGGCTTCATGCGGCTCAGGGACGCCAAAATTCGGTCCAAACTCGCCCTGATCCTCCTCGTTCCGCTACTCGCCGTGCTCGCCCTGGCCACCGTGCGGCTGGTCGACATCGGCAGCCGGGCGTACGCGGCCAATCAGGTCGAGGAATTGACGAGACTCGAAGCCGACATCTCCGACCTGACCCAGTACATGCACCGCGAGCGGATGGCCGCCGCGATCTACCTGGCGACGCCCGCTAACGCGCCCAACAACGGCGCCAAGGTGGCCGCCGACGGCTACAACGCGGCCATCGCGGCGACCGACACCCGGATCAAGGCCTACGACGCCCGGCGCAGCGACCTCGGCACCCCGCCCGCCTCGCTGCAGACGCAGCTGAACCGCATCGACGACGACCTTCGTACGCTGGACGCCACCCGCAAGAAGGCCGCCGACCGGGACGAGATCGCCGTCTCCGAGGTCGTGGTCCGCTACGGCGTGGTGATCACCGACCTGGTCGGCTACGGCGACGTCCTGAGCCAGTACGCGGGCGACGGCACGGTCGGCGACGGCCTGCGCGCGCTGTCCGCGTTCTCCCGCGCGAAGGCGGGCACGGCCAACGAGGAGGCGGTCGCGTACGCCGCCCGGGTCGCCAACGACCTGAGCGACGAGCAGCTGACCGCGTTCATCGCCACCCAGACCAGCCAGCAGGAAGCGCTGCTCGCCTTCTCCCTGGTGGCCTCGCCCAGCGAGCGCCAGCTCGTCGACAGCACGGTCACCGGCGACGCGGTCAACCTGGTCGACCAGGTCTCCACCGCGCTGGCCCGCAAGCAGGACGTGCCGCCGACGGACATCGTCCAGTCGTTCGGCGCGGTCGTCGACCTGATGCGCTGGGCCGAGCAGCGGCTCGAGGCGCAGAGCATCGCCGCCGCCGCGGACGAGAGCGCGTCGGTCACCCGGCAGGCCGGCACCGAGGCCGGGCTGGTCCTGCTCGTGCTGATCATCGCCATCGCGCTCGCGGTCGTGCTCGCCCGGTCGCTGAACAGCTCGCTGCGCCGGCTGCGCGAGGGCGCGCTGGCGGTGGCCAACCGCGACCTGCCCGACGCCGTGGCCCGGCTGCGCGACGTGCGCAACCTCGGCGACGGCAGCGCCGAGGACATCGTCCGGGCGGTAAGCGACCCGATCCAGCTGAACAACCGCGACGAGATCGGCCAGGTGGCCCAGGCCTTCAACGTGGTGCACCGCGAGGCGGTCCGGATCGCGGCCGAGCAGGCCGCGCTGCGCACCAGCGTCTCGACGATGTTCCTCAACCTGGCCCGCCGTTCGCAGAGCCTGGTCGACCGCATGATCGGCGAACTGGACCAGATCGAGCGCGCCGAGGAGGACCCGAAGCGGCTGGCCCAGCTCTTCGAGCTCGACCACCTGGCCACCCGGATGCGCCGCAACGACGAAAACCTGCTTGTGCTGGCCGGCGCCGACTCCAGCGCCCCGCGCCGCGAGGACGCGCTGCTGGTCGACGCGCTGCGCGCCGCTCAGTCCGAGGTGGAGCTGTACAACCGGATCGAGTTCGGCACGGTCGACACCGACATCTCGATCACGGCGCTCGCGGTCAACGACGTCGTCCGGCTGATCGCCGAGTTGCTCGACAACGCCACCCGCTTCTCCCCGCCGAACTCGGTGGTGGTCGCCGACGGCCGGCGGATCCGCGACTACGTGGTGATCCAGGTGGAGGACCGCGGCCTCGGCATGTCCGAGGAGCAGATGGAGTCGCTCAACCGGCGGCTCGGCGAGCCGCCCAACGTCGATGTCGCCGCGTTCCGCCTGATGGGCCTCGCGGTGGTCGGCCGGCTGGCCGGTCGCTACGGCATCCGGGTCGAGCTGCGGGCGAATCTGGAGGGCGGCACCGTCGCCCAGGTGATCCTGCCGAACACGATCGTCGTGCTGCCCAGCCGGCCGATCGAGCCGCCGATGCGCGGTAACCGGCCGGCCCAGCTCGACAGCGGGCCGGCGGGCGGCGGTTGGCAGGACGCGCTGACGACCGGTCGCGGCGGCGCGGCCACGGCCACCCTGCCGGCCATCGCGCCCGAGCCTTGGCAGCAGCAGACCAGCCGGCCCGCGTACGCGCAGCCGACCGAGTTGCCCGCGCCGGTGCAGCATCCGTCGCTGCCGCAGATGCCGTCCCAGCGGCCCGCACTGCCACGGCGCGACTTCACCAGCACCCCCGACTACACCAGCACCCCCGACCGGCCCCCGCTGCCGACCCGGGTGACGCAGCAGCCCGCCGCCCCGGCCCCGGCCGCCGCCGGACCCGTGCCCGCCGGGATGGGCTCGCCGACCATGGCGTTCCCGACGCTCCAGCCCGCCTCGCCCGAGTTGCAGGTCGCGGTCGGCTTCGTCACCCCCGACGGGCAGAAGGTTCCGCCGCCGCCACCGCCGGTCAGCCCGAACCCGTCCGGGTGGGGTGCCGCCCTGGCGGCGATGCCCCCGGTGCCGCCCACACCGGCCGTCTCGCCGGCCCAGGAGCGCGCCGAGGCGCCGATCTTCCTGCAGATGCAGGCGAGTTGGTTCAAAGGTCACGACGGCGTTTCCCCAGAGGATTGGAGCATGCCGACGGCGGGCCACGCACCGGCGCCCATGCCGGCGGACAGCCCGACCCGGCCGGTGTCTCCGGCACCGGTCCCGCAACCGGTTGCACGTCCGGTCGAACAGCCGCGCTACGAACGGGTTGCGAACAATGCCGCTCCGGCGGCAACCGGGCAGAATGGTTTCCGGCCGGCATCAGCCGGCTTCGCCGACGGTGCGTCGCAGACCGTCCCTCGACCGCGGGCAGCGGCGGAGGACGCCTGGCGGACGGTCGCCGACGATGGATGGCAGCGGGCGATGGCAGCGGCGGAACCCCCCGACGCCGGCACCACCCGCTCCGGCTTGCCCAAGCGCGTACCGCAGGCACAACTCGTCCCCGGCGGTGTGCAAAGCGTTTCGCGCAACCAGAACCGCCGCAGCCCGGACGAGGTGCGCGGCCTGTTGTCCGCGTACCACCGAGGGGTGCAGCGCGGGCGTACGGCCGGCAGTGCCGAAGCCGCCGACGCGGCCCCAGTTCCGAAGGAGAATTGACAGTGACCAGGCCCCCCACCATGCAAGACATGGGCTGGCTGCTCAGCAACTTCGCCGACAGCGTCGCGGGGATCGCCCACGTCGTCGCGGTCTCCGCCGACGGCCTGCTGCTGGCCTCGTCGCGCGACCTCCCGGCCGACCGCGCCGACCAACTCGCCGCGATCACCTCCGGGGTGGTCAGCCTCACCGATGGTGCGTCCCGGATGTTCAGCGCTGGCGAAGTTCAGCAAACGATCATCGAGATGGACAGCGGATATCTCT
>Ga0307513_10006584_pt1 | contig 15163 bp, 4 predicted proteins | sample 15_EM_MG_FD_202174 | JGI IMG/M metagenome (GOLD analysis project Ga0307513, IMG submission 202174) | Populus trichocarpa ectomycorrhiza microbial communities from riparian zone in the Pacific Northwest, United States - 15_EM | ecosystem: Host-associated > Plants > Roots > Unclassified | place... | reverse complement strand
AGAAGAAGTCTTGTGAGGTGGTTGTTGGTAGGCAATAAGGCAATAGGTAGAATCAGAGTTGTGGTGTTAAAAATCACCAGTGTCAAATTCAGTACAGAACTAATCTCTGTCCCTCCTCAGAGGTCCAGGGAGGGCTCCTGTAAATAGGAGCCCAGAATGACGTACGTACAATCTAGCAATTGATAAGCACTAGCCAGCCTACCAATCAGTGGTATTCCTGTGATGTAATGGGATCGTCAATCCTCCTGATCGCCGACCATGCTGCCCGAGAGCCGAGGTATATCACATGCACCAATGTCACGTGTAACCCGGTACACATCACAGTATACCCCCCTCCAAGGATCTTGGACTCCAAGATCTCATCAATACATCCTGGTAAAAAACGCGTTCGACTCCGTCAAAGCAAACTTCCAGTGTCTTGGGAGGTGGTTTTGTTGTACGAGCCTGATTTGGAGGGCGTCCAATCAGGTAAGAGTCGCGACCGTAATTACGGCTCGGAGGTGGGGGCTAGGTGGTGATCGCGATTTCGTTTGTGGGGATACGCGCTCTGATTGGCCCGTTCAGAATGCCAAGGCGCTACCCCACAAGATCAACGCCACCTGTCAGATGCAGGTCTGAAATGCTTTGAATAGCTTCAAATCGAATGTTGGTTGAGATATGCGTGTGGAAAAACCCATGAAAACGTCCTGGGTTCTTTGAGGTTGTTCTCAGATTCCTGGGAAGGTGAGGCAACCGGTTGCGTCGATTCCAATTAGGATTAGCGCGAAATTTTTGGTGGTTGATCCAGGTGGTTCCCCACTTCTATTTAAGAACCTCTTCGCGACGCGAAAAGCTTCCTTCTTTCAACCACAACCACAACCACAACCACATCTTCCTGTGTCTGTCCTTGCCTTCCAGCCTCCTCTTCTACTCTTCTTCAAGTCTTCATCAATTGTTTTCAATTGATTCCACAATGTCTTTCGTTGTCGCTGCCGCCCGCAACAAGCGCAAAGGTGACCTCGCAGCCTCCTTCCCTCTTGTTGGTCGATGCTTGAAATGTTTCAAGCATTTGCTCATTGATCCTGACTCCTTGTGTGCTGTGGCACCTGGCAAGAAGAATTGCGATCGGTGCAACAAGGGTTCAGAGTCCTGTGAACTGGTGAGTTCTTCCCCCAAATCTGAGCCAAAGCTGACACGATTTGAGATTCCCCGCAACCTTTCGGAGGCTTGCCGGGCCTGGGAAGACACCGTGATGATCTTCAAGGCTTGGCTTGAAGCAAACCCTTACAACCGCGCTGCAGATGCAGCTCATCCTGTTGATTGGATCTTCGATGACTGGATGCAATCCAACAAGCTCACGGATTCTGCTCGCCGCCTGGCAAAGCCTGAGGATGAGGCGACTTGGGCTCATGTTCCAGTTGTGAGTACTCCATGACATGACAAGAAAGGTGCCTGGCTAACTCCTAGAAGGAATTCAAGAATGTCTACCTCCAGGGCGTTAACCTCATCACCAAAATCTCCAATGAGATCAAGCAGCAGTCCACGACAGGTGCCTCAAGCGCTGAGAATGCAACAATTGGCGCCATTCATGAGTTGACTGCAGAGATCCGGGCCTTCCGTGAGGTCTACATGGCAGTTGTAAGTTCCTCGGCTCCTCTTAACCTCCTCATCGCTGACATTATCATAGCATCAATGTGTTCCAGCGGATGATGAGCGGATTCCGGAGTCTGTTGCCCGGTGGTTTACCAAGTCCTAAATAGGGCTGGCGTATGGAGTTTGGTGATTTTGGACATGGGATTTGTGGGACTTGGCGTTTGTTTTTCTTTGAGATACCCGTGGCTGGTCCACCTGCAATGAACCTTTCCTGATCCTGATCATTCCCAAAACGTGAACGTGATTTTGTGAGCCTCAATAAAACCCTGGAAAAAAAGAACCTTCTTGGGTAAAAACCCAGGGAAAGAGTGTCTCAATCACCGTTCATGCCCATTTTTTGGGCCTTCCAGGTCCTCTCTTTCTTTTGAGGGGCCTTCCTTTTCGCCTTGGGGGACCAGAATTCTTGACCTTAACAGGTCGCTGAGAGGTTGTTGTGGGCTCCAAACCATGGTTTTGGTCGTATGATGACAGAAGTTCCTTGGAGTTTTCAAGGTTAGGGAAAGCGGGCAACCAGGTATTATGATCATCTGGCCAGGATTTCCATTTAATCAAATACTGTCGCTCCTTGCTTCGGCCATCTTGTCGGTGGTTGACGATGGCTTCCACTTCCCATTCTTGCTCTTCATCATCATCCGCCAATTCCGGAAGTTCTCCGGTGGGGTACAGGTGAGGTTCCTGACCCTTCTTTGCCACATACTCTTCAAGGAGGGAAACATGGAAAGTTGGATGCAAACGATCATACATACTTGGCAATTCCAGCTTATATGCCGCTTGTCCGATGCATTCAAGCACCTTAAATGGACCTATAAATTTTGGCTCAAGCTTTCCTGCCTTAAGTTTAATGTTTTTCGTTGACAGCATCACCCAGGCTCCTTTAGAGAAGTGTTTATCCAACCGATGCCTATTATAATAGGTCTCCCGGTTGTTTTGTGCACGATGCCAAAGATCTTGAAGCTTGTTCCGCTCTGCTTGAAGAGTCTCTAGCCTCCTGCGCGCAGCCGGTACCTCCCCCATAATCCTGTCCTCAGGATTCCATGGAAGTTGAGGGTGGTAGCCATAACACACATAGAAGGGTGTGTTCTGCAGAACCTGATGCTTTGAGTTGTTATATGCAAACTCCGCAAAGGACAACTTCTCAAACCAGTTGTTCTTTCGAGAGTTACAGTAGCATCTCAGGTAGTGTTCCAGGGCCTGGTTCTGCCTTTCTGTCTGCCCATCCGTCTGAGGATGGAATGCTGTGCTCAAACGCTGTTTGCACATCAAATAGAAGCAGAAAGCAGACCAGAACTGGCTGGTAAACACCGTTCCTCGATCGGAAACAATACCATCAGGGGAGCCAAAGATCGAGAAAACATGTTCCCACATGATCCTGGCAAGCTCCGGAGAGTCAACTGTCTTATGACAAGCAATGTACCTGGCCATTTTAGAGTACCGGTCAACAACCACAAGGATTGCATTGAAATCAGGACCTCCTGCCGGGTTCTTACACGGCGGCAAGCCTGTGATAAAATCCATAGAGATCTCACCCCAGGGTCTCCTAGGCTGTGGTAAACTGCCAAGCAGGCCGTACGGCAAATGCCTTTTAGCCTTGACTCTCTGGCAGACGTCGCATTCTCGACAATAGTCGCGAACGTCCGTTTCCATGTTCTCCCAATACCAAGACCTTCTAAGGAGCTCGAGACTTTTCTCGACACCATAGTGTCCTGCTAGTGGGTCGTCATGATGAAGCTTCATGACTTCTTGACGCAAGGCAGGGTCATCCGGGACAACAATTCTTGAATGGTACCTAAGAAGGCCCGAATCACTGCTCCAGATTTGACTCCCCTCAGCATCTCTCTTGCCAAGCCTCTGCTTCACGATGTCTTGACATCGAGAATCGTTCCTCTGAGCCACCTTAACAATGTCTAGGAGGGGTTCAGACAGAGGGGCCAGCGCTGTGGCTCTTTCAGTAGCCGCGCATATCCATGTACGGGGAATTAGATGTTTGCAACCATCCAATTCAAAAACTCGGGGGACCGAGGAGTTCATGATCCCTTCAGGTGATGTAGTCGTGGATACCTCCATCACCCTAGCTTCAAAAGCGGGACCTTCAAGGCATCTCCCCACACCTTGATTCTCGACTGAGTCTTCAGTTGAGTGATCTACGCGATGATCTGTCTGCTCATCCCGTAGCAAAATAGTCTCCTTGGCCATCGCGGAAATGGCGAAAAGAGGGGACTCTCCGGATGTCCCGAGGGACCTCTGGATCGCAACAGCGAAAGCTCCCTTCAACTTGTTCTGAAAGGTAGGAAGCCAAGTCACATCAACAGAGCCTTCTTCATAGTCAGGTCTTCTGCTGGGTCCATCCGCAGGGTTTGAGGTACCTCTGCGATAAATGATATCAAAATCATATGTCGCAAGATACATTGCCCAGCGTGCTTGACGGCTCTCCAGATACTTTGTTTCCATGAAGTATCGGAGGTTATTATGGTCTGTAACGACCTCGATCGTGAACCTGGATCCTTCAAGGTAATGGCGCCAGTGCTTGAAGGCTTCTACGATCGCGAGTAGCTCCCCATCATGGGTGCTATAGTTTCGTTCAGCCCCGGAGAGTTTCCGGGACCAGAACGCCACCGGATGCCAGTGCTTTTTAGGCCCATCACTGGTATCTACTTGTTGAGAAATGGTGCCAGCAATTGCGAACTTTGACGCATCGGTTTCAACTCGAATCTTCTTGGAAGGGTCGAAATGGACCAGGACAGGCGCCGTGGTAAAAGCTTCCTTGAGATCCTCAAAGCTCTTGCCAGCTGCCTCAGTCCAGGTAAACGGGCCGGATTTACGGCCCTTCTCCATTCCTTGCAAGAGATCGGTCATGCCCACAGTTACCTGAGAGTAACGGTGTATAAACCTGCGATAGAAGTTGGCAAATCCAAGGAATACTTGGACATCATGGAACGACTTTGGTTCTGGCCATTCTACAACACTACGGATCCGCTCAGGATCCGCTCGAACACCTTTCGTTCCGACAAGAAAGCCCAAGAATTCGACTTCCTTGACATCAAACTCGCATTTGCTGAGTTTACAGAACAGGTTGTTTTTACGTAGCCTGGTAAGCACCTGGCGAACGTGATCATGGTGTTCATCCTCATTTCGGGAGTAAATTAGGATATCATCCAAATAAACAACCACAAAATGATCCAGGAGCCCTACAAGAGCAGTATTGATGTATGCTTGGAATGTGGCTGGTGCGTTGGCCAGCCCAAAAGGCATTACAAGGTACTCAAAATGTCCGTAGCGGGTCCTGAAAGCCGTCTTCCACTCGTGTCCTTCACGAATTCTTACACGATGATATGCATCCTTGAGATCCAGCTTTGTGAATATCTTGGCTCCTTGGAGCCTGTCAAGGGTCTCATCGATAAGAGGAAGCGGATGTCGATTCTTAATCGTGACTTTATTGAGGCCACGATAATCGACACAAAGCCGCAGCCCACCGTCCTTCTTGGGAACGAAGAGAATAGGCGCCCCTGCGGGGCTTGTGCTGGGCCTTATCCAACGTTTACGAAGCGCATCACGTAGATACAGACGCAACGCTTCTAGTTGGGTCTCCGACAGGTTGTACAAAGGTCCATAAGGGACCGTACCATCCGTGTCAATGGAGTGTTCAACACCACCAAGATCAGGAAGTTCCGAAGCCTTGTCGGGGTCAAAGACCCCCGTGAAGTCTTCGCCATCATCCCGGAGGTACGCAGGTACTTCCGAGGCCCCTTTCCCGAGGGTGTTGACTTGACGCGTCATATACTCCTGTCCTGTATCACCAGAATCGTGCAAGGAGGCAGATACCTGGTAACCATCGCATATGCAGGAAGCCCACTGTCTAGGGCAGTCACATTCGCCTTTAGTCAAGAATAGGGCCTGTGGTACCACCTCAGGGTGGTTGTCAAGTTCCTCCCCGAACTCTTTCGGGGTCAGAATCTCAACCTCATCAGGCCAAGCAGGCGCGTACGCCCAGCGTTTCTTGACATAATCAGCATACTGCGCGATGGTTGCTTCATAGAATTCCATGCCGAGGACGAGGCTATGAGAGCCTACGTTCTTACATCCATAGAATCGGAGCTTGAAAGGACGCGTCTCGCCACGATCGTCTGTGATAAACACCTCAAGATCATAGGCTCGATAGACCTTGAACTTGTTCCCATAAAAGGTAACAAACTCTTGGTCACATTCAGCTAAGGCTACGAAGCCCCGGCTCTGAGCCCACTCGTCGTTGAGGAAGTTGCAATCGGACCCGGTATCACCGAGGCCAGCATGCACCTCTGAGGCACCTACTTCAGGTTGAGTCAACCTTGTCTGAATAGACATACGAAGTGATACGCCTTTTTCATCACGGCCAAAATCGCCGACGTTCAAGATTTGGCCTTCCCTTTTCCCGGTTCCTTAGGAGGTACTCCTCTGGAGCGCTCCTCTGCGGCAATCTCATTGACTTGCTTCTGCAAGCGCCGAGATTCCTCAATTGTCTTGGCTTTTTCAGGGTTCTGACGAGCCCATTCATCATACTTGGAGCACCTCGCAGATCCCGAAGTATGTCCTTTCTGATTACAAGTCCAGCAGACAATTTGTGCGTTGGAACCAGTACCGTGGTAAGGCTTAGAAGGAGCCGAACTGCCACCTGAGTTATTCTCGCGGGCCTTTCGGTTCTTCTCCTTCTTCTTTCGGCGCTCTTGCGGATTGGAATTCGCAGAGTTGGGATCTTTCTGGGCAGAGTTGCCCTTACTAGCCTCCCCCGCCTTAGCTCTCCTTGATTTGGGGTGAGCAGTATGTTCTGCTTTCTGTGCTTTCTCCAACCACTCTGAAACAGACGCCGCTTCACCACCTGAAAGGATGGATACTAGCATCTGACGAGTCTTGAAGTCAGACAGAGCAGCATCGAGAGTCCGGACCCGGTCCCTTTCAGGGCGTGGGTCCTGGTCAACTTCAAGACTGATCATCCGAGTATACAACTCGGCAACAGTCTCTCCGTCCTTCTGATGAAGATCTCGAATCTCCTCAAAGGCGTCTTGCTGACGGGTCTGAGGAGCCTGGAGCATGTCCGCCAAATAGGCCTTGAACTTCTCCCAGTTAATCTCACAGGCCGGAGGACTCTGCTTCATAGCAGCTTCCCAGGCGTCGTGAGGGTCGTCCCTAAGGGCACTTGCAGCAGAATTAACTCTGGAAGAGTGTCTGTTGTAAGTCCAAGGCTGGGTCCTAAAGACCGCCTCCCAGGAAGACACGAATGTCCTCCATTCTTTAAGGGACTTTCCACGATACAAGTCCGGTGTCCGGACCTTGAGAAGCTTCTCTCGGTCCAGCATCATTTTTAAGACGTTGTATGGCGGCTCCTGACGAATAGTATCGAGATCATTCTCAAAACCCATCGCGTCAGGAAAAGGGGTGGAATCCAACCCCATTCCAGGGCCTTCCCTAGTAGGAATTACCATTGAGGATGGAGTGGACTCACGAGCAGAACTTGGACGAGACGTAGAGAACCTTAAGGTATCCCGAAGGGTACCCTTGTGTTGTTCCAACTGAAGGATACGTCGATTGATCGCATCCACCAATTCTTGCTTTCGTTGGAGTGTTTCGACTTCGTGGCGTAGGGTCTGTTCCGCAGCTTGGGCGGCAGCGACCTGGGCCTCAATCATAGCATCGAGTTCGTTGCTGAGATTATTGTCGTCGTTGGGGCTGCCTCCAGGAGGCACCTGAATAGCTCCGTTGAAAGTGTTGGAAGAGCCTTCGCCGTTTCCGATTGCTCCCTGAGGATTGATTTGATCGACTTCCTCCTCAGGAGCGGGGTCGACGATGGGCTGCTGTACGCTTCGTAGGTTCCGCGACATTATTGCGTTATCGAACTACCTCCCTTGAGGGTAGAGAGATTAGCTTGTGAGGTGGTTGTTGGTAGGCAATAAGGCAATAGGTAGAATCAGAGTTGTGGTGTTAAAAATCACCAGTGTCAAATTCAGTACAGAACTAATCTCTGTCCCTCCTCAGAGGTCCAGGGAGGGCTCCTGTAAATAGGAGCCCAGAATGACGTACGTACAATCTAGCAATTGATAAGCACTAGCCAGCCTACCAATCAGTGGTATTCCTGTGATGTAATGGGATCGTCAATCCTCCTGATCGCCGACCATGCTGCCCGAGAGCCGAGGTATATCACATGCACCAATGTCACGTGTAACCCGGTACACATCACAGTATACCCCCCTCCAAGGATCTTGGACTCCAAGATCTCATCAATACATCCTGGTAAAAAACGCGTTCGACTCCGTCAAAGCAAACTTCCAGTGTCTTGGGAGGTGGTTTTGTTGTACGAGCCTGATTTGGAGGGCGTCCAATCAGGTAAGAGTCGCGACCGTAATTACGGCTCGGAGGTGGGGGCTAGGTGGTGATCGCGATTTCGTTTGTGGGGATACGCGCTCTGATTGGCCCGTTCAGAATGCCAAGGCGCTACCCCACAAGATCAACGCCACCTGTCAGATGCAGGTCTGAAATGCTTTGAATAGCTTCAAATCGAATGTTGGTTGAGATATGCGTGTGGAAAAACCCATGAAAACGTCCTGGGTTCTTTGAGGTTGTTCTCAGATTCCTGGGAAGGTGAGGCAACCGGTTGCGTCGATTCCAATTAGGATTAGCGCGAAATTTTTGGTGGTTGATCCAGGTGGTTCCCCACTTCTATTTAAGAACCTCTTCGCGACGCGAAAAGCTTCCTTCTTTCAACCACAACCACAACCACAACCACATCTTCCTGTGTCTGTCCTTGCCTTCCAGCCTCCTCTTCTACTCTTCTTCAAGTCTTCATCAATTGTTTTCAATTGATTCCACAATGTCTTTCGTTGTCGCTGCCGCCCGCAACAAGCGCAAAGGTGACCTCGCAGCCTCCTTCCCTCTTGTTGGTCGATGCTTGAAATGTTTCAAGCATTTGCTCATTGATCCTGACTCCTTGTGTGCTGTGGCACCTGGCAAGAAGAATTGCGATCGGTGCAACAAGGGTTCAGAGTCCTGTGAACTGGTGAGTTCTTCCCCCAAATCTGAGCCAAAGCTGACACGATTTGAGATTCCCCGCAACCTTTCGGAGGCTTGCCGGGCCTGGGAAGACACCGTGATGATCTTCAAGGCTTGGCTTGAAGCAAACCCTTACAACCGCGCTGCAGATGCAGCTCATCCTGTTGATTGGATCTTCGATGACTGGATGCAATCCAACAAGCTCACGGATTCTGCTCGCCGCCTGGCAAAGCCTGAGGATGAGGCGACTTGGGCTCATGTTCCAGTTGTGAGTACTCCATGACATGACAAGAAAGGTGCCTGGCTAACTCCTAGAAGGAATTCAAGAATGTCTACCTCCAGGGCGTTAACCTCATCACCAAAATCTCCAATGAGATCAAGCAGCAGTCCACGACAGGTGCCTCAAGCGCTGAGAATGCAACAATTGGCGCCATTCATGAGTTGACTGCAGAGATCCGGGCCTTCCGTGAGGTCTACATGGCAGTTGTAAGTTCCTCGGCTCCTCTTAACCTCCTCATCGCTGACATTATCATAGCATCAATGTGTTCCAGCGGATGATGAGCGGATTCCGGAGTCTGTTGCCCGGTGGTTTACCAAGTCCTAAATAGGGCTGGCGTATGGAGTTTGGTGATTTTGGACATGGGATTTGTGGGACTTGGCGTTTGTTTTTCTTTGAGATACCCGTGGCTGGTCCACCTGCAATGAACCTTTCCTGATCCTGATCATTCCCAAAACGTGAACGTGATTTTGTGAGCCTCAATAAAACCCTGGAAAAAAAGAACCTTCTTGGGTAAAAACCCAGGGAAAGAGTGTCTCAATCACCGTTCATGCCCATTTTTTGGGCCTTCCAGGTCCTCTCTTTCTTTTGAGGGGCCTTCCTTTTCGCCTTGGGGGACCAGAATTCTTGACCTTAACAGGTCGCTGAGAGGTTGTTGTGGGCTCCAAACCATGGTTTTGGTCGTATGATGACAGAAGTTCCTTGGAGTTTTCAAGGTTAGGGAAAGCGGGCAACCAGGTATTATGATCATCTGGCCAGGATTTCCATTTAATCAAATACTGTCGCTCCTTGCTTCGGCCATCTTGTCGGTGGTTGACGATGGCTTCCACTTCCCATTCTTGCTCTTCATCATCATCCGCCAATTCCGGAAGTTCTCCGGTGGGGTACAGGTGAGGTTCCTGACCCTTCTTTGCCACATACTCTTCAAGGAGGGAAACATGGAAAGTTGGATGCAAACGATCATACATACTTGGCAATTCCAGCTTATATGCCGCTTGTCCGATGCATTCAAGCACCTTAAATGGACCTATAAATTTTGGCTCAAGCTTTCCTGCCTTAAGTTTAATGTTTTTCGTTGACAGCATCACCCAGGCTCCTTTAGAGAAGTGTTTATCCAACCGATGCCTATTATAATAGGTCTCCCGGTTGTTTTGTGCACGATGCCAAAGATCTTGAAGCTTGTTCCGCTCTGCTTGAAGAGTCTCTAGCCTCCTGCGCGCAGCCGGTACCTCCCCCATAATCCTGTCCTCAGGATTCCATGGAAGTTGAGGGTGGTAGCCATAACACACATAGAAGGGTGTGTTCTGCAGAACCTGATGCTTTGAGTTGTTATATGCAAACTCCGCAAAGGACAACTTCTCAAACCAGTTGTTCTTTCGAGAGTTACAGTAGCATCTCAGGTAGTGTTCCAGGGCCTGGTTCTGCCTTTCTGTCTGCCCATCCGTCTGAGGATGGAATGCTGTGCTCAAACGCTGTTTGCACATCAAATAGAAGCAGAAAGCAGACCAGAACTGGCTGGTAAACACCGTTCCTCGATCGGAAACAATACCATCAGGGGAGCCAAAGATCGAGAAAACATGTTCCCACATGATCCTGGCAAGCTCCGGAGAGTCAACTGTCTTATGACAAGCAATGTACCTGGCCATTTTAGAGTACCGGTCAACAACCACAAGGATTGCATTGAAATCAGGACCTCCTGCCGGGTTCTTACACGGCGGCAAGCCTGTGATAAAATCCATAGAGATCTCACCCCAGGGTCTCCTAGGCTGTGGTAAACTGCCAAGCAGGCCGTACGGCAAATGCCTTTTAGCCTTGACTCTCTGGCAGACGTCGCATTCTCGACAATAGTCGCGAACGTCCGTTTCCATGTTCTCCCAATACCAAGACCTTCTAAGGAGCTCGAGACTTTTCTCGACACCATAGTGTCCTGCTAGTGGGTCGTCATGATGAAGCTTCATGACTTCTTGACGCAAGGCAGGGTCATCCGGGACAACAATTCTTGAATGGTACCTAAGAAGGCCCGAATCACTGCTCCAGATTTGACTCCCCTCAGCATCTCTCTTGCCAAGCCTCTGCTTCACGATGTCTTGACATCGAGAATCGTTCCTCTGAGCCACCTTAACAATGTCTAGGAGGGGTTCAGACAGAGGGGCCAGCGCTGTGGCTCTTTCAGTAGCCGCGCATATCCATGTACGGGGAATTAGATGTTTGCAACCATCCAATTCAAAAACTCGGGGGACCGAGGAGTTCATGATCCCTTCAGGTGATGTAGTCGTGGATACCTCCATCACCCTAGCTTCAAAAGCGGGACCTTCAAGGCATCTCCCCACACCTTGATTCTCGACTGAGTCTTCAGTTGAGTGATCTACGCGATGATCTGTCTGCTCATCCCGTAGCAAAATAGTCTCCTTGGCCATCGCGGAAATGGCGAAAAGAGGGGACTCTCCGGATGTCCCGAGGGACCTCTGGATCGCAACAGCGAAAGCTCCCTTCAACTTGTTCTGAAAGGTAGGAAGCCAAGTCACATCAACAGAGCCTTCTTCATAGTCAGGTCTTCTGCTGGGTCCATCCGCAGGGTTTGAGGTACCTCTGCGATAAATGATATCAAAATCATATGTCGCAAGATACATTGCCCAGCGTGCTTGACGGCTCTCCAGATACTTTGTTTCCATGAAGTATCGGAGGTTATTATGGTCTGTAACGACCTCGATCGTGAACCTGGATCCTTCAAGGTAATGGCGCCAGTGCTTGAAGGCTTCTACGATCGCGAGTAGCTCCCCATCATGGGTGCTATAGTTTCGTTCAGCCCCGGAGAGTTTCCGGGACCAGAACGCCACCGGATGCCAGTGCTTTTTAGGCCCATCACTGGTATCTACTTGTTGAGAAATGGTGCCAGCAATTGCGAACTTTGACGCATCGGTTTCAACTCGAATCTTCTTGGAAGGGTCGAAATGGACCAGGACAGGCGCCGTGGTAAAAGCTTCCTTGAGATCCTCAAAGCTCTTGCCAGCTGCCTCAGTCCAGGTAAACGGGCCGGATTTACGGCCCTTCTCCATTCCTTGCAAGAGATCGGTCATGCCCACAGTTACCTGAGAGTAACGGTGTATAAACCTGCGATAGAAGTTGGCAAATCCAAGGAATACTTGGACATCATGGAACGACTTTGGTTCTGGCCATTCTACAACACTACGGATCCGCTCAGGATCCGCTCGAACACCTTTCGTTCCGACAAGAAAGCCCAAGAATTCGACTTCCTTGACATCAAACTCGCATTTGCTGAGTTTACAGAACAGGTTGTTTTTACGTAGCCTGGTAAGCACCTGGCGAACGTGATCATGGTGTTCATCCTCATTTCGGGAGTAAATTAGGATATCATCCAAATAAACAACCACAAAATGATCCAGGAGCCCTACAAGAGCAGTATTGATGTATGCTTGGAATGTGGCTGGTGCGTTGGCCAGCCCAAAAGGCATTACAAGGTACTCAAAATGTCCGTAGCGGGTCCTGAAAGCCGTCTTCCACTCGTGTCCTTCACGAATTCTTACACGATGATATGCATCCTTGAGATCCAGCTTTGTGAATATCTTGGCTCCTTGGAGCCTGTCAAGGGTCTCATCGATAAGAGGAAGCGGATGTCGATTCTTAATCGTGACTTTATTGAGGCCACGATAATCGACACAAAGCCGCAGCCCACCGTCCTTCTTGGGAACGAAGAGAATAGGCGCCCCTGCGGGGCTTGTGCTGGGCCTTATCCAACGTTTACGAAGCGCATCACGTAGATACAGACGCAACGCTTCTAGTTGGGTCTCCGACAGGTTGTACAAAGGTCCATAAGGGACCGTACCATCCGTGTCAATGGAGTGTTCAACACCACCAAGATCAGGAAGTTCCGAAGCCTTGTCGGGGTCAAAGACCCCCGTGAAGTCTTCGCCATCATCCCGGAGGTACGCAGGTACTTCCGAGGCCCCTTTCCCGAGGGTGTTGACTTGACGCGTCATATACTCCTGTCCTGTATCACCAGAATCGTGCAAGGAGGCAGATACCTGGTAACCATCGCATATGCAGGAAGCCCACTGTCTAGGGCAGTCACATTCGCCTTTAGTCAAGAATAGGGCCTGTGGTACCACCTCAGGGTGGTTGTCAAGTTCCTCCCCGAACTCTTTCGGGGTCAGAATCTCAACCTCATCAGGCCAAGCAGGCGCGTACGCCCAGCGTTTCTTGACATAATCAGCATACTGCGCGATGGTTGCTTCATAGAATTCCATGCCGAGGACGAGGCTATGAGAGCCTACGTTCTTACATCCATAGAATCGGAGCTTGAAAGGACGCGTCTCGCCACGATCGTCTGTGATAAACACCTCAAGATCATAGGCTCGATAGACCTTGAACTTGTTCCCATAAAAGGTAACAAACTCTTGGTCACATTCAGCTAAGGCTACGAAGCCCCGGCTCTGAGCCCACTCGTCGTTGAGGAAGTTGCAATCGGACCCGGTATCACCGAGGCCAGCATGCACCTCTGAGGCACCTACTTCAGGTTGAGTCAACCTTGTCTGAATAGACATACGAAGTGATACGCCTTTTTCATCACGGCCAAAATCGCCGACGTTCAAGATTTGGCCTTCCCTTTTCCCGGTTCCTTAGGAGGTACTCCTCTGGAGCGCTCCTCTGCGGCAATCTCATTGACTTGCTTCTGCAAGCGCCGAGATTCCTCAATTGTCTTGGCTTTTTCAGGGTTCTGACGAGCCCATTCATCATACTTGGAGCACCTCGCAGATCCCGAAGTATGTCCTTTCTGATTACAAGTCCAGCAGACAATTTGTGCGTTGGAACCAGTACCGTGGTAAGGCTTAGAAGGAGCCGAACTGCCACCTGAGTTATTCTCGCGGGCCTTTCGGTTCTTCTCCTTCTTCTTTCGGCGCTCTTGCGGATTGGAATTCGCAGAGTTGGGATCTTTCTGGGCAGAGTTGCCCTTACTAGCCTCCCCCGCCTTAGCTCTCCTTGATTTGGGGTGAGCAGTATGTTCTGCTTTCTGTGCTTTCTCCAACCACTCTGAAACAGACGCCGCTTCACCACCTGAAAGGATGGATACTAGCATCTGACGAGTCTTGAAGTCAGACAGAGCAGCATCGAGAGTCCGGACCCGGTCCCTTTCAGGGCGTGGGTCCTGGTCAACTTCAAGACTGATCATCCGAGTATACAACTCGGCAACAGTCTCTCCGTCCTTCTGATGAAGATCTCGAATCTCCTCAAAGGCGTCTTGCTGACGGGTCTGAGGAGCCTGGAGCATGTCCGCCAAATAGGCCTTGAACTTCTCCCAGTTAATCTCACAGGCCGGAGGACTCTGCTTCATAGCAGCTTCCCAGGCGTCGTGAGGGTCGTCCCTAAGGGCACTTGCAGCAGAATTAACTCTGGAAGAGTGTCTGTTGTAAGTCCAAGGCTGGGTCCTAAAGACCGCCTCCCAGGAAGACACGAATGTCCTCCATTCTTTAAGGGACTTTCCACGATACAAGTCCGGTGTCCGGACCTTGAGAAGCTTCTCTCGGTCCAGCATCATTTTTAAGACGTTGTATGGCGGCTCCTGACGAATAGTATCGAGATCATTCTCAAAACCCATCGCGTCAGGAAAAGGGGTGGAATCCAACCCCATTCCAGGGCCTTCCCTAGTAGGAATTACCATTGAGGATGGAGTGGACTCACGAGCAGAACTTGGACGAGACGTAGAGAACCTTAAGGTATCCCGAAGGGTACCCTTGTGTTGTTCCAACTGAAGGATACGTCGATTGATCGCATCCACCAATTCTTGCTTTCGTTGGAGTGTTTCGACTTCGTGGCGTAGGGTCTGTTCCGCAGCTTGGGCGGCAGCGACCTGGGCCTCAATCATAGCATCGAGTTCGTTGCTGAGATTATTGTCGTCGTTGGGGCTGCCTCCAGGAGGCACCTGAATAGCTCCGTTGAAAGTGTTGGAAGAGCCTTCGCCGTTTCCGATTGCTCCCTGAGGATTGATTTGATCGACTTCCTCCTCAGGAGCGGGGTCGACGATGGGCTGCTGTACGCTTCGTAGGTTCCGCGACATTATTGCGTTATCGAACTACCTCCCTTGAGGGTAGAGAGATTAGCTTGTGAGGTGGTTGTTGGTAGGCAATAAGGCAATAGGTAGAATCAGAGTTGTGGTGTTAAAAATCACCAGTGTCAAATTCAGTACAGAACTAATCTCTGTCCCTCCTCAGAGGTCCAGGGAGG
>Ga0307513_10006583_pt1 | contig 15166 bp, 10 predicted proteins | sample 15_EM_MG_FD_202174 | JGI IMG/M metagenome (GOLD analysis project Ga0307513, IMG submission 202174) | Populus trichocarpa ectomycorrhiza microbial communities from riparian zone in the Pacific Northwest, United States - 15_EM | ecosystem: Host-associated > Plants > Roots > Unclassified | place... | reverse complement strand
GCGCGGCCACGTGCTGGCCGATCGGAAGCTCGGTCACGCTGGTACCGGAGGCGCCGGCGCGTTCGAGCACCGCGATGGCCAGCGTCCTGTTCTGGATGCCGGGGCCTGAGGCCACGCGCTTGCCCTTGAGCTCGGCGATGGTCTTGACCGGGCTGTCTTTCGGCACGAGAAACTCGTCGAGCACGTATTTCGCGTTGCTCGGGTTGGTGGCGATGATCTTGAAGAGCCCCGGCGACGCGATCTCGCCCACACCCAGGTTGCCCGAACCGGTGCCGTTGGAGCTGCCGTCGGAGCGGCCAGCCAACATGGCTTCCATCACCTGCTGTGCGCCGGCGAACTTGAGTGCCTCCACGTCGAGCCCTGCTTCCTTGAAGTAGCCCTTCTCGATGGCCGCGAAGAACGGCAGCCCGGCCGCCACCGGCCAGTAACCGATGCGGATCTTGGGGCCGCTTTGCGCACGCAAGATGGCGGGCGCCCCGAGCGCGATGGCGCCTGCGGCGGTGACGAGGCGGCGTCGGCGGGTGTTCAGGCGTGCATCGGTGCTCATGAGGGTCTCCAGGAAGGGATCGATCGGGGTGGGTTCAATGAGATGGCTTGAGCGACGCCAGGTAGGCACGCCAGCCGCCGAAAGAGGTGATGTCTTTCGCGCCGTTGAGCGCGTGCGCTTCGCAGATGAAGCCGTGCACCGAGCTGCTGTCGGCCAATGAGAGGCTGCCGAGCCCCAGCGGCTGCGGGATGAGTGCGAGGAACGAGCCCACCGCGGTGAGCGGCACGTCCCACACCTCCACGGCAATGGCCGCGCCGCCCGAGGCCACGCGCAGCAGGCCGGGTTTGGGCGGCACCGTGCCGGGCAGGGCGAACAGGCGGTACTGCGGCGCGGTGGTCGTGGCCAGGCGCAAGTGCGCGCCACGCTCGGTGAGCTGGCCGTTCAGCGGCAGCCCGCTCAGGTGCGCACCGACCACCGCGATCGCCAGCGTGGCGGTGCTGGCCGGTGCGCGGCTCAGCGTGGAGGCGATCTCGGTCCGGATGCCGGTGGCGCCGAGCGGCAACCCGAGCCGCGCCTGCCAGCCGGCGCCGAAGCGCGCGAGAGCGGTGTCGTAGGCAGCGGGCGCGATGAAGGTCACGCCGAAGGGCAGGCCGCTGTCGGTGAAGCCGAAGGGCAGGGCCAGCGCCGACCAGCCCAGCAGGTTGACGAAGTTGGTGTAGGCGCCGAGCCGCCCGTTGGCGCCGAGTGGGTCGGCGGCCACCTCGGCCATGCTGGGGTGGCCGGGCGAGGTGGGCACCATCAGCACGTCGACCTGGCCCCAGGTGGCTTGTGCATCGCGCTGCGCGGCGCGCAGCTTGTACAGGCCGCGAAAGGCATCGGTCGCCGAGAAGCCGCGTGCACTCTCGACGATGCTGCGCACCGCCGGGTCGAAGGCCGTGGGGTCTTGGTCGAGCAGCTTCTGCACGACGGCGTGCCGCTCCGCCACCCACGGCCCGCCATACAACAGCTCGGCGATGGCGTGCAGCGGCGAGAAGTCGAGCGGCACGACCTCATGCCCCAACGACTGCACATGCGCAGCGGCCTTCGCGAACGCCGTGCGGTAGCCCGCATCGCCGCTGAACACCGGCTGTGACGGGATGCCCACGCGCAGCACGGGTTTCAGTTGCGACGGGCCGGTCTGGAACTGGCTGTAGCTGTCGTTCGCGTCCGGCCCTTCGATGACGGAGAGCACCAGCGCGGCGTCGTCCACCGTGAGCGCCAGCACCGACACGCAGTCGATGCTGCGGCACGCCGGCAGCACGCCGCCCGTGCCCACGCGGCCGGGCGTGGGTTTCAGTCCGACGATGTTGTTGAAGCCGGCCGGGATGCGCCCCGAGCCGGCGGTATCGGTGCCCAGCGCGAAAGGCACCTGCCCCATGGCCACCGCGTAAGCCGAGCCCGAACTCGAGCCGCCGCTGACGCGCGACGGGTCGAAGCTGTTGGGCACCGCGCCGTACGGTGAACGCGTGCCCACCAGGCCGGTGGCGAACTGGTCGAGGTTGGTCTTGCCGACAGGGATGGCGCCTGCGTCGACCAGCTTTTGCACCGCGGTGGCATGGGCCGTGGCCGGGCCGGTCGCGAAGCTCTTGCAGGCCGCGGTGGTGGGCAGGCCGGCGACGTCGATGTTGTCCTTCACGGCGAAGGGCATGCCCAGCAGCGGCTGCGTGTCGAACACCGCCGCGCCCATGCCGAGCAGGCGGGCATCGCAGGCGTCGGCCTGCGCCATCAGCGTGTCGTCGGGCAGCAGCGAGATCCAGGCCGCACTGGCCTGCTGCGACTGCTCGGCCAGAAAGCGCAGCATCAGCTGCCGCACTGTCAAGGTGCCCGCTCGCAGCGCCTGCTGCAGCTCAGGCAGTGTTCGTGATTCGTACATTTGCTGGCGCCCCGCTTTTGTGCATGCGTTCTTGTATGCAAGATCGATAGCAGAAGGCGTGCCAGTCGAGCGCGGGCATCGGGCGCCGCGGGTTCGATGTTTTCCTGCGTCTGCGTGCCCCTCGCTGCGGGCGCACGCACGGGGCTCAGATCAGGCTGACTCCCGCCACCTGCTGCTGTCGCGCGACACCGCAGCGCGTGCCACGGTCGAGCGTGAAGATATCGAAGCCGTTGGTGTAGACGAGGCGTCCACCGGCATCGAGGTCGAAGCTCGCCACGTGCTGTGCGACGACCTCCGGCGTTGCACCGGCTGAATCGATGCGGATCAGCTCCCAGTCCCGCGGCACCAGGTTGCCGCCATATTGCGGGTCGCCTTTCACCTTCGACAACTCGATCATGCGGCCGTGCAGCCACAGCTTGCCGAGGTCTTGGTCGAGCGCCGGTGTGCGCGGCCCACCGGCCGAGCGCAGCGGCTCCTTGCCGTAGACCATCGAGAAGAAGTTGAGGTAGCCGAACACCGCCTTCAGCAGGCGAAAGGGCATCAACAGCGTGTCCGTCAGCGCGATGCCGGCGCGTTCGCGCGGTGGTTTCTCGGCTGGCCGGCGGATGGCGTAGAGCCGGCCTTGCGCATCCATGCGCGGAGCCACGAAATCGTGGCGCTTGTCGTCCAGCAGCACTTCGAGTTGCCCGCTGCCGTAGTCGAGCATGCACACACAGGCGTGCCCCACCGCCATCATCTGGCCCGTCTGGGGGTGGCGTGCCAAGCCGCTCGATTGGTAGACGATGGTCTTGGCGCGCCCCGGTATCAGCGCGGGTGCGGCGTCCACGCAATCACCATCGGTGACAACACCGCGCCGATTGCCGTCTTCGTCATAAACCTCCACATGCGCGCTGCCATCGGCATTGCGCGAGGCGACGATGAGGCGCTTGTCGCTGGCGTTGTAGCTGAAGCCCTCGCAGTCCCAGCCGGTGCGGTGGAACAGCCGCACCTCACGGTCTTCAGCCAGATGGCGGCGGAACACACCACGCGTCTCGCCGACGGCCAGCACGTAGTAGAGGGTGTCGTCATCGTCGGCGCGGCACGCGTGCAGAAAGCGCACCTGCATGTTGTTGCCATCGCTCCCGGAGCGCTGGCCCCACAGGCTTGAACTCGGGATCACGCCGGTCTGCTCGTCGCGCGGCGCATGCTTCCAGCCGGTGGTGCGGCGGCTCTGCAACGCACGCTCTATCAACTCCTTGGCGAACGGAGACTCGATCTGCTTTGGCGCTGCACTTTCGGCATGAAGCCACAGCTCACCGTTGGCAATGGACAGCGTGCGCATGAGTTCTCCTCCCAGAGATTTGTAGATGGCCGCGATGTTATCGCCGTGCTCGATGCGCCCATCACGGTTGACCGGAGCTATCGATGAAAGGTGGCGCCCCTGGGGAATATCCCGCAGCACGCGAGTGGCTGAATCACAGTGCCGACAGCGCCTCGCTGAAGCGCCGCGCGATGCGCGCCTCGTCCACATGCCGCCCTTGGTCCACCACCTGGCGACCGGCCACATACACCGCGTGAGGCTGCGGTGCATCGGTCGCGAACACCCACGCGTCCAGCGCACGCGACGGTGCCACACCCAGCAGGCCGGGGGCCTGAGGCGGCAGCACCAGCGCATCGGCACGAGCACCCTTGACCAAACCCCATGGCGCCTGGCCCGCTGCGCGCGCACCCCCGGCAAGTGCTGCGTTGAGCAGGCGCGCTGCGGTCGAGGGCTCGCCTTGCCGCGGCGCCGCCGACACGTTGCGCTCGCGCCGCAGCAGGCGCTGGCCGTATTCGAGCCAACGCAGCTCTTCGGCCCAGTTGCGTGACACCTGGCTGTCCGAGCCCACCGACATCGGTACACCTGACGCAAGCCAGCGCGGCAGGTCGGTGAGGCCGTCACCGAGGTTGGCTTCGGTGCTCGGGCACAGCACGATGCCGGCACCGCTTTCGGCCACGGCGTCGATCTCGGCGGCGGTGGCATGCGTTGCATGCACGAGCTGCCAGCGCGCGTCGGGCCGCAGCGCGCCGCACAGCCACTCGATGGGGCGCGCGCCGGTGACGTTGACGCAGTCGTCCACTTCCTGCGTCTGCTCGGCGACGTGGATGTGGATCGGCATCTCGTCATCGCCGATGCTTTGCGCCAAGGCTGCGATGGACGCGGCCGATGCGGCGCGCAGCGAATGGATGGCCACGCCTGCGTTGACGAATGGCCGCCGTGCGGCCATCACGCTGCGCTGCAAGGCATGCACTTCGGCCGCCGTGGTGCGGAAGCGCCGCTGGTCGTGGCGCAGTTCGGGCTGGTTGAAACCGGCGCGTTCGTACAGCACGGGCAGCACGGTGAGGCCGATGCCGGCGTCGGCTGCAGCGTCGGCCAATGCCCAGCTCATCGCGGCCGGGTCCGCATAGGGCTGGCCGTCTTCGGCGTGCTGCAGGTAGTGGAACTCGCAGACCTGCGTGTAGCCGCCGCGCAGCAGCTCCACGTACAACTGCGCAGCGACTGCATGCAACTGCTCGGGCGTGATGCGCAGCGCCACGCCGTACATGCGGTCGCGCCAGGACCAGAAATCATCCGTCTCGCTCTCGCGCCGCTCGGCCAGGCCGGCGAAGGCGCGCTGGAACGCATGGCTGTGGGCGTTGACCAGGCCCGGCAGCACCGGGCCGGCGAGCACCGTGGCCGTGGCGGGCGGTAACGCGACACCCGGGGTGACCTCGGCCCAGCAACCCTGCGCGTCCACCCGCAGCAGCACCGCGTCATGCCAGCTGCCGGCGACCCATGCGCGCGGCGCCCACAACAAGGTCTCAGGCATTGGGCTTCCAGTCCAGCATGGTCTGCACCAGCGCGCGCAGCACCGGCTCCACCGAATGCACACACGCCGCATCGAGCTTGAACGGCGTCGCTTCGCCCATGTAGCAGCGCCAGCATTTCTCGAGCTGCACCGCGTGCACGCGCTCGGCAGGGCGGCCGTAGCGGCGCGTGATGTAGCCGCCCTTGAAGCGGCCGTCGACGACGTGGGTGAATCGGTCTTGCGACTTCAGCACCGCGCTCAGCGCGGCGCGCAGGTCGGGTGCGCAACTGGCGCCACTGGCGGTGCCGAGGTTGAGGTCGGGCAACTGCCCTTCGAACAGCCAGGGCAGTTGCGACTTGATGCTGTGGCCGTCGAACAGCACTGCGTGGCCGTGTTCGTATTTCAGCCGCGCGAGCTCGGCCTGAATGGCTTGGTGGTACGGCTGCCAGTAGACGTTCAAGCGGCGTGCGATCTCGGCATCGTCGGGGGCTTGGCCTTCGCGGTAGAGCGGGTCGCCAGTGAAAAAGCGTGTGGGGCAGAGTTCGGTGTTGTTGACGCCGGGGTACATCGGCGCGTTCTCGGGCGGGCGGTTGAGGTCGATCACGTAGCGCGAGTAGCGCGGCACCAGGAAGCTCGCGCCCATCTCGCGCACGAAGCCATAGAGTTCGTCGAGAAACCAGTCGGTGTCTTCGGCGGCGAGCGCGCGCTCCACATAACGCGGCTGCAGGTCGGCGGGGATCACCGTGCCCGCATGCGGCACGCTCACCAGCAGCGGCGTGCGGCCGCGGTGAAGGGTGTAGATGGCGTTGTCGTTCATCAGCGCTCCTTGCCTGCGACGACGACGCGTCGGCAGGGGTTGTGGCCGAACCAGTAGGCCAGCTCGTTGGGGTGTTCCAGGTTCCACACCGCGAAGTCGGCGCGCTGGCCGGCGGCGAGCGTCCCGCGGTCGGCGAGGCCCAGCGCGCGAGCGCCGTTCAGCGTGACGCCGCGCACCGCTTCTTCCGGCGTCAGGCGGAACAGCGTGCAGGCCATGTTGATCATCAGCAGCAGTGACAGCGTGGGCGAGGTGCCGGGGTTGTGGTCGGTCGAGATGGCGATGGGCACGCCGTGCGTGCGCAGCGCCTCGATGGGTGGCAACTTGGTTTCGCGCAGGAAGTAGTAGGCGCCCGGCAACAGCACCGCCACCGTGCCGGCCGCGCTCATCGCGCGCACGCCGTCGTCGCTCAGGTGTTCGAGGTGGTCACACGACAAGGCCTTGAACTCGGCCGCCAGCGCGGCACCGCCCTGGTCGCTGAGCTGCTCGGCATGCAGCTTGACCGGCAGGCCCAGCGAGCGTGCTGCTTCGAACACGCGGCGCGTCTGCGTCGGCGTGAACGCAATGCGCTCGCAGAAGGCATCCACGGCGTCGACCAGGCCTTGCTTTTGCAACTCGGGCAGCCAGGCACACACCGCGTCGACGTAGTGATCGGCCCAGCCCTCGAACTCGGGCGGCAGCGCGTGCGCAGCGAGGCAAGTGGCGCGCGTGCTCAGCGGCAGCTCGCGCCCCAGGCGCCGCACCACGGACAGGCAGCGTGCTTCGTCATGCAGGCTCAGGCCGTAGCCTGATTTGGCCTCCAGCGTGGTCACGCCTTCGGCCATCAAGGCTTCGGCGCGACGCCGGGCGGATTGATACAGAGCCTCGTCACTCGCGGCGCGCGTGGCCGCCACGGTGGAGCGGATGCCGCCACCGGCGCGTGCAATGTCTTCGTAGCTCGCGCCCTGCAAGCGCATCTCGAACTCGCGCGCCCGCTGGCCGCCGTAGACGAGGTGCGTGTGGCAGTCGACCAGGCCGGGGGTGACGAGCGCGCCGGCCAGCTGATGCTCGGCCGTGGCGCGGCGTGTGAATTCCGCGGGGATCTGATCATCGGCGCCGACCCACGCGATGCGCTCACCTTCGACCACCAGGGCGCCACGGTCGATCCAGCCCCAGGCTTCGCTGCCCGCGAGCGTGGCCAAGCGCGCATCGCGCCACAGGCTCACCGTGCTCACCGCAGGCCCTCCGGCGAAAAGCCCAGCCACCACGCGCGCATGCTCGGCGCGTCGGGCTCGAAAGACCAGGCCGCGGGCGATGCAGAGTCGGACCACAGCAGCGTGTGGGCCGCCAGCCGGCGCTCGTCGGTTCCACCGAACCAGCGCCCCGGGCCCGAGGTGAACAAGGCGCGCAGCGTGAAGGGGGCCTCCCAGGCGACGCCGTTTTCGGCGATGCGCATCACACCCTGGCCGCCACGCAGCATCAGGTTCAGGTCGCGTGTAGAGCCGTCGAGCAAACGACACCCGGGCGCAGCAGCGCCATCGAACTGCAATGGCGCGTCATCGGTTGCGACTCGCCGCTCGTCATCACCGAAGGTCAGCGCCACCCCCGCGCCCTCGATCACGGCGAACCAGCGCTCGATGCCGGGGAAGGAAGAGAACGGCCCGTCGCGCGTGATGTCGGCCACGCTCACGCGCAAGGCCCAGTCGAGCGTGGACGGCCAGCACAACAGTTCGCGCGTGGTGCCGCCGCCGTTGCGCCAGGCTTGCGGCGGCACGTCGTCGGCGTGGACGATGTTCAGCGTCATGGCTTGAACTGCCCGTCGATCTGGTAGCGCGTGCCGGGGTGCACCAGCCGCGCCAGCGTGATGGGCACACCGCGGCTCATGGTGCGGCGCACCAGCACCAGGCAAGGTTCGTCACGCCGGATGCGCAGCAGCTTGGCTTCTTCCGCGCTCGGCTGGCTGGCCTCGATGGAGAACTGCGCTTCCCACAGCGGCGCCACATCGAGCAGGTAGTGCGTCGGCGTGATCTGCGTGAAGTCGACGCTCAAGTAGTCGGGTGCGCAGGCCGGGTTCACGTAGCGGTCTTCGCATTGCAGCGGCAGGCCGTTCTCGAAGTGGACGATCAGCGTGCGGAACACCGTGTCGTCCGTGGCCAGGCCCAGCTGTTTCGCCAGCTCGGTGGTGGCGCGCTCTTCGCGGGCGATGTGCACCTCGGCATGGTGGCGGTGGCCGCGCTCGGCGATCTCGTCGTGCAGGTCGCGAATGGTCAGCGTGGATGACACCTTGGACAGGTGCGCCGCGAAGGTGCCCACGCCTTGCACCCGCGTCACCAGCCCCTCGGCTTGAAGCTCCCGCAGCGCGCGTGTCACGGTCATGCGGCTGACGCCGAAGCGCACCACGAGGTCGGCCTCCGATGGCATCAGGCTGCCCGGTGGCCAGTGGCCATGGCCCAGGCCTTCCTTCAGATAGTGCTTGACGCGCGTGTACGGCGCGGCCGGCGGAGAGCTCACGGTGCTGGCAAAACTCATCGCAAGATCTTACTTGCCTAGACTTGACTAGACAAGTAGAGTTCGCCCATTCCAAAGTGCCACCCCATTGTTCAGCGAGGCCGCCATGACCGATCTTTCCGCCGCTCAACGCATTGCCCAACCCCACCCCGTGCGTGCGCCCCGTGGCACCCAGCTCAGCTGCAAGAACTGGTTGATCGAAGCCGCCTACCGCATGATCCAGAACAACCTCGACCCGGAGGTGGCCGAGAACCCCGACGCGCTCGTCGTCTACGGTGGCATCGGCAAGGCGGCGCGCAACTGGGACTGCTTCGAAGCGATCCTGTCGTCGCTCAAGCAGCTCGGCGAAGACGAGACGCTGCTGGTGCAATCGGGCAAGCCGGTCGGCGTGTTCCGCACGCATGCCGATGCGCCGCGGGTGCTCATCGCCAACTCGAACCTGGTGCCGAAGTGGTCGACATGGGAGCACTTCCATGAGCTCGACCGCAAGGGCCTGATGATGTACGGCCAGATGACTGCGGGCTCGTGGATCTACATCGGCAGCCAGGGCATCGTGCAGGGCACCTACGAGACTTTCGTCGAGGCCGGCCGCCAGCATTTCGGTGGGTCGCTCGCAGGCAAGTGGATTCTCACGGCGGGCCTCGGCGGCATGGGCGGCGCACAGCCTTTGGCCGCGAGTTTTGCGGGCGCGTCGTCACTCAACATCGAGTGCCAGCAGTCGCGCATCGACTTCCGCCTGAAGACCCGTTACCTCGACGAACAGGCCACCGACCTCGACGACGCGCTGGCACGTCTGGCGCGTTATGCGAAGGAGAAGAAGGCCGTCTCCATCGGCCTGCGCGGCAACGCCGCCGAGCTGCTGCCCGAGATGGTGAAGCGCGCGAAGGCCGGGGGCATCAAGCCTGACCTCGTGACCGACCAGACCTCGGCGCACGACCTCGTGAACGGCTACCTGCCCAGCGGCTGGACGCTCGACGCCTGGCGCGCCGCGCAGGCCGATTCGACGAAGCATGCCGAGCTGCGCGATGCCGCCGCCCGCAGCTGCGCGGTGCACGTTCAGGCCATGCTCGACTTCCAGGCAATGGGCGTGCCGACCGTCGACTACGGCAACAACATTCGCCAGGTCGCGCTCGACCAGGGCGTGAAGAACGCGTTCGACTTCCCCGGCTTCGTGCCCGCCTACATCCGCCCGCTGTTCTGCCGCGGCAAGGGGCCGTTCCGCTGGGTGGCCTTGTCGGGCGACCCGGAAGACATCCGCAAGACCGACGCGAAGATGAAGGAGCTGTTCCCGGCCGACGCGGGCTTGCACCGCTGGCTGGACATGGCGGGCGAGCGCATCGCGTTCCAGGGCCTGCCGGCGCGCATCTGCTGGATCGGCCTCGGTGACCGGCACCGCGCTGGCCTGGCGTTCAACGAGATGGTTCGCAGCGGCGAGCTGAAGGCCCCGATCGTGATCGGGCGCGACCACCTGGACAGCGGCTCGGTGGCGTCACCGAACCGGGAGACGGAGTCGATGCGCGACGGGTCCGACGCCGTATCCGACTGGCCGATGCTGAACGCCTTGCTCAACACCGCGGGCGGCGCGACATGGGTGTCGCTCCACCATGGTGGCGGGGTGGGGATGGGCTACTCGCAACATGCAGGTGTGGTGATCGTTTGCGATGGCACGGCCGAAGCCGACAAGCGGATCGAGCGCGTGCTGTGGAACGACCCGGCGACCGGGGTGATGCGGCATGCCGACGCCGGGTACGACGAAGCCGTGGCCTGCGCGCGCGAGCAAAGGCTCAACCTGCCGATGCTCGGCAAATAATCGAGCCGTTCAACGGGTGGGTGCCGTGCGAGCGCATGAGTTCGCGCGCACCCACGCAGATCGATCGGCGGGCTTGAAGACGGAGCGGCAGCATGTCAGGGTGGAAGCGGGGCGCCTGGATCGCGGGCGGTGTGCTCGTGTTGGGTGGGGCCGTGCTGCTCGCGTTGCCCGGCGTGCTGCGCTGGCAGGGTGAAAAGCAGCTGAGCGCTTTGCTCGGGCGGCAAGTCACGATCGACAAGGTGACGCTTGCGCCGTGGCGGCTGGAGGCCAGTGTCCACGGTGTCACGGTGGGCGGCGCGGCCGGTGCGGGCGAACCCCAGCTGCGGCTCGAACGCCTGCGCTTCGACGCCGACATCTCTTCGGTGTGGAAACGTGCGCCGGTGATCACCGCGCTCGAGGCCGATGGGTTGCACCTGCGCTTGACGCGCACCGCCGAAGGCCACTACGACATCGACGACTTGATCCGGCGTTTCACGCCCACGTCACCTGCTCCCGCTGACGATGGCAACCCCGCGCGCTTTGCGTTGCACAACCTGCAGCTGCGTGACGCCGAGTTGCGCTTCGATGACAAGCCCGCCGGCCGCGTGCACCAGCTGCAAGGCGTGACCTTCGCGCTGCCCTTTCTGTCCAACCTGCCATCGGATGTCGCCACGCGGGTCGAGCCGCGGCTGGCATTCACGCTCAACGGCAGCCATTTCGATTCGGGTGCGCAGGGCACGCCGTTTGCGCCGACGCGCGCGGGCGTGCTCGAACTCAAGGTGCCGGCACTCGACGTGGCGCCTTACCTCGGCTACCTGCCCGACGGGTTGCCAGTGAAGCTGCTGCGCGCGCAACTCTCGGCCGACCTGCGCGCGAGTTTCTCGCTGGCCCCCGGTGCCGCGCCACGCGTCGTGCTGACCGGCTCGCTGGGCGCGCGAGACGTGGCGCTGCAAGACGCACACGGCGCGCCGCTCGCCACGTGGGCGCAACTCACGCTCGGCCTGCGCGACGTGCAGCCGCTGGCCCGGCAGCTGAGCTTCGACCGCCTCGCGCTCGATGGCCTGGTGCTGCAGGTGACGCGCAACGCCCAAGGCCGCATCAATCTGCTCGACCTGGCCGAGCCGGCCGCACCGCCTGCGCCTCCGGCCGGGCCTGCGTCATCGCCAGCTTCGTCTTCCACCCGGGTTGCTACCCCCGCGGCCACGCCGCCCTGGACCGTTCAGCTCAATTCCGTGGAGCTGTCATCGGCCCGCGTCGACTGGCACGATGCCGCGCCCAAGGTCGCGCTCACGATCGACGGCATCGCACTCAAGGCCGGCGCGCTGCACTGGCCGCTGAAGGGCAGCATGCCGCTGAGCCTGGCGGTCGCCACATTGCGCCGCGCCGATGGCGACGGCAGTGCCGACACCCCAGTGAACAGCGCGGCCCGCCAGGCCGGCGCCGAGAGCACGCTCACATGGCAAGGCGAAGTGGGCATGGCGCCGGTGCAAGCCAAAGGCACGCTGCGTGTCACGCGCCTGCCGGCCCACCTGTTCGACCCGTATCTCGCCGCGCAGACGGCGTTCAGCCTGCGGCGCGCGGAACTCGGCTATGAAGGAAGCGTTGCGCTTCAACTGGGCAATGACGGCACCAGCGTGCAGGCCGGCGGCGAGCTTCGTGTGGCCAACCTTCGCGTGCAAACCCGCCCACGCGCGGGCGAAGCGAAAGGCGAGCCGCTGTTGAGCTGGCAAATGCTGGCACTCGATGGGCTGCAGGCCACGGTCGCGCCCCGCGCCAAGCCGCAGTTGAGCATGCGTCGCGCCACGGTGTCCGACTTCTATGCCAGCCTGCTCGTCACCGAACAGGGCCGCTTCAACCTGCAGGAGGTGGCGGCCCCGGCGCCACCGGGCGCAGCGAGCGCACCCGCCGCTGCACCCGCTGCTGCACCCGCGGCTGCGGCCAGCGGCTCGGCACCCGCGCGCTCCGAGCCGCAAGACCCGCCCGTCGACCTGAGCGTGGGCGAGATTCGGCTCGTGAAAGGTCGTGTCGACTTCAGCGACCATTTCATCCGGCCGAACTACAGCACCCAGTTGTCTGAACTGAACGGCCGGCTGGGCGCCTTCCGCTCCGGCAGTGCCGAGATGGCGGCGCTTGAGATCCACGGCCGTGCGGCCGGCACCGCCCAGCTCGACATCGTGGGCCAGCTCAACCCCACCGCCAACCCGCCGGTGATGGACCTGCGCGCCAAGGCCACCGGCCTCGAGCTGGCGCCCTTCAGCGCCTACTCCGGCAAATACGCCGGCTATGGCATCGAGCGCGGCCAGCTCAGCGCGGAGCTGGCCTACAAGGTCAGCCCGCAAGGCCAGCTGGAAGCGCAGAACAAGGTCGTCATCAACCAGCTCACATTCGGCGACCGGGTCGAGTCGCCCGTCGCGACCAAGCTGCCGGTGCTGCTGGCGGTGGCGCTGCTGAAAGACCGGCATGGTGTGATCGACGTCAACCTGCCTGTGCGCGGCAGCCTGCAAGACCCGCAGTTCAGCGTTGGCAAGCTGATCCTGCAGGTGGTGGTCAATTTGTTGACCAAGGCGATCACGTCGCCGTTTTCCTTGCTGGCCGGCGGTGGCTCCGAAGAGGCGGGCCAGATCGCCTTCACGCCGGGCAGTGCGCGCATGACCGAAGCCAGCTACTCCACCGTTGACAAGCTGGCACAGGCCTTGAAAGACCGGCCATCGCTGACGCTGACCATCACGGGCGCCGTCGACCCGAGCGCTGAAACCGAAGCCTACCGGGCACTTGCATTGGATGCGCGCCTGGCCGCCGAGCGTGGCGGCTCGGCGGAGTCCGCGAGCACAGCGCTCAGTGCCGACGAACGAGCGCAGCGTGTGCGCGAGCTCTACCGCCGCGCGTCCTTGCCCGACAAGCCGCGCAACGCACTCGGTCTGGCGCGCGACATTCCCGTGGCCGACATGGAAGCGCTGCTCCTGCCGACGATGCCGGCCCCGCCCGAGGCCTTGCGCGAGCTGGCCCTGCAGCGCGCGGTGGCGGTGCGCGAGGCGCTGCTCGCCAAGGGGCTGGCGGGCGAGCGGCTGTTTCTCGCCGCCCCTCGGCTGCACGAGCGCCGCGCCGACGAGCCGGGCTGGGTGCCGCACGCAGAGCTTCAACTCGCCGTTCCCTGACCGGCTCGCGCCACGTCTCGACGGCCATCACCTCGCAAGGAATCACCATGAACCCTCATACCCTAACCCCTGGCCAGCTCACGCTGGACGACCTGCAGTCGCTGCATGCCGGCGGCCGGGCGATCGCCATCGACGATGCGGCCCGAGGGGCAGTGCGTGCCAGCGCGGCGGTGGTGCGCCAGGCTGCCGAAGGGCGCCATGCCGTCTACGGCGTCAACACCGGCTTCGGCAAGCTCGCCTCCACCCGCATCAGCGAAGACCAGCTCGACACGCTGCAGCTCAACCTGATCCGCTCGCATTCGGTCGGTGTGGGCGAGCCGCTGGCGCCGCCCGTCGTTCGCCTGATGCTGGCGCTCAAGGCGGCCAGCCTGGCGCGCGGCTTTTCCGGTGTGAGAGAGGTCGTGATCGACACCCTGCTGGCCGTGCACAACGCCGGGCTGGTGCCCTATGTGCCGGCGCAAGGTTCCGTGGGCGCCTCGGGCGACTTGGCGCCGCTGGCGCACATGACGCTGGCGTTGATGGGCGAGGGCGAGATGCTGCAAGCCGGCCAGCGTGTGCCCGCATTGCCGCTGCTGCAAGAAGCCGGCATCGCGCCGCTCAAGCTTGCCGCCAAAGAGGGCCTCGCCCTCATCAATGGCACGCAGACGTCGACGGCGCTCGCGCTGCATGCCTTGCTCAGCTTCGAGCCGGTGCTCGAAGCGGCGCTGGTGGTGGGCGCGCTGACCGTCGACGCGGCGCGCGGCAGCGACGGTCCGTTTGACCCGCGCATCCACCTGCTGCGCGGCCAGCCCGGCCAGATCGACGTGGCCCAGTACTACCGCGAGCTGCTGGCCGGCAGCGAAATCCGCAACTCGCACCGCGAGGGCGACGACCGCGTGCAAGACCCGTACAGCCTGCGCTGCCAGCCGCAGGTGGTGGGTGCCTGCCTCGACCAGCTTCGGCATGCCGCGCTCATCCTCGTGCGCGAGGCCAATGCCGTCACCGACAACCCGCTGGTGTTCGCCGGCGAGAACGGTGCGGATGGCGTGCTGATCTCGGGCGGCAACTTCCACGCCGAGCCGGTGGCGCTCGCCTGCGACGCCATGGCGGTTGCGATCGCCGAGGTTGGCGCCATTGCCGAGCGCCGCATCGCGATGCTGATCGACAGCGGCGTGTCGCGCCTGCCGCCGTTCCTGTCGGCCGATGCGGGTCTCAACTCGGGCTTCATGATTGCGCACGTCACCGCGGCGGCGCTCGCGTCGGAGAACAAGTCGCTCGCGCACCCGGCCAGCGTCGACAGCCTGCCCACCTCGGCCAACCAGGAAGACCACGTCAGCATGGCCACCTTCGCCGCGCGCCGCCTGCAGGCCATGATCCGCAACGTGTCGCACATCCTCGGCATCGAGCTGCTGGCCGCCGCGCAGGGCGTGGAGTTCTTGCGGCCGCTGCGCAGCTCGCCGCCACTGGAGGCGGTGCACGCCTTGCTGCGCAGCTGCTGCCCAGCGATGCCGCAAGACCGCTACCTGGCGCCCGACATCGAACTCGCCACCACGCTGGTGACCGATGGTTCGCTTGCGCGCATCCTGCGCACGCTGCCGGCGCTGCCGGCCCTGTGGACGCCGGCTTGATTACTTCTTGACCATCGCCTGAGCGCGCAGCATCAGCAGCGCGCGCTCCTGCGCGTTGCGCGCCAAGCTGGCGGCGCGTTCGAACTCGGCACGCGCTTCGTCGTGGCG